>Ga0070713_100002523_pt1 | contig 11963 bp, 10 predicted proteins | sample LARL82metaG_FD_65465 | JGI IMG/M metagenome (GOLD analysis project Ga0070713, IMG submission 65465) | Corn, switchgrass and miscanthus rhizosphere microbial communities from Kellogg Biological Station, Michigan, USA - LAR L8-2 metaG | ecosystem: Host-associated > Plants > Roots > Rhizosphere ... | reverse complement strand
CAGCGCGCGGGGCTCGCCTACCGAAAGGCCGCCGATCGCGTAGCCTTCGGCTTCCAGGGGCAGCAGCTCCTCGGCGCAGTGGCGGCGCAGGTCGGGATACATCGAGCCCTGAACGATCGGGAAGAGGGCGTGGTCGCCGTCGCGGGACCTTTGATAGTGATCGTAGCCGGCTCTAGCCCATCGTAACGTTCGTTCAGTCGAAACTCGCGCGGCTTCGTGGCTGGCCGGATAGGCCAGGCACTCGTCGAGCACCATCATGATGTCGCTGCCTAGCGCGAGTTGCACGTCGATGGTCGATTCGGGCGTGAAGAAGTGCTGATCGCCATTGAGGTGCGACCGAAAGAGCACACCTTCCTCGGTAACCTTGCGCAGCGTATCTAAACTAAAAACCTGGAAGCCGCCGGAATCCGTAAGGATCGCCCTGGGCCAATTCATGAACTTGTGCAGGCCGCCGAGCTTCCGGATGGTCTCGTGCCCGGGCCGGAGGAATAAGTGATAGGTGTTGCCCAGGATGATCTTGGCGTCCAGATCGTTCAGCAGATCGCGCGCCAGAATCCCTTTGACCGTTCCCTGCGTGCCGACCGGCATGAACACGGGCGTCTCCACGTCGCCGTGGGCCGTGTGCAGAATGCCGGCGCGCGCGCCTGTCTCAGGGCAGACTGCCTGAAGCTCGAATCGGAACACTTCACGATTGTAGGACAGGCCGTCCGACGGCCTTGCCAATGTGGCCGCGCGGTTGGGCTATTTCTGCTTGACCGTTTGGCTCAGCACCGCCGAAGTGGCACCGTTCACGTTGGCGTCCCCGCTATACACGGCTTTGATCGAATGGGTGCCGCGCGCCAGCGAGGAAGTCGAAAATGATGCGACGCCGCTGGACAGCGTGCCGGTGCCCAGCAGAGTCGAACCGTCATAGAAGGAAACGCTTCCGGTGGCTGCCGCAGGCGCGACGTGCGCCGTGAATATGACCGCCTGTCCCACAGCCGATGGATTCAGGCTCGAACTTAGGGTCGCCCCAGCGGTTGCCTTGTTGACCGTTTCGCTGATCGCGGTCGAGGTGCTGGATGCGTATAGCGAATCGCCAAGATACGCCGCACGCAGGCTGTGCGCGCCCGCCGTCAGGGTCGCGATCGACAGGGCGAAATTGCCGCCGCTCACCGTGGTGCTGCCGATGGCGGCGCTTCCGTCCAGAATCTGCACCGTTCCGGTGGCCCCCACCGCCGACACTGTCCCGCTGAGGTTCACGGTTTGGCCGAAAGTGGCAGGATTTGGAGATGCGCCCAGACTCGTGGTGGTGGTCCGCAGCACCTGGGCTATCGTGGTTCCGGAGCTGGCGGCGTATGCTGCGTCGCCGCTGTAGTTGGCGTTGACGTATGCGCCGGCTGCCCCTGGAGTGAAAACAAGCTGTGCCGTCCCAGCGCTTACGGGCACGGTTCCAATCGGCGAACCCGCGGCGATGAACTGTATGGTTCCGGTGGCGGATGCAGGGGATATCGTCGCGGTCAGCGTCACCGGCTGCCCTTGAAGCGACGGGTTCGGCGACGCCGACACGCTGGTTGCAGTCGCGTTCAGATTCACCGTCTCCGACAGAGCGGCCGATACGCTGGATTGGTATTGGCTGTCTCCGCTATACGACGCGGTGATGGAATGCGCGCCAGAGCCCGCGGCCCTGACGGAAATAGACGCAGAACCGTTCCCCAGTGTCACGGTTCCCAGGGAATTGCCACCGTCCATAAATTCCACGCCCCCGGTGGCCTGGGCAGGCGTTACGGACGCGGTGTAGGTAAGCTGCTGGCCAACGTTGGCCGGATTCAGGCTGGATGTCAGCGAAGTCGTCGTCGGGGCGAAGAACGTCACCTGGCGAATGCGCTGGTTCAATTCATCGGCGATATAGAGGTGGCCCACCGAATCAAGCCTAACCCCAGCCGGAGAATTGAGAAACGCCGAGGTCGCGGGCCCGCCATCGCCTATCGTGGGATATTCTCCCGGCCCAGCCACGGTGGTGATCACGCCGGTGGAATCGACGCGGCGGACCCGGCTGTTGCCCGTGTCTGCGATGTACACATTTCCGGTGGAGTCGAGTGCCACGTCAAATGGATTGGACAGGCTCGCCTGCGTGGCCGGCCCTCCGTCCCCCGAAAAGCCGTTAACCAGACTCCCGGCAAACGTCGTTACGGTTTGCGTGGCGGCATCGATCCGCCGCACGCGTGCCTGGGCTTGATCCACATAGAACAGGTTTCCGCCCGCGTCCAGTGCGAGTCCATATGGAGAGTCGAGCAACGCGGAGATCGCCGCGGCGCCTTCGTCCATGCTCGAACCGCCACCCGCGTAGGTGGTAATGATTCCGGTCGCGGCATCTACGCGGCGAATCCGTTGGTTCCCCACATCGGAGATGAACAGGTTGCCGGCGCTGTCCGCGGCAACTCCTATCGGGTCACACAGGTTGGCCGAGGTTGCTGGTCCGCCATCGCCAAAAAATCCGCGCGTGCCATTCCCGGCAACCGTCGTGATAATTCCGCTCGCCAGATTGATCTTCCGCACTCGCTGATTGTTCACTTCCGCGATGTACAGGTTCCCCGACCCGTCGATTGCGATGGCGTTGGGGAACCACAGCATCGCGCTGGCTGCGGGACCACCATCGCCGCTGAATCCGGGCACGCCCGTTCCCGCCAGCGTCGAGATTGCGCCCGTGGGCGATACTTTGCGGACCACGTGATTCGCCGCCTCGACGATATACAAGTTGCCAGCCGCGTCGAACACCGAATCTACCGGGTCGTACAGACTGGCGTTCACCGCGGCCCCGCCGTCTCCGCTGTATCCTGGAGCGCCGTTTCCGGCAACTGTAACGATCAAACTCGCATCACTCGCCCATAGGCCTGAAACGAGCGAAATAAGGACAAATAACCTCAACATGTTTTCCAGTATAAGGTCCGATTTGTTAACTTTTAATGCAACAAAAGTACTAAAAAGCCGTAGACTTTGTCTCGGGTGGAAACCTGAGACCCGCCACCTGAAACTTGCCACCCGGCGAGTTCGTCTATGTCCGGGCCCTTGTTAGGATAGAAAGACATCCTGACATGGCCCTGCGCTTCTACAACACCCTGACCCAGCAACTGGAGGAGTTCAAGCCCCTTCACGACACTGTCGTGCGGATGTACACCTGCGGACCGACCGTGTACAACTACGCCCATATCGGCAACTTTCGATCCTTCGTGTTCCCGGACATCCTGCGACGGTGGCTGCGCGCGCGCGGCTACCAGCTCGATCACGTGATGAACATTACCGACATCGAGGACAAGATCATCCGCGATTCGAAGGCAGCCGGCAAATCCATCGATGAGTTCACCGAGGTCTACACCAAGGCGTTCCTCGAAGACACCGCCACTCTGCGACTGGAACGCCCAGAGCGCATCGTCCCCGCCACTCAACACATTCCAGAGATGGTGAAAGCCGTTCAGCAACTCACGGAGCGCGGGCACACCTATATGAGCGACGGCTCCGTCTATTACCGCATCTCAACTTTTCCGGAATACGGCAAACTCTCGCATAACGACTTCAGCGGCATCCGCGCCGGAGCTCGTGTCGACGTCGATGAGTACGACAAGGACGACGCCCGCGACTTCGTTCTGTGGAAAGCCGCCAAGGAAGGCGAGCCTGCCTGGGACACGCCCATCGGCAAAGGCCGCCCCGGTTGGCACATCGAGTGTTCCGCCATGGCGATGAAGTATCTGGGCGACACGCTGGATATCCACACCGGGGGCGTGGATCTCACGTTTCCGCATCACGAAAACGAAATCGCGCAGGCCGAAGGAATCACCGGGAAGCCGTTTGTCCGCTTCTGGCTGCACGCGGAGCACCTGAGCGTCGATTCGCAGAAGATGTCGAAGTCGCTTGGCAACATATATACGCTGCGCGATCTCAAGGAGCGCGGGTACGCGCCCGAAGCTCTACGCTACCTGCTGGCTTCGGTGCCGTATCGCAAGAAGCTTAACTTCACCTTCGATGGACTGAAGGCTGCGGGGACCTCGATCGACCGTCTGCGGAATTACAAACTCCGCCTGGAGACCGACAAATTCCCTGCGGGGACAAACTCCGCACTAGCCGAACGCACGCGTGCCGCGTCATCGGCTTTCGATGCGGCTCTCGATGACGATCTCAACACCGCGGAGGCGCTGGGAACCGTCTTCGAATACATCCGCGACACCAACACCGCCATGGACGCGGGAGAGTTTCCCTCGGGCAACGTCACGGGCGCGCTCGAATTCCTGGATCGGTTCGATTCCGTCTTCGATGTACTGAAACCCACCGCGCACGCCGGCGGGCTCTCGGATGCCGAAGTGGATACGCTCATCGCGGAGCGCGCCGCCGCCAAGAAATCGAGAAATTTCGGCCGTTCCGATGAGATTCGCACGCAACTGGCCGCGCAGGGCGTGATCCTCGAAGACACCAAGGAAGGAGTACGCTGGAAACGGTCATGAAAATCGAAAGCAAGACCGTGCACTGGGGCGACCGCCGCAAGGCCGGCAACTTCACGCCGGTCACGACTCCCATCTACACTGCCGCGAGCTACGCCTACGAGTCAATGGAGCAACTCGATCGCGTGTTCGCGCTAGAGGAATCTGGCCCGTCCTACTCGCGTTACGATAATCCGACCCGCTCCGTGCTCGAAGAACTGGTCCGCGAGCTTGAAAGCGGGGCGGGCGCAATCGCCTGTTCCTCGGGGATGGCCGGCATCCACATGGCGGTGCTCGCGGCGTTGATGGACCGGCCCAAACGCGTGGTTGCCGCGAACATGATGTACGGCGCCACCACTTCCATGCTGATGAACGTGTTCGGCCCTATGGGAGTGGAGACGGCGCACGCCGATCCCTGCGATCTGCCTGCGTTCGAAACCACGCTGACCGAAGAGAAGACCGGTGCGGTGGTTGTGGAAACCATCGCCAATCCCCTGCTGCGCGTGCCCGCGCTGGACCAGATCGCTGCGATGTGCCGTGCCGCGGACGTGCCGCTCATCGTGGACAACACCTTCGCCACGCCGTTGCTAGTCAGGCCGCTGGAACTCGGCGCGAATATCGTTTGCCACAGCGCCACCAAGTATCTGGCTGGACACGGAGACGTACTGGGCGGCGTGATCGTTGCCGATCAGGCGAACTATGACGCGTTGCGGACACTTTCCCGCACCATCGGCCCGGTAATGGGTCCGTTCGACTGTTACCTGACCATGCGCGGCATCAAGACACTCGCGCTGCGCGTGGAGCGGCAGTGCGCCAATGCCTGCAAGGTCGCGTCCTGGCTGGCGACGCATCCGCGCGTGGAGCGAATATTTTTCCCAGGCGATCCCAAGCATCCCGATAGCGAATCCATCGCGCGCCTGTTTCCGCCGAATCGGTACGGCGGACTGGTGTCGTTCGAACTGAAGGGAGCAGGCCGCACGGAAGTCTTCCGCTTCATGGAGAAGCTGAAGATGGTGGTGCGTGCGACTTCGCTCGGCGACGTGCACACGCTGATCGTCTATCCGGTCATGGGATCGCATCGCGATCTTTCGCCCAAGCACCGCGAGCGGCTGGGCATTCGTGACAACCTGATGCGGATCTCGGTGGGCATCGAGGCGGTGGAGGACATCATCGCCGATCTGGACCAAGCGCTCGCTTGAAAATCTGCTATACTGTGGTTTCTATGTTCGTGGCCCGGCATCACTCTCATCTTCGGCACCATCATCACCACCATATTGGTGCGCGTAATCGGGCTCACGCATAAACCAAATTAAACGTAAGTGAGATCAACTGAGCCCGCCGGAAACGGTGGGCTTTTTTGTTTTAGGGGCGAATTCTATGGAACTGGATTTTACAAAACTGGATGGCCTGGTGGCCGCGGTGATTCAAGATTGGAAAACGGGGCGGGTCCTGATGGTCGGCTTCATGAATGAGGAAAGCTTCCGCAAGACCGTCGAAACCGGCAACGCAGTTTTCTACAGCCGTTCGCGCAACAAGCTGTGGCTCAAGGGCGAGAGTTCCGGTCACAAGCTGGTGGTCAAGGAGATCTCCACCGATTGCGATCGCGACGCCGTCCTCCTGAAATGCGAAGCGCTTGGCCCGGGCGTTTGCCATGAGGGCTATGAAAGCTGCTTCTTCCGCCGCCTCGACGGCAACGAGTGGAAGATCACCGATACTCGAGCGTACGATCCCAAGGCTGTTTACGGAAACTAGATGAAACTGAAACTCGGCATTCCTAAAGGCAGTCTCGAGAACGCGACGGTCGATCTCTTCCGGCGCGCTGGATTCCAGATCACCGTCAGCAGCCGGTCCTATTTCCCCGCCATCGACGATCCGGAGATCGAGTGCATGCTGATTCGCGCCCAGGAAATGGCCCGCTACGTGGAAGACGGTGTGCTCGACGCCGGTCTGACCGGCCGCGATTGGGTCGAGGAAAATGAAGCGCAGGTCCAGACCGTGGCTGACTTAATTTACGCCAAGCAGAGCTTCGGCAAAGTGCGCTGGGTGCTGGCGGTGCCGGAATCCTCGCCCGTGCAATCGGTCCAAGATCTGCAAGGCAAAATCATCGCGACCGAACTGGTGGCCGCCACGGAGCGGTATCTGAAATCCCACGGCGTCACCGCTAAGGTCGAATTCAGCTGGGGCGCGACGGAAGTGAAACCTCCCGAACTGGCCGATGCGATCGTCGAAGTCACCGAAACCGGATCGTCTCTGCGCGCCAACAAGCTGCGCATCGTAGAGACGGTGATGGAATCGAATACGCAGCTCATCGCCAACGTCAATTCCTGGAAAGATTCATGGAAGCGTCGCAAGCTGGAGGACATGCGAATGCTGCTGGAAGGCGCTATCAACGCCTTGGGCAAAGTCGGACTGATGCTGAATGTGGAGAAGAAGAACCTTGAAAGCGTTCTTGGCGTGCTGCCGGCGCTGAAGAAGCCGACCATATCGCCACTCAGTGATGGCGACTGGCTCGCGCTCAACACGATCCTCGATGAAGCCACCGTGCGCACGATTATTCCGCGACTGAAAGAAGCTGGAGCGCAGGGGATCGTCGAGTATCCGTTGAACAAGATCGTAATGTGAAGTCTCTGAAGCGGTCGATTAAGATATGATCCGGATCATCAACTATCGGGAAGCGCAATCTATAATCTCGCGGAAATCGCAGCGGCTGGAGGACGCCGAGCGCGTGGTCGCACCGATCCTCGAAGACGTGCGCCGCGAGGGCGACGCCGCACTCCTCGCGTATGCCCGCAAATTCGACGGATTCGAAGGCGCGAGCGTCCGCATCCCCGTGCATGGGACTCTCGAGCCGGAATTCGGGCGCGCAGTGCGGATCGCCGACGCTAACATTCGCGAATACGCGCGTCTGCAGCTCCCCGTGGAGAAGCTCGTGGAATATCCGGACGGCCGCAAGCTGGGCCAGATCGTTCGGCCGCTCGATTCGATGGGCGCCTACACTCCCGCAGGCCGCTATCCGCTGCCCTCCACGCTGCTGATGAACATCATTCCGGCACAAGTGGCGGGTGTTAAGACGACTTGTGTCGCGTGCCCGCACCCTAGCGCCGAGATCTTGGGGATCGCCGCATGGCTCGGTGTGACGCATTTCTTCCAGATGGGCGGGGCGCAGGCCATCGCGGCCCTGGCGTTCGGAACGGCTACTGTTCCGCGAGTCGATCGCATTGTTGGTCCTGGGAACATTTACGTCGCGGCGGCTAAAAAGCTGATCGCGGGGGAAACCGGAATCGACTTCGTGGCCGGACCGACCGAGATCGTGATTATCGCGGCAGAAGGCAACCCCGAGTGGATTGCGGCCGACATGCTGGCGCAAGCGGAGCACGATGTGGACGCCTCGGCGATTCTGCTCACAACCTCGCGTGACCTGGCGAACGCCGTGGCCGAAGCGGTGGAGCGGCAGCTTATTTCGCTGCCGACGGCCGCAGTCGCGCGCCAGTCGATCGACAACAATGGCGCGATCGTGCTTATCGATTCGCTCGAACGTGCCATCGAGTTTTCGAACACGCTCGCACCGGAACATCTCGCGCTGCACGATCCTTCATTGCTGGGATCCATCCAGAACGCGGGCTCGGTGTTTCTGGGTCCCTCAAGCCCCGAGGCCGCGGGCGATTACGCATCCGGCCCCAATCACGTCCTTCCGACTTCGGGTCAAGCCCGCCTGCGCGGCGGATTGTCGGCCGCGGATTTCGTCAAGGTGATCTCCGTGCAGGAACTCAGTCCAGCGGCGTTGAAGACGCTGGCGCCCGCAGTCACGACACTGGCTCGCGCTGAAGGCCTGGAGGCACATGCGCGATCGGTGGAGGTACGTCATGGCTGACGCCCTTACGCCGCGCGAGGCCATCCGCGCGATGGAGCCCTATTCCCCGCCCTCCGCGGGGCGCGACGGAAAACTGCGCCTCGATTTCAACGAGAATACCGTCGGCTGCTCGCCGCGGGTGATCGAATGCGTGCAGAAGTATCTGACGGCCGACCACCTGACCATTTATCCCGAGTATCAGGACGCCCGGCGCGACCTGGGCGCGTTCTTCGGCGTCACTCCGGAAGAGTTCACCATCACCAACGGTACCGACGAGGCGATTCAGCTTCTGATCAATACCTTCGTCGACGATGGCGACGATGTTCTGCTGCTCAAGCCTTCGTACGCCATGTATAAGTTTTATGCCGAGGTGGCCGGAGCATCGGTCCGCGAAGTGGCATACGCCGGCGATCTGAGTTTTCCGGTCGCCGATTTTCTGGACGAGCTGCGGCCGGAAACGCGCGCCATCCTGATCGCCAATCCCAACAACCCCACCGGCTCCGCCATCGGGCTCGACCAGATCGAACTCATTCTCGAAACAGCGCCGGAGGCGGCAGTATTGATCGACGAGGCGTATTTCGAGTTCTACGGCGTCACGGCATTGCGCTGGATCAACAAGTACAGGAACCTGTTCGTGAGCCGGACATTTTCAAAGACCTACGGCATGGCCGCCATGCGCTGCGGCTGCCTGTTCAGTTGCGCGGAGAATATCGCGTGGGTGCGAAAAGCCCAGTCGCCTTATAGCGTGAATATGCTGGCGGCAATCGCGGCGCGTGCCGCAGTTCTGGATCGTGAATATATCGCCAAGTACGCCGGCGAAGCGCTGGCGGCACGTGAAATGGCCTATGTCGGCTTCGAGCGGCTAGGGATCAAATACTTCCCGAGCCAGGCCAACTTCGTGCTGTTCCAGGCCGGCGACCGTGCGATCCCCATTCGTGACGCGCTTCGTGAGCGTGGCGTTCTGGTACGCGACCGCAGTTACGAAATTCCCGGGTGTGTGCGTGTCACCATCGGCACACGCGCGCAAGTCGAACGCTTTTTCGCCGAACTGGAGCAGTTGTGGAAGGGTTAATAGTCTTTGACATGGACGGCGTGCTGGCTGAGGTCACCGAATCCTACCGCGAGGCGATCGTGCAAACCGTCGAACACTTCACGGGGAAACGCATCGAGCGCGACCTGATCCAGGACTACAAGAACCAGGGCGGCTGGAACAATGACTGGGCGCTTTCGCAGAAGATCGCCTCGGATCTGGGCGTCGCGGTGCCGTACAACACCGTGGTCGACTACTTCAACGAAATCTTCATCGGCACAAACGGCAACGGGCTCATCCAGCGCGAACAGTGGTTCCCCCAGCCCGGGTTACTCGAGCGCCTGCGCCAACGGTTCGGCCTGGCGATCTTCACCGGCCGCCTGCAATACGAGGCCGAGATCACGCTTAAGCGATTCGCGCCGGATTGCTCGTTCGATCCGCTGCTGTGCGCGGAACATGTCACTAAGTCCAAGCCTGCGCCCGACGGACTCCTTAATATACGACGTCTGAACCCGGGGCGACAACTCTGGTACGTCGGCGATACCGTGGACGACGCGCGCTCGGCTCGTGCGGCCGGAGTGCCGTTTATCGGGATCGCAGCTCGAAATCACTCGCGGCGGGAGGACATCCTGCGGCTCTTTAAAGACGAGCAGGCCGTGGCGGTTTTAGAAAACGTCAACGAGATTGAGAGCGCGTTATGAGAAAAGCCTCCATCCGGCGCGACACCAAAGAAACGCGGATACGCGGCAGCCTCACGCTTGAAGGGCGAGGTAGCTACGACATTTCAACCGGAATTCGCTTCTTCGACCACATGCTGGAATTGTTCACAAAACACGGCGGCTTTAATTTAAAGTTGATCGCCAGCGGCGATCTCGACGTGGACCAGCATCACACTGTCGAAGACGTCGGCATCGTGTTGGGCCAGTTGTTCGCCAAGGCTCTCGGCGACCGCCGGGGCATTAATCGCGCCGGTTATTTCGTCCTGCCCATGGACGAAACTCTGGCCGTGGTCGCGGTGGACATGGGCGGACGCCCCGCGCTGGTTTACAAAGACCTGGTGAAGACGCGGCTAGTCGGCGATCTGCAGACCGAATTGGTCGAAGATTTCTTCGGCGGCTTCGTCAACCACGCGGGCGCGAATCTACATGCCAAGGTGCTTTACGGCCGCTCGAATCACCACAAGATCGAAGCGATTTTCAAGTGTTTCGCACGGGCCATGCGCTACGCGTGTTCGAAAGACGCGCGCCTGAAAAAGCAACTTCCTTCGACCAAGGGACTTCTATGATCAGTGTTTTCGACTACGGTGCGGGAAACCTTCGCTCCGTCCAGAACACTTTGGGCGCGATCGGGGCCGAGTACGAACTCATTCGCGACGCCTCGGGCATCCAGCGTGCGGTGAAGCTGATTCTCCCTGGTGTGGGCCACTTCGGCCAGATGATGCGCGCGCTTGACAATCTTCAGGTTCGCGACGCACTGATTGAGCGTATTCGCGCGGGCATTCCTTTTCTTGGAATCTGCCTGGGTTTACAGGCTCTATTCGAGACGAGCGAAGAGGCTCCCGCCGAGCGTGGCCTGGGCATTTATAAGGGCGAAGTAAAACGCTTTCGCGGCGATCTTCGCATTCCGCACATGGGCTGGAATCAATTGGAGCCCAGCCGTCCCGCGCGCCTCCTGCGAGAAGCCGGTGAAAAACCGTTCGTCTATTTCGCTCACAGTTACTACTGTCCCGTGATCGCCGAAACCGCCGCGAGCTGTGAGTACGCCGTCCCTTATACCGCTCTCCTCGAGAATCAGAACGTCTACGGCGTGCAATTCCATCCTGAAAAATCTGGAGCCATCGGCTTGCAGATCGTCCGCAATTTCGTCGAAGCTGATGCTAGCTAAGCGCATTATCCCCTGCCTCGACGTCACGGCCGGCCGCGTGGTCAAGGGCGTCAACTTCGTCAACCTGCGCGATGCCGGAGATCCCGTGGAACTCGCGGCACGTTACAACGAGCAGGGCGCCGACGAGCTCGTGTTCCTCGACATCACTGCTTCGAGCGACAATCGCGACACCATGGTCGACGTGGTCGCCCGCACCGCTAGGGAAGTTTTCATCCCGTTGACGGTGGGTGGCGGCATCCGCAGCGTCGGCGACGCGCGTAGTATCCTGCACGCGGGCGCGGACAAAGTGAGCGTCAATACCGCTGCGGTGCGCCGGCCCGAGCTCATCACCGAACTGAGTGAGGAATTCGGAGCGCAGGCAGTGGTCCTCGCCATCGATGCCCGCCGGCGACCGCGCCCGGAGGGCGCTTCAAGCAAAGCAGGGTGGAACGTCTTCACACGCGGCGGCCGCCATGATGAAGGCATCGACGCCGTGGAGTGGGCGCGACGCGGCGAGGAGTTGGGCGCAGGCGAGATCCTGCTTACGTCCATGGATACCGATGGCGTTCAGACCGGCTTCGATTGCGCACTTACGCGGACCGTATCGCGCGCCACGCACATCCCTGTGATCGCGTCGGGCGGCGCCGGCACTCCGGAGCACTTCGTGCAGGTGCTGACGGATGGTGAAGCCGACGCAGCACTCGCAGCCTCCGTCTTTCATTACGGAACTTACACGGTCGACGATCTCAAAGAGTCTCTGGATCGCGCC
>Ga0070713_100002521_pt1 | contig 11970 bp, 8 predicted proteins | sample LARL82metaG_FD_65465 | JGI IMG/M metagenome (GOLD analysis project Ga0070713, IMG submission 65465) | Corn, switchgrass and miscanthus rhizosphere microbial communities from Kellogg Biological Station, Michigan, USA - LAR L8-2 metaG | ecosystem: Host-associated > Plants > Roots > Rhizosphere ... | reverse complement strand
CTCACAATCGACCAGCGGCTGGTGAGCCTGACACGGCCCACCTCGCTCGAAGCCGACCAATACCAGTCGCTGCGGCTCAGCCTGCAGCGTCTCAAGGCGGCGCGTGACGTCAGGATGATCGCGATGACCAGCCCGACGACCGGTGATGGCAAGACGCTCACGGCCATCAACCTCGCCGGCGCGCTCGCAGGCGTCGGTTCCCGCGTCCTCCTTATCGAAGCCGATCTCCGGCGGCCGTCCGTTGCTAATCAGCTCGGCATCCGCGGCAACACGGCTCCCGGTCTCGCAGACCTCGTTCTGGACCCCTCGCTCATGCTGCAGGACGCGCTGCAGCCGCTGGACCTCGGCTTCGACGTGATCACGGCGGGCTCGCCCACGCTGGGGGTTCGCGAGGTGTTCAACTCGCCCCGCCTCGAAGCGTTTCTTCGCGAGGCGCGCGCGCATTACGACTTCGTGGCCCTCGACACGCCACCAGTCGTGCCTGTTTACGACTGCCGTCTGCTGGCACCATGGGTCGACGGCCTGCTTCTCGTCGTCGCAGCGCACAGGACGCCGCGCAAGCTCGTGGAGGAATCGCTGAATCTCCTCGACAGCGCGCGGGTGCTCGGCATCGTCTTCAATCGCGACGACCATCCGTTGCTCAGCTACCACCGCCGTCATTACTACGGGTGCCGCACCGCCAAGGCGGCCCAGTCATGATCCGTAACGGCGTACTGGCCGCGCTGTTCGGCGTGTGGGCCGCGTCGCTGCCGAGCGAACTGCATGTCGCACAGCGCGCGCTCCTCGTAGCCGGTGTCGTGCCGCTGCTGCGAATGGGCTACCGGCTGTGGAGGAGGCCCGTCGTCACCTCGCGTCTCCTGATCCTCGGGAACGGTCCGATCGTGTCGAAGCTGATCGAAGAGCTCGACTCGTCTCCGGCGCGCCGGTATGTGCTCACCGGCGTGCTCGACAACCAGCCGCTTCGCGAAGGCACCCGCGCTCCGTGGCTCGGCCGTCTCGATCGGCTCGCGGCCATCGTCGAAGAGGTTCGCGCCGATCGCATCATCGTGGCGCTGCTCGACCGCCGCGGGCAGCTCCCGCTCCTGCCGTTGCTCGAGTCGCGCGTGCGGGGCGTCGCGGTAGAGGACGCCCTCGAATTCTACGAGCGGCTGTCTGGAAGGATGGCGATCGAAGCGCTCACTCCCGGCTCGCTCATCAGCTCGCCGGGGTTCCGGAATCACGGCACGCCGGAGCGCGTGGCGCGAGCTGTCAGCGTCGCAGCGGCCATCGCCGGTCTCGTACTACTGGCACCGTTGCTGGCCGCGATTGCGATCGCGATCAAGATCGATTCGAGAGGCCCGGTGCTGTTCATCCAGGAACGCATCGGCAAGGACGGGCAGCCGTTCGATCTGCTCAAGTTCCGCACGATGCGCCCGCAGCGGAAACGGCGTTCAGAGTGGGCCAAGGACAACCACGATCGCATCACAAAGGTCGGCGCCTGGCTGCGTCGCTTCCGTCTCGACGAGCTGCCGCAACTCGTCAACATCGTGCGCGGCGAGATGAACCTGGTCGGTCCGCGTCCTCACCCGACCTGCAATCAGGGCGCCTTCATGGAACGGATCGCGTACTACGGCCTCCGTTCCACCGTTCGTCCCGGTGTGACCGGCTGGGCGCAGGTGCGCTACGGCTATGCCAACAACATCGAAGAGGAAACCGAAAAGATGCGGTACGACCTGTACTACATCAAGAACCGCTCGCTCCTCCTCGACATCGACATCCTGATCAGAACGGTCCGCATCATGCTGTTCGGTCACGGCGCCACCACGGTGCTGCAGGCGAAACCCGTTGGCGGCCGTATCGCCGCGTAGTGACCACGCAATAGTTCCAATGAAAACCTCCGCACTCGACGTCTTTGTCTGCCCTGAATGCAGGGGCCGCCTCGACCTGCGCGTCCGCACGAAGCGTGGCGCGGAAGTTCTCGAGGGCCGCTTGATCTGCGGCGGATGCGGCACCTCGTACGCCATCACAGGTGGCGTCCCGCGCTTTATCCCGAACAGCACATACGCGGGGTCCTTCGGGCGCCAGTGGAATTGGTTTCGGACAGTGCAACTCGACTCGATGGCCGGCGGCACTCGGTCCGAGCAGATGCTCCACGCGACGACCGGCTGGGCAGACGACGAGTACCAGGACCGGCGGTTGCTCGATGCGGGCGTGGGCGCGGGGCGGTTCGCGGAGCAGGCCGCATCGAAGGGAGCGCAGGTGTTCGGCATCGACCTGACGCCGGCTATCGATGCGGCGTATCGAAATATCGGCGAGCGCGCGAACGTTCACCTGGCGCAGGCCGATATTTTCGCGATGCCGTTTCGAGCCGGCACCTTCGACCTCGCATATTCGATCGGCGTGCTGCATCACACACCCGATCCGCAGTCGGCCTTCGCCCGCATCGCGCCGGTTGTCAGGGCAGGCGGCAAGTTTGCCGTCTACCTTTACGCTCGCTATGGGTCCTCGCATCGTGCGTCCGACGCGCTGCGCTTTGTGACGACCAGGTTGCCCCTGCGGCTGATGTGGATGCTGTCGGCAGCGGCAGTCCCGCTGTACTACCTCTATCGCGCGCCCGCGCTCGGCCGGCTCGTCCGTCTGGCGGCGCCGATTTCGATGGAGCCGGACTGGCGTTGGCGTTGGCTCGACACGTTCGATTGGTACACCCCGAAATATCAATGGAAGTTTCTCTATCCCGAAGTCTTCCGCTGGTTCCGTGACAACGGGTTCGAGCACGTCGTGCTGTTCGACGGGCCGATCCGCATGTGCGGCCAGAAGCGGACGGCCGCTGTGGAGCCCTCCGGTGAACGCCTTCGAAGCTGGAACGATCTGGTGGCGTCCTGAACGCCGCGTGATCGCGGCGACGACGGACGCGCCGGTACGCCAAGGCCGGGTCGCGTTTCGTGCGCTTGTTGCGTTCACAGCGATTCTGCTGCTGACGCCACAGACCGTGATCCCTGTGCTGAAGACGCTGCGTATCGCGCTCGCCGCTGGCGGTCTCGCGATCGCCGCTCACCTGTTCGACGCCACGTTGCGGCGTCGGCCGGTTCTTCCGGCGTCTCCCGAAGTCGTCACGGCGCTGGCGCTGCTGCTCTGGGCCGTTCTGACCGTCCCGTTTTCGTACTGGCCAGGCGGCAGCGTGGCGCTCATGAGCGATCAGTACCTCAAGGCGCTGGTCTTCTTCTGGCTCATCGCCGCGCTCGTCACGACCCGACGGCGCCTGTGGACCTTCGGATGGGCACTCGTGCTGTGCTCGATTCCGCTGGCGCTGACAGCCTTGAGCCACTTCGGATCGGGCGTTTACGTGACGACGAGCGCAGCTCCGCTCCAGCGCATCGGAGGCATTGCGGGTCTGACGGGGAATCCCAACGATCTGGCGCTGACCTTGAACCTGGTGATTCCGATCGCCGGCGCGCTGCTGTTCACGTCGCGCGGCGTTCTGGCACGAACGGTTGCCCTCACGTCGCTGCTGCTGAGCGTCCCAGCGGTGATCGTGACGTTTTCACGCGCCGGCTTTCTGACGATCTGCGCCATCGCCGTCGCGTCGTTGCTGTGCTTCGTCAAACGACGGGCGCCGGCGCCCGCGGCAGCCGTTCTTGTCGTCGCTTGCAGTGTGCTGCCACTTCTGCCGGCCGGCTACCTGGAGCGGCTGAGCACGATCACCGACATCGAGGCCGATCAGACCGGTTCGGCGGTCGGCCGCTGGAGCGACTACCAGCTTTCTCTCAGGCTCGTCGCGCAGAATCCGATCGTCGGCGTCGGACTCGGTCAGGACATCCTGGCTCTCGATCAAATCCGGCTGCGGCCGACGTGGCGGAACGTGCACAACGCGTATCTCGAGTACGCCGTCGATCTCGGCGTGCCGGGATTTCTGATGTTCCTTGCGCTGCTCATCGCGAGCATCAGGAGCGCACGCCGGATTGAAGCCCTCGCGACGCGTGCGCCCGCACTGCGCGATCTGGGCATCATGGCGTCCGGCGTTCGCATCGCGCTCGTCGCGTTTGTCGTGGCCGCGTTCTTCCACCCCATTGCGTATCAGTTCTATTTCTTCTGCGTCGCCGGGCTGGCGGTCGCGCTCAAGCGCGTATATCGGTCAGAACTCCCCGCGCGGGCAACCGCCGTTCATGAATGACGATCGCGTTCGACTGCTGAAGGTTGTGCCGACGCTGATGTGCGGTGGGACCGAGCATCAGGTCATGGCCCTCGGCCGCCGGCTCGACCCTGGCCGGTTCGCGCTCGAGTTCGCGTGCCTGCGGCGCCAGGGCGGTTTCGTCGCCGAGCTCGACGCGCGCGGGATTCCGCTACGCGAGTACGGCATTCGCTCGTTTCTCAGCATCCACGCGGTCGCGCAGCAAACCCGGCTGGCGAACGACGTCCGACGGGCGGGGACCGGAATCGTGCACGCCTACAGCTTCTACGGCAACGTCTTCGCCATTCCACCCGCGTGGCTCGCGGCCGCGCCGGTCGTCATCGCCTCCATCCGCGACTGCGGTGTGTATCTCACGCCGTCGCAGCGAATCGTGCAGCGCCATGTCTGCCGTCTCGCCGATTGCGTTCTCGTCAACGCCGAAGCTGTCAGGAGCTGGCTCATCAGCCAGCGGTACGACCCCGCGAAGGTCATCGTCATCCGCAACGGCGTCGATCTCGAGCGGTTCAGCCAGGCACCTGATGCCGGACGCATTCGTCGCGAGCTCAGGATTCCAGTGAGCGCCCCGCTCGTCGCCGTCGCGTCGCGTCTGCACAGGCTCAAGGGCATCGAACAGTTTCTGGAGGCGGCGGCGGTTGTCGGACGACGTTTTCCTGACGTTTGGTTTCTGGTGATCGGAGAGACGAGCCCAGGCGATCGATCGTACCTGGACACCTTGACGGCTCTGGCCGGGCGCCTGGGACTCCGCGACCGCGTGGTTTTCGCCGGACTGCGGAACGACGTGCCGGAGTTGCTCGCTTGTGCGGCAGTGTCGGTCATGCCGTCGCTGAACGAGGCGCTCTCCAATGTACTGCTCGAGTCGATGGCGGCAGGCGTGCCGGTCGTCGCGACGCGCGTGGGTGGAACGCCAGAAGCCGTGCAGGACGGCATCACCGGCCTGCTCGTACCGCCTGGCGACGTCGGTGCGCTGGCGCGGTCGATCGATCGGCTTCTGTCGGATCGGGAGTTCTCCGAGAGGCTCGGGCGCGCCGGCCGTCAACACGTGCGCCGGCATTTTTCGTTGGATGCAATGGTGCGGGCGACCGAGCGCCTGTACCACACGCTGCTCGAGCGACGCCGGGGCGTTCCGGTTGGGGCGGCGAGAGGGGTCCCCTGCAAATGATGTTCGTAGAACGGCTTCGAAAAGACGCTGAGTCCCAGCCGGCGTTTCTGCTCGTCGCGGGCCGCACCTTCGGGTTTGTCGGGTCGTTTCTGATTCCAGTCGTGCTGGCGCGTTGGTTTGGACGTGCGGAATTCGGTACCTACAAACAGCTGTTCCTGATCTACGGGACGCTCTACGGTCTGGCGCAGGTCGGGATGGCTGAGAGCCTGTACTACTTCATTCCGAGGTGGCCTGGGGAAGCCGGGCGCCACGTGACGAACGCGATCGCCACGCTTGCCCTCGTGGCGGTCGGCTGTGCCGTGCTCCTGTTTCTGGCCCGGACCAGGATCGCGGCGGCGATGTCCAATCCGGCGCTGGCGGGCTACTTGCCGCTCCTCGGGACGTTCCTTGCCGTGTCGCTCGTCTCGGTGATGTTCGAGATCGTCATGGTGTCGCGGAAGGAACACGGAGGGGCCGCTGCCGTGTACGGCGGGTCTGATCTTCTGCGAACCATCTGCCTCGTGGCGCCGGCGCTTGCGATCTGGGGCTTACGCGGCGTGCTCGCAGGCGCGATCGCGTTCGCGGTGCTCCGTCTCGCTGCGATGCTGGCGTACTTCTGGCGCGTCCTTGGCGAGGGCCTTCGATTCGACCGCACGCTCTGGCGCGGACAGCTGATGTATGCGCTGCCGTTCGGCCTCGCGGTCGGCGTCGAGGTGGTGCAGGCGAATCTGCACCAGTACTTCGTCGCATCGCGATTCAACGCCGAGACGTTCGCCATCTATGCTGTCGGCTGCCTGCAGATCCCGCTCGTCGATCTCATCTGCACGTCGACCGCCAACGTGATGATGGTGAAGATGGCCGAGGAGGCCGCCGATCAGCATCGAACGGCGCTCGCGCTGTGGCATGACACCACGTGCCGGCTTGCGACGATTGTCTTCCCTCTTGCCGCGCTGCTCCTGCTGACCGCCCGCAGCATCATCGTCTCGCTGTTTACGGCCCGGTATCTTGCGAGCGTGCCGATCTTCATGATCTGGTGCCTCACGATTCTGCCGTCGGCGCTGTCGGTGGACGCCGTGCTGCGTGTGTTCGCACGGACGCGGTTTCTTCTGGCGATGAACATCTTGCGCCTCGTGTTCATTGCGACCTCGATTGGATGGTTCCTGTCGACCTTCGGCCTTGCGGGCGCCGTCATGGTCACGCTGCTGAGCACGAGCTTCGTGAAGGCCATCGGCGTGATTCGCATCGCCCGGCTGCTCAAGGTCGGTATCGGCGATGTCCTGCCCTGGAGGCGGCTGGCCGGCATGGCGATCCAGTCGGCGATTGCTGCGGTCCCGGCGATGTGGGTGCATCGAGCCGCGACCTGGCCCGCGCCGATCACGATCGTTGCCACCGGCGCGGCATACGCGCTGACCTTCAGCGCCATCTGGTGGGTCGCAGCGCCGCCAGATCCGGCGCGTCGGCCCTCGTCGATGGTTCTTCGTTCCTGGACGGTGGACTAAGGACCGCGGATCGCGTACGAACCGATCATCAAGTCACAAGGACCCCAAGAGATGTGTGGCATCGCAGGGATCGTCAGAGTAGACGGCCGCCCCGTGCTCGAACGCGAGATCCGCGCGATGTGCGGCGCGATGACGCACCGCGGACCCGACGAAGAAGGCATTTATCTTGGCGAGGGCGCCGGCCTGGGCATGCGGCGGTTGAGCATCATCGACCTCGAGAACGGCCAGCAGCCGGTGTCGAACGAAGACGGTTCCATATGGGTTGTCTTCAACGGCGAGATCTACAACTACCGGGAACTCAGGGCGCTGCTGATCCGGCGCGGTCACGTGTTCCGCACCGCGAGTGACACGGAGACGATCGTTCATCTCTATGAAGACTTCGGATCGAAAGCCGTCGGCTACCTGTCGGGCATGTTCGCGTTTGCGGTGTGGGACGAACGGCGCCGTCAGCTGCTCCTCGCGCGGGATCGCCTTGGCATCAAACCGCTGTACTACGCCGAGATCAACGGCGATCTCGTGTTCGCGTCGGAACTCAAACCGATTCTCCAGCTACCAGAAGTCGGCCGGCGGCTGAACTGGGAGGGCGTGAGCCATCTCTTCACGTTTCTCGCGACAGCTCCTTCGCACAGCATCGTCGACGGCGTGCGGAAGCTCGAGCCGGCGAGGATCGCGGTAGCAGCGCCTGGGCGGAGCCTCCGGATCGAGCGTTACTGGGATCTCACGTTCGAACCCGATGAGCAGGCGACGGAACAGGAGCTGGTCGAGCGCCTGCGGCTACTCCTGATGACCGCCGTCGCGCGACACCAGATCAGCGATGTTCCGGTCGGCGCCTTTTTGAGCGGCGGCATCGACTCCAGTGCCGTCGTCGCCACCATGGCGCGTCTGTCAACGGAGCGCGTCAAGACGTTCTCGATCGGCTTCGTCGAACAGGGATACGACGAGCTGTCGTACGCCCGTCGCGTGGCCACGTGCTTTCATACAGACCACCACGAGCTGATCCTCAAGCCCGACGCCGTGGCGTTGATCGAGGACCTCGCGTGGTACCTCGACGAGCCGTTCGGCGACACGTCGGCCATCGCGACGTACATCGTGGCGAAGCTCGCGGCGGACCACGTGAAGGTGGTGCTGACCGGCGATGGGGGCGACGAGCTGTTCGCCGGCTACGACAAGTACCTGGTGGAACAGCGGGAGCGCTCCTACGATCGCGTGCCGGCGGCCATGCGCCGGATGATGGCGATGGCGGGACGCCTGATGCCGGACGGGATGCCCGGCAAGCGGTTCCTGCAGCATCTGGCGCTCGATGGCTCCCGCCGTTATCTGCACGCTTCCACGCTGTTCCACGTCGACCAGATCGGCCAGCTGTTTCAGGGCGAAGCGCTCGAACAGCTGTCGGCACGAGAGCCCTGGGCCGAGTCGCTCTCGCATCTTCGCAAACATAGCTGCGACTGGATTTCTGCGGCGCAGTACTGCGACATCAACAACTACCTGCCGCTCGACGTCCTCACCAAGGTCGATCGCATGACGATGGCGCATTCGATCGAGGCGCGGCCGCCGCTGCTCGATCACCACATCGTCGAGTTTGCGGCGAAGGTGCCGACGCGCCTGCGGCTGCGGGGCGGCACGACGAAATACCTGTTCAAGCAGGCGATGCGCGGGATTCTCCCCGACGAGATTATCGACCGGCCCAAGCACGGCTTCGCGGTGCCCCTGGATTCGTGGTTTCGAGGAGAGCTGTCGGGGTTCGCTCGCGATCTGCTGCTCTCGGATCGCTGCAGACGCCGCGGGCTGTTTAACGAGCGATATCTCGAGCAGTTGATGCGGCTCAACGAACGCGGGCGCGACGTCGGCCTCCAGCTCTGGACGGTCGCCTCGTTCGAGTTGTGGTGCCAGCGCTTCCTCGATTCGCCCTTCCACGGCGAGCGGCCGGTGCGGGCGGCGCGCCGGGAGCGGCCTCCGATTGTGCGACGAGCGATTCTCGCGTCCTGAGTCCTATCTGATCGGTATGTAGCGTCCGCCTTTAGGCGGGCGGACACGGCCGGCTGAAGCCGGCCGCTACACAAAGCTTTCCAGTGAAACCAAAACCCCGCGTCGCGGTCGTGGCCGCAAGCCTCGACATCCTGGGTGGTCAGGGTGTGCAGGCCGATCGACTGGTGGACGCGCTTGCAGGCGACGGCTATGAGGTCACGTTTGTACCGATCAACCCGCGCTTTCCGTCATGGATTGCGTCGCTGCGCGAGGTCCGGTTCGTCCGCACGTCGATCAATCAGCTCCTGTACCTGCCGAGCCTGATGCGCCTCTCGTCGGTCGACATCGTCCATGCGTTTTCGGCGTCGTACTGGTCGTTTCTCCTCGCGCCAGTCCCCGCGATGATCGCGGCGCGAAGCTTGAACAAGCGCGTGGTGCTCCATTACCACAGCGGCGAAGCCGACGACCACCTCTCGAACTGGGGATCGCTGGTGCACCCCTGGCTGCGTCTGGCTCACGAGATCGTCGTGCCATCGGAGTATCTGCGGACGGTGTTCGCACGCCACGGGTACAACGTTCGCGTCATTCCGAACGTGGTGGACGTTTCGAGGTTCAGCTTCCGCGATCGCCGCCCGCTGCGACCACGGCTGCTCTCGGCGCGGAATCTCGAACGGGGCTATCGCGTCGACGTCGTGCTCGAAGCCTTCGCTCGCTTCAAGGCCGCGGTGCCGGATGCGCGGCTGACGGTCGCCGGCTATGGCAGCGAAGAGCGGAGCCTGCGGCGCCTTGCCGGCACGCTCGTCGGAGACGGCGTCCAGTTCGTCGGCAAGGTCGAGCCGGAGCGCATGCCCGCGCTCTACGAGGAAGCCGACGTGTTCGTCAACGCATCGGTCGTCGACAACCAGCCGGTGTCGATCATCGAGGCGCTCTCGGCCGGCCTTCCGGTCGTGTCGACTCCCACTGGTGACATCCGATTCATGCTCCAGGACGGCGACGCGGGCGTGCTGGTACCTCCCGATGACCCGCCGGCCATGGCCCATGCGCTCCTCGCGTTGTGGCGTGATCCCGATCGCGCGAGGCATCTGGCGCGGCGAGCGCGGTGCGACGTCGCAAAGTACACGTGGCCTGCCGTGCGCGATCAGTGGGCTGAGGCGTACACGTGCCGATGAACATGCGTGGCTTCATCTTCAGCCTGGCGACCGCATCCCTCTGCCTGGCGATTTCGTCGATGCCCAAGCCGGGGCTGCCGTCGCGAATGCGATCGGTCGGAGCACAGCAGACGCCGTCTCAGTTGCCCGAGCGCCCGCGTCTCAGCGTGGACACGAAAGCCGTAGCGGCCACCGGACGAATCATCCACGTGAAGGCCAGCGGAAATCTGCAGGCCGCGATTGACGAGGCTCGCCCCGGCGATTCAATCGAGCTCGAACCGGGAGCGACGTATGAAGGGCCGTTTCGCCTTCGCCGCAAGGACGCTGGCGGTTGGATCCAGATCGGATCGACAACCCCGCCGTCACGCCTCGGCGCCGGAGAACACGTGTCGCCTGCCGCCGCGGCGAGCATGCCGAAGTTGGTCGCGAGATCCGGTTCGGTCGTGACAGCCGAGTCTGGCGCGCATCATTACCGCCTCGCTGGCCTCGAGATCGCGCCGGCTCCTGGGGCGTTCCTCCACGATCTCGTAGAGCTTGGCTACCGGGAAACGACGGTCGACGATCTGCCGCACCACATCATCATCGATCGCTGTTATCTGCACGGCGATCCTCGCACAGGGGCCCGGCGAGGCGTTGCGCTGAATTCCCGCGATGCAGCGGTCGTGCACTCGTACTTCTCAGACTTCAAGGAAGTGGGTGCCGACTCGCAGGCCATCGCAGGATGGAACGGCACGGGTCCGTACTTGATCGCGGACAATTACCTCGAAGCCGCCGGCGAGAACGTGCTGTTCGGCGGCGCCGATCCCGCGATCCCGAATCTCGTGCCCGCGGACATCGAGGTGCTGCGGAACCATCTTGCCAAACCGCTCACCTGGCGGGCCGGAACCAGCGAGTTCCAGGGCGTGGCGTGGACGGTGAAGAACCTGTTCGAGCTGAAAAACGCGCGTCGCGTATTCGTCGACGGCAACCTGCTGGAATACAACTGGCCGCACGCTCAGAACGGTTTCGCGATTCTGTTCACGGTCAGAAACCAGGATGGCGCTTCACCGTGGTCCACGGTGGAGGACGTGACCTTTCAGAACAACCTCGTTCAGCACGTCGCTTGCGCCATCAACATCCTCGGCAGCGACGACATCCACCCAAGCCAGCCGACCCGCCGGATTGCCATTCTGAACAACCTCTTTGTGGATGTTGGCGGACGCTGGGGAGCCGGCCGTCTGTTCCAGTTCCTGGAAGGCGTCAGCGACGTTCGTATCGACCACAACACGGCCCTTCAAACCGACCTCGCGATCTTCGGCGGCGAGCGAACGCCGAACGTACCCTTCGTCTTCCAGAACAACCTCGTGCTCCACAACCGGTACGGCGTGATCGGCTCAGGAACCGCGTCGGGACGGCCGACGTTCGATCGCTACTTTCCGCGAGCTGTGGTCAGGCGCAACGTCTTCGTCGGGGCGCCCGCCGACTCCTACCCGACCGACAATTTTTTCCCCGCGTCACTCGATGTCGTCCGGTTTGTGGATCGGCTGCGTGGAAACTATCGGCTCGCGGCGTCGAGCCCGTACAAGCGCGCCGCCAGCGACGGGCGCGATCCGGGTGCCGACATCAGCGCGGTTGCGTCAGCGATCGCCCGGTTGCCCGGTAAGTGACAATCCACCTCGTGCAGGCCGTCGCGTTCTGGGCTGCGCTGGCGCTGCTCGTCTACGTGTACGTCGGTTATCCGTTCATCGCGTGGTGCCGAGCGCGAATGTCGCCGAGATGGCACAAGCGTGAGCCGATCGCGCCTCTGGTCACGGTGGTGGTCGTCGCGCACAACGAAGCGGCGACGATTGGCGGACGCATCCAGAACCTCCTCGCGCTCGACTATCCCGCCGAGCGCCTGGACATTGTCATCGCGTCAGATGGATCCACCGACGGCACAGTGGCTCGTGCGCGCTTGTGGGTCGATGCTCGTGTGGTGGTCCGGACGTTCGAAAGGCGTCGAGGCAAGGCCGCCGTCCTCAACGACGTCGTTCCGTCGGCGCGAGGCGAGATCGTCGTGCTGGCCGACGCCCG
>Ga0070713_100002519_pt1 | contig 11974 bp, 9 predicted proteins | sample LARL82metaG_FD_65465 | JGI IMG/M metagenome (GOLD analysis project Ga0070713, IMG submission 65465) | Corn, switchgrass and miscanthus rhizosphere microbial communities from Kellogg Biological Station, Michigan, USA - LAR L8-2 metaG | ecosystem: Host-associated > Plants > Roots > Rhizosphere ... | reverse complement strand
CACCATTTGTGATCTGGCTGGCATTATGGGCGGTTGCAACGTTCGGCAAGGTGCGCATGAAGCGACTTACACCGTGGCTGATCGCCTTGCTCGTTCTGTCGTTCCCAACATACCTGGCGCTCGACCTGAGTGGTGACCGCAAATTTTGGAGGCTCATTTCCGAAGCAACGTTCTATACCTGCTGGGTGACTCTGCTGTGGATTCAACGTTGGTCCCTGTTCGAATCTATCAGCCTGCCTAGCGCTAAGTGGTATACGCCGTGGCGAGTCGCCAGATTCTCAATGCGCAATGGGGCAATCATTCGAGTGCAAGCCATCGACTCAGCCTCGCGATGGTATAGCGCTAAATTGGGGCTTGAGAGGCAGACTGCAGATTTAATCTCCCGACCTGACTTTGCAAAGCTTGCGTTCAAGCAGGACGGCCACTCGGTCGTTTTGGTGACCACTGAAGCACTGACGTCGGAGAGGCGCCTGATCCTATTTACCAAGGAATATCGAAAAGATGAAGGAAGTACTGGTTGCCCGGGGTCTCCAGGTGCCACCTCTCGAGCGAGATCGCCAGGGTACGCCATTTTTCGAAGTCTACGACCCAGATGGCAACGAGATCGAAGTTGTCCAAGCGTCCTGACAAACACTGCCAACGCTAACCGAGAAGTTCTTGCGGCAACAACCGGTACCCATGCACAAAATCCTTTGCCGGCATTCGCTTTTTGCCTTCGGGCTGGACCTCCAGTAATTCAAGTGTGGTGCCCTCCCCACCGCCAACGAACAACTGCGAACCGCGCACGAGGAGCTGGCCCTCGCGGATTGCTGAGCCGGAGGCAGGTTCCGGAGCTGGTCGCGCCGCTGTAACTCCCAGCGTCTTTCCGCGAAATGTTGTGAATGCACCCGGCCAGGGCTGAAATCCGCGCAGGCGGTTGTAGATTTCCTGGGCTGTGCGGTGGAAGTCGATGCGGCCGTCTTCTTTGGTCAGAATCGAGGCAAGGCTGGCTTTCGCGTGATCCTGCGGCTGAGGGGTGATCGTTCCAGCTTGCAGACGCTGCAAGGTTTCGATCATCAGATCGGCGCCGATGGCGGCGAGGCGGGGGGCGAGTGTTTCGGACGTATCGTTCTCGTTAATTGGCAGCTCCTGTTGCAGCAGGATGTCACCGGTGTCGAGACCCTCGTCGATGCGCATGGTCGTCACGCCCGTGACCTTCTCTCCGCTGGCAATTGCCCATTGGATGGGGGCGGCGCCGCGGTATTTCGGCAGAAGAGAAGCATGCAGATTGATGTTGCCGAAGCGGGGGAGGTCGAGCATCCACTTGGGGATGATGCGTCCGTAGCCGACGACAATGATGGCGTCCGGGGCGATCTCGTGCAGACGGGCTTTGAGTTCCTCGTTGGTCTTGATTTTCTCGGGCTGGTAGATCGGCAAGTTATGGCGCAAGGCGGTTTGTTTCACCGGAGATGCAACCAGCTCCAAGCCACGGCCCTTGGGGCGGTCGGGTTGGGTGAGGATGAGATGAACCAAGTGACCGCTCTCGACGAGTCTGTCGAGAGTGGGAACCGCGAATTGAGGCGTACCACAGAAAACGAGGTTCATCGGGGGGACAAAACCTATTGGGTAATTGAGTAATTTTGTAATTGGGTAATTGGCCGCCCAAGCTCCGATTGTCAAATTACCCAATTACTCAATTACAAAATTCCCCAATCCCTAGGTCACCCGATTCCTACCATTCTCCTGCCTTCATCAGCTTGCGAATTTTGCGTTTCATCAGATCGCGCTTCAGGGCGCTGATGTGGCTGATGTAGAGCTTGCCGTTCAGGTGGTCAGTTTCATGAAGGAAGGCGCGGGCGAGCAGGTCTTCGCCGGTTTTCTCGTACCACTTGCCGTTGATGTCTTGCGCGCGGACGGTCACGATTTTCGGCCGCGTCACATCTTCGCGGAAATCGGGAATGCTCAAGCAGCCTTCGCTCTGTTTCTGTTTGCCTTCGGTGTGGATGATCTCGGGATTGGCTAGCACCAATTTGGCGTTGGGGTCTTCCTTGAAGGTGACGTCGATGACCGCCAGGCGCTTCGAGATGCCGATTTGCGGCGCGGCGAGCCCCACGCCCTTCGCTTCATACATGGATTCGAACATGTCATCGACGAGCTTTTTCAATTCGTCGCCGAACTCGGTCACATCTTCGGCTTTGGTTTCGAGAACCGGGTTTCCAAATTTAACGATGGGATAGATCATCGGGAAGTTTCGAGTTTCCAGTTTCGAGTTTCAAGTCCCCAGCTTCGGTGCAGTCCTTTGCGAACGGCTCGGCGAACTCGCAAAGTCCTTAGTTTCAAGGGTTCAAAGTTTCAGGTCGACCAAACGGCAGGGAACTCGAAACTTGAAACTCGAAACTAGAAACTTTTCAATTGTTGCAAATATCCTTCGAAGTTGCGGCGGGTTTCGAGCATCGAGTCGCCGCCGAATTTTTCCAGCGCAAACTTCGCCAAAGTCAAAGCCACCATCGCTTCGCCAACAACTCCCGCGGCCGGAACCACGCAAACATCCGAGCGCTCGTACGCAGCCTTCACTGTTTCTCGGGTGGCGAAGTCCACTGATTGTAAGGGACGCCGCAACGTGGAAATCGGCTTCAGGTAGCCGCTGACGCGAATTTCTTCGCCGTTGGAGATGCCACCTTCGATCCCGCCGGCGTTGTTTCGCGGACGCGAGAAGTGGGTGTAGCTTCCCTTGGCTTCGTACCCGATCTCGTCGTGGACGCCCGACCCCGGCGTGTATGCTGCAGTGACTCCCGAACCGATCTCCACCGCCTTGACGGCCTGCATCGACATAATCGCGGCGGCAAGGGCAGCGTCGAGGCGCTCATCCCATTGCGCGTAGGTGCCGAGGCCGGGGGGAACATTGTGGGCAACAACTTCGAACACTCCTCCCACCGAATCCCCGGTGCGGAGCACCTTGTCGACTTCTTCCTTCATTCGGGGCTCGGCTTCGGGATCGGCACAGTTCAGCAGAATCTCTTCCCGCTGGCAACTGGCGACGATCTCTTCCCACTTGATCTCGCGCTGAACCTGGGCCGCTCCGACGGCGACGACGTGGCTGAGTACCTCGATCCCAAGTTCGCGCAGGAACAACTTGGCCAGTGCACCCATAGCGACCCGGGACGTGGTCTCGCGAGCGGAAGCTCGTTCGAGGACGTAGCGCGCCTCTGGGAAGTTGTACTTCAAGGCGCCGGCTAGGTCGGCGTGGCCCGGACGGGGCGAAGCAACCCTCTTATGAAGCTTGGGATCGCCGGACTCGACCGGCAGCTGTTCCTGCCAGTTCTTCCAGTCCCGATTCTCGATCAAAACGGAGATCGGCGAAGCGATGGTCTTGCCATGCCGTACGCCGGAGAGGATTCGGGCGGTATCGCGCTCGATTTTCATGCGGCCGCCGCGCCCATAGCCCTGCTGGCGTCGCCAGAGTTCCCGGTTTACGAAGTCGAGCGGGACGTCCAGCCCTGCGGGCAGGCCGGACAGAAACGCGACAAGAGCTTCCCCGTGAGACTCCCCAGACGTGAAGTATTTGAGCACTATGAGGATTGTAGCCGATGGATCGGGCGATCTGGCGATCGGGTCATCGGGTGATCTGCTCTTGGCTTTATAACTCGACTTTGATCCCGCCAGTCCACCTCGCGACCAAGTTGTAGACAACTGCGCCCACAGCCCCATAAAACAAACCGAGTAGAGCTGCGATTCCGATGATTAGAAGCAGATGGAACGGACTGAACCACGAGAGGTCTAGAGCAGGAGATCCACTCGTTGTACGGTTCGTGATCCAAGTAATGGGGATCGTTAGTACGCCGAAGATGGCCCCGATGATTGTGAACGTCTTTGCTACAGAGGCAACTCCGAAGGATTTCACAGTCTGCATATTCAGTTTCGCCCCTTTGAGCGCCCGAAACCGCGGCATGTTAGCCGAAAGGATTGTAGCCGATCCTTGGTCATTTCAGGATAACGATCTTCTCAGTCCATTTGGCGGGCAAACCCGCAACTCCGGTCTTCATCAAACATCCGGCTGTGTATGTACCGCAGTCCGGACGCGCTAGAATGACGAGCAAAGCCCGAAGTAGAACCTTCAGCCCACCTCGTCTGCAATCTCAAGCGATCTGATTAAGAAGGTGACGTGTGCGCCGACGTACGTCCAAAACGAGCACGAGCGCGGTTCCGGAGGATCTTTCGCGGCAATTGCTGAATGCCCAGGAAGAAGAGCGGCGGCGCATCAGCCGCGAACTGCACGATGAAACCGGGCAGGGACTGATGGTGCTGCGCTTCCAACTGGAAATGCTGGCCAGCGATGCCAAAGGGCAGGAAGAGAAGGCCAAAATTCAGGAATCGCTAGAACTCCTCGACCGGACCATTGAAGGGCTGCGGCGGACCATTGCCCGGCTTTCACCGCGCGTCCTGGAGGAATTGGGCCTCCTGGCGGGGATCCGGCGCGAGGCGCAAGTGGTGTCACGGCACATGGGGATTGAGGGAGATCTGCAACTGCCAGAAGAAATTCAGCCACTGAGTCGGGAGTTGGAGGTCGCGATCTATCGGTCGGTGCAGGAAGCGTTGCACAACATCGCCAAGCATTCGCAGGCCCACCGGTTTGGGGTCAAACTCGAGCTCGGTTCGTCCAAGGTGACCGTGCAGATCGAAGACGACGGCGTTGGGTTCTCCCCGAAGACGGCACGGGATCGCGGCTTTGGGCTGGAAGGAATGCGGGAACGCGCCGCAGCTCTGGGTGGATCGGTAACCGTACGCTCAGGTCAGGAAAAAGGAACGCGCATACGATTGGTGTTTCCGCTGGAGCCGGCGCGCACCACCAACCCAACAACACTCGAGAACTCAATGCACGGCGCAAGCGCAGCCTGACTTCGTCTATTCGTCCATGCCAATTCGCTGCCTTATCGTTGATGACCATACCCTCTTTCGGGAGGGACTGAAGCGCGTGCTGGAGAGCGAGCCTGGAATCGAGGTCGTGGGAGAGGCTCGCGACGCCTCCGAAGCCATAGAACGCACCATGTTCCTGAAGCCGGACGTCGTGCTCATGGATATAGGGATGCCGGGGCTTTCCAGCTTCGAAGCGTCGCGGCGGATTACGCGCGACATGCCAGGTCGACGGGTGATCTTCCTCACCATGTACGAGGATGAAGAGTACCTGTTGCAGTGCCTGGATGCGGGCGCCTCTGGGTACATCCTGAAAGATGCTCCGGCGCCACGATTGATTGGCGCGGTGCGCGATGTAAGCGCGGGAAGAAAGTATCTGAGTCCGCAAGTACTGGGGAAGCTGGTTGACGATTTTCGCTCGCGGTCAACGTCTGGGGTGGCGCGCGGATCGACGCTAACGCCACGAGAGCGGGAAGTGATCAAAATGTTGGCTGAAGGGAACTCGGTTCGTCAGATCGCGGCCATTCTCGGCCTAAGCATCAAGACGGTTGAAGCGCACAAGTTCAACCTCATGCGCAAGCTCAACATCCACAACAAGGCGCAGCTGGTGACCTATGCGATTCAGAAGAAGATTGTGAAGATGCCGGCAGGAGCGTAGGTAATGATTCTGGTTTGGCTTTGCGACCTTTGCGTACTTTGCGGTTAAACTTTTCGAACGTCAAACCGCAAAGATCGCAAAGTACGCTAAGGAACCATTTCTTGAGATCTCGAGCGAAGTGAGCAATCAGCAGTTGACAACAAGCTTCACTCGGGCAGTCCCTCAGGAGCTTCTTTGCGAGCTTTGCGTACTTTGCGGTTGAGTTTCCGAACCTGGAACCGCAAAGTACGCAAAGTACGCAAAGCAAAACTGGCACTTCAACGATTGGTTTGCTGCGCTGAGCTCAGTTTCCCCACTCTAATACCGGAATCGATACGTCAATTGAACCGAAAACTGCCTCGGGTTCACGTAATGGGTTCCGCCGAAGGTGTTGCTGTTGTCGAGCAGGTAGTGGTTGTTGGAGAGATTCAGTCCAGTAAGCCGCAAGGTAAGTTTCTCGCCGAAAGATTTCGCCAGACCGACATCGAAAGTGGTGTGTGCAGGGAGGTGGCCGGGGCCGTTGCCGTCGAGGAAGCCCGAGCCGTAGTTCACGTCGAAGTTGGCGGAAGAGTTCCGGGGCAGAGAGAGAGCGAGTCCGGTGCTCAAGGTGCCGCGTTGATCGTGGTCGAGAGAACACACGGAAGTCGGGCAAGAGTCGCCGCCGATCAGTCCGCCGGTGATCGCCCCAGACCATTCAGAGTAGGCATGCGAGTAGACAAGGTGGAACTGGGCGATCTTCGCGATGCGGGGAGAGTTGGCCGACGCTTCCCACCCGCGCAGGCGGGCGTGACTGAGCGTCAGCGGGAAGAAAACGTTCGAGTTTCCGAGCACGTCATGGTCGAAGAAGTTGCGGGCGCCGGTGCGGAAGTTGGCGAGGTCAAAAGCCCAGCCGACAAATGGGATCGTTAATCCAAACTCGCGCTGCTCGTCGCGCTCGCCGTGAAGCGGAAGGAAGCAATTCGGATTCGTAGAGCTCTGGCATTGAGGTCCGCTGAGTGCTGGATTGTTCACCGTAACTAGCGGCGGCGGTTGATAGTAGCGGCCGTAAAAAGCCCGCAGCGCCCAATTGAGCTTAGGAATCTGGACCGCAGCGCCAATGCGCGGATCGGCTGAGTTCTCGCTGACTGGCCCTTCATAGTGGGAGAGACGAACGCCAGTATTGAAGGTCAGCCACGAAGTTGCCTTGATCTGGTCCTCCAGGAACAAGGAGGAGTTGCTAGCCCAAGGCACTGTGCGAGTAACGAGAGAATTCCCCGGCGCCGGCTTATCAGTTACCGAGTAGAACTGATTGTCGCGCTCGGCAAAGACCTGCAACCCTGCGTGGAAATTGTGCCGCCCCCGCGAGACACCCAGGCTTGTCACCTCTCCAAAGTAGTTCGAACCACGGTCGTACTCCGAAGCCACTGGCTCATTGGTGTTTGGAACGTAGTGCGCACGGTTGAAGTGGTAAAAGGGCGCGACGGTAAGCGATATGCCTGTTCGTATCGTGTGCAACCAACTGAAATTCACGAAGTCATCACGCTCGTTCTCGACATCGTGGAGGGGGTCGGCTGGGTTGATCGGGACCTGGTAGTGGTCGCCACGCGCTGAAGCAACAAGGCGGAACTGGTTTGCGGGATCTTTGTTGAAGATCAGGGATGTAAATCCGCTCAGGCCTGCAGCCTGGTCGTTGATGGCTTGCGGCACAGGAGTCTCCAGGCCGAGGTCGGTGCGGTAGCCGGTCAGGCTGCCGTAGTAGGCGAAGCGCTCGGTGTGGTCGCCAAAGCTGATCTGATCGTTGGTGTTGTTGAAGCTACCGTAGCTAGTCACGAGTTCGGCTTCGCGGTTGCGCTCGAAGCCGGAGCGGGTGACCACGTTGAACACGCCATAGGTGCGGTCGCCATATTCCGAGGAGTAGCCGCCACGCTGGACCTCGATGCTGTCGATGTCCTTGGGATCGAACTGCGGTCCGACATTGGAGGCAATGCTGGTGTTGGGAACAGGCACCCCGTCGAGCAGCCAGGAAACCTGGTGGCCTCCGCGAATGTGCAACTGGTCGTGGACCACGAACGACCCGGGCACATAGCTGGTGATTCCGGCCATGCTGTTGGTGTCCGAAGCACCGGGAGTCTCGGCGATCTGGCGCCTACTCACGACGCTGGTCGAGGTAGAAGAGTCCGGGTTGATGGTTTGGGCTGAATCCTTGACCTCGACCGACTCATTCGTCACCGCGATCGCCATGGGAAAGTGCAGGCGAGTCTCACTCGAGGAAGTAACGGCGATGGCCTGCTCCTGCGGGACGAAGTTCGCGGCCTCGACCCGAACGGTGTATCGGCCAACTGGAACGTTCTCAAAGCGGAACTGGCCGGAGTCATCGCTGGTTTGAGTTTGGGTCCAGTGGGAATCGGCGGCTGACAGGGTGACGCTGGCACCCTGGACAGGGCGATGTTCAGGGTCGTGGATCAAACCCGTTACCGAGCTGAAAATTGTGGCGCTGAGGCTGGCGGCAAGGCACAAAATCGATATGCCAGCGCGCGTGCATGTTCTATGCATGGAATCTCCAAGTAGCTGCGAGCCACGAGCATCGAGCTATGAGCAGGACACCGCGGCAAAGAAACGCCTAAGTTGTCAGCGAGCTAAGCTGTGAGGAGATGTTCTGGAGGAGCGCGGTTGGAGAATCCCACCCCGTGAAATGCGATCGGCGAGAGGGACGCTTGGCAGGCAGAAGCGTGCGCTCCTGCCCAGTTTGGCACGGAGGTATCGGGTTTACCTGCAATTGCGGAGTGCGGAGTTGTCAGCGGAGGGCAGCAATTCCCGTCACTTCCCCGTGGAGAGGAAAACTGCCGGTCGCGACCTGTGTGATGCCCTAACTTGCGCAAACAGCAGGCGTGGGGCTGCACCCCAGAGAGCGCCTGGAGCCAGGGCGTGAACCCCGCCAGCACAAAACCCACGAGAAGTACCAATGCGGTCGTACGGCGCATGGTGAATGGCTAGAGGATAGCCTGCGGGCCTAAAGACCTGCAACTTTCCGCCGATGTGTAGGGTGACCGAAAGGTAAGGAATGAGATTGGATGAGCTCTGTTGCGAAACTTAGCTTTCGAAGTTCCGTAACAGAACTTTTACTCAGATTTTTTGTTCGCGCTCTTGCATTTCGACGGGAACGGGAAAATAATCTGAGGATAATTCTCGGACCCGGGAGGCGGCTATGGTATCAAAATGCGCCAACCCTGAATGCTCCGCGCCCTTCCTCTACTTGAACCGCGGAAAGCTTTTCCGTATCGACAGTGAAGGTCGGCAAGACCGCCGCCGTAACATGGGCAATGAAAACAAAAGCGGCAAGTCTCTGCGCCGCATTGAGTTTTATTGGTTGTGTGACGAGTGTGCGGTCAAGATGACGCTTGCCTTCGACAAGGTCAGCGGTGTCTTCGTGCGCCCGCATCTTCCGGTCCATACGGTTAAACCTGCTGCCGCGGCAGCGGCTTAGTGAACGCGGTACTTTCCACTTAGCGCATTCCAGCGGATTCTAAGTACCTCGCCCATCATTCGCAAACCATCGCGTAATGGGTTGATTCGCGTGCCTCCAACGTCCGCCCACACAACGGGAACTTCATCGATTCTGAACCCGAAATGGCGCCCCAGGTAGAGAATCTCAGGATCGAATCCCCAGCGTTCGATCTGCTGTAGGGGGAAAACCTTTTGCGCTGCTTCCCGAGTAAACGCCTTGAAGCCACACTGCGTGTCTTTCTGCTTCAGACGAAGCAGAATTCGTAAGGCAACGTTGAACGCGCGTCCATAGAACTGCCTCAACAATTTTTGGCGCTTCGTTTGTGTTTCAGGCCTGATCCACCGCGAGCCGATGGCGATGTCCGCGCCGCCCTTGATCGCTGAAAAGAGCTTGGCGCACTCCTCAATCGGAGAAGATAAATCCGCATCGCTGAACAACAACAGTTCCCCTGTGGCATGCAGCATTCCGTTGCGTACGCTGTAGCCCTTGCCGCGATTGCCGGGATTCTCGATCAGCCGCATAAACGGGTATCGTTTCGCACATTCGCGAACCAGATCGGGTGTTGCATCGTGCGATCCGTCATTGACCACGATGACCTCGGCGTCCCAGCGCTGCCCGATGACGTAGTTCCCGACGCGCTCGAGGCTGGGCCCCAAGCGCTTGGCTTCGTTGTACGCGGGAATGACGATGCTGTATTTGGGCATCAACTTTGCACTGGTGTCGAAACCGCAAGGATTCGTGCAGCAGCTCTGAGGCTCACTCCCGAATCAGGATTTTGTAGCGATAGGTAATCGTTTTTTCCTCGCCAGCTTTTACTGCGAGGCCCCAGGTTGCTCGCGATGTCGGGTTCATCTGCCGGATGACCTCTGCGAGCTTTTCCACATGTCCGTCGTTTGTCATCGACACAACTTCTCCGACGAAGGAGCGCGTAATTACCAGGCGAATGTCTTTGGCCTTGAAGTTTTTCAGCTTCAGGGTCCCCTCGACGGTAACCGCGTCGTAGTTGTTGCCATTACGCTGCAGTACTCGCGCCTCGCGGCCCACTTCGAGTTCTTTTTTGTCGACGCGCACGTCGGTCGCTACCGTCATCTTCAGGTTTGTGCTTGCCCCTTTCGGGGTATAGACCAGGGTGTCTTGCGATAACGCCTGCACCCCAGAAATGACCATTCCTGGACCGCTCGTCCATGGGAATTTGGTGCTGTTTCTTAGACGCAAGGAATGCCAGACGACATTGCTGAACTTTTCAGGCGACTGGTTGTTCCCGTACGACGGAGTTGGGTTGCCGTACACGTCGACGCGCGGATTATCGATGACCTCCCATTCGTAGAGATGCTCGAAAGGAACGTCAGCAGCGAAGAGATTGTAGGTGGCACGTTCGCCTTTCGCCAACGTCACGTTTGTCCGCTTGTACAGGAATAGATCCTCTTCCGGCGCTCCTTGGGGCTCTTCGACGTTGGCGCTGAAATCGCCCGGAAGTCTGGGCGCGGCTGCCATGTCTTCCCGCATGGTCATTTGACTCACGAGCGCATTGGAAAACTGATTTCTGTCGTCGCGCTGTGCGGTTGCGCTCTGCAGGAATTCAGCCAACGATTGCCGCAGCGCCATCGGGGACCACATGTCAGCAAAACGAAAATTCGGCACCCCCACAACAAAAACCACTTCAGCGCCGCTGATGTCCTCAACGTCGTTGGTCAACACGGCTTGCATGGTGAGATGCGCGGTTTTTTCGTCCTGCAGCGATACTAGATAAGAAGGGGTCCAGCCGATGCCTTTCTGCAGGTACCCCATCGTGAGGTTCGCCGTCTGTCCTGCCCCCTTGATCCTGAAGCGGAGCGCCCTGGCCTCTTCTTCCTGCTGGAACGAAAGATTAGGTGTCTCGCCCATTGAGACCAGCTGCACTGCGCCAGGGTTCAGGCCAAGCACACCGCTATCCGTCTTGAACAACAGCAACTGCGAGGGCGGCGCGGAGGCCGAGACATTGCTCAGCGTGAATATCCTGTTCGATGACACCGGCTGCGGTGGCTGGTCGGAGCGGGCATCACTACTGAACCCGAGAACCTGCCCTGTGTATTCCTTGCCATTGAAACTTATCGTCATCTTCTTTCCGGGATTGATACGGAGCAGATCCTGCAACGAATCTGCCTTATGTTCTTTGGTGGTTTTGTAACGGTACGCAACCAGCTCTTCGAGCGAGGTTCCAGGATCGTTGGGCGCCAGCCACAATGTTCCTAGTGCGGCGTCGGGAATCATGGGAATCACCGCTTCTCCTGAAGCAAGCTTGGCGCTGCCCAGGCGCACAAAGAATCCCAAGCCATTCTTGAATACCGCGATACTCGAACTCTTCAGGTTTGCCTCAGGAAGGCTTGACGGGGCGTCGGTCTGATTGGTCTGACTCAGGCAACTCCCCGCGCACACGAGGAAGAAGACAAACAGAAATATACGAATCTGATATGGTCGCACTACCACCCTCCCCTTTTGGATTCCACTCATGGTATTTGCAGGGCGTACGTCTGTCTATCGGAAGGAGAGGAGGGGCAGGACCGCAGTCTTGCGGCGGCACACTTAGAAGAGGTGCTCTACGCGACCTGGCGCTGCTTCTCTAACATCGAGAAGTACTCGGAAACTAACTCTTCATCCCACAGACCGGCGCGGGCTTCATCGCGCATGGTGACGGCGGCCTGCTCGTGAGAGAGCGCGGGCTTGTATGGACGCGCGGTGCGCAAGGCGTCGTAGACGTCCGCTACCTGCAGAATGCGTGCGAGCAGCGGGATTTCGCGCCCCTGCAGAGCGTCCGGGTAGCCGCTGCCATTGAAGTGCTCGTGATGATTGCGGATGATGGGCAAGACGAGCCGTAGCGATTTCAATGGGCGACAGATGTTCTCGCCAGTGACAGGATGGCGCTTCATTACCATCCACTCCTCGGGGGTAAGGTTCGCGCCTTTCTTCAGGATTTCGTCGGGAAC
>Ga0070713_100002518_pt1 | contig 11977 bp, 12 predicted proteins | sample LARL82metaG_FD_65465 | JGI IMG/M metagenome (GOLD analysis project Ga0070713, IMG submission 65465) | Corn, switchgrass and miscanthus rhizosphere microbial communities from Kellogg Biological Station, Michigan, USA - LAR L8-2 metaG | ecosystem: Host-associated > Plants > Roots > Rhizosphere ... | reverse complement strand
CCCTGCAGCCGGAAGGTCGGATATCCGATCAGCAGGCCCGCGACGCCGCCAAGCACGGCCGCGATCGGGATCGACACCCAGGGCGGCAGGTCGAAATAGATCTGGCCGAGCGCGGTGACATAGGCGCCGATGCCGAAGAACGCGGCGTGGCCGAACGAGATCAGGCCGGTGTAGCCGCTGAGCAGATTCCAGGACAGGCCGAAGATCGCCCAGACCGGCACCAGCGTCAGCATGAGCTGGTAGTACGAATTGGTGACCGTCAGCGACAAAGCGGCATAGAGCACCGCAAGCACGATGACCGGCAGCAGCGAGCGCGATGCGGTCATCGTTACGTCCTCTCGACCATGCGCCCGAAGAAGCCTTGCGGGCGGAAGAAGATGATCAGGAGGAAGACGACGAAGATCGCCGCGTTCTGCAATTGCGTCGGCAGCACCAGCGTCGACATCTGCTGCACGAGGCCGATGGTCATGCCGCCCCAGAAGGCGCCGATGATGCTGCCCATGCCGCCGAGCACCACGCCGGCATACATCACGATGACATATTCGAGGCCGACGAAGGGATGGAACGGATTGTTGGTGGCGAGCAACCCGCCTGCGATCGCCGTGATGCCGGTGCCGAGTGCGAAGGCTAGGCGATGCGCGCGATCGACGTCGATGCCCATATAGGTGGCGGCAGTCGGATTATCGGCCGCCGCGCGCAACGACTTGCCGAGCCGCGAGCGCGTGATCAAGAGCGTCAACAGGATCATCGTCACCAACGAGACGATTGCGTCTATGCCGCGCGCCTTGTTGACGAAGATGCTCATGTCGAAGAACGGCCCGAGCTCCCAGGCCGAGCTCGACAGCGGCGTGCGCAGCGACGCCAGCACCGAGCCGAACACGATCAGGCCGCCATTCTGCAGCACCAGCGCGATGCCGAGCGTCAGGATGAGCTGGGCGTAATGACCTTCGCCTTCCAGCGACGAGGTGCGCGTGCCGGAGACTCGCGAGATCAGAGCGAGATGGACCGCGTAGCCGAACACGGCGAGCACGGGGCCCGCGAGCAGGATGGCCACGAACGGACCGATGGTATTGCCGAAGACGGCCTGAACGCCGAAGGCGGTGAAGAGATAGAACACCGCATACATGCCGAGCATCATGAAGTCGCCATGGGCGAAGTTGATCACGCGCATCACGCCGAAGATCAGCCCGAGCCCGACGCACATCAACCCGTAGACCGCACCGATCAGGAGCCCGGCGGTCAAGGCCTGCAGAAAGCTTTCGATTGTCTCGGTCACGCCTGGCCTCGCGCCAAATCAGGTATCGCCGATCCGACTGTCATCGTAATCGCCGCTCCTCCGCTGATATGGAAAGCTAGCCCCGCATCTGCACGCCGGCCCATTCCTCGACGACCTTCGCGATCGAGGTGAAGTCGGAGGCCGCGCCAAATTTGGCGTTGGTGATTGCGAGCATTTGCCGCACCGCCGCGCCGCAGACCATCGGCACGCCCATCGCCTCGGCCTCGTCGATGCAGAGCCGCACGTCCTTGTAGGAAAGGCCTGTGGCGAAACCGAAATCGAAGGTACCGGGCAGCACCGCGCGCGGGAATTTATCTTCCGAGGCGCTGTTGCGTCCGCTGCTGGCATTGATGATGTCGATCAGCACCCTCGCGTCGACGCCGCCCTTGACGCCCATCGCCACCGCCTCGGAGGTGATCACAAGTGCTGCCGCCGCCATCAGGTTGTTGGCGAGCTTCGCGGTCTGCGCCGTGCCGGGTTTGTCGCCGGTGTAGAACAGCTTGCCGAAGTGCTTCAGGATTGGTTCGACCCGCTCATAAGTGTCCTTTGGACAGGAAACCATCACCGCCAGCGTGCCCTTCACCGCGCCGGTGATGCCGCCGCTGACCGGCGCATCGACCAGCGTCATGTCGCGCGGCTTCAAGCCTTCCGCGATCAGCTTGGCCGCGCCGGGCCCTGTGGTCGAGAGATCAATGATGATGCGCGCACGGTTGCCTGCGATGAGCCCGTCGGGCCCGAGCGCGACAGCCTTGACGATGTCAGGGGTCGGCAAGCTTGCCAGCACGATATCCGCGCTCGAGGCGACCTCGGCGGGCGATTTGGCAAGTCGCGCGCCGCGCGCGACCAGCGGCTTGGTGGCTTCCGCCTGTGTATCGAAAATCGACAGGGAATAGCCGGCGTCGAGCAGTCGTCCGGCCATTGGTCCGCCCATCCGGCCCGTTCCAATGAAGCCGATCGTTTCGTCCGCCATCGTCTCGCTCCCTGTCTCAGCCGCCGAGCGCGCATCCATGAAGCGATCCCTCGGAGAACGTTTGTCGATGAATGTCCAGATTGTCAGTTAATCTGTCAAGCATAAGATTTGGGTCGACAGACATGCGCGCGGCGACCTAGGATTTGCAGCTACGATGATCGAGGATTTTGTTTGTGCGACAGAATGAAGCGCCCAGCGCAACTGCGACGCTCGCAGCTTTCGTGGCCGATACGTCTTGGGCCGACGTCGCGGCGCAGGGCCACGACGCCAAACGCGCGGTTCTGAATTTCTTCGCAACCGCGCTCGGCTCGGCTCGCGACCCGGCTGTGACATCGGCGCTCCGGGCGGTGTCGGTGTTTGGCGGCAAGGCGACATCGGCGATCATCGGAAGGGCTGAGCGGCTCGACCCGCTCGGTGCGGGCTTCGTCAACGCAATCTCCGCGAATCTCCTCGATTTCGATGACACCCATATGGAGACGATCATTCATCCGGCCGCGCCGGTTGCCGCACCCGTGCTCGCGCTTGCGGAAGCGGGTAGATATTCGGGGCGCGAAGTGCTGACGGCGTTCATTCTCGGCGTGGAGGTCGAGTGCCGCATCGGCAATGCGGTCTCTCCCGGACACTATGCCCGTGGCTGGCACATTACCTCGACCTGCGGCGTGTTCGGCGCGGCGGCGGCCTGCGCCAAGCTTCTTGGGCTGCCTGCGGACGGAATCGCAAACGCGATCGGCATTGCGGCGAGCCAGTCTGCGGGCATTGTCGAAAATCTTCCGAGCGCGGCTAAGAATGTCAGCGTCGGCAATGCTGCGCGCAACGGCCTGTTCGCCGCGCTGCTGGCAGAACAGGGATATGAGGCCGCGCCGTTCGCGATCGAGGGGCCGCTCGGCTGGGCGCGCGCGATGGGCGATGTGCCCGACATGGAGCGGATGCTCGGCGGTCTCGGCGAAAGCTTCGAACTCGCCAAGAACACCTACAAGCCTTATCCGGCCGGCATCGTGTTTCATGCTGTGATCGACGCCTGTTTCAAGCTGCGTGGTCGGCTCGGCGGGAGCGTCGGTAGGATTGCGGCGATCACCGTGCGTGGCTCCGCGCTGCTGCTGGCGCGCGGTGACCGTGCGGTGCGCAATGAACGCGACGCGCGGGTCAGCATTCACCATTGCGCCGCCGTGGCGCTCTTGGTCGGTGCGGCAGGAGTCGAAGAATTTTCGCAGGCCGCCGTGGTGCGGCCAGACGTTATCGCTCTGCGGCAGAAGGTGAGGGCCGAGCTCGATCCGTCGCTGCCCGATGGCGCGGCATCGGTCGAAATCGCGCTGCTGTCAGGCGAAACGCTGAACGAGACCGTGATGGCCGCGCATGGGAGCCTCGCCGATCCGCTGTCGGACGCCGATATTGAAGCGAAGCTGCGGACCTGCCTGCGGCATGGTGGCGCGGATTGGGATGAAGAAGGCATCATCGATGCGGTGTGGCGGCTGGATACGCTGGATGACATCTCCAGCCTGATGAACGCGCCACGCGCGAACCATTCAACGGCGTCGACCGGCGCCGGCTGAAATATCCAACGCTCAACCATTGAAAGGATGACCATGAGCAACAGCGAATTGTTCGAAAAAGGCCTCAAAGTCCGCAAGGAAGTGCTTGGCGAAGACTATGTGAACAAGTCGATCGCCGGCGCCGACGAGTTCACGCGCACGATGGCGGAGTGGTCGACGGAGTTCTGTTGGGGCGCGCTATGGACGCGGCCGGGGATGGATCGCCGCACCCGTTCGATCGTGAATCTCGCCATGCTGGGTGCGCTGAACCGTCCGCATGAGCTGAAATTGCATGTGAAGGGCGCGCTGAAGAACGGTCTGACCAAGGACGAAATCAAGGAAATCCTGCTGCAGGTGGCCGTATATTGCGGCGTCCCCGCCGGTATCGACGCCTTCAGAAACGCGCGTGAAGCCTTCAAAGAGCTGGAAAACCCCTAATTTTACAGGGGAAACGGCAAAATTGTTATTTTGCCGCTTGCGAAAGGACGCGACTCAGCCCTTATTTTAAGGCACTTTAGGCTCGTCAAGGCTGAACAAATCTGTGTAGAAGGCTCTGGCAAGCTTACCGGATCGTCTAATGTGCCTTGGGTTCGAATCAGAGGAGACACGATGCCCACCCAGATGTCCAAATCGCAGTTGATTGAGAAAATTGCGACAACCACCGAACTTTCCAAGCGGGACGTGAAGTCCGTGATGGAGACGCTGACCGATGTCGGTCACAAGGAGCTCAAGAAGTCCGGCACCTTTCTCGTCCCCGGCTTTGCGAAGTTCGTTGTCATCAAGAAGCCGGCGACTAAGGCCAGGAAGGGCACCAACCCGTTCACGGGCGAGGAGATGATGTTCAAGGCCAAGCCTGCTCGCAAGATCGTGCGGGCAAGGCCGGTCAAAGCCGCGAAGGACGCGGTCGCCTAGCAAAAGGCCCCCGAAAGGGGGCCTTTTGTTTTGGGGCGTGGGGTTTCGAACAGGCAGCCGGATTGGACGGGTCGATATGACGATCCGATCGTTGCGCCGGCGAGATGCAAATCGGCCTTGCTTCTTGGTGCCGCGTGATGAGAATACGGACATCGGTTCGGGGCCGACCAATCAGGCTTCGGCTCACATACGGACCCATTCGGAGCGCTCTATGAAAGCGGCACTTGTTGCTCTCGCTGTCGTCGCCATCGCCGCACTGACGGCTGCGCCAGCGGAAGCGCGTCGTCATCACCGGTACGCCTATCATGGCTGCCATCAGTATGACGACTACACGAGGGGCAACACGTTGTCGGGGTTGAGCTATGTTTACCCGGCCGCGAATTGGGGTCCGTTCTTCCACTGCCGGATGTATTACTCGCCGGTCATTTCGGCGGCGCCGTCGCCGGCCTACGTGTATTGACGTCCCACCATCGTGGGACGTAGCGATCGCTGCGATTGGCGATCAGTCAGCGGTCTCTTTGAGGGACCAAAAGCAAGAAGCCAGGGTTGCCCCTGGCTTTCTTTCATTGAGGTCACCAAGCCGCCGGCCTGACTTCCGCGCCGCCCAATCGGGCTTGGAAGACCTAACAGGTGCAGCCGACGAGCGCGGACCCGTCCGCTTCGGGTGTTTCGCGCGTCCGCTTAGTGGCTTACCACCAGATCATCGGCCGGTCGGGCGCACCGCACACGACGGCGCGGCGGCGTTCAACGCCATTCGGCGTTTCGATCCGGATGGTCTGGATGCAGCCGGGGTGGATGGCGAGATTGTAGTGGAACGGCGCGTTGGTGTAGTAACCGTGCATTCGGCAAAGATAGCCAAGGTCCGGTCCGCAGCGGGTCAACGGAAAGTGGCGTCCGTGAGCCGATGCCGGAGTGGAGAGGCCCGCCAGCGCAGCAGCGACTGCAGCGAGAGCGATCTTGGTAACGTGCGGCATTTCCTGATCCTGTCCTGATCCTTGCAAAAAGCCTTCAAACGACGGCGTGTGACGGGGTCACCATAGACTGTGATTCCTCCGTTCGCCAAGCGCACGCGGCCGTGGCGGGCCGTCTAGGCCCATTTTCGGTTCAAGTGTTGCTTAATCGGATAACGACCCGGCCTGCATCCGAGTTCAAAAGCCGGCTCGTCAGCACCGCTGGTGGTCGCGGAACGATCGGAGCGTAACTGCGAAGTTCGGTCATTTCTGGCAATTATCTAATCATGTTAGAGTGTTATGGCGAAAGTCCCGAATCGATTGATACTAAAGTTGACGACGTTCGCCTGAGGCTTCGCAAGGCCGGGCATTTCTGCAATCTCCTGGATACGTCTACCCGATTTTGCCTAGTCTGGTTCCAAGCTCAGAGAATCTGCAGAGAGAGACCGAATGCCATCGGACAAAAGCCGGCCTGATCCGATCGTGGTCATTGGCGATGTCATGCTCGACCGCTACGTGACCGGAAAGATCGAACGCATTTCGCCCGAAGCGCCCGTTCCGGTGCTGCTGCACGGCCATGACCGGGCGGTGGCCGGCGGCGCAGCTAACGTCGCGGTCAATGGTCTGGCCCTGGGATGCGACGTGCGGCTGATCGGGGTCGTCGGCGACGATCAGGACGCAGAGGATCTGAATAACATCCTGTCCCGATCGGGCGTATCCACCACGCATCTCGTGACGGATGGGACGAGACCGACCATCTGCAAGACCCGCGTCGTCAGCGGCCGCCAGCAGTTCTTCAGGATCGACCGCGAGGTTTCCACGCGCTTGCCGGAGGAAGTGGAGGAGAGGCTTATCGCATCGGCCCGCGCCGCGATGGCTGACGCCGGCGTCGTGGTGATCTCCGACTATGCCAAAGGCGTGTTCAGTGACCGGGTGCTCCGGGAGGTTATTAGCGCGGCCAGATCGTTGGGAAAGCAAATTCTTGTCGATCCCAAGCGTCGCACCTTCGAAGCCTATCGCGGCGCTGATTTCATCAAGCCGAACGCGGGAGAACTAGCGGCCGCAAGCGGCATGCCCTGTTCGACGGATGCGGAGGTCGAGGCTGCCGGCGCGAGCATCGCGAGGCAGTTCGATGGCACGATCCTGGTCACGCGGGCAGAAGCCGGCATGTCCCTGATCAGGCCGGGACAGCCTGTTCGGCACCTCAAGTCGTCGGTGCTCGAGGTCGCAGACGTGTCCGGTGCCGGTGATACGGCGCTGGCCGCCTTTGCGGTGTCGCTGGTCGAAGGGCGGGCGATTGAAGAGGCTGCGATGATCTCCAACATCGCCGCGGGCGTTGCCGTCAGCAAGCTCGGTACGGCGATCGTCAACCGGATCGAGCTCGACGCGGCGCTGGCGCGGTCGTCCAGTCCGAAGCATCATCCAGGGTCGCTCGCGACCAAGGCGACCGCGGCCGAGATGGCCGCGGCCTGGCGCCGCATGGGCGAGCGCGTCGTCTTCACCAATGGGTGTTTCGATCTGATCCACACCGGGCATATCGAGCTTCTGACGTTCGCGGCCAACGAGGGCGATCGATTGATCGTCGCCCTCAATACCGATGCCTCTGTCGGAAAACTCAAGGGACCGACGCGTCCGATCCAGACCGAACTCGATCGTGCGCGGATCATCGGCGCGTTACGCGCGGTGGATCTCGTGGTCCTGTTTGACGATCCCACGCCGCTGTCATTGATTGATGCGATCAGCCCCGATGTGCTCGTGAAAGGCGCCGATTATGCGGAGGACCAGGTCGTCGGCGGCGATCTCGTAAAATCGCGCGGCGGCCGCGTGGCGCTGTTTCCTCTGGTGGAGGGACGCTCGTCGACCAAGATCGTGGAGCGGATGCGGTCGTGAGCCTCAAGCTCAAGCCGGACCATGCGCTACGTCGTTTGTCGGTCTTCACGGCCGAAAAGGCGCTCCCGCTGTGGGCCGTGGCCGGCTACGACGAGACATCGCAGTGCTTCCATGAACGGCTGCGGTTTTCCGGCGAGCCGGTCGCCGATGTGCCACGCCGCCTGATGGTCCAGGCGCGGCAAATCGTTGTTTATGCGCGCGCCGGTCTTGCGGGCTGGTATGTCGGGGGGAAGATGCTCGCGCTTGACGTTTTCGAGAATGTCCGCCGCCGCTACCGATCCGCTGACGACGCGCCGGGATGGATTTTTTCCGTGCAACCGGATGGGCGGCCGGCCGATCACACGCGCGACCTCTATGCCCATGCCTTCGTGCTCTACATGCTGGCGTGGCTCTATCGGATCGGCGAAGAACCGTCGATCCTCGCGCTCGCCGATGAGACGCTGTCTGACCTTGATCGCATATTCTCAAGCGGCGATGAGCAGGGTTATCTGAGCAGGATGCCGGGTCCGATGGATCTGCGTGAACAGAACCCGCATATGCATCTCTTCGAGGCGCTGCTTGCGCTTGCAGAAGCAAGCGGCGGCGAGCGTTATTTGGCGCGCGCGAACGCGCTCGTTCGATTGTTCGACCGCGCGTTGGCCGATCCTGTCACCGGGGCGGTCAGGGAGATTTTCGCCGGCAACTGGAAACCGGACCGGTCAAACGGCGACAATCTCGTCGAGCCCGGTCATCAGATGGAATGGGCGTGGCTGCTGCGGGAGTGGGAGCGGCTCGGAGGCGCGCCGGCCGGCGAGCGGGTGGGCCGGCTCGTTGCGCATGGGACGCGCTTCGGCATCGATCGCGAGAAAGGCCTCGTCCGGAGCGTGGTTCGCGAGAACGGCGGTGTTGTCAGTCGCGGCTCACGGGTCTGGCCGCAGACCGAGACGATCCGCACGCTCTGCCGGGAGGACGTCGGCGGCGAGAAATGGCCCGGCCTCATCACCGATATCACCGAAACCCTGTTCGAAACTCATCTGCCGCTGGACCTCAATGGCGGGTGGATCGACCAGATCGATCAAAATGGCGCGCCCGTGGTCGACTACATGCCGGCCAGCACGCTCTATCATCTCGCCGGTGCCGCGATGGACACCGCAGCCCTGCTCAAGCAGCCCAATGGTTGAAAACCGACCTTTCGAGCGACCAAGCTGGGCGATCAATGGTCGCTTCGTGACGCAACGTATGACGGGCGTTCAACGTTACGCGCATGAAATCGTGGCTGCGCTCGACGATCTGCTTGTCGAGAACCGCGATGCCGCCGCTCGACTTGCGCTGCGCCTGGTGCTGCCGCCCGCTGCGCAGGCCGTGCCGGCGCTCGCCAATATCGAAATCTGTCGTACGTCCTTCGGCTCGGGCCACGCCTGGGATCAGTTTGTTCTACCTCTCCACGCCGGAGCAGGCGTGCTCAGCCTCGGCAATATCGGTCCCGTGCTCGCGCACAAGCACATCGTGTGCGTTCACGACGCGACAACGTTCCTTCTGCCGGAAACCTATTCGCGCTCGTTTGGTCTCGCCTATCGCACGCTGTTGCCCTTGATCGGCAGGCGGGCTTCCCGCGTTGCCACGGTATCGCGCTTTTCGGCGGAGATGCTGGTGAAATTCGGTGTCTGCCGGCAAGAGAAAATCTTCATCGCGCCGAACGGTCACGAACACGTCCTGCGGTGGGATGCGACGAAGGCTAGGCTTCCGCTCCTCCAGACAGTGCAACGTCCTTACGTGCTTTTGCTCGGCAGCAGGGCGAAGCACAAGAACATCGACATCGTGCTCGCGCAGGCGCAGGCCCTCGATGAAGCAGGGCTCGATGTGGTTGTCGCCGGCGGTGCGTCCGGCATTTTTGCCGAGCAGGAGCAGGTGGCGCGCCGGTCCAATGTTCATCGGATCGGCTTTGTCAACGACGACGAATTGGCGGCGCTTTACGAGAGCGCGTTATGCCTGGCCTTTCCGTCGACGACGGAAGGCTTCGGCATCCCGCCATTGGAGGCAATGGCGAAGGGTTGCGCCGTCATTTCATCAGACGCGGCAAGCCTCATCGAGGTGGGAGGAGACGCGGTGATCTATGTCAAGCCCGACGATCCCGCCGGTTGGCGAGACGGGATCATCGGGCTTTCGGCAAACAGCCAACGCCGCACGGATCTGGCTGCAAAGGGCAGACAGAGAGCCGCGTCATTTTCCTGGAAGCACAGCGCCGAGCTTTACCTCGACGAACTTCTACGCTTGCAATAGTCGCTCCATCAATATTCAGGAGCTTCGTCGACCAGTCGCCGATAATATTCCTATGCGAAATTCCAGATCAGCCACGCACCACCAACCCAGATTGTGGTGCTGATCGCCATTGCGAGCGCCCACGGCCATGGTGAAGAATAGTTGAGTGCCGGATCCGCATAACGACAACGAGAACGATACTGTCGGTACTGTCGTGTTGACATGGCTATCCCCTTGCCAAGTTAACCAACAGTCGCAGCACAACCGAGGATTACGGTCCTCGCGTGTTCGGATTATGATTATGTCTGTCGATAATTAGGAATGCGGCTCCCGCCTTAAATCGCTGGCGGGCCGGCTGGAGCAGCCGGATTTTTTGCATTGCTCCCAATAAACTCGGAACATTGTCGGAGAGCTTCCGACGCCGCAGCGGAAGCCACTCCCAGGCCAAAGGCGACAGAGGCATTGGACCAAATTGGTATTCAAATGGAAGGGTGAGAAACAACCAACGCGCAAGCCGGTAACGCGCGAAGAGTTGGAGCAGTCCTTGACGGAGGCTGTCAGGGCCATCCACCCCGAATTCGAGGGGTTTGCTGGCGTGATCGTCGAGCGCGTCGTGCCGCCTGTCCCTGGGGGCGCCAATTGGGTCGTCAGGGGCATCAGATTTGGTCGGGCAGATCGGCACCGGAGCGGTATAGTATTATCGTATTGCGTGGATGAAGCGCAGCTTGAGTTCGAGCTGTCTGACGCCGGAAAAGCCGGGGCAAATACGCGGCATAACCCTAACGCCTAACGTTGTCGTGGAATGATCCTGCATCCAACCATGACAGGGACTTGACGCCCCGGAATCGGAATGCTGCTATGCAATAGTTGCGGTGCAGTGTTTGGGAGGGCTGGTGTGACGGATATTGTCGATCAAGCCATTATCGATCGAGCCTTTGGGACCTACGAGCTGACCAGCAAGCTGAATGCTTCAGAGCTCGCTCGGTCACGCGATAAGATTAAGAGGTATTTAGATACGCTCATTTCCGCGGGACAGGATGATCCCAACCAGTTGACCGAATACGCCCGCGCCTATCTCAAGGAAATGCACGAAGGCCCCGATCCCCGCTTCACCGGCTGCTGATCGCGTCCTCAACGTGTAACGGTCCGCCGCTGCGGTCGTCACACGAGCGCGTCTAAAGCGCGATGAGATCAGGTTGAATCGTCATCGCGCTTTTGGTCTCTGAGCATGATCTTTTCGGGAAACCGCGACACACTTTTCCGGATCATGCCCTAGCGGCATCAACATCTCGTCGAGAGAAGGCACGATCGATGGCGATGCCTCGTCGTCGGCCTTCGCCAATTGCTCCATCAGGTAACGCAGCCGCGGCGGCAGGTCATCGCCCACGTCGCGACGCAGGACAGTCCGCAGCCGTTCGCCGATCTCGTCGCAAATCGCGCGCGCGTGGATTGTTTCGATTTGTAGGCCCGCCCCAGTCATCGTCAACATGAGCCGCTCGATACGATTTTGTCCGCAATTCATGCCAGTTGGCGCCTTGTCTGGTTCAGAAGCGGTAAAGGCGGCCCGTCCGATCCCGAGGGTGGTAAAGCCGGAGTTAAGGCTATGGGTTGAGAGGCCAGCCCGAAGGCCAGGCCATCCAGGCTGCATCCGCTCGGTGGCGTCCGGGAGCGATCGCGATGATGCTACTTCAGGTTAGAGGGGCGTTGCGGCGCACCATTCAAAATGAGACTGCCGGTCAAGCCGCGGCCGGCGAAGTTGCGCGCGCGCGATCCGTCATCAGCTAGCTTCCTCCCGTGATCGAGGGTCGCGCACGGCCCCGAACGATTCAAGCCGGACAACGATTCCGGTGGCAAAAGGGAGGAGTTCGATGCTCAAAGGCAGTTTGGGACTGGTCGCACTGAGCACCATGTTGCTGTCAGGCGCAGCCGTCGCTCAGGACAAGATCAAGGTGGGCGTCACCGCGACGCTCGAGGGTACCTACACGGTGCTTGGCGAAGACGGCATCCGCGGCTTCCAGACTGCGCTCAACGTGCTCGGCAAGAATGTCGGCAGCAAGGAGCTCGAGTTCGTCATCGCCTCCACCGACGCGACGCCCGACTCTGCAGTCCGCGCGGTGCGCAAGCTGATCGAGCAGGACAAGGTGCAGATCCTGCTCTCGCCGCTGTCGGGCGACGAAGGCATCGCGGTGAAGAACTTTGCCAAGACGCATCC
>Ga0070713_100002517_pt1 | contig 11978 bp, 12 predicted proteins | sample LARL82metaG_FD_65465 | JGI IMG/M metagenome (GOLD analysis project Ga0070713, IMG submission 65465) | Corn, switchgrass and miscanthus rhizosphere microbial communities from Kellogg Biological Station, Michigan, USA - LAR L8-2 metaG | ecosystem: Host-associated > Plants > Roots > Rhizosphere ... | reverse complement strand
GGCCCGGTCGTTGCCGGCGTCCGGGAAGCCGTAGCGGACGCCGAGGAAGGGCAGCGCCAGCAGCACGAGCACCGTGAGCCCGCCGGTCAGGGCCAGCCACGGCCGGCGCTGCACGGTGATCGCCCAGCGGGCCCCGAGCGGCTGGCGGGAGGAGCGCGGCACCGGCAGCCGCAGCCGGTCGATGCGGTGGCCGACGAAACCGAGCAGCGCCGGCAGCAGCGTCACCGCGGCGAGCATGACCACGAGCACCGCGATGATCGTGACCACGGCGGCCCCGCGCATCGCGGACAGGCCCATCCCGAACAGCCCGAGGAGGCTGACCACGACGGTGGACCCGGCGACCAGGACGGCCCGCCCGGCGGTGTCCGCGGTGGCCATGGTGGCGGCGCGCGGCGACAGCCCGCGGCCGAGGTACTCGCGGTAGCGGGTGACCAGCAGCAGCACGTAGTCGACGCCGACGCCGATGCCCATCATCGCGGCCAGCGAGGTCGACCAGTCCGGCACGTCGATCACCGCCGCGACGACGCCGACCAGCGAGGCGCTCACGCCGAGGCCGACCAGCGCGACCAGGATCGGCAACCCGGCGGCGACCACCGAGCCGAAGACGAGCAGCAGGATGATCGCGGCGGCGGCTATGCCGATGCCCTCTGAGCCGATGTTGCCCTGGGTGGCCTGCGCGACCACCTGGCCGCCGAGCGCGACCTGGACGCCCGGCCGGTCCGCGGCCTCGGCGAGATCGATGATCTTCTGGGTGTCCTCGACCGGCATCGCGGCCGGGGTGGCGGCGTCGAGTTGGACCGTGGCGTGCACCGTCCGGCCGTCCGGCGAGACCGTGCCCTGCTGCCCGTACGGGCTGGGGGCCGCGATGACGTGCGGGACGGTGGCGATCTTGCCGAGCAGGCCGTCCACGGTGGCCCGTACGGCCGGGTCGGTCACCCGACCGTCGGCCCGGACGACGACGTCGACCTGCTGCCCGGCCGCGGCCGGGAATCGCTCGGCCAGCAGGTCCTGGGCGGCCCGCGAGTCCGAGCCGCGGGCGGTGTAGTCGGCCTTGAAGTCGCCGGACGCCACCTGGGAAAGCCCGACCGCCGCGACAACCGCGGCCAGCCAGAGCACGACGACGAGCACACGTCGGCGGTGCGCAACGCCGGCGACCCGGCCGAGCACCCCCACCCGCGGATCGGGAACCATCTTCGCCTCCGTTATGAGTCTTCGCATTGGGATCAGTCATAGCACAGCGAAGTGCAGTAGCATTGTCAAGTGGCTTAGCTGATGGAAGGCTGAGACCCTCAGGACGGGCTCAGGTGCGAGAGGTGGGGTCCGGTGCGGACGAGGCGAGAGGCGGCCCGGGCGGCGACGATCCAGGAGATCAAGGACACGGCGCTGACCCTGATGCGGTCCCAGGGCACGGTCGACGTCAAGCTCTCCGACGTCGCCCGCGAGATGCGGATGTCGGCGCCCGGGCTATACCGCTACTTCGACGGCCGCGAGGGCCTGCTCACCGCGCTGATCGTGGACGCGCTGACCGACCTGGCCGACCGGGTCGAGAAGGCCCGCGACGCCGTGCCCGACGCCGACGCGGGCGGCCGGTTCCTCGCCGTGACCAAGGCGTACCGGGAGTGGGCGCTGGCCGACCGGGAGGGCTTCACGCTGGTTTTCGGCCCGTCGCTGGCCGGCTTCGAGAAGGGGCACCAGTCGCATGCCGTGGCCGCGGCCGAGGGGCCGGACAAGGCGGCGGCGCTGCGGGCCATGGACGCGCTGCGCAGCCTGACCCGGGACGCCGACCGGCTGGGCACCCGGCGGTCGGTGCCGCTGACCCACCTGCCGCCGGCCCTGGAGGAGGCGTTCTCCGACGCCGAACTGCACGGTGCCAGCCCGGCCACCGAGCTGGCGATGCTGCACTGCTGGGCCTCGTTGCACGGCTTCGTGACGCTCGAGGTCAACGGCAACCTCAACTGGCACGGCGCCGACGTCCGCGAGTCGATGTTCCTCGGCCTGGTCCGCCTGCTGGTCGCGCTTCTCGGCCTGCCCGAGCCCGCCGACGGCTGGCCCGGCGACACGCCCGCTCCCTAGGGCATGTCTGGCGAACTCACTGGCGGCGCGGGCCGGCGCCCAGACGACCGCATCCACCGCGAATCCGGAGACACGCCCTAGCGGAAGACCGAGCGGCGCTGGAGCAGCAACCGGTAGAGGGTCTGCTGGATGGTCTCCCTGACCTGATCGGTGAGGTTGAACACCAGCATCGGGTCCTCGGCGCCGTCCGGGTCGAGCGAGCTGGTCTCGATCGGCTCGCCGAACTCGATGTACCACTTCGACGGCAGCGGGACCGCGCCGAGCGGGCCGAGCAGCGGCCAGGTCGGGGTGATCGGGAAGTACGGCAGGCCGAGCACCCGGGCCAGCGTCCGGGCATTGCCGATCATCGGGTAGATCTCCTCGGCCCCGACGATCGAGCACGGGATGATCGGCACCTGCGCCCGCAGCGCCGCCCCGACGAACCCGCCGCGGCCGAACCGCTGCAGCTTGTAGCGGTCCCCGTACGGCTTGCCGATGCCCTTGAAGCCCTCGGGCCAGACTCCGACCAGCTCTCCCATCCTCAGCAGCCGTTCGGCGTCCGGGTTGCAGGCCAGCGTCTGCCCGGACTTGCGGGCCAGCGGGCCGAGCCCGGGCGTGCGGAAGACGAGGTCCGCGCCGAGCATCCGCAGGTGCCGGTGCGCCGGGTGGTGGTCGAGCAGCGCGAGCGAGGTCATCACCGCGTCCAGCGGCAGCGTCCCGGAGTGGTTGGCCACGACCAGCGCGCCGCCGGTGGACGGCACGTGCCGCAGGCCGGTCGCCTCGACCCGGAACCACTTCTCGTACAGCGGCCGGAACGGCGGGGCCAGCACGTGCATGGTGAGGTCGCGGTCGAAGCCGAACTCGTCGATCTCGTAGTCGCCGGTGATCCGGCGGCGGAGGAAGGCGAGGCCGCCCGCGATCCGGCGTTCCCAGTCCGGCCGGTCCTCCTCGGGCGTCGTGGGGACGGCGTGGTCGAGCGCCGGCCGGCGCGGCTGCTCGTCGTCGCCGTGCAGCGGGATCACCCTCGCGTCACCCACGGCGCGCCCCGGCCGCCGCGGCCGCGCGGAACGCGTCGAGGATGGCGCCCTCGGCCCGGCGCACGGCCGCCGGCTGTACCCGCCTCCCGAGCCCGCGGCTGGTCACCACGTCGTCGAACGCCGCGACCGTGTCGTACCGCGGGGTGTAGCCGAACTCGGTGCGCAGCCGGGTCGTGTCGACCACCCGCCCGAACTCCAGATAGCCCAACTGCTCGCGGGAGAAGTCGAGCAGGCCGGCCCGGCGTATCGCCCCGCCGACGACCTCCGCGAGCGGCGCTGGCACCGGGACCGCTATCCGCCCGGCCCGGCGCACCATCTGGGACAGCAGCAGCACCCCGGCCCCGCCGACGTTGACGATGCCGGACCGGTCGGACTTGATCGCCAGCCGCAGCACCTCCAGCGCGTCGTCGGCGTGCAGCAACTGCACCCGCGGGTCGAAGCCGAGCACCGTCGGCACCACCGGCAGCCGCAGGTAACGCAGCAGCAGGCTGTCCGAGCCCGGGCCGATCACCTCGGTGAACCGGAGCACACCGACCGAGACGTCGGGGCGGCGGCGGGCGAGGCCGCGCACGTAGCCCTCGACGTCGACGGCGTCCTTCGCGTACCCGGAGCGGGGCAGCGACTTGGGCTCCATCTCCTCGGTGAACAGCGCCGGGTCCCGGGAGGAGGAGCCGTAGACCGCCGCGGACGACTTGACCACGAGCTGCCGCACCGACGCCGACTTCTGGCAGGCGGCGAGCAGCTGCATGGTGCCGATGACGTTCATCTCCTTCATCGAGGCGCGGCCGCCGGCGGCCCGGGGCAGCGCGGTGATGTTGAGATGCACGACCGTGTCCACTGCCGCGGTGGCGATCACCTTGGCGATCAGCGGGTTGCGGATGTCGGCCCGGACGAACTCGGTCCGCCCCAGGGGCAGCTCGCGCGGCGGCGGGACGGTGTCGACACCGATGATCCGCTCTATCGACGGGTCGTCGGCCAGCAGCGCGGCGAGCCGGCCGCCCAGGTGGCGACTGACGCCGGTGACGAGGACCACGGCCGGTGGCACAGTCGGCTCCCCTCACGTCCGCGAGCGGAAATCGTACCGCCGGAGACCCGGCGTGACCTGGGCCGAGCCGGCACCGGCTAGCTTGGCGGACCGTCGACGACGGAGACCTTGGTCGCGGCCTGGCCCAGGTGGCGGTGCACCCGGCCGACCACCACCGCCTCGCCCGAGCTGGCCCGCAGGTGGCGGTCGGCGCGGCCGCCGTTGACCGCGATCGTGATCGCCCGGAACGAGTCCTCGCAGACCACCGTGCGCCCGCCCGGCACCTCGCCGAAGCTGAGGGTGAACGGCACCTCGGAGGTGCGCCCGCCGCAACGCAGCTCGACCAGGTCGCCGAGCTGGATCCCGGCCGCCTCCAGGTCGCTGCGGCGCATGTTGAGCGCCAGGTTGCCGAAGTGGTCGACCATCCGGATCTCGCCGTGCACGTGATCGCCGTGCACGGTCGGCTCACTGATCCGCGACTTGACCAGCGACTCGGGGTCGAGCGGTGGGCCGACCTCGGCCAGCGGCACGCCGCTGGCGAGGTGAGCGGTGACCGGCGCGAACACGTCCCGGCCGCGGAAGCTGCGCGACGGGGTCTCGGCCCACAGCCGTGGCTCGGCCAGCTCGTACGCCTCCGCGATGCCGCCCGCGACCTCCCAGGCCCGCGAGGCGAGCCCGTTGTCCGGCGCGACGACGACCGAGCCGTCGCGGCAGAGCACCGCGATGCCGCGGGCGTGCGTAGGGGTGAACGGGTCGACGAGGGCGAGGTGAACGCCGGTCGGAAGGTACGGCCAGGCTTCGGCGAGCATCTCGCCGCCCATGGTCACGTCCTGCGGGCGCACCTGATGGCACACGTCGATGATCCGAGCGTGCGGCGCGACCCGGGCGATGACGCCCTTGCAGACGCCGACGAGGTGGTCGTCCAGGCCATAGTCGGAGAGGAACGTGACCCAGTCCGACCTCGTTGTCGGGGTGGTCATGGCCCGGCCGTCTACTTCTTGTTGCGGCGCTGCACCCGCGTGCGCTTGAGCAGCTTGCGGTGCTTCTTCTTCGCCATGCGCTTGCGGCGCTTCTTGATGACCGAACCCATGCGGCGAGCGTACGGGACGACCGGTCTCAGGCGTCAGCCGGCCTCGATGAACGCGTCCCGGAGGTAGTCGTGGACGGCCCTCTCGGGAACCCGGAAGGACCGGCCCACCCGGACCGCGGTCAGCTCACCGGAGTGCACCAACCGGTAGACGGTCATCTTCGACACGCGCATCAGGCTGGCCACCTCGGCCACGGTCAGGAACTTGACCTGCGCCAGCGGTGCATCGGGCGGTTGCGAAGACGACATGGCTCACCAGACCTCGGCACGTGTCGCGGCGCCGGCTTCCCCTCCGGCGACGACTGACACGCACGTGCTCACTGAAGGGTAGCGGTACTGGAGTGACGGGTGCGATCCCGCGCGCTCATTCGCTGCGCAACGCGACGACCGGGTCCAGCCGTCCCGCCCGCCGGGCCGGCGCGACGCCGAAGAACACGCCGACCGCCGCCGACACGCCGAAGGCCAGCACGATCGACCACCAGGCCACCGCGGTCGGCAGCGGCGTGAACTGGCCGACCACGACGGAAACGCCGACTCCGATGCCGATCCCGATCAGCCCGCCGATGGTGGTCAGCAGCACCGCCTCCAGCAGGAACTGCACCAGCACGTCCCGCTGCCTGGCCCCGACCGCCTTGCGCAGGCCGATCTCCCGGGTCCGCTCGCGCACGCTGACCAGCATGATGTTGGTGATTCCGACCCCGCCGACGAGCAGGCTGATCCCGGCGATCGACGCCAGCACCAGGGTGAGCAGGCTGAGGATCCGGCCGACCACGCCGAGGATCTGTTCCTGGGTCACCGCGGAGAACGTCTCGCCCGGGTAGCGCTTCTCCAGCTCGGCCACGATCCGATCGCCGAGCTGGCCGATCGTGGCCCGGTCCGGTGCCTTGACCGCGATGCCGTCCACCCGGTTGGTGCCGAGCAGCCGCTGCGCCGCGGTGATCGGGATGTAGACCGTCAGATCGGGATCGGCTCCGGCGAGCGCTCCTGAGCCGGTCTTCGCGGTCACGCCGACGACCCGGAACCGCACGCCCGCGACGGTGAGCTGGCGACCGACGGCGTCCTGGCCGGGGAAGAGCTGGTCGGCGGCGGACGAGCCGAGCACCGCGACCCGGCGGCGGGTGTCCACGTCGGACCGGCTCAGGAACTCGCCGCGCGCGACCGGCCGGACGAACACCTCGGGCACCGTCTCGGTGACGCCCTGCACGGTCGCGAAGGTCTGCTGCTCGCCGGCCCGCAGCGTCTCGCCGCTGGTCACGGTCGCGGCCACCCGCTGCGGGTCGCCGGCGATCCGGCCGATGTCGTCGACATCGGCCAGCGTGAGCCGGGACGAGGTCGGCGAGCTGCCGAAGGTGATCTCGCCCGGTACGACCAGCAGCAGGTTCGAGCCGAGGCCCTCGACCTGGCCCTCGACGTACTGCTTGGCGCCGGTGCCGATCGCGACCAGCATGACCACCGCGGCGACTCCGATGATCACGCCGAGCATGGTGAGCAGGCTGCGCAGCCGGTTCGCCCGCAGCGCGGTGACCGCGACCCGCCACGCCTCACCGATCCTCACGGTGCCCGCTCCTCGGAGAGGCTCCCGGGCGCGAGCGCCGGACGGTCGGCCTCCGTCGCCCCTGGCTCGCTCACCCGCTCCCACAGCTCGGCCAGCCCGTCGCGCATGCGCAGTTGGTGGTGCGCGCGGGCGGCGATGTCGAGGTCGTGCGTGACGACGACCAGCGCGACGCCGCGGTCCCGGTTGAGCGCCTCCAGCAGGTCCATCACCTCGGCCCCGCTGACGCTGTCGAGGTTGCCGGTCGGCTCGTCGGCGAGGATCACCCGCGGGTCGCCGACCAGCGCCCGGGCGATCGCGACCCGTTGCTGCTCGCCGCCGGAGAGCTGGTTAGGGGTGTGCCCGAGCCGGTGGCCCATGCCGACGGCGCGCAGCGCCTCCTCCGCGCGCCGCCGCCGGTCCGCCCGCCGCACGCCCCGGTAGACCAGCGGCATCGCCACGTTGTCGACCGCGGTGGTCCGCGGCAGCAGCTGGAACGCCTGGAAGACGAAGCCGATCGTCTCGTTCCGGACCCGGGCCAGCTCGTCCTTGCCGAGCCCGGCCACGTCCCGGCCGCCGACCCGCAGCGTGCCGCTGGTCGGGCGTTCGAGCGCGCCGAGCAGGTGCATGAGCGTGGACTTGCCGGAGCCGGACGGCCCGACCACGGCCAGGTAGGTCCCCGGCTCGATCCGCACCGACACCCCGCGCAGGGCCTGCACGGTGCTGTCCCCCAGCTGGTACGCGCGGGTGACGTCGACCGCCTCCAGCGCGGCCGGGCGCTCGGTGCCGGTCAGGACAGCTCCTGCCCCTCCCGGACCTGGTCAACGCCGCGGACCACGACCTGGTCGCCGACCCGCAGGCCCGCGGTGACGGCGACCTGGTCCTCGCCCTGGGCGCCGACCGTGACGTTCCGGCGGTGCGCGTGCAAGTCGTCGACCACCCAGACCGCGTCCCGGTCGCCGTCCCGGACGATCGCGGTCGCCGGCACCGAGATCGCGTTCCGGGCCGTACGGACCTGGAGATCGGCGACCGCGCTCATGCCGGGCCGCGGGATCGGCGCCCGGCTGCCGTCCGGCATGGTGCCGCCGCCCAGGGTCAGCCGGGCCCGGTAGCTCACGCCGCCGCGGGCGGACTGCGCCGGGGACAGGCCGACCGAGACGACCGTGGCCGGGTAGCGCCCGCCGGGGACGGCGTCCAGCTCGGCCTCGGCCTCGACCCCGGGCTTGACCAGGAACACGTCGGTCTCGTCGACGTCGGCCTGCAGCGACAGACGGGACACGTCGACGATCGTGGCGAGCGTGGTGCCGACGCTGACCGGCGTGCCGACCGTGACCGGCCCGGTCGTCTGCACCTGACCGCCGGAGCCGCCGCCGGCGGCGCCGGTTGGCAGCGCGCCGCCCGCGAGCGCGGACGCGGCCTGCTGTTGCTGGTCGGCCGGGAGCTGGGAGAGCACGCCGCCGAGGTCGGCCCCGCTCTGCCCGCCGCCGCTGCTGCCGCCGAGTTGCACCGTCCCGTCGATCGGCGCGGTGACCTGGAGCGCGTCGACCGCGTTCTGCGCAACCTGGACGGCGGCCTGCGCCTGCACCTGCTGGGCCGCGGTGAGCGAGGCGATCGCCGCGTTGAGGTTGCCGATGCCGGAGTTGATCGCCGCGATCGCGGCCCTGGCCTGCGCGGCGGCCAGCTGGTACTGCCGCTCGGCCGCAGTGATCTGGGTCAGGGCGGCCGCCTTGAGCCGGGGGTCGGGGATCCCGGCGGCGGCGTTGCGAGCGGCGGTGAAGGCGCCCTGGGCGGCGGTGTCGGCCTGGGTCTGGGCACCGCCGGTCAGCAGCGCCGGGCTGCCCGGTGCCGCCGACTCCACCTGGGCGAGCGCCGATCGGGCCTGGGTCAGCTGGGCCTCGGCCTGCGGCGAGGAGATCTGGAACAGCAGGGTGCCGGCGGCGACCCGCTGGCCGTCCCGGACGTAGACCGTCTCGACCGTGCCGGTGGCCGGCGAGGTGATCGTCGTGGTCGCCGCGGCCTGCACGGTCGCCGGTGCCTCGACCACCTCGCTGACCGTCGACCGCGCGACCGCGGCGACCTGGATGCCGGACGAGTTGCCCGTGCACCCGGTCAGCAGCACGGCGCTCACGGCGACCGCCGCGGTGGCGCCCTTGCGCGGCAGCCTCACCGGCTCATCGTAGGTGCGCCGTTGCGCCCACGCCGCCGGGGAACCCGCACCCCCTCAGCGATGCCTCAGGCGGTCGGCATCCGCGACGACCGCGAACGCTCACTCGTAGAGGCGGCCGAGCTCGGCCGAGCGGTCGCGGGCGGCCTCGATCGCGTCGAGCAGGGCCGCGCGGACGCCGTGCTTCTCCAGCTCCCGGATCGCGTTGATCGTCGTACCGCCGGGCGAGGTGACCGTCTCCCGCAGCTTGACCGGGTGCTCGCCGGCGTCGCGGAGCATCACCGCCGAGCCGAGCGCGGTCTGTACGAGCAGGTCGGCGGCGACCGCGCGCGGGATGCCCAGCAGGATGCCGGCGTCGATCATCGCCTCGACGAGGTAGAAGAAGTAGGCCGGGCCGCTGCCGGACAGCGCCGTCACCGCGTCCTGCTGCGCCTCAGGCACCCGCACCACCTTGCCGACCGGGCGCAGCAGCTCCTCGGTCAGCGCCAGGTGCCGCTCCTCGGCGTGCGCGCCGGCCGAGATCGCGCTCATCGCCTCGTCGACCAGGACCGGGGTGTTGGACATGACCCGCACCACCGGCACGCCGGGCGCCAGCCGGTGGGCGTAGTAGGCGGTCGGGATGCCGGCCGCGAGCGAGATCACCAGCGACGACCGCTGCACGTGCGGCGCCAGCTCTTCGACCAGACCCTCGATGTCCTGCGGCTTGACGGTCACGAGCAGCACGTCCGCCTTGGCCGCCTCGGTCGCCGGCACCGCCTGTACGCCGTACCGCTCCTCGAGCTCCTTGGCCCGCTCTGGCCGGCGCACCACGACGGTCATGTCCTCGACCGGGCGGCCGGCGCGCAGCAGCCCGGAAAGCAGCGCCTCGCCGAGCTTGCCGGCGCCGAGGACCGCGAGCCGGCTCCCAGCACTCATCGTTCGCCTCCGTGCTCGCTCCGCTCCTCGCGCGGTGATCCCGCCGCGCCGCCGCGGTCCGCCCTGCGATGCTCACTCCCCCGTCGGCTCACGACCGGGTCGCCAGCGCACGCAGGAAGAACGCCACGTTGGCCGGCCGCTCGGCCAGCCGGCGCATGAAGTAGCCGTACCAGTCCACCCCATAGGGTGTGTAGACGCGGACCGGGTGCCCGAGCCCGGCCAGCCGGCGCTGCTCCCTCGGCCTGATCCCGTACAGCATCTGGAACTCGTACGAGTCGATCGGGCGGTGGTTGGCCGCCGCCCGGGCCTGGGCGATCGCGATCAGCCGCGGGTCGTGGGTGGCGATCATCGGCCGGCCGGCGCCGGCCATGAGGATCGTCAGGCAGCGGACGTAGGACTTGTCCACCTCGGCCCGCTCCTTGTACGCGACGGTGCCCGGCTCCTCGTAGGCGCCCTTGCAGAGCCGGACCCGCGAGCCGGCCGTGGCCAGGTCCCGGCAGTCGGACTCGGTCCGACGCAGGTGGGACTGCAGCACGGCGCCGGTGGCCGGGAAGTCCTTGCGGACCTCGGCCAGGACGCGCAGGGTCGAGTCGGTAGTGGTGTGGTCCTCCATGTCGAGCGTGACCATGGTGCCGGCCCGCTCGGCCGCCGCGCAGATCAGATGCGCGTGCTCGAGCGCGATCCGCTCGCCGTCGCCGGGCAGCGCCTGGCCGACCGCCGACAGCTTGAGGCTGACCTCGGCAGCGGGCGTGAGTCCTTCGGCGGCGAGCCGGTCGAGCACCGACAGGTAGGCCTTCGCCACCGCGGCCGCCTGCTCGGGATCGGCGGTGTCCTCGCCGAGGTGGTCGAGGCTCACCCCGAGCCCGTCGGCGACCAGTTGCCGGGTCGCGGCGACCGCCTCGTCCTCGGTCGGGCCGGGCACGAACCGGTGCACCACGTTGCGGGTCAGCGGCGCGGTCTCGACCAGATGCTCGACCGTCGCGTTCCGTGACGCGGCCAGGATCAGCGAGCGCATGCGGTCAGCCTACGGGCGTAGCGGTCGCGACCAGGTGCAGCCGGGTGAAGGCGAGTGCCTCGGCGAGGTCGGCCTCCCGCTCGGCCCGATCCACGGCATGACGGGTGTTCACCTCGACGACGACCGACCCGGCGAACCCGTCCCGGGCCAGCCGCTCCAGCAGCTCCCCGCAGGGCTGGCTGCCGCGTCCTGGCACCAGGTGCTCGTCCTTGGCCAGGCCGGTGCCGTCGGCGATGTGCACGTGCGCGAGCCGGCGGCCCATCGTCGCGGCCAGCTCGAGCGGCTCGCTCTGGCTGACCGCGGTGTGGCTGAGGTCGAGCGTGTACGCCCGGTGGGGCTCGACGGTCGGGTCCCAGTCGGGGGCGTACGCCGAGACCTCCCGGCCGCGTACCCGCAGCGGGAACATGTTCTCCACCGCGAACCGGATGTCGGTCTCCTCCGCCAGCCGCTCGATGCCCTGCCGGAATCCGCGGGCGTAGTCCCGCTGCCAGCGGAACGGAGGATGCACGACGACGGTAGGCGCCCGCAGCTTCTCCGCGGCGGCCCGTGCCCGCTCCAGCTTGATCCACGGCTCGGTGCCCCAGACCCGCTGGGTGATCAGCAGGCAGGGCGCGTGCACGGCCAGGATCGGCACCGCGTAGTGGTCGGACAGCCGCAGCAGTGCCTCCGGGTCCTGGCTGAGCGGGTCGGTCCAGACCATGACCTCGACGCCGTCGTAGCCGAGGTGGGCGGCCAGCTCGAACGCGGCCGCGGTCGACTCCGGGTAGACCGAGGCCGTCGACAGGCCGACCCTGGCCCGCGGCACGGTCACCGGTCGGGGATTCACCGGTCCAATGTAGGCGGGCTGCTACTGCGACAGTCCCTGCAGGGTGAACGCGGCCGGCAGCACGGTCAGCACGGTGATGATGGCGACCGTGACGACGGCCGTGAGGAGGTCGAGATCCTTGCCGTGGCGGCGGCGCAGGGCCCGGGCGAACACGAGCAGGACGACGGCGGCGACGCCGACCGCGGGTGCCGCGTAGAACGGCCAGGTCGACCAGAGCCGGTAGAAGCCGAGCCAGACGCCGAGGCCGGCGACCGCGCCGGTGAGCGTCTGGGCGACGAAGATCGCCCACTGGAGGAGCAGGGCCGGCTCACGCTCGTCGTGCTCGTG
>Ga0070713_100002511_pt1 | contig 11997 bp, 9 predicted proteins | sample LARL82metaG_FD_65465 | JGI IMG/M metagenome (GOLD analysis project Ga0070713, IMG submission 65465) | Corn, switchgrass and miscanthus rhizosphere microbial communities from Kellogg Biological Station, Michigan, USA - LAR L8-2 metaG | ecosystem: Host-associated > Plants > Roots > Rhizosphere ... | reverse complement strand
CGCCTGCGCCCATGAAAACCTGCTTGCCGCGCATCGCGGCGTTGACATCCACCTGTCCTGGCTGCGGCTCGGGCTTCTCGATGCTGAACTGATATGCACGTAGCGCCTCGAGCTTCGAGCTTACCAGGTCGGGCGGGTTGTTGATGTTCACACCGATGCGCGGATCCGAGAAGCTGCCATGACCGTGCATCTGTGTAACCGCGACGTAGTCGTTCCAGTACGACACGACGCCGTCGGCGGTGTACGTCTCGCGCGCGACGTGCCGCATTCCGAACGCCGGTGGAATGACGAGTGGCGTGTTCTTGCCGTCGATATTGATTCGTGGGTCGTACTTTCCCGGTCCCCACGTGTTGAGAATGGCCTTGAGCGACGCCGGCACGTTAGGCGACAGTGCAACGATCGCTCCGACGTTGAGATCGCGGTTCGGCCACGCGTCGAGCCGATGGCCAATGCCGGGCGCGAACGCGTTGTCGACCGTGGAGTGGCATAGCGCGCACGTGATTCCGACGCTCGTGAGCGTGTTGTTCGCATTGACAGATCCCTTGATGCCGACGACGGCACCCAACTTCAGCAGTGTCACCGTGGTCGCTGGTGAGTTGAGATCGACCTTTCCTTGCTGGATGGCCTGAACGACAGCGGGAGGCAGCGCGTCCATGTCCACCTTGAGCCCCACCGCAAGCGCCGTGGCGGGACTCACCGACGACGCGATCACCTCGTGCATGCGCAGCGTGTCGGTCCAGTAGCTCTCGTCACCATACGAGTCGAAGCGAAAGATCTCTTTTCCGCTCGCGATGGTCGCCGGCGTCATCGGCGTGCTGAGTAGCGACGGCGACGCCGCACTCGCCGGCGCTGTCGGGCGACGATCGACACTGCACGCAACAACCGCGACGGTGACCAGCACACGCGGCACAACGCGGCTCACGATGCCTAACGAATCGCGGCGTAGGACCATACCAAGGCACGGCATCCGGCACCTCCTGAACGTCGTCGGCTCGACTCTTCGTGAGGCAGCGTTGGCTGAGGCTGCCGAGAGTCCCCGCCAAACGGGGCTCTCACGACGCCAAGTCCAAAATCCGCTCCGGAGTTCCACACACACTAAGAAACACGACAGAACCGACCACAACCTGGAACGAAGCGCGGCTTTCGCCGATTGGCGACCATCACGAGTCACATTCACGACGCTCGCCTTCGCCCCGAATCCCTCTGGAGGTCTTCATGCGACTCACGGCGTGTTCAATCACCGGCGGACTGCTTCTTACGGCGTTGCTCGGCGCTTGCGGCGATCAGCACATGCGAAACATGACCGCGCCGACCGCGGCGTCGGATAACCAGAGCTTCAACGCGCACGACAGTGCGCCATTCGGGTTCACCGATGGTTGGGAGAACGGGACGACCGTCAGCTTCTTTTACTCGAAGCCGTTCTTCTGCGCACAGCCGCCATCGAGCGCCGCGCCGAGTGGCTGCGAGGTCGGCGAAGACGGCACCGTCGATCCGCGCCCGGGAAAGATTCCGTTCCTCTATGTGATGACTCCCGTCGGCTTCCGTCCCGCCGATGCCACCTTGCAATGCCCGGTTGTCGGATTTTGCATCAACCATCCGTCGACCCTCGACCTCTCACGCGTTTTCGGCCCGAGCAAAGCCAACGTGCCGCTGCCCGCGCATAGCCACATCATCGACACGGATCTTCCCGAATCGCAGGCAGGTGGAGGTCAGGCGGGATGGTGGGAAATCAAGGTTGTCGGCGTGACTGATCCGGCCGTCTGGGATCAGATTGTCGCCGGTAAGAGCCTCGCGACGGTGCGCTCACTCCAGGCAAAAGGCGTCGGCATAACGGGCGATATCCGCTCCAACGCCTATTTGTTCTTCGATGTCCGTCCGAAATGACGAACGAAGGGCGCGGCGTCATCCTCACCGTCTTCCTCGGCGGCGCGCTGGTGTGTGTGGGAACGATGTTGCCGTGGATGTCTTTTTTTGCCGGCCTTCAGTCACTCTCGGGATTGGTTGGTCTGTACGGACGCATTCTGTTCGCGAGTGGAGCACTCGCCGTTCTTTCGGGGACGGCGATGCTCCAGCGACGCCATCGCTGGCTGGTGCCGGCGATCGCCGTCCTCGGCGTTATGCAAACGGTGTTCATCGTTTGGCTGTTCGTTGGACTGCGCTCGACGCTTCGAGAGCTCGGTATGCACGCCATGCTGTTGGCGCGGCCGGGCCCCGGACTGTTTGTCGCACTCGCGGGAGCACTGTTGCTCTGCGCGAGTGGAAGCTATACGCGGCGGTGGCGCGCACAAACCGGCGTCGTTCGCGACCGACATTAGCAAATCTTGAACTAGCCGACGGCCTCGGGAAAGCCTGGACCGGACAGTACCGATCGGGACATCGAGTTGGGCGGCGGCGGCCTCGTACGTCTGGTCCTGTACGAGCACGATCAGGAGCGTCGACCGATACGGCTCTGGTATGCGCGCCAGCGCGCCGTCGAGGGCCCTCTCGACATCCAGCCGCGTGATGAGATCGTCCTGCTGATGTGCAGTGTCGGCTGGCTCGACGTCAGCAACGTCCGTCGTCGAGTGCATGCTCGTGCACACCGCGAGCGCACGAAGGCTCACCGTGCGGCGCGTGTCGCGCATGTGCCGACGATGGACGTTACGACAGATCGTGAAGAGCCAACGCCGGCAGTCCGTTCCGAGCTCGAAGGTGCGCCACGCCTGGCACGCACGCAGATAGGTCTCCTGAACGAGATCATCGCTGTCGGCGGCATTGTGGCAGAGTGATCGCGCAAAGCGCCGCACGCTCTCGATCCAGGGGAGTGCGCCTGCCCGAAACGTTCGCTGCGCCTCGGTGTTCGAGTCGACGTTCTCCACCATGCCGCTCACCGACGCTGGCCGTTCGCGGGCGGCGGCGCACGTCGTCGCACACACACCACCCCTGAGAGTGGAGGGCACGAGTGTCGATGTTATTCCACAATTATCGCCGTTTGTTCTTGACTTAATGCCGAGACTGCATCGCGGTGAGACAGCACGGACCCTGCGGTACTCCCTTGACCATTCGACAGAAGTGCCTTAGCTCTTCCTTGTCCATTCGACAGGAGAGGGCACATGGCCGCCTCGTCCGACGTCCTTCAGGGGACGCTCGACCTGCTGGTGTTGAAAGCGCTCGCCCTTGCGCCCATGCATGGCTGGGGCATCAGCCAGCGCATCCAGCAGCTGTCCCGGGACGCACTGCAGATTGGCCAAGGCTCACTTTATCCCGCGCTGTACCGGCTCGAGCGAAAGGGATTCGTCAAGAGCGCGTGGTCGACCACCGAGAACAATCGGGAAGCCAAGTACTATGAGCTCACGACGGCCGGCCGGCGGGCCCTCAGTAGCGAGCAGCGCGAGTGGCGCCGCTTTGTCGATGCCGTGGATCTCGTGCTCATCGCGGAGGGCTGACCGATGCACATGGTGACGTCGGTGCGAATGTGGCTGCGCGCGCTCTTTCGTCGCGATCGCATCGAACGCGAGATGTCGAAGGAGATGCAGTTCCACCTGGAGCGCGAGACGGAGCTCAATGTCCGGCGCGGGCTGCCGTTCGAAGAAGCACGGCGGGCGGCGCGTGTCGCATTCGGCGGCGTCGAGCAGATGAAGGAAGCGAGCCGGGATGCGCGCGGGACCGCACGCGTGGAGTCGATGTCACGTGATGTGCGGTACGCCATCCGATCGTTGAGAAACAGACCGGCCTTCACGCTCACGGTCATCACCACGCTCGCACTCGGCATCGGGGCGAATGCGGCGATCTTCACGCTCGTCGATGCGCTGCTCTTGCGCCCGCTCCCGGTGGCGCATCCCGAGCAGCTCGTGATCGTGAGCGATCCCGCTGAGGTGAATGACAACGCCAACGGCGCTCCGCTTACCGACTTCGTGTCGTTCCTGCTCTATCGAGACGTGCGCGCCCGCAACACGGTGTTCACCGACATGTACGCCAGTGGGGCGCCGGCCGGCGCTCTCGATGTGCAGATGGGCTCAGGGACTGGCGCAACCATCGAACAGCCACATGCGCGATACGTGACCGGCAATTTCTTTTCCGTGCTCGGTGTGCCCCCGTATGCCGGCCGCACGTTCACCGCAGCCGAAGACCAGACGCCGGGGCAGGATCCGGTGGCCGTCCTCACGTACGACTATTGGCAGCGTCGCTTCTCCGGGTCGAGCGCCGCGATCGGCAGCGTGATGCGCGTGAACGACGTCGCCCTGACGATCATCGGCGTGACGCCGCGCGGGTTCGACGGGGATATCGTCGGCCAACCGATCGACTTCTGGTTGCCGATGATGATGGAGCCGGCGATCCAGCCGCGACAGAATATGGTCGAGGATCGCGCATGGTCATGGCTCGTAATGATGGGCCGCCTCAAGCCCGGTGTCACGCTCGAGCAGGCGCGTCAGCAGGTCAGCGCGGTCGAGGCGAATTCGATTCGCGACAATCTTTCCGGCCGCGCGCTGTCGCAGTTCGAGAATGGCCTCAAGGGGAATCCCATTCACGTCACGTCGGGCGCGCGTGGGTTCTCCGAACGGCGTGCCGAATATGGAAAGGCGCTGTGGGTTTTGATGGCGGCGGTTGGTTTGGTCATTCTCGTCGTCTGCGCAAACGTATCGAGTCTCATGCTCTCACGCGCCGTCGCTCGCACCCGCGAGATGACTGTGCGCATGACGCTTGGTGCTGGTCGCAACCGTCTGATTCAGCAAATGCTCGTCGAGGGCGCGCTGCTGGCGATCGTGTCGAGCGCCCTGGGGCTGGTCGCGGCCACGTGGGGCGCCCGCGTGTTGCTCGCGACCGTTGGGGGTTCAAGCCCGGTCGCGATAGACACGATGCTCGACGCGCGTGTGCTCGCCTTCACGGCGGCACTTACTCTCGCGTGCGTGCTGCTGTTCGGCATGTTACCCGCCTTCCGGGCAACGCGCGTCGATCTCGCGACGTCGTTGCGCTCGCAGGGCCGCAACCTGATGGGCGGGGGCACGGCGCGCGTTGGCCGCATTCCGTTCGCGCGCGCGCTCGTCGTGGCGCAGCTCGCGTTGTCGATGCTGCTGCTCATCGGCGGCGGCGTGCTCGTGCGGAGCATGCAACAGCTCCTCCTTGGCGACATCGGTGTGGATCGTGACCACGTGGTCGCCGTGCGCGTGCGGACGCAGCGATCGCCGTACGTCGGCGCGCGCCTGGGTCAATTGCGGCGCGACCTCGCGGAGCGCGTCGGCCGAGTGCCTGGCGTGGATGCAGTCGCCTTCGCCGATCACGGATTGTTTAGTGGGGGCTTCGCCGGCGGTCTCGTCGATGTCTCCGGGTTCGTGCCGCAAGCAGATTCCGAACGCCTGGTTTCACTCGATCAGGTCGGCCCAAATTTCTTCCACGCCATCGGCGCACGGTTGATTCGCGGCCGCGACATCACCCTGCATGATCTGCTGACGGGTCCGCCCGCCGTGGTGATCAACGAGACGATGGCGAAGCGGTACTTCGGTGCTCGTGATCCAGTCGGTGGTACGGTGACGCTGCGCGACAGCCTGCATTACAGCATCGTCGGCGTTGTGCGAGATTTTCAGAGCAGCGACGTCCGCGGCCAACCGCATCGCGAGATGTACACTGTGTTCAACAATCCGAACACCGGCAACGGGGGAGCGGCCAAACTCGTGGTGCACGTGCGCGGGGAGCCGGCGCGTTTCGTAGGACCAATTCGTCGTGCGATCGAAGACGTCGACGGGACATTGCAAAACTCGGTCACTCCGGTGAACGATCTCGTGCGCGGCACGGTCTCCGAGGACGTGCTGCTCGTGCAAGTGACAACTTTCTTCTGCATCGTCACGCTGGTACTCGCGGCGCTCGGTTTGTACGGGGTGACGGCATATTCGACGAGCCAGCGGAGCAGCGAGTTCGGATTACGCGCGGCGCTCGGCGCGCAGCCGGGGCGCGTGACGAGAATGGTGCTCGGCGAGGGCGTGCGCGTCGCCATGGTCGGGGTCATCATCGGCGTGCCCGCCGGGCTCGCGGCAACGAGGCTGATTCGAGCGCAGCTCTTCGGCGTCGGGACAGTCGACCTGCCGTCGCTCAGCATCGCCATCGTTGTGCTGATCGCGACGGCGGTCCTCGCGAGCTACTTGCCGGCAAGACGAGCGGCGAAGGTGGGGCCGCTCGAGGCGCTGCGGCTGGAATAGGGAGTTTTCGATGCGACGGTACGTTCATCTCGTGACGCTCGTGTGCGCGGCGCTCGCCGCTCCAGCCAACGCGCAGCGCTTCACCTATGTGGGCACGCTGGGACGCGACACGCTGTCGCTCGAGCAGGTCATCAGATCGCCAGAGGCGATCACCGGCGACTGGATCAGTCTCTATGGCGGCATCATGGTGCACCACTACGAGCTCACATTGCGGCCCGACGGCACCGTGAGCCGATACCAACTCAACCTGCATCGTCTCAGCGGCAAGCTCGACGGCGACATCGACATTCGATTCGTGGATGATTCGATGATCGTACGCAACGCCGCCGGCAAGGAGTTGCGCGCGCAGGTCGGTGAGGCGTTTCCGATGTTCACGAGCACGATGGGCCCGATCGATCTCATTCTGACGCGTGCTCGCGCCAGCGGCCGCGATTCGTCCTCTATATCGACGGTCGGAGCGTTCGGCCCGTACCGCCGCAGCAGCATGCCGATCGTGTTCTTCGGTAGTGATTCCGTGCGATTCGGCAATCCAAGGGCTCCGCTCGTCGCGCGGATCGATGCCGGCGGCCACGTGCTCGGCATGAGCGCGAGAGCGACGACGACCCGCACGGAGACGCGGCGGGTTCCCGACTTCGACGTGTTCGCGGCGGCCGCGCACTTCCCGAACGTCGCGGATTCCGCCGACATCACGGGAGTCCCAGCGATCTCTCCGCGCGACACCGTACGCGCCACGATCGGCGGCGCGTCTGTCATGATTGACTATGGTCGCCCCGCGGTGCGCGGACGCAAAGTATTCAGCCACGGCGTCCTCGGCGACACGATCTGGCGCACGGGGGCGAACGCGGCGACGCAGTTCACGACGACTCGCGATCTCATCGTCGGCGGCGATACGCTGCGCGCCGGCGCCTATTCGCTGTGGACCCGCGTTTCGCCCGATGACAGCAGCTATCGGTTGGTCTTCAACACCCAGACGGGGCAGTGGGGGACGGAGCATCATCCCGAGCGCGATGTGCTCAGCGTACCGCTGTCACGCAGCGCGCTCCGGAGCGCGGCGGAACGACTGACGATTCGAGTCGCGAACGGCGACCGCACTTCACTGTTCCGGCTCGAGTGGGCGAACACAGCGCTGACCGTCCCGATCACCGCGCGATAGTTGACGTCGTCGGCGCCTCGCGACGCGAGTACGTTGGCACTGTATTAGCGCACGAGTTAACTCACGCTCGTGTAGTGCGACGTGTGCCGGCGGACGCTTCCAACTCACCGATGGAGTGGTTCAACCGCGGGGGAGCCCGTTCCTCGATTGACACGCCAGCGCGAGCCAGCCAGTATCGAGTCGCAGCGACCGCCGTTCACCGGCTCTGGCGCCGGCGTCGGAACACCATTCGGAGCCACCATGAACCGTCTCGTCCTCGCCTGTGTGGTATTCGCCGCACGGGCCCTCGCCGCGCAACAGCCGTCGACCGACGCTCCATATAAAGTCTTGAAAGCCGACCGCGTCGGCGGCGAAGGTGGATGGGACTATTTATTCGCGGACCCTGTCGGACGCCGATTGTACATTCCGCGCGGCGGGACGCCGGGGGTCCGCGCGACCGACAGCACCCCCGCACGGCCCGCCGGGCCGGGCCGGATCATGGTCTACAACCTCGACAATCTCGATTCCGTGGGCGTGGTAATGGAATCGGGCGGTAACGGCGCGGTCGTCGATCCGAAGTCAGGCCACGGGTTCTCGAGCAGCCGGCCAGAGATCACCATGTTCGATACGAAAACGCTCACGGTGCTGAAGCGTATTCCGATCGACAGCGGCTTCGGTCCGGACGGCATTCTCTTCGACAGCTTCAACGAGCGCGTCTACATCTTCAGCCATCCCACCAAGGACGCGATGGTGATCGATGCACGCGACGGTACGGTGCTGGGCCGCGTGGACCTCGGCGGGCCACCGGAGCAAGCCGTCACCGACGGGCATGGCAAGGTGTACGTCATCATTCAGGACACGGCCAGCGTCACGGTCGTCGACGCGAAGGCAATGAAGGCGAGCGAGCACTTCCCCTTCCGCGACAAGGGTGGCTGCAACGGACTGGCGCTCGACGACAAGAACCATGTGCTGTTCGCCGCCTGCTCCGGCGGCCCGCGCGCTCCCGGCCGCGGTGGCCCGCCGCCCGCCACGCCCGGCGTGCCGCCGACGATGACGATGCTCAGCGCGAACGACGGGACCGTGCTCGCGACGTTGCCGCTCGCGGGCGGATCGGATGGGATGGCGTTCAATCCATCGACGATGGAAGCATTCAGTACCGGTGGCGGCACACTCACCGTCGTGAAGGAGACCTCGCCGCGGAGCTTCGTCGTCGAGGAGAACTTGCCGACGATGGCCGGATCGCGCACGATCGCGTTCGACCCAAAGACCGGCCACATCTTCACGATGAGCCAGGAGCGCGGTCCGGCTCCGCCTCCGCCCGCGGGCGGAGGCCGCGGTGGTTTTCCACCGGCAATCCCGGGATCGTTTACGATCTTGATGATCGGACGGTAAGGTCGCGATCCGGCCTCAAGAGAAAATGGCGCTAGGCGCGGCGCTCCCAGCGCCAAACGAGTCCATCCTCGGGGTCCATGACCTCGCCGAGGCACTCGAAGCCGCAGCATTCGAGGACCCGCCCCGACGCCTCGTTTTCGGGGCGCGTGTGAGCGCAGACTAAACGCACGCCAGCGTTGGCCGCGTACGTCACCAGAGCTGCGGCGGCTTCCTTAGCATAGCCGCGTCTACGGAACGCCGGCTCGATGCCGTAGGCGATTTCCACGATCCCATTCTCGTCAGGCGGTCCTTTGTATGCGCAACCGCCGACGATCGCCCTTGATTCGCGTTCTACGATTGCGAAACCATGCGTCCAGGCACTCGGTGCCGAGTTGCGCATGCGGTCGATCCAGTCTGGCGAGACCTCAGCGCGGTCGGCGGGGCTGAGAGCCTCGATACGCGCGAGCACCGACGCCGTGGACTCGAGGACGAGGTCGAGCCGCGGGCACTCGATCACGAGTGTACGATCAGCGGTCATCGGACGGTAAGGCTCTACTTACCGGCGGCGTCGAGCTTCTGGAGCATGACGGATATCTCGGGATTGGACATGAACGTTCGCCAGATCAATCCCGTACGATAGTTCTCGACCATCGCCACGATCGGCGCCTGGTTGAGCCCCATGTAGATCGGCGACACCCAATCCGCTCCAGGGTTGAAGGCATCCCGAGGGCCATAGATGTCCCACAGCTCGGCGCCGAGGTCGCGGTAGTAGTGCTTGAGCGCGGCCATGGATTCCTCGGGCGTGTACGGGAACGACGCCAGCGCTCCCGTCGGCGTGAGCGTTCCCATATCGTGCGCCTCGTCGGGCGCGTGCGGCACATACTCCGACGGACCGTCGCTCGCGGTGAGTCCCCACGCGTCCGCGCCGTAGCCGAGCTGGTGCTTCGGGTTGGCGATACAGTACGCGCGATTGATCAGCGCCATGTTTCTGAAGTTCTCAAAGTATGAAGATGTGTACTTGTCTTTTAGCTGGTGCGGGTCCATGCCGATGTAGGAGTAGTGCGCGAAGAACAACGGGCCGCCCGTCCCGACGCCGACGTCGAGCGGAATGCCGAAATAGCTCTTCCCGTTCCTGTAATGGTTGCCGTCGGTCGTCCCCGACCAGCCTTCGCGATACGATTGCGCCATCGGCGCCTGGCTCGCCCAACCCGAATAATATGTGCTCGCCGGGACGCCGTGCGTCGGCGACGCGATCGCCAGCAGGTAGACGACGTGGACTTCGTTGAAGCCGATGAGCGGGTGATGGATCTGAAATCCCCACGTCGGCGACCAGTGCCAGTAGATGAAGTCCTTCTGCTGCGTCGCGTCGCGGTACCAGTCCCACTCGACGGATTCCCACAGGCGCGTGATGCGTTGATGGAGTGAGCGCTCGCCCTGGCTCGCGCGGTTGAAGTACTGCCGCGCGGTGAGCAGCCCCTGCATCAGAAACGCGGTCTCCACGAGATCGCCGCCGTTGTCGAGCATGCCGAAGACAGCCATCGTGTGACCGGTCGCGCCGTTCATGTAGTGCGACCACGCGCCGTGGTACCGGTCAGCGTGCTCGAGGAAATTCACGATTTGCGTTAGGCGCTCGAGCCCCTGCGCGCGGGTGATGAAGCCGCGGTCGGTACCCGCGAGCAGCGCCATGATCCCGAATCCGCTCGCGCCCGTGGCGACAATGCGGTCGTCGCCCGGTATGTTCTCGTGCGTCATGCCGGAGTGGAAATCGGCGCCTTCCCAGTAATAATGAAAGGCGGCTTCCTGGAGCATCGTGAGCAATTCCTCATCGCTCATCGCGTGCGTGGATGCGGTCGCGGCGGCGGACGGGGTCGATGTGCGGTTGCTCCAGTCGGCGACGGCGACGCGATAGCTGGCGGTCACTCCCGTGCGTCCCAACCAGTCCACGAAGCGATGCACGCCCGGCACCTGGATGCCTATGGGCCGAAACGCTCCGCCGTCCTGCGATCGGTAGACGACGTAATGTGCCGCGGGCTCGGCGCCTCCGGGCGCCCATTCCACGACCACGTGGCGCTCATAGCCCTTTGCAGCAACGCGCAGTGGCGTCGCGAGCGCCAGTGCCGGCGATGCGGGCTCGTCGCCCACGTGCACCTGGTCGACGAGCAGCGTGTGCTCGACGCCATCGGCGCGACCCTGAAGGAAGATCACGCTCTGCACCTGCTCCGGGATAAATGGATACACGGACGCGCTGTGCAGTGATGTCATAGGCACGCGCACCTCGACCCACTTGTCCGCCGGCAGGTCGCCGATGAAGCGGCCAAGGGGCTCGGGTGCGGTGAAGCTGCCAGGGAACGTCGCGACCTGAAGTCCCTCGCGCGCCTGCGACAGCATGACGTTAGGCAGGTCGGCCGCGGCGATCATTGCTGACGAGTAAACCCAAAAGTAAAGCGTGCGTCCTGAGAGTCCCGGCGACCGGTTCCGGAAATTGTCGAGGTGCACCTCGGCGTCCCAGCCGCCACCGGGCATCGATTGCCAGTGGATGCGTAGCGCGTTCGGTGGCGAGAGGAAATGGCCAGTGTCCACCGGCAGGCGCGAGTGGGTTCCCTCGAGTGAGCTCGGCGCGGTGGCCTGCGCAGAGCTGTAGTAGTAGACGTCGCGCTGCAGGCTGTTGTCGAAGACCGAGTGACGGTAGTACTCGGTCTGTGCGTGGGCGGCGGTCGCCAGCAGCAGCGTGAGCGCAGGGAAGGTGAGCGTACGATGGCGCATGATGGGCGGCAATGTACGCCTCCGCTGTCACTGACGCACGTAGCGCAAGTGCGTGGCGGCTGGACCATTAAGAACTTTGTCAATGCGAAACTGCGGCCCGGGCTCGCGCAGGTTCTCGAAGAGACGCCGCCCACTGCCGAAGAACACGGGTACGAGGGCGATCTCCATCTCCTCGACGACACCCATGTTCAGGTACTGCTGGATCACATCCGCTCCGCCGGATATACGAATGTCGCGACTGCCTGCGGATTTCCGAGCCAGCTCGAGGGCACGCTCCGGCCCGTCGTTGATGAAGTAAAAGGTCGTCCCACCGGGGCGCACCCAGGGTTCGCGTTTCTCGTGGGTAAGAACGTATACAGGCGTATGAAAGGGAGCTTCCTCTGGCCATGCGACCTCGCCCTGGTCGAACATTCGCTTGCCGAGAATGTTGGCACCGCTGCGCTCCATGGTGCTGCGAATCAGATCATTGACCGGGCCGGTCTCACCGCCTGGTCCGAACTGGAGGTTCTCGCGGAAGTACTGTGAATTCATGAGCCACGCCATCAGCGCACCCCACTTGGC
>Ga0070713_100002510_pt1 | contig 11999 bp, 19 predicted proteins | sample LARL82metaG_FD_65465 | JGI IMG/M metagenome (GOLD analysis project Ga0070713, IMG submission 65465) | Corn, switchgrass and miscanthus rhizosphere microbial communities from Kellogg Biological Station, Michigan, USA - LAR L8-2 metaG | ecosystem: Host-associated > Plants > Roots > Rhizosphere ... | reverse complement strand
TGGTATCCAATTTCAGCCGGACCATGATCACTGGTATTTCATTTCGCCGTTCGTTACTCTCATGATAGGGGGGAGAAGTTACATACCTGCGGAAATCGATCAGGCGCTTGTGTTCGCGAGCCGTGCCGACGATCATGTACGGTGGCGTGACGCTACTTGGGATCCTAACTAAAGGCATGGCTGGAATCTCGCCTGATGACATGGGCCTTCCCGGCCTTCGGCTTCATCTGCTCAAGGGCACGCGCAGAGGTACTTGGGCAGTTTGGGTTAGCGGCAATTGGCGAATCACCTTTAGATTTGTCGGCGCTGACGCAGAAGTAGTTGACTATGAGGACTATCACTGAGAGATCCCACTATGCGTATGCACGATCCTCCTCACCCTGGCGAAATTCTCAAGTCGTTGTGCCTTGAGCCGCTTGGGCTTAGCGTCACTGACGGGACAGAAGCCTTGGGGGTAAGCCGCAAGACACTTTCGGCGATTTTGAATGGCCGGGCGGGCATCAGCCCCGAGATGGCGGTTCGGCTTTCGATTGCATTTGATACCAGCGCAGAGAGTTGGCTCAATCAGCAAACGCAGTTCGACCTTTGGCGCGCTGAGCAACCACGAAAGCAGTTGCGAGTCACGCGTCTGGCAGCGTAGCGATGCCTAACCCTGCGCTCAACGCGGACGCCTGCCGGCGGGCATTCGCCAGCCGGTGGGCGCCGGTTACGTTACTCGTTAGGCATCGCTACAGCATCGCTGTCATACAATCCAAGCTCGAAGAATCATTTAAGGGGAGATATCGATGGGTCTGCGTTTTCTCAAAATAGCGGTTGTCTATCTGGTCTTGGGAGCAATCCTCGGCTTGGCTATGGGCATCAGACAAAACTTTGCATTGGCGCCCGTGCACGCCCATATTCTTTTGCTTGGTTGGGCGTCCCTTGCTCTCGCAGGCATTGTGTATCACCTCTACCCTTCCGCTTCGGAAACGCGGCTCGCTCGCTGGCATTTCTGGTTACACAACCTTGGCTTGCCGGTATTCATGGTAGGTCTCGGCTTCGTGCTCTCCGGCGTCGAGGCGGTTCTGCCCGTTGTCGTCATTGCCGCGATCGCGGTGCTCCTCGGCCTCGTCTTATTTGCCGCGAACGTGCTGCTCAATATTAAGTCCGCGTCGCCGGGGTTTAGCGGTGCCTAACCCCTTGCTCAACCGGACCGCGCGCTCGCGGCACTGGCGCGCCGATATTGCGACGGATCGTTCCGGGTGGAACGGAGTTTTAAGCATTACGTTGTGGCAGTCCTTGAACGCCATCGAGGCGTTTGCCGGACGCGACGTTGAGGTCGCAGTTGTGCCGCAATCGGTTCAGGCTATGATGGTCAGTTATGATCGCAGCGTCGCGCACTATGAGGTTGCTCACACCGTTCCGTTGCCGCCAGCTGTCGGGGCCTAACCTCTCGGTCAACCGGGCGTCCGCCGGCGGGCTTGCGCCCGCACGTCGTTCGCCGGTCAGCTCTGGCCGGTAGGCGTCATGTAGTGGAGGCACCGATTGGCTTCAATCAAAAATCGCCTACTACGCACTCGTGGCGATCGCGATTGTGGGTAGCTTAGTCGCGCTTTTCGCGTTGTCTAGGCTTGTCACTTGCTGCACGCAGCTACATGGGGCAACCGTGCCACCTAACCACTCGCTCAACTCGGACACTGCTCGGTGCCTGCGGACCATCCCTCTCGACGTCCCGATCCTGTAGCTATCGTTTGGAAGCAACGTTTACCAAGCAGCCGGGAGAATTCGCGGCGGAGATGGTTCTTGTCCAGCAAGATGGAAAATATCTCGTTGACCATGTGATGGTCTTCTAATGAGGCCTACTCCGGCGCCAAGCGCACAATGACGCCAAACAACCGGTTGCAGCGGACGGCGCTGCCGCGCCGTCGTGAACCGGAACTTTATGGTACGCAAGTATTCGTATCTGCACCAATCTACTCGGAACTTGGAATGAAAACTGTTTTGCGACTCATCTCGACAGCCCACGGCCTCATGGCTTTTTTATTTGCCTGCGCTGCACTCATACTCGTCGTAATTGCTACCCGCCTTGGCTGGGCGGCGCTTATCAGCGGGTTGGATCGTGCCGCCGCGCAGGGGGTAATTGAAGCTGTAGGCTTGCTCGCTGCTGCTGTTGTCGCTCTTCAGATTGCCCAGACAATCGTTGAGGAAGAAGTAATTCGGGACGCCCACATTAGCGCCCCAACACGGGTGCGCCGTTTTCTATCGCGCTTTCTGGTGGTGTTGGTAGTCGCGCTTGCGATCGAGGGACTCGTTGCGACCTTTAAGTCTATCCATGAAGACGTGGCCCAGCTAACCTACGCGGCAGCCCTATTGGCCTCTGTTGGAGTGCTGCTCGCGGGGTGGGGCATGTTCATTCGCCTCAATCGGTACGCTGAGGAACTCGAGCCCGAAGCGATGGAAGCAGCCAAGCGTGAAGATCGAAAACTCAAATAGGTGCCCGCGCCCCAACCACGTGTTCAACCAGACCCGCCGATACGGGCCTTCTAGTTGGCGAATGAAATGGCTCCCTGATTCTGCGGACACGATTTCTCACTTATCCTGAGGGATAGGCAAGGAGTTGTGTCTATGGCTACTCGTAACAGGAGTGAACCCGAGGTACTTGGCAGTGAACACCCGTCGCTCAACCGGACCGGCCTTCGACGCGCCGGTTGGCTTGTTGCGTTAGGCGGCACAAACCCCGGCCAGGGACATGTCGAACGCTCTCAACTTCCCTGATGCCGTTCCAGAGCTCTTCGGAGATCAGGCGTACCTGCGCGAACTCTCAGAGCGCGACATAAGTGCTTGGTTCGCACGAGCGACCGACATCGAATCGGCGGATCTGGCCGGAGACCCCGCCACCTAGAGACGACTCATGCGCGGACTCAAACCACTTTTCGCCGCTGCTCTGCTCGGCTTGCTGTGCTCGGGACACGCTCAGACAGCACAGACGGTGGTTGATATTCCAACTCGATCCGGCGTCACGCAACGAATGATCGTGCTTTCGCCTCCCGACCCGAAAGCGGCGGTTATCCTCTTCGCCGGTGGTCATGGGGGCCTGCAAGTCTCCGCGTACGGCTCGATGAAGTGGGGTGAGGGAAATTTCCTTGTTCGAACACGCCAACTTTTCGCTGACGCTGGCTTGACGGTTGTCGTCATCGACGCCCCATCCGATCGCCAGTCTCCACCCTTCCTTTCAGGGTTTCGCCAGAGGCCCGAACACGCAGCAGACGTCAAAGCGGTCATCGGTTGGTTGCGAGAGAAGGCAAAGATTCCTGTGTGGCTGATCGGTACCAGCCGTGGTACCCAGTCGGCGGCCTACGTTGCGACTGAACTTGCTGGTCCTGACGGGCCGGACGGGCTAGTTCTCACGTCCACCATACTCACGGACAAAGGCAGCCGGCCGGTACCGGCTATGCCGCTGGGCAAGATCCAAGTCCCTGTGCTGGTGGTGCACCACGAACAGGACGGGTGCGAACATTGCTCTTTCTCAGAGGTGCCAATCCTGATGGGGATGCTAGGAAATGCACCGAGGACTCAGTTGCTATCATTCAAGGGTGGCGAGAACAGGGGCGATCCCTGTGAGGCCTTTGCATACCACGGCTTTAACGGTCTGGAGCGCGAGGTTGTCCAGCAAATTGCCGCCTGGATTTTGTCGAAATAGCGAAAGGTGTCTAACGCTTCGTCGAGCGGACACGTGGCGGGAGGGCACATTTGCGCGCTTCATCAACGTCTGCGGCGCCGTTAGGCGCCACTCACGTCAAAGCCAGGTGTCAGGTGCAGATCCGTAACGTTCTACCGTCCGAAATCGAGGCGGTGCGGCGACTTTTTTGGCCGCGAGCGGTTGGAAGCATCGCGTCGGTGGTCCGGAGCACTTTCGAGAGTTGTTATCGCGGTCGCCTTAGCTTGGTTCGTTAGGCCTCGAAGGGGTGCATCGTGAGTGAACTCCAATTTCATCATCTCGTTCTGTCGATGATCGGTCTCGCGGGTATCCTTTGGTTCTTCGGGTCCGCGCGCCTGGGCGAACTGTGGTCATCACCGAAGCGCGCTATTGTCGGCATCGTCAGCGGCCTGATCTATCTCGCGCAGGCGCTCAGCGCGTTCGCCAATCTGGCAAATGCCTCGTCACTGGAGCTGTTCGGCTTTCTTGGGTGCACCTTGGGTTGCTTCGGTGTCGCACGGATAATGAGCGGCGGCGCAATTTCTTTTCGCAGGGGCGCGACATCGACCGAGGCATAACCGCGCGTTCAACCGGACCCGCCGTTCTACGATGATGGAAGAGCAGAACATTCGGATGGCCATTGATCGGCATTGGGCAGCATCCGCTGCAGGTGATCAAGAGGCCGAGCATCTGATCTATCACGATGACGCTGTGTGTGAGTATCCGCAGTCAGGCGAAGTCATCCACGGGCGGCGAAATCTGCAAGCTCTTCGTAGCCATCATCCTGGTAGGCCATCGGGGTTCGCGGTTCGGCGGATCGTAGGAGAGGGCAGTGTCTGGGTTACCGAGTACGTGATTGCCTACGAGGGCAAACGAGTCTACACCGTGAGCATTATGGAGTTTCGCGATGGAAAAGTGGCGCACGAGACCCAATACTTCGGCGATCGATTCGACGCGCCCGCTTGGCGAGCTCAATGGGTCGAGCGCGTGCCGTAATCGTTCCTGCGCGCTAGCCAGCTAGGCTGAGGAGTCTTATGGCGCACACCGCCTTTGGCGTCGGGCTATATATCGGCGCTGTTGGTCTGAGCTTCGTGCCTGGTGTTCATTCCTAACCCTTCGCCCAACCGACCGCTCGGCGGCGGCGCTACGCGCGTCCGCTCGAGGCCGGTTAGCTTGCTTCGTTAGGCCGCACAGCATTCCGGACGCAGAGACAAAAATGCCAATTCAACAATGCACGCCAGCCGACCTCGATGCGGTGCTTGTCGTTATCAATGACGCGGCCATTGCATATCGAGGCGCCATTCCTTCCGACAGGTGGAAGGAGCCGTACATGCCGATGAATGAGCTCCGTGAAGAGATCGAGGCGGGCGTCGTTTTTTGGGGAATGTTTGAAGAGACCGGTCTTGAAGCCGTCGTGGGACTACAACACGTTGCGGACGTCGCCCTTGTGCGCCACGCCTACACGCGGACCACCAGCCAGGGCCGAGGTCTGGGAAAGGCTCTTCTCAGGCACGTCCTGGGCCAAACCAAAAGACCGGTGCTCCTCGGAACCTGGGCAGCTGCGACGTGGGCTATTGGCTTCTACGAAAGCCAAGGATTTAGGTTAGTCGACGGTGCAGACAAGGAGAGTCTTTTGAGGCAGTACTGGTCGGTACCGGCGCGGCAGATTGAGGAATCTGTCGTGCTTGTCGATGCAAGATGGCGTGGGCTCGTTCAAGGTGCGCGCGGTGCGGGCTAACAAGCGGTTTCAGCGGATTGCCTCGCTCCGCCGCCGCTGAACCGCCGCGCAAGACGGGATTAACATGACGCGACTCTCGGTCGCCCAGCTCCTCGCCCTCACCACGCTTTGGGCTGAGTCGCGGGCCGACGTTCTCGGGCTCGCCCTCGTTGGTTCGCATGCGCGTGGAGCCCCCCGTGAACACTCTGATCTCGATCTGTTGCTTCTCGTGCCCGATCCTGTGAGCTTTCGCGCCGACGTTGCTTGGCTGCGGGAGATCCAGTGGCACTTTCTTTGCGTGGAATTGGTCGCTTGGCGCGACGCGGCGTATGGTGCGGTCTGGTCGCGGCACGTTGCGCTTTCTGATGGTTCCGAGGTCGAATTCAGCTTCGCAGCGCCTTCGTGGGCTAACACTTCGCCAGTCGATCCGGGTACCCGACGCGTCATCAACGACGGTTGGCGTGTTTTAGTGGACCGCCACGGTTTACTCTCGTCGGTAGCCGCGCATGCCGCCTAACCTCTCGCGCAACCCGGACGCTCCTCGGCGACGGCTTGGCGCTGTCGCTCGCGGCGGGTTAGCTTGCTTCGTTAGGTATCGGTAAAGCATGAGTTCGCGCCATCAATCGTCACGTGCAGTCCGACTCGCTAGCGGCCTGCTTGCGCTGGTGTGGCTCAGTGCTTGTTTTGCTTCTATCGTCGCGCAGTTAACACTTCGCGCCGGTTGCCTGGTGTTGTCGGCATCGCGGCGCTTTGGTACGGGCTACTTTGGGGTCGCGTTGCGTGCCTTGGGTCTACTTACGGTTCGCGACACGATGCCTTGGCGCGTTGGGAAACGTTCCGATGCCTAACAATGCGCGTCGGCGACCTTATCCTCGGCGGTCCTTCGGCGCGTGACGCCCAGTCCAGCAAGGCCGATGCCGAGCAACGCGAGTGTCGCCGGCTCGGGCACGACGATGGCCCCGAACAGTCCGTCCCGTTCGCCGTTGATGCCGGAATTGAAGTACAGGGTGTTGCCGTTCCCGGTGACCCCGTTACCGAAGTCAAGGGCCCACAGGCCACCCGGGGCGTTGCCGCCGTTGTCGATCGGAATCGTTCCGAGGAACGCCCCCGATATCGGGTTGAACGCATTGATCTCGCTCGCGACGAAACTGAAGTTGCCAACCAAGAGGTCGCCGCCGAAAGCGCCGAAACTGGCGGGGGCCAGAGTGATGCCCCACGGGGCAGCGAGCATGCTGCCGGTGATCAGCCGTTGAAGAAGGTTGCCGCTCGTATCGAATTCGTCGACGATCCCCTGCCCGAGGGTGGCCGCGATCTGGGCCGGCCGTCCGGCCGGCGCATACGTCACGTAGAGGACGCCATTGAGGTTCTGTACATTGAACGGCGCGAAGTCGGCCGGCAAGTTCGGATCGACGAACTTTCCAGCGAACGTGGTGGATGTCACGTCTGCAAAGGCACCGTCAAACACGTCGATGCGATTCTGCGCGCCGTTGGCCGCATACAGAAAAGGTCCCGAAGCGTTACTCCCCTGGGCCAAACCGGTATAGACCGCTCCTGGCGTCGTTGCTTTGATCTGGGCCGTCGTGCCGGCGCTGTTGTTCCAGGCGGAGATCGTCCCGTTGAGGTTGGCGAAGATGAAGTTGGCCGCAGTGCCGTTGACCGGAAAAAGCGTGGTGCCGTTGTTGACCTGTCCGGTGGGCCCTTGGGCTGGACCTGCAGTCGTCGGGATCGCGACTTCAAGGCCGACCTTGGTGATGACCCCGGCGTTGATGCGATAGAGCGTCGCTAGATTTTTGCCCTGATCGGAGACCCAGAACGGGCTCGTCGCGCTGAACGACATTCCCCACGGGTTAGCCAGGTTAGGGTCTGTGAGGGCGGCCAACCCGGGGATGTTCGAGACAAGATTCTGTTGCACGAACTGGGCCGATGCGATTCCAGCCGTCAATGCTGAGAGTCCAATCCCCAATAGAGCAACCAAGCTTATGCCACGCAGTCCTTTCAGCATCGCCGCCTCCTATCGTGATCGATATCGCTGCCGCCGGAACGGGCGGCCACTTCAGAAAAGGTTATGTCACAGGCATTCCCCATTTCCCCCTTAATGACACTTGCATGAGATCCGCACCCGCCGTGGGCCAAGCTCGGCTTCGAATAGCACGAACCGAGCCGTCCGGCGGCGCGATGCAGGTGCGTTTCGCGCTGCGCGGCTTCGGCACATGAACGCAAACAGTTGATCCGGGTTCATCATTCCCACGAGCTTCCACGTCGTTTCTGTTACCCGGCGATCCATTTGCGCCCTCGTTTCCAATTGACTAGCATGGCAGCCTCAAAGGCCGCCGGCATGGGTTTACCGTTTGCGACTGCATGCCCTCTCGCCTATAAGAAGATAAGGAGGAGATGATGCGCAGGAAGTACAGCATCCTGATCATGGGTGCGTCATACGGATCGCTGCTTGGCGTCAAGCTCGCCCTTGCGGGGCATGACGTGCACCTCATCTGCCTGCCGGCCGAGGCGGACCTGATCAACACTGAAGGAGCGATCGTGCGCCTGCCCATCAAGGGCAGAGACGGCCTCGTCGAGATCAATTCGAAAAAGCTGCCGGGCAAGGTGACCGCAGGCGGTACGCAGGGCGTGAAGTCGTCGGCTTACGATCTGATTGTGCTGGCAATGCAGGAACCGCAGTATCGCTCCCCAGGCGTGCGCGACCTTCTGGACGCGGTGGCGAGTTCGCGGGTTCCGTGCATGTCCATCATGAATATGCCGCCTCTGCCATATCTCAAGCGCGTTCCGGGGCTCAATGCCGACGCGTGCCGCGCTGCGTTCACCGATCCGTCCGTATGGGACGGCTTCGATCCGAAGTTGCTGACGCTATGCAGTCCTGACGCACAGGCCGTCCGGCCGCCGGACGAGAAGGTCAACGTGTTGCGAGTGAAGCTGCCGACCAACTTCAAGGCGGCCCGCTTCGATGCGGACGCGCACACCGCGATCCTGCGCGACCTGGAGCAGGACATCGACGCCATCCGCTTCGACCCCGGCGACGGCAGGAAGATCGAACTGCCCGTCAAACTGAAGGTGTACGAATCCGTGTTCGTGCCGCTTGCGAAGTGGAGCATGCTGCTGACCGGCAACTACCGGTGCGTGCTGAGGGACACCGTGCAATCGATCAAGGACGCCGTGCACGGCGACCTCGAGGCCTCGCGCTCGGTCTACCTTTGGGTCGCGAAGCTGTGCGTTGCGCTCGGCGCAAAATCGGAGGACCTCGTGCCGTTCGAGAAATACGCGAACGCCGCGCTGTCGCTGGTCAGCCCCTCTTCGGCGGCGCGCGCCCTCGCCGCCGGTGCGCAAGACATCGAGCGCATAGACCGCCTGGTGCAGATCATTGGCAAGCAGAAGGGGATGCAGAATGCCGTGGTCGATCAAACCGTAGCGCTGGTGGACGGCTGGTTGGAGAGGAACCGCAAGAAGGTCGCCTGACGCGCACGCCGCCCGACCAGCCGCTGCGGCGGTCGAAATCGCCGACATCGTCGTGCGTGCGTACCGCAGGTCGAGCTCTAACGTGCCGATTCACAGCGTTCCCGCGTAGCATCTTGGCATGCACCCAGACATTTCACTTTGCCATACGAGTCGATTGCCGCTCCGCCGCCAGGCTGGGTCGAACACTTCACTTGCCCCTCATCGTCCAAAGCGCAACGGCCATCGCCGCACTTAACGACGCCATTTCGGTCCTTTATTGCGCCGCCTCCCTCTTTGGCACACAGTACCTTGCCAAATTGATCCGTCGCGCACTGTCCCTTTCCGCACACTACGTTTCCATACTGGTCCTTGATGCAGTCTCCGGCATCAGCTTGCGTGGTAAGCACCAAGGCCAGAAGGCAACCACCAGCGAATCCATACTTCATGTCGTTCTCCATTGTTGACCTGACAGCCAGACAGTATTCTGTCATCAAAATGACCAATTGCCTGCGAGAATGACGCGTTGAAGCTCATTGCAAAATCTGCTTCGTGCACGTTTTCGGGGCGCATCTCGCCTGGTTAGAACGTGCGGCCTAACCTGTCGCCTCCTCACGGACGTTCCGCATGCGTGGCTTCGCCACCGCAGCGGTCCGCCGGTTAGCTAATTTCGTTGGCCAGCACATCGGTGGAGGAGATGATGTTGATGATTCGCAATCCCGATCATATGACCATCGCGGTGGCGGACGCTGCGACTGCGATCGAGTTCTTCGAGCTCCTCGGCTTCCGGAAGCAACACGTCGCGATGATCGATGGTGGCCCCCCTGCGCGGTACATGGGCATGCCGAACATGAAGGCTCAGCACATCACGCTCGTACTCGAAGGAGCCGAGCCTCACTTCGAGATCCAGTTGCTCGAGTTCCATCCAAGCCCGCAGGACGACCTAGGGCAGCATCCGACGAATCTGCGGCGACGGGGCTACAACCATCTTGCGTTCCGGGTCGACGATATGGGGGCGGCCACCAGCCATTTGACCGCTAACGGGGTGAAGATGCTCAGCGATGAGATGGACTACATCAGCCGGCGGCTTCGATTCTTTGAAGGACCCGAGGGGATCACCCTTGAGCTCGTGCAGTGGGTCGACAAAAGCAACGACTAGTTATGAGGCGCGGGTACGATTCGGCGCCACGAACTTTACAACGCGCCGCCTAACCACGCATTTAACCGGACTCGCATCGAGGGCCTTTCGCCCGCGTCGGTCGGCGCTTAGCTTGCTGCGTTGGGCGCCACAAGCGCGCGCATTCCCTTCACACTCACGGGAGAACCCATGGACGCCACGAAAATCAAAGTAGGTCAATTAGGCATCGACTACATCGTCGATGGCTCTCACACGGCGAGTCTCGGGATGTTCGAACTGACTGTGCCACCAGGATCGAACGTTCCACCGCCCCATAGTCACTCCAACAACGACGAATGCGTCTATGTCCTCGCCGGAACACTTCGCTATTCGGTCGGAGCGCAGACGCGCGATCTGACCGTGGGCCAAACGATGAGCACGCCGAGGGGCTCCGTTCATGCTTTCTCGAACCCTTTCGCTGAGACTGCTCGCGCCTTGATCATCATGTCTCCGGACATCGGAGCCCAATACTTCAAGGACGTCGCTGCGGTGATCAATGCCGCGGGGCCTCCGGACAGGGGCGCACTGGTATCGGTCATGTCTAGGTACGGGCTTGTACCAGCTGCGCCAGCCTGATGCTTAACCCTGCCATCGAGCGGACCCTGTCAGCCATCCTGTAGCTGGCTGCGCGGTCCGCTCGTGGTCAAACGTTCGGCACCTGGTGACGCATACCGCGGTCAAAAGCGCGTCTTCAACCAAGGCCAGTGATGGCGCGTGAACTCGCGTTCGATCCAGCTTCCTTCAAAGGCATGGAGTATGCCGGTTGGCAGAAGGGCGCCGCGTCGTACGATGACCTTTTTGGTTCAGTAACGCGGCACGCTATGGAGCCGTTGCTAGACGCAACGGAAGTGCGCGCGGAGTCCAGCGTACTCGATGTGTGCTGCGGGCTCGGCTACGGTGCCGGAGCCGCGATGTCGCGAAGTGCTCGCCCTATCGGCATCGACTTTGCTCCCGCAATGGTGGCGGCGGCGAGGGAGCGTTATCCTGCGGCCGTCTTCCGACAAGACGACGCCGAGGCGTTGCATTTCGACAGTGGCGTCTTCGACGCCGCCATTTGCGCCTTCGGCGTCAATCATCTTCAACATCCCGAGAAGGCGATTGCCGAAGCGCTTCGGGTTCTTCGGCCTGGCGGAAAGTACGCGTTCACGATGTCGTGCGTGCCCGGGAGATCGAAGTTTCATCAGTTGGTGTTGGAGTCTATTCGTTCCCACGGCACGCTCGACGTGCCCTTGCCCGACGCCCTCCGCCGTTTCGCTTTAGCGATCCTGAAGCCTGCACGATAGCGCTGCTCGGTGCGGGCTTCGTTAGCCCCCACGTTATCGAGGTCCCGCTTGCCTTTCGGCCACGAACGGCTGAGCAAGTCCTCGATCTAACGTACAGCGCCGTTCGGCTGGGAATGATTCTTTCACTTCAAACGGCCGAAGCGAGAGAGCGAATCCATCGAGCCATCGTCGAAGGCGTGGCGCGTTACCGGGTCGGCGGCGAAATTGAGATTCCCATGCCCGCGATACTGGCGTCGGCATCGAGGCCTTCGTAAGGCCTGCAAAAATGGCTGGTCTACGCACAAAGGCCCGCACACCTCAGGAGAGCGCATGTTTGACCACGTGAAATTCGGAGTCAGCGACTATGCAGCGAGCAAAGCGTTCTTCCTCAAGGCACTCCAACCGCTCGGCATAGCGGTTGTCTCGGAGGGGCCGCCGACGTACGGCGTCGAGCTGAGCCCAGAGGGGGGTAAGGCTTCACTGTGCCTGTGCCAAACGGATGAGAAGCCGGCGCATCTTCACTTGGCATTCACGGCCGAGAATCGCCGGCAAGTCGAAGCTTTCTATCGCGCGGCTCTGGAGGCGGGTGGCAAAGACAACGGTGCACCCGGTCTGCGCCCGCACTACCATGCGAACTACTATGCAGCTTTCGTCATTGGTCCGGACGGGCACAACATCGAAGTGGTTTGCCACCAACCCGAGGCCTAACCCGCTCAACGGCGA
>Ga0070713_100002506_pt1 | contig 12002 bp, 10 predicted proteins | sample LARL82metaG_FD_65465 | JGI IMG/M metagenome (GOLD analysis project Ga0070713, IMG submission 65465) | Corn, switchgrass and miscanthus rhizosphere microbial communities from Kellogg Biological Station, Michigan, USA - LAR L8-2 metaG | ecosystem: Host-associated > Plants > Roots > Rhizosphere ... | reverse complement strand
GGGCTTCTGGGAGAAGTACTACTTCAAGCCCGGCAACCTCGGGTATCCGGTCTTCAAGACCAAGTACGCCGACGTCGGCGTGTACATCTGCTACGATCGCCATTTCCCCGAAGGCGCGCGCGAGCTCGGACTGAACGGCGCTGAGATCGTGTTCAATCCGTCGGCGACGGTGGCGGGGTTGTCCGAGTACTTGTGGAAGCTCGAGCAGCCGGCGCACGCGGTTGCGAACGCGTTCTTTGTCGGCGCGATCAACCGTGTCGGCGTCGAAGGGCCGTGGAATATCGGCGAGTTCTATGGGCAGAGCTACTTCTGCGATCCGCGCGGGCAGTTCATCGTCGAGGCGTCGCGCGACAAGACGGAGCTCATCACGGCCGATCTGGATCTCGACAAGATCCGCGAGGTTCGGAACGTCTGGCAGTTTTACCGCGACCGGCGTCCGGAGACGTACGGCGGGCTCGTGAAGCTTTGAGCGCGGCACCTCGCGCTTGGTGAACGAACCCGCGTTGTACATCGACGGCCGGTTTGTCGCGTCGGATGCCGATCGCCGACTCGACGTCATCGATCCGTCGACGCAAGAGGTCATCGCGCGCGTCCCCGAAGCCACGGCGACCGACGTCGATCGCGCCGTCGTCGCCGCGCGACGCGCGTTCGAATCGGCGCCATGGAGAGACGTCACCGCGCAAGAACGTGGACGGATCCTGTTTCGTCTCGCGCAGATCGTTCGCGACCACGCCGCGGAATGGGCCGAGCTCGAAACGCGGAACAACGGCAAGCCGATCGCCGAATCGGAGTTCGACATCGCCGACGTCGCCACGTGCTTCGAGTACTATGGCGGTCTCGCGACGAAGATTCACGGCGACGTCATCCCGGTCCCCGACGACGCGCTCAGTCTTGCGCTGCGCGAGCCGATCGGCGTCGCCGGACAGATCATTCCGTGGAATTACCCGTTGCTCATGGCCGCGTGGAAACTCGCGCCGGCGATCTGCGCGGGGTGCACGATGGTGCTCAAGCCCGCCGAGCAGACGCCGCTCACCGTGCTGGAGCTGGCAAAACATTTCGAGGCGGCGGAGCTGCCGCCCGGCGTCGTGAACATCGTCACGGGCGCCGGCGCAACTGGTGCCGCGCTCACCGTGCACAGTCACGTCGACAAGATCGCGTTCACCGGCAGCGCCGAAGTTGGGAAGACGATCATGCGGTCCGCTGCCGACACGCTCAAGAAGATCTCGCTCGAGTTGGGCGGCAAGTCGCCCAACATTCTGTTCGCCGACGCGGACTTCGAGGCCAGCGTCGACGGCGCGCTATTCGGTTTGTTCATCAATCAAGGCGAAGTGTGTTCCGCCGGCAGCCGCATTCTCGTCGAGCGCTCGATCTATCGCGACGTGCTGGACGCGATGGTCGAGAAGGCGCGCCGCATTCGACTCGGGCCCGGGCTCGACCGCGCGACGAAGATGGGTCCCGTGGTGAGCCGCGAGCAGTTCGATCGCGTCCGTGCGTACCAGGAGATCGGCAAGTCGGAGGCGAAGCTCGCCCTGGGCGGCGGGCAAGCGCGCGGATCGCACCTCGATCGCGGACTGTTCGTCGAGCCGACGATTTTCTACGATGTCGACAACAAGGCGCGCATCGCGCGCGAGGAGATCTTCGGGCCGGTGGCGGCCGTCATTCCATTCGACGACGAAGCTGACGCGATTCGCATCGCGAACGATTCACCCTATGGTCTTGCCGCCGCGGTCTGGACGCGCGACATCTTCCGAGCGTTGCGGACTGTGAAGCGCCTTCGCGCCGGCATCGTCTGGGTGAACCATATGCAACCGACGTTCGTCGAGGCGCCGTGGGGCGGATACAAGCAAAGCGGTATCGGGCGGGAGTTGGGAAAATGGGGCGTCGAGGAATACCTGCACGTGAAGCAGGTACACATCAACCTCAACGAGCGGCCGATCGGCTGGTACTAGCGGCCGAGGGACGCGTCACGCGGCGTAATACGCGTGAATGCCCCACGTCACGCCATCGCCCACGAGACGGTCAGCCTCCACGTCGCCGCACGGTGTCCCCTCGACTCCGGTCTTGATCGCCGACTTGATCAGCAGCAACGCGCGCTCGGGGGGCACGCCGTCACGACGGAGCAGTCCCGCGTACGTCTGCACTGCGAGTCGCATCTCGTCACGCGAGTGGCGACAACTTTCGAGCAGTGCCTCGCGCTCGTCGCGCAGTGCGCGGTTGGCCTCGCGCATGATCGCGATTTCGGCGAGGAGCACGCTCGACCGCGCTGCGGCCTCCGCTGCGGCGATGACGGCCGGATGACTCCCGGGCGCAGGGGCGCCACTGACGGCGTCCGTCGACGGGGCGGGGCGCCCGATCATCGTGAGGCGCAATAAATCCTCATCAGACAAATGGGACCATGCCGCGGGGTAGTCCCACACACGACGCACGGTCATGTCGCTGTCGAAGATCAAGCAACGCTCGCCGTGCACCCCGGGAACGCTCGCCGCGCTGACTTCGCGGACGTGCCATTCAACCCCGTCGTGCAGGAATTCTCGCATCATCTTCGCCACCACGTCGAGGCGTGTTTCGGGAGCTCTCCGCGGCGTATCCGCGCGCGTAGAACATAGCGAACCCCCGGTTGCCGTGCTAGCGAACGCGCCTCGCGGTGCGCTTCGCTCCAGTCCGATTCCCGTCGACTGCCGAGCCGCCGGCGGTTGCTCCGCCATCTTCGATGAGGAGGATGACGCCGCGCACGGCCTTGGCGCGCGTCCTGAGCGGTGTCGTCGTGACCTGACATTCGATCGCGCGGCCGCGTCGATTGATCGCTTCGAGCGTGAACGTCGCGTGCCCGTTTCCGTCGCCGTCAGCGAGCGCCGCACGCATCGGTTGCTTGAGACGCTCGATCGGCAACCCGACGTCGAGCCCCAGGATGTGTTTGCCGCGCGTCTCTTCCTCGCGCAGCCCCCACATGTCCTCGGCGCGCTGATTCCAAACGAGCACCTTGAGCTCGGCGTCGACGACGACCACCGCGGCGCGCAAACTCGTCAGAATGCTCTCGAGGAACCCGTTCACCTCGTTGAGCTCGTCGCTGCGCACGCGAATCTCGTCGTTTGTCGTTTGCAGCTCCTCGTTCGCCGATTGGAGCTCCTCGTTCATCGTCTCGAGCTCTTCGTTCGTCGATTGCAACTCTTCGTTCGTCGTTTCGAGCTCCTCCACCGTCGACTGGAGCTCCTCGTTCGTCGTCTCGAGCTCCTCGTTCGTCGACTGCAGCTCCTCGTACGCCGTCTCGAGCTCGTGTGTCGCGTGCTCCAGCTCGGCGCGGAGACGCCGGCCCACAGTGACGTCGACGAACGATACGCTCACGCCGAGGAGTCCGCCGCCGCCGGTCTCCGTCAGCGGCGACACGTGGACATCAAGCCACCGCACGTCGTCGGGGGCAACGAGCCACTCGACTTCGCGAATCGCGACCGCGCGCCGGCTGACGCATACTTGATCGATCAACGAGCGCAGCTCCAGCGGCCGATATGAAATCTTTAAATCCTGCAGTGGCCGAGAAATGTCGCTCGCGGTGAGACCGAACAATCGTCGCGCATGCTGGTTGGCGAACGCGAGGCCGCCGTTCGCGTCGACGATGAGCTGCGCGTTCGCCGCCGCGTCGAGCGCGGCCTCGCGGATGCGCGTGCGCTCGCCCGCGGGAACGTCGCTGCCGTTCGTGTCGGCGCCGTTCTGCGCCGCGGCCAACAATCGCTCGCGGAGGTCGCCGTTCCGGCTCGGGAGCTTCGTCGAGACGCGATGCTTGAGGTCGAGCGGCGCGAACGCCGCGGTTTGCGTCATCAGCGTCTCGGCGCGTCCGAGAAAGAGCACGCCGTTGTCGTTGAGCGCGAACTGGAACCGCCTGATGATCTTGGCTTGCGTCTCGGCGTTGAAGTACATGAGCGTGTTCCGGCAGACGAGCAGATCGACGCGCGAGATCGGGGCGTCTTGGATGAGGTCGTGCCGCCCGAAGATTACGTTCCGCCGAATGTCCTTCCGGAACACGTAGCGGGTCCCGCCGTCGGCCGTGTCGAAGTAGCGCTCGAGAAGTTCGGGCGGAACATCGGCCACCTCGCGCGCCGTGTACGTGCCTTGCCGCGCCTTGGCGAGCGCGTCGTCATCGACATCCGTCGCGTAGATCTTGACCCTGTCCCGAAACAGGTCGGCGCCAAGCGCTTCGGCGAAGATCATTGCCAGCGTGTATGCCTCTTCTCCCGACGCGCAGCCCGCGCTCCAGATGCGCACGGGTGCTCCAGCCGCGCGCCGCGCGATGAGGTCGGGAACGATCGTCGACGCGATGTACTCCCACGTCGACGGGTCGCGAAAGAAATGCGTGACGTTGATGAGAACCGTGTTGAAGAGTCCGGAGAACTCTTCGGGGTGCACTTCGAGGTAGTCGAGATAGTCGGCAAAGCTCGTCACGCCGATCGTCTGCATTCGCTTGACGATCCGCCGATCGAGGCTGGCGCGCTTGTACCCCGTGAAATCGAAGCCGCGCGTTCGCTTCAGGTAGTCGAGAAGCGTCTCGAGATCCGGCAGTGTCTGCGCCACGGGAAAGGCCAGTCGGAGAAGATGTTCCGGGGCGGAGGCTGCCCGCCTACCTCTGGAATATCGCCCGCGCGCGCGGCGACGCTACCCCTTCCGCGCTCGGCGCGGTCGATGGCCTCACGGGGGCATGATCGCGAGCGTTCGGTGTTCGATTGGAGTGTTCATCAAGCCCTGGAGCACCGGCCACATGTCGCCGATCGGAACGACTCGGTCGATTGCGACGTGGGCGATCGCGCTGTGCGGCATCGATGGAAACAACGAATCGCCGGGATCCTGCACGAGCGCGAGGCCGCCACGCCGTTTGATCGCGGCAAGCCCGGACGTCCCATCGTCCAGATTTCCCGTGAGAACGACTCCGACCACGCGCGCGCCGAATGCGAGTGCGGCGCTCCGAAACATCGGGTCAATGGCTGGCCGACGGCCGTCATCTCCCGGTCCTGAGGCCAGCCGAATACGCCGTCGCTCGAGCAGGAGATGAGAATTGGGCCGGGCGACGTAGATTCGTCCGGCCTCGATCGGCTCTCCATCGTACGGGTGGTCCACGGGCAACTGTCCGGCACGCCTGAGGATGCGCGGCAGCATGCTCGTTCCGTCCGGCGGGAAGTGGACCGTGATGAAGATCGAACCGTCGAGCCGGCTTGGGAGCGAATGGACGAATTGGCAAAGCGCCTCCACGCCGCCCGCAGACGCTCCAACGACCACGATGTCCCGCTGGGCCATGCATCCATCCCGCGACGGTGGATTCGGCGAGCCGTCAGGCTGGCCGGAAGAAATCCATCCGGCAATTCATGTGCTCCGCGCCGGACAGCCGGACAACGGGGAAGACGCCCACGCCCGCTGACCTCGCCACGATAGCGAACGGAGCCGCGAGGCCCGAATTTCGCATATGAGTGCACGATGGTAAGCTTCCACAGCCATGGCGGGCAGGTGTTGCGTCGAGGGCGCCGCCGCCGAAGTTTCACGTTCTTACATAACAGATCTTGGGCTACGCCAATGACAATGATCACTCTGGACGGAAACGACACGCTCGAGGCCCTGGTACGATGTCGCCGAACGGTCCTCCAACGCGCCACGACACTGATCGACGCCCCGTCGGACATCCCGTTCGTCGAGCGCTTCGACGCAATCCCCAGCCTGTCGGCGCTCCTCACGACGACGCTGGAAGAGCTGAAGGTCGCCGAAGAGGAGCTTCGCGACCAGAACGAGCGGCTGATCGCTCAACGCGCGGCAAGCGAAGAACACACGCGCCATTATCGCCAATTGTTCCTGCACGCGCCCATCCCGGCGATCGTCACCGATTTCTACGGGACCATTCAAGAATCGAATCTCGCCGCGGCGAAGCTCTTTCGTCGCGAGGCGAACCACCTCGCGCGCAAACCGTTGGCCGCGTTGCTCCCGCCCGATCGCCGCGAAGTATTCCGGCGCCAGTTGGGTCTCGTGACGAATACTCTCGACGGTGTCCGCGACTGGACGCTCGTGATGCAGCGCGTCGGCGACATGCCCGTGACCGTGCACGCCGCGGTCGAAGTCGTCCCCGACGTTGGTGCGACACGATCCGGCTTGCTGTATTGGATGCTGCACGTCGCCGACAAGAGCGAGTAACGAGCGCGGCGCAACCCTGGCGCCGAGGTTTCTGTGGTCGTAGCGTGGATGCATGAGGACACGCTCGGTCATCCTGGCGACGGCGCTGCTGGGCGGGTGCAGCCTGCATCATCGGCCGGCGCCTCCCGAGCCAGCGCGCGGGCCGGCGCTCGATAGTCTGTTTCAGGTCGACCAGTCGCGTGGCGACTCGGTTCTGGCGCGGGGCCCGGTGAAGGGGATGCTGGCCCTCCTGGCGGAGGATGTCGTCTATCTTCGCGCGGGCGTTCCGGCCGTCTACGGCCGTGAGGGCGCGAGGGTGTTGTTCGCCGCGGGGTCGACCTCGGCGGCGGTCAACGTGGCGTGGCAGCCCATCGGCGGCGCGGTCTCCGACGACCTCCAATCCGCCTGCACCTACGGCCTCGTGGCTCGGCTGTCGGACGCGAAGACGCCCGTTCGCTTCGAGCGTTACATCGCGTATTGGCGGCGCGCCGGCAGCGAGCCATGGCAGATCGCCGCCTACTCGGAGATTGGCTCGCCGCCCGCGGGCGAAGTGAACCTGGCCGCCGACCAACTCACGCCCCCCGTCCGGCGGCTCACTCCAGCGATCGAGACGGCGACGGCACAGGTGCGGGCCGCCGACAGCTCGTTCTCCGACCTCGCGTACCGCATGGGGACGGGATTCGCATTCTCTAATACGGCCGCGGACAACGGCGTCGTGTTCGGAGCGCCGCAGATCGTGGTCGGGCCGGACGCGATCCGTTCATTTTACGCTGCACAGGGCACGTCGACGTCGCTCACCTGGCATCCCGTATATACCGTGGTCGCCGGCTCTCGCGACCTCGGCTTCACGATCGGGGAATACATCGCGACCGGGCGCGGCCCGTCGGGTGCCGCGGTTCAGCGGTTCGGAAAATACCTCACGGTGTGGAAGCGTCAGCGCGACGGCACCTGGAAGTTTCTCGTCGACGGCGGAAACCCCACGCCGGCTCGCGAGTCGCAGCGCTAGGCGGCAGCGGGCTACCAGTCGCCGCGCTGCTCGCCCTTGCGGTACGCGCGGAGCAGCTCGAACGAGACGCCGCCGTACGTAATGACGTACGCACTCCACTTGCAGATCTCGGCCCATCCGGCGTCGGTCGTGTGAAACGCGACGCCGTAGCATACGAGGCCCAGCGCTGACCACATCAGACACCAGAGCCCCGAGCGGATGAAGGCGCGACGTCGATCGCGGTCAGCGGCATCGTGCTCCGCCGCGCGCTTGACCTGCATCTCCTCGTAGAGGCGCTTGTTCGTCGGCATCGCGATGGGTGGTATCGGCTCCTTGTCTACGGCCTGTCCTTGAACTGCGCGTTGAGCTGCGTGTGCTTGGTGTCGAGCGGGATTGGCCGACCGTCGATGAACAGATACTTGGTGTCTGTCTTCGCCTCGAGAATGTCGCCGGTCGTCACGACGACGTTCGCCATCTTCCCGACGTCGAGCGATCCCATCGTGTCGCCGACCCCGAAAATTTGCGCCGGCCAGAGCGTCACCGATTTGAGGGCGTCGGTCTTCGACAAGCCGTTGGCGGCGGCCATGCCGGCGTTGTAGGGCAGCGTGCGAATCTCTGATCCGCGATCGCCGGTGGAGATCGCGAACTGTACGCCCGCGGCGGCGAGCTTGGCGGGGATCGAGTAGTTGATGTCGTACGGATCGTCTTCACGCGACGGCAGATGCATCACGGCCGTCACGATGATCGGGACATTGTGCTGTTTGAGAAACGCCGCGACCACTGGCGCTTCCTGTCCGCCCATGATGATCGGCTTGAGATGCATCTCCTCAGCGAATGTCACCGCGTCGCGAATGTCGTTCGCGCGATCGGCCGGGAAGATCACCGGCATCTGGCGCGAGAGCGCCGGCAGCATCGACTCGAGCACGACGTCGTGGGCGGGACGGGGAAGCGTCTTGTCCTTCGCGTACGCCGCCTGTGCTTTGCCGTATGCGTCGGCGTCGCGCAGCATCGAGCGCAGCGAATCCATCTGGAGCTGACGGATGCGATTGGCGTCCGCGGGACTTCCTTGCTGCGCCGCCGCGCGAGCGAATCCGCGACCTCCAAAGCCCGAACGCGGCAGTTCGATCACGAGCGCGACGCGCGGCACCACCGCCATCTTGGGCGGCGTGTCGCCGGCGAGATTGATCAACGCCGCCTGTCCCGACATGATGCCGCCCGTCGGACGCGAGACGACCGTCGTGATGCCAACGACGCGGGCGACGCCGACATGCGCGCTGTGCGGATCGATGCCGTAGAACGCCTGCGCGTTCGGGTTGAACGAGCCGACTTCCTGAATGTCGACCGTCGCCACGGCGCCCTGGCCGATTTCCGACAGGCCGACGCTGGATCCGGTCTCGATCATGCCCGGATAGACCATCAAGCCGCTCGCGTCGATCACTTGCGCATTCGGCGGTACCTGCACGTTCGCGCCGACGGCCGTGATCCTTCCACCGCTGATGACGACGGTTCCGCTGGGAATGTCGGCACCGCTCACCGTCACAATGTGTCCGCCGCGGATGGCGAACGTGCCCTGCGGTCCGGGCGGCGGATTGAACGATCCGAGCTGCGCCCCGGCGAATGCCGGAAGCGCCGACAGCGCTGCGCCGGCAAGTGTGACGCGAATGCTCATTGTGAATATCCTCATGGAAGCACCGGCGTCGGACGACGGCCGCGATCCGCGGCCTCGAGCGCAGCGCGCTCCTTGGCCATCTGGTCGCGCATCGCCAGATCCTTCTTCTTGTCGAAGAAGATCTCGCCATCGATGAACGTCGTCTCGGCGCTCGAGTACACGCTGAGTGGGTCGCCGCTCCAGACCACGACGTCGGCGTCCTTGCCGACCTCGATCGAGCCGACGCGGTCCTGCACGCCGAGCTGCAAGGCGCCGTTGTAGGTGATCGTCTTGAGCGCTTCGTCCTCGGTCAGGCCGCCGTAGCGCATCATCTTTGCCGCGTCGATGTTGAGACGACGGGCGCGCTCGTCGGAATCGGAGTTGACCGTCGCGACGACGCCGTGATGCATCAGGATCGCGACATTGTAGGGAATCGCGTCGTACGCCTCGACCTTGTACGACCACTCGTCGGCGAAGCTCGACAAGCCCGTGCCGGCCTGCGCGATCTCGGAGGCGATCTTGTAGCCCTCGAGTCCGTGCTGGAGCGTCTTCACCGTGAAGCCGAATTCCTTGGCGACGTTGAGCAGCATCAGCATTTCGTCAGCGCGATACGAATGCGCGTGAACAAACCGCTTGCCTTCCAACACTTCGACGAGCGGGTCGAGCTCGAGGTTGTGCTCCGGCGCCACGAGGTTCTTCTCACCCTTGGCGACGCGCCCGTTGTAGTCGTCCCACGTCGCCTTGTAGTCGCGCGCCCGCGTGAACGCGTCGCGCAACACCTCTTCCTGCCCCATGCGCGTGGCCGGATAGCGAAGCGGGCGCCCCGTCGCTTGCGACGATTGCTGCGAGTTCTTCTGCGTCACGTTCTCGCCGAGCGCGAACTTGATGCCTGGCGGCGCGCCCTTGAACACCATCTCGTCGACCGGCCGGCCCCACTTGAGCTTCACGACCGCGTTCTGTCCGCCGATCGTGTTCGCCGACCCGTGCAGCACGTTGATCGATGTGACGCCGCCGGCGAGTTGACGGTAGATGTTGATGTCGGTCGGGTTGAGCACATCGTTGATGCGCACCATCGACGTCACGGACAGCGACCCTTCGTTGATCGCGTCGGCCATCGAATGCGAGTGTGGATCGATGATGCCGGGCATGACGTATTTGCCCGTGGCGTCGATCACCTGCGCTCCGGCGGGCGCCGACAAGTTCTTGCCGATCTGCGCGATCTTGCCGTTCACGAGAAGCAGATCGGAATTCTCGAGCTTTCCCTTGGTGACGGTGAGGATCGTCGCGTTCTTGATCAGCGTCGGCCCAGCCTTCGTCGTCGCCACCGGTTGTTGGGCATGCGCGGTCATGGCAGCGAGCCCCATGGCCGTCAAAAACAGTCGTCTCATATCAGTTCTCCAAAGTCGTTTCGAAGCGAGCGTGGTCACCGTCAACCCTTGTGCGTATGGGGCGGTCTGCCCCGCCGCCCGCCGCCCTGCGCTGCGTCGGGGCGCGTGCCGACGAATGTGCCCTGCGGGTGGCCGACGACGGCGACCGTCCCCCGGACGACGTTGCCGGCGATCGTCCCGCTGAACTTCGCTTCCTCGGTCCCGGCGTCCATCGTCACCGACGCCGTGAACTGGAGCTCCCCGTTGGCGCCGATCGAGCCATTAGAAATCTGTGAACTGCCGAGCGCGCCTTGGATGGTGCCGCGGAGCTGGTCGCCGACCTGCTGCAGCGCCAGCGTGACCGATTTTTCGCCTTCGTCCGACGTGACGGTGATGTTCCACGTGCCGCCGGCGATGGACGTTGCACCGCTCGCGGCCGCCTGCGCGTGGACCTCGACCGGAACGCCGTCGACGAACACCTGCGTCACGCGTCCCGTGAACAAGTCTCCGCGCGTGATGGTCAGATTCGCGATCTTGCCGCTCTCGATCGTTCCCAGGCGATCGCTCACGCCGAGGATCTCGGCCGGCGACAGCGTGAGAGCGCGAATGGTTTGATCTGCCGAGAGTCCACCTTCGGATGTGCGGCCGGCGTTGACGAGAAAGTCGGCCCAGTTGCTCATGCCGCCGTCCTCGAACGCGAATTTGACGCCGGCTTGAGCGAGCTTGCCGGCCAGCTTGGGTGCCTCGACCCGCGCGCGCAGCACACGAATCGGCTCCGGATCCGCGTCGGGCGACGCTTGCGGACGCCGCGGGAAATTCAGCGAGATCAAGACGGGCACGTTCTCGGCTTTGAGCCGCGCGGCGACTTTGTCGGCTTCGTCGCCGCCGGCGATGATCGCGCGAATGTTGAACTCCTTCGCGAGGTCCAACGCGCGCTCGATCTCCCGCTCCGACGACGCTTCCATGACGACCGGCATCTGCCTCGACAGTACCGGCTGCAGCGCGTCGAGCGATGGGTCGGTCTCGGGCCGACGCATGCCCCGGGGATTCTTCGCATACGCCGCTTGTTCGGCGCCGTAGTGCTGCGCGTCGAGCAACGTCTGGCGCAGCGCCGAGAAGACGCCGAGCAGCGAATTCGGATATCCGCCGCCGCGTTGTGGCGTAAAGCCGATGTGCTCCGCGACCGGCGCCTTGACGATCATCGCCTGCGCGCTCGATCCGCCGAGGTTGACCACGGCGGCGAGTCCGCGGAAGATGCCGGTCGACGGCACACTCTGCGCCGCGGTGATCCCCGCGCTCTGTGGTCCGGAAAAGGCCTCGGCGTCGGGGTGCACGAGATCGACGGCGGTGAGCTCGGGCTGGAGTCCGACGGGATGGAGCGAATTCGGGGCACCGGCCGGCGTGCCCTGCTGAGCGGGAGCGGCACCGCGTCCGCCGGCCCCTCGTCCGCCGCGACCAGCCGCGCTCGCGTCGCCGCCGCCCAGGCCGATGCTCGAATTCGCGTCAATCAGCCCCGGATAGATGGTGAGCCCGTTGCCGTCGATGATGCGTGCGTCGCCTGGGACGGCAACCGACGCGCCGACCCCCGTGATGACGCCGTTCCGCACCACGACGGTGCCGCGGTCGATCGACGGACCGGCGAGCGTGATGATTTTGGCATTAGTAATCGCATACACGCTCGGCGCGTTACGCTCGCGTTGCACGCCGAGCTGCGCGGCGGCGGACGACGGGGCGACGATGGCGGCGGTGCACGCGAGCGTCGTTCCCGCCAGAAGACCACGGATCTGCATTGCGGAGATTGCTCCTCGCCTGATGACGGCCTGCGCGGCCGGGTGGGTGGGCGCGGGCGAATTCCGCCACG
>Ga0070713_100002505_pt1 | contig 12004 bp, 8 predicted proteins | sample LARL82metaG_FD_65465 | JGI IMG/M metagenome (GOLD analysis project Ga0070713, IMG submission 65465) | Corn, switchgrass and miscanthus rhizosphere microbial communities from Kellogg Biological Station, Michigan, USA - LAR L8-2 metaG | ecosystem: Host-associated > Plants > Roots > Rhizosphere ... | reverse complement strand
CAAGGCTTGCCGAACCCGCTCGAGCGTCCGGTTCAGACCGACGCCATCCAAGAGCGGCTTTCCTATTGGCGTGAGCGCCTGGCCGGCTATTCTGACGTCCTGGTCCTTCCTAGTGATCGGCCGCGACCGGCCAGCAGGACATTTCAAAGCGCACAGCAGAGCAGGACGGTACACGACGCGTTAGTTGCTGATCTCCAATCTCTGGCGGATCAAGAACAGGCCACACTGTTCGAGGTCCTATTCAGCGCTTACCAGACGCTGCTCCACCGCTATACGGGAAGCCAGGATATCGTAACTGGTTCTATTATCCGGCCGGGGACGCGTGGGCATCTGATGCCGCTGCGTACTGATTTCTCGGGCGATCCTGTATTTCGCGGCCTGTTGGCTCGAGTCCGGGACGACCTTCGCGAAGCCCAAGCATATAACGATGTACCACTTGATAAAGTGATCGAAACGCTAGGTCTGGAGCAAAGCGGCAGCTGTGCGCCACTCTTTCAGGTGACGTTTCAACTCCGGGTACTGGCCGAAGAGTCCGCTGGTCTGTCACAACTGATGGAAGTGCTGGATTCTGAGCCGTGTAATGGAGCGTTTGACCTGAGCCTGGAAATCAGGCTCAACGGGCTTGGCCCGTACTGCACTCTGAATTACAATCCCGACCTGTTCGACGAGAGCACAATTCAGCGCATGCTTGGCCATTACCAGACCATTCTGGAAGCCGTGGTCAGGAACCCCAACACCCCTGTTTCGCGCTTGCCGATTCTCACCGAGGCCGAACGTCATGCACTGCTAGTGGAATGGAATGAGACGCGGGCTGATTTTCCGCGAACCTGCGTGCACCGCGTCTTTGAGGAACAGGTCCGGCGAACACCCGAGGCAACCGCCTTGGTCTACGAAGACCGGGCGCTCACCTATGCGGAACTGAACGCGGAGGCGAATCGGCTGGCGCATGCCTTAAAGAGCCTCGGCGTGGGACCGAATGTGACCGTCGGCCTGTGTATAGAACGGTCTATAGAAATGGTGGTGGGGCTGTTGGCCGTCCTCAAGGCGGGAGGGGCATATGCGCCGCTTGATCCGGCGTATCCCACGGAGCGCATGGCCTTCATGCTGGCGGATCTGCAGGCGCCGGTATTGTTATGCCGGAATCAATCAGTAGCCCGCGGGTTGGCACAATACACGGGCGTCGTCCTGGCGGTTGACGAATGGAGACAGATCACGGATCAACAGAGTCCGGAAAATCCTGTCTCGGGCGTCGAGCCGGAAGATTTGGCGTACGTGCTGTATACCTCAGGCTCCACTGGAGAGCCGAAGGGTGTACTGATTCCTCACCGGGCGCTCATGAACTATCTGACTTGGTGCACTGCGGCATACGCGGCGGATCGGGGCATTGGGTCGCCGGTTCACACTCCGATCGGCTTCGATTTGACGATCACCAGCCTCTTTCCGCCTCTGGTGCTGGGGCGCTGCGCTGTGCTGGTCCGCGAAGATCCGACCCTGGAGACATTGACGGCTGCTTTACGCACCGGTGATTTTAGCCTCGTGAAGCTTACGCCCGCACACCTGGAAGCGCTCAGTCATAAATTGGCGGCCGACGAGCAAAGGATGTTAACTCGAACGTTCGTAGTCGGCGGCGATGCGCTGCTGGGGGAGACGCTCGGCTTCTGGCGCAAGCAGTCTCCGGATATTCGGTTGATCAATGAATATGGACCGACGGAAGCCACCGTGGGGTGCTGCGTTTACGAAGTTCCCCCGGGAACGGTCTTGCCCTCTACCATTCCGATCGGACGCCCGATCGCCAATACCCGCCTCTATGTGCTGGATCGCAACATGCAGCCGGTGCCGATGGGCGTGCCGGGCGAATTGCATATAGCCGGCGACGGGTTGGCCTTGGGTTATCATCGACGGCCGGAACTTACGGCGGAGAAATTCGTACCGGACCCCTTTAGCTCGGAGCCAGAATCCCGAATCTATAAGACGGGTGATCTAGTCCGGCATCGGCCCGACGGCAACCTCGAATTCCTCGGCCGGCTGGATTATCAGGTGAAGATCCGGGGATTCCGGGTCGAGCTGAATGAAATCGAAGCAGCGCTGGTGGGACACGCCGATGTCCGCGAGGCGGTGGTTATCGTGAGCGAAGGAGTTCCTGGCGACCGGCGACTGGTGGCCTACATTGTCCCCGCTCAATCGGCTGCTCTCACCGAACTTCAGGTCCGCAACTTCCTGAAGCAGAAGTTGCCGGATTATATGCTCCCGGCGCGGTATGTGTTTCTGGATTCGATGCCTCTGACATCCAATGGAAAGGTGGATCGCCGGGCGCTTCCGGCGCCAGGTCGGCGACAAGAAACTCGCTCAGAGCCTTTGGATGCCCCCCGCGACGCGTTGGAATCCCAGTTGGTGAAAATCTGGGAAGAAGTTCTGCGAACCAAGCCCATCGGCATGAAGGAAGACTTCTTCGATCTGGGCGGAAACTCGCTGCTCGCGATCCGAATGCTGGCACGCGTCGAGAAGGCACTGCACACAAAAGTTACGCTCGCCACCCTCATGTTCGCTCCGACAATAGAGAGGCTGGCCGCCATGCTCCGCGATCCCAACGCTTTGCGGCGGCCACAGGTATTCGGTATCCAGCCCGAGGGATTCCGCCCACCCCTCTTCTGCGTCGGCGCCGGCCCTTTATTTCGTACGCTGGCAAGTAAACTGGGAACCGATCAACCATTTCTGGGCGTGCCGTTGCCGGACATAAATGCTTTGCCGGCGCCTTATTGTCTGGAAGACATCGCTGCGCACTGCGTCCAGACTTTGCGGCGGGTGCAACCCCATGGGCCATATTTTCTAGCTGGCTGGAGCGACGCCGGAGTTATGGCCTATGAAATGGCGCAGCAGCTCCAGCGATCGGGAGAGACCGTGGCCCTGGTGGTTCTCTTTGACGCCGAGAACCAAGCCTATCGCCCCGATGTCGCATCTTCGCCTATGAAAAAGCGCACCAATTTCCTTGGCCAGTGGCTGAAGCTGCAGTGCCGGACATTGTGGAATCTCGACCCGCGAGAACGTGGGGCGCATGTGCGCCGACGCTTGGCTTTCAGGCTTGCTTGGCTGAAAGGACTCGCCTGGGGCGTAGCCTACCGAATTCATCTGCGCTCGGGCTGGTCCTTCCATCATGGGCTGCATAATGTCGAGTACGTATCGGTCTTCGCCTCGAAAAATTACCAACCGCGGCCGTATGACGGACGTGTGTTGCTCTTACGGCGTATGGATCGGCCGGCTGGTGGTTACCACGATCCGAAATACGGGTGGGGCGACGTCGCAAGCGGGCTGAAAATCCATGAAGTGCCGGGGAACCATATCGATATGTTTCTCGATCCGAACGTTCATGTCATGGCGGACAAGCTCCGCGAGTGCCTCCTGGAAGCACAGGAGATCGGGACGCCGACAGCGGCCGGCGCCCGCCAGAACTAAATGCCCCGCAGCTAATTACTACTAGTGGTCATGGCCGGCAGATAGCTCAAATCGGCCCTGACCCTGACCAGGCTGGTAGTGGTGGCTCGAACCATCCCGTTGGTTTTCGCATTCAACGCTCGAGCAGCATCCGCGCCCAATTTCTGGTTGAGGAGTGGACCTCCGTCGATTTCAGCGAAATCCTTCAGCATACGGATGGTCTGAATTTCACCGCCCGGCACACCGAAGATGGGACGCGAAACTCGAAGCTGCGTAACTCCCGCCTTCTCCAGCGCCGGCTTCAGGTCGCTCTTCATCCAAGCCTCGTATTCGGGGAACTTTCCTTGATTGAGGAAGGTTCGAGTCATCATCCACAGCATGCCCGTGGCCACGGCTCCTTTGTTAATCGTGAGCTCGTTCATGGGCAATGAATAATACCGGGTCGCTGAAGTCTCGCAGCGTGCCGCGGCTCGGCCTAAGTTGGCCAAACCCTCTTCTCCTATCACTTTTATAAGAGGATTAGGGCCATCCATGTCTGCGAACTTCATAAGCGGCAGGACAGACGTGTACTCGGTCATGTCCCCAGCGACGTTTTGGGTCGTAATGAAGAACGGCACTGAGGTTTTCTTGTAAGCAGCGACGATCTGCTTCACGTAGCCTTCATACTCTTGCCGCATTTCCGGCCTGACCCGTGTGTTCTGAAATCGAAGCCAGGTAGGGCCGTTGGCCTGTGCCAAGCCTGCAGTGGGGATGCTTAAGGCGAGAACTGCCGCAGCAATCCCAGATTTGATGAGAGAGCGAGTGTACATCGTGGTCATAAGTTGGGCCTCCCCAGGGTGAGCATGTTTTTGACGAACTTGCTCGTTGAGAATTAATTGTATGTGTGGCGTGTGGACGCGTCGCCGGGAGCGGCCGCGAATCCGTCCAAAAGAGAGCCTTGAATAGCCCAAGCAGGCCGGCTCAACAGGTTTTCCGCTGTTGTGAGGAGTATACGCCCACGCAGCCAGCATTGCAAGCGGGCAGCGCTGTGCCACAATTGTTTTTCATGCTTGTCGTAATGCAAGAGGGAGCCGAGGAGTCCCAAATCCAAAGGGTCATCGATCGGCTGGTCTCCATGGGCTTTATCGTGCATCGGTCCTCGGGGATCATGCACACCGTCTTAGGCGGCGTTGGACCGGTCGGCGATGTTGATCCGATCGAATTCGAGGTAATGGAGGGCGTCAAGGAATGCCACCGCATCGTGTCGCCTTACAAATTAGCCAGCCGCCATTTCCGGCCCGGCGGCACCATCGTCAGGATCCGCGATGTCGAGATCGGCGGCAATCAAGTGGTGGTCATGGCCGGACCATGCAGCGTCGAGACGCGCGATCAGATCGAGGAGATTGCGGGCGTCGTGGCACGCGGTGGCGCCAAGGTCATCCGCGGTGGTGCGTTCAAGCCCCGCTCGTCACCCTACAGCTTCCAGGGCCTGGGCGAAGAAGGCTTGAAGATGATGCGCGAAGCGGCCGACCGGAATAACCTGCTGGTGGTGAGCGAAGTGATGGATCAAACCCAGATCCCGGTGCTCTCCGCTTACTCCGACATTCTGCAGGTGGGCGCGCGCAATATGCAGAACTTCAATCTGCTGCGCGAACTCGGCCAGATTCGCAAGCCGATCCTGCTGAAGCGCGGGATCTCGGCGACCATCGAAGAGCTGCTGCTGAGCGCCGAGTACATCATGTCCGGCGGAAATTACGAAGTGATCTTATGTGAGCGCGGCATCCGCACCTTCGAGAATGCCACCCGCAATACTATGGACATCTCGGCCATCCCGGTGGTGAAATCGCTTTCGCATCTACCCATCCTGGCCGATCCTTCGCATGGCACCGGCCGCAGGGATAAAGTACTGCCGATGGCGCGCGCGGCAGTGGCGGCAGGAGCCGACGGATTGCTGGTCGAAGTTCACCACGATCCTGACCATGCTTTGAGCGACGGCGCGCAATCGCTACGCCCGCAGCAGTTCACCGAACTCATGGACCAGTTGCGCCTGATCGCCCGGGCGGTGGAGCGCTCGGTTTAGGATGCGTCTGGGATGAAGACCGTCGCAATCTTCGGCGTCGGGCTGATCGGAGGTTCGTTCGCGCTGGCTCTCCGGAGGGCCGGATTTGCCGGACGAATTCTCGGCGTCAGCTCACCGCCTACGCTCAAAAGCGCGCTCGACCGGCGCGTCATCGATGCAGGCTCGCCCGCTCGCGAAGCAGCTCAGGCCGCTGATCTGATCTATCTTTCGCAGCCGATCCTTCGCATCGTCGAAACCCTGCCCGACTTGAACCAATGGGTCCACCCCCGAGCGTTGATCACCGATGCCGGAAGCACAAAAAGTACTATTGTTGCCAGAGCTACCGACGTCATTTCGCGCTGCCAGTTTTTGGGCGGGCATCCCATGGCGGGGCGAGAGCAGCGTGGCGTGGAAGCGGCAGAAGCGGGCTTGTTCGAAGGCCGTCCTTACGTGCTGACTCCACGATTGCCGGCTGAGCTCGAAACCCCAGTCGCGCGCGAGATGCTGGATTGGATCGGTAAGATCGGAGCATTCCCCGTAATTTTAGGACCGGAAGAGCACGATCGGATCGTGGCCTTCACCTCGCATCTTCCGCAACTCGCATCCACGGGGCTGGCAGCGTTACTCGATGGTCGCGAAGAACCTCAATCGCGTGTCTTCGGTCCGGCGCTGGTAGACAGCACCAGGCTGGCCTTGAGTTCCTTCGATGTGTGGGGCGACATTCTGGCCACCAACCGCGCTCCGATTCAGGCAGCTCTTCGAGCCTACATCGCAAAGCTCGAAGCCTTCAGTCACGACCTCGATTCCCCGGCTATGGGTAGTCATTTCGAACAGGGCGCGCACCTCGCCGGACAGGTTCGTGATCCCTCGTAATTGACACTGGTACCCTAGCGTCATCTTAGGTGACAATTCGATTGACTTTCGGACTATAATAGGCAGGACTAATGGATTCGCAACCTACTTCCCTGGCCGGCATCGTGCGGAGTGAGTTGATTAACCTCGATGGGGTTACCAAGTTCTCCCCGAACCGGCGTTTCGCAACGGTCTACTCCGAAGGCGGACCTTCGGACACTCTCTACTTCCTCGAATCCGGCTTAGTGAAGATTTATAAGCGCGGCCCCGACAATAAGGAAATCATCCTGCAGATTGTCGGCTCAGGCGACTTGTTCGGCGAACAGGCGCTGGGGACAGAACAAACCAGGACGATTTCGGCCGAGGTGCTTCAAGAAGGCGTGATTTACTTGCTTCCGCGCGATTTATTCCTGCGCGTTTGTGAAAAGCGCCCCGAGTTGTGGCGTGAGATTGCGGGGCTTCTGACCATACGAAAACGGGAATTGGAGAAGAAAATCGAACTGCTCTGCCTGCGCGACGTAGAGTACCGCATCCTCTATTACATGGCAGAATTGGCCAAGACCTTCGGCGCCAAGTCGAACGCATCCGAGTATTCGATTCCGCTGTCGCAAGGTGAACTCGCCAGCCTGATCGGCGCCACGCGCGAAACCACTTCGACGACGCTCAATGCCCTGGCGCGACGTGGCATCATCCGCCTGGGACGCCGGCAACTGATCGTGCCGTCCGTCGAAGGCATTCTGGCCGCCGCCGATCAGCGAACCCGGACCGCGAAAGTTTCGTAGTCGGCCACTTCTTCAAACCTTCTATTCCGCGATCCAGATAGCGCTTCCCCCAGCGCGCCACTATTTACGCCGCACAATAGTGTGCTGAATCAGAAGTTCGTCACAAAACTCGCGGTGGGCGGACGCCCTGGTCCGCGCTGGACTCCTGGTCCGGCCTTTTCCATCACACGAGAAACGAGGGCCGACGGGGCGTCGGCTGCGGGCCGGGGGTCCGCCCCACATCCAGGATTGTTCAATGAATTTCTGACTCAGGACACTAGGAGCTTTGCGGCCGTCCGAAGCAGATCACATACCCGCTGTTGTCGATGATCTCGAAAGCTCGAAGGCCGTCGCCGGTGTCGACAAGTGGGCCGCGCATGGGTACGTCATTCGCGACGTACTCCGAATAAAGCGAGTCGGGATCGGAAGTGTGAACGTACGCATCCCAGCGCGCCCATTTATGGCGGGAATGATTTGGCTGGGGATGAATCTCAGGCGTTATGGCCTTGAGCATGATCATTACGCCGTCGCGCTGCACGATACCAAAGAAATCTTCGCCGTCTCCATTTCCTCCTCCTGTGTAGGTGATCTCAAAGCCCAGCTTGGAGCGATAAAAGTCGAGGCTTGCCTGGAGATTGTCTACGACAAAAAAGGGCGCAATCGTGTTTAGAGTCGGCACGTTTGCATCTTATCACCATGATTCTGTGTTTGAAGAAAGGTGCGCGATAAACTTCGGAGCTGATGGCAACCGCCTTTTGCTCTGCTGCCGAACAAGGCGACGGTAGCCCCTCGCGCCCATCCTCAGGCCGATATAGAATGTACTGAGAACTGGAGGTTCCGGGCATGAATCTCAGAGGAACTCTCGCATCTGGAGCATCTGTGCTCCGGCTTGCGTGTTTCGTCGCTGTCGTCGTCGCTCTTTTTTCGCCGAGCGCCCTCCGATCCCAACCCGCCGCCGCTCCCGGCGACATCACCTTCGCCAAAGATATCGCACCGATCCTGCAGCGCAGCTGCCAGCAGTGCCATCGGTCGAACGGCGTCGCTCCCATGTCGCTTGTCTCCTACGAAGAGGTCCGGCCCTGGGCCCGCGCGATCAAGGAAAAGACCCTCATCGGTCCGCACGGCGGCGTCATGCCACCGTGGTTTGTCGAAAAAGAAATCGGCATTCAGAAATTCAAGAACGATCCGTCACTGACCGACGACGAGATCGCCAAAATCGTTAAGTGGACCAACAGCGGAGCGCCCCGCGGCAACCCGGCCGACATGCCGCCGCCCCTCAGTTTCGATGACTCCGACAAGTGGACCATCGGGGAGCCCGACCTGGTTCTGACATCCAAAGAGATGACCGTTCCCGCCTCCGGACCAGACTGGTGGGGCGACGTCGGTCTCATTGCCACCGGCCTCACCGAGGACCGCTACGTGTCCGCGGTTGAAGTCAGAGAGGTGAACGACATCCCCAAGGCCGGCCCCACCAAAACAGTCGGGGGACGTTTCGTCTTCCATCACATGACCTATTCCAGCATCGTGCCCGGCCAGCGCGATGCGAGCAGCGCCGAAGAAGGCGGAACCAGTTGGCCCATTCACGAAGTCGGACGCAACGCGGATATCTTCCCACCGGAAGCCGGCCGGCTCCTGGCAGCGAATTCGGCGCTGTCACTGACCGCCGGCCACATTCATTCGAACGGCCGCGAAACGAAAGCCCATCTGGAATTCGCATTCAAGTTCTTTCCTAAAGGCTACAAGCCGCTCTACCGCCGCTCGACACTGCGCCTGGGCAACGGCATCGACATCGACGTCCAGCCCAACGAGTCGAAGCAGGAACTGCACGCCTACGCCACGCTCACCGAACACACCAAGATCATCGCCTTCGAGCCCCACCTGCACGCGCCCGGCGTTCGCATGTGCCTGGAAGCCATTTGGGGCCACAACGTCCAGACGCTGAACTGCGTCGGCTACGACCACAACTGGGTGAAGCAATACGTGTACGACGACGATTCTGCGCCGCTGCTGCCCAAAGGCACCATCGTTCACCTCATCGGATTCCTCGACACGACGCCGTCGAACAAGAACCCCGCCGATCCCCGGAACTGGGCCGGTGGCGGCCGCCGCTCCATCGCGAACATGTTCATCGATCTCGGCTATTCCGTCGCGCTTACCGAAGAACAGTTCCAGGCCGAAATGGCCAAGCGGCGCTCGAAAATGAAAAGCCGCAACGATTACGATATCGGCTGTCCCTTGTGCTGGGCGCCACCGATGCCGCAGCAACTCCCGAGCACGACCACCGCTGGAACGCAATGACCGTTCGGATTCCGGGGATCGCGCTCGCTTCTTTGGCGTGCGCTCTCTTGCTGCAACCCGCCGGCGCCCAGATGAGATTCACTTACTCAAAAGGGCGCAGCGTTTCGCCTGCGTACGAAGGATGGATGCCGAACCCGGATGGCTCCTTCACGTTGTACTTCGGCTACATGAATACCAACTGGCTCGAGGAATTCGATCTGCCCATCGGTCCGGACAACAACATCGAACCGGGCGGCCCCGATCAAGGCCAGCCCACGCACTTCTACCCACGCCGCAATCCGTTTCTGTTCACCATCCGCGTCCCCAAGGAGTTCGGCAACAAAGAGCTGATCTGGACGCTCACCACCCATGGGAAAACGGAAAAAGCCTACGCGTCGCTCAAGACCGACTATCAGATCGATAGCCAGGTGATTTCCACCGAGGTCGGCGGCGATTTCGGCAGCCTCCGCGACGAGCTTCGGACCAACATCCCGCCGGAGCTCGAGATCCAGGGAGAGTCGCGAGCTACAGTCAAGGTTGGACAATCGTTCACGCTAGTTGCTCTGGCAGGCGATCCAGACAACCTGCCTGCGCGGCGCGATGGCAAACCGCAGCCGCGTCACCCCGGGATGCCGGCGACCGGCGAAGCGCCGAAGCCCCACCAAGCGACTGCGCCCAATTCCGTGTACAAGCCTCCTTCGTCACTGGTCCCCGCCAGCGGTCCTGGTTTGCGCCTCTCGTGGATCGTGTACCGGGGCAAGGCCTCCGCGGTCACCTTCAGTCCCGAACAGATGAAAACGTGGACCGATTCCCGGGCATACGCGAATTCCCCGTGGTCCCCTCCTTACACCATTCCAGAGCCGCCCCCGGACGGAAAATGGTTGACACAGGCCACGTTCCAGGAGCCCGGCACCTACGTACTGCGTGCAGTCGCTAGTGATGGAGCCTTGTTTACCTACCAGAATGTGACGGTCACGGTCACGCCATAACTTAATCCGAGTAACTGGGTTCTACAAATGGTGTCCACAAATTTGGGACCATTTTCGAGTATAGTTAACTCAGTGAGTAACCGCATTAAGCGGCTGAATCCATTACAGATGCTGCGCATTCGCGTAATTTCAGCCGAGGCTCGCTGGTTTGATTGGCGGCACAATGTCGAAACCCGCGCGGATCAATCCGAAATTCTTCGCGATTGGAACTATAGCTTTCCCTACCTGCCAATCCGCCCGCCTACAGCCCGTCGAGTCGTGCGTTCTCTCCCTATCGGGAATTACTCCGATTACACCTTCATTGATATCGGCTCAGGCAAAGGACGGATGCTTTTGCTTGCGTCCGAATTTCCTTTTCGGAAGATCGTGGGTGTCGAGATGCGTCCGGACCTGCACGATCAGGCTCTTGAGAACGTGCGTCGCGTCCGGCAGCCGAAGGCAAAGTGTTCTGAGATCGAATGTCAGCTCGAGGATGCTACCCGCTACGATTTCCCGCCCGGCAAACTGGTGGTGTATTTGTTCAATCCGTTCAGCGTCGACGTGATGCGCCAAGTCTTGCGCCGGCTGGACCAGTCGGTTGAGCAGAACCCTAGGGAGATCGTTCTGGTTTACGTCTATCCGGAGTTCGGATCCTTGATGAAGACCATGCGCAATTTTCAGATGGTCGAGGAGACGGGGCTCCAGTTTGTCGCAAAGGCCCGCGTACCAGCTACACCTGTGCTCGCTGAGCACACTTTGCGACGATAGAACTTCCATTGCTACAATAACTTAGCTTTGGCAGCCACTTTGCTTAACCCAGCCCGCATGAAGTTTGCTTTGCTTCAGATCCTGGCGACGGCCGCACTCCTCGCCCAATCTACTGAACCGTCCTCTAGGGAGCCGGCCGACCCGAATATCAATTCCCGCTACACCGTCGAAAGCATCGGATTTACCGGCCAAAGCCATTATCGGCTCAGCACCGGGGCCATTGAGGAGATGCATCGGTTGATTGGCGCGAAGGTCAGCACCGAAGCGCTCAATCGCCTGGCACGGCGCATCCGGAGCGAATTGCGCGCCACTGAGGTCACCTTCAAGCTGGCGCGTGGCGGCGAACCGAATCACGTCAAGGTGCTGCTGGAGGTTGATAAGCGCAAGAGCAATTTCGACCTTTCTATTCCTGCGTTCTCCTACCAATCCCGGCAAGGCTGGACCGGGGTCGCCGAGGCTGCCACCACGTTCGGTGCCAATACCTTGACCGCCGGAGCCCTTAGCGATGGCGACACCCTGGCGGAGCGCTATACCGGCTTCAAAATCCGCTATGATCGACTGTCGTTTGGAACCGACCGGATCCGGCTGGGGTTTGAATTCGACAGCTATCACGAGCTATATGATCGGGCGACATTAACCGCGCTCGACAACGCTTCATCTTCTTCCCTCGGCGCTGGGGCTTATCGTTCCCGGACGGACTTTGAGCCCAGCGCCACATTTGTTCTGGCGAAGCCTTTGACGTTAACCGTCGGCCTCAGTTTCGAACAGATGCAACCCCAAGTTTCGGCCGCGCATTCCGAATCGGCCAACGCGGTGATAAATACTCTGCGATATCACCAGCGTTGGGAAAATTCGGATGCCACCAACCAGGAGCTGGATGCAGGCTACAACCTGCGCGCGGCCACCAGATC
>Ga0070713_100002500_pt1 | contig 12007 bp, 4 predicted proteins | sample LARL82metaG_FD_65465 | JGI IMG/M metagenome (GOLD analysis project Ga0070713, IMG submission 65465) | Corn, switchgrass and miscanthus rhizosphere microbial communities from Kellogg Biological Station, Michigan, USA - LAR L8-2 metaG | ecosystem: Host-associated > Plants > Roots > Rhizosphere ... | reverse complement strand
TCATCGAACGGCCAACACTCGGAGCAGAACAACTACCAGCTCGATGGCGTCGATAACAATACGATGAACAGCGACTACATCAATGGTTCGGGCTACAACTTGGCGCCGCCGCCGGATGCCATCGCCGAGTTCAAGCTCGAGACCAGCAACTATAGTGCGGAACTCGGCCGCGGCCACGCCGCTGTGTTCAACGCCACCACCAAGTCGGGCACCAACCAGATTCACGGCAGTCTCTGGGAATATGTGCGCAACACGGTCTTCGACGCGAAGGTTTGGAACCAGGCGCCGGGCACGCCGGTCGGGAATTTCCACTTGAACCAATTTGGCGGGACGATCGGTTTCCCGATCATGAGGAATCACCTGTTCTATTTCGGCGACATTCAGAACGGGCGCTATGTGAATGGGGCGACTCCCAGCACTCTTAGCGTGCCTACGGCGCGCATGCGGCGGGGCGACTTCACCGAGCTTCTGAATCCGACGTGGGGTAATGGTACCTGCCCGATCGTGCTATATGTGCCCAACACCAACACCGGCAGCTATAAGTGCGCAAGCAGCGTAGTATCAGCGGGGCCGACGGGTACGATTCAGCGGTCCGGTACCTCCCAATATTCGTATGGCGGATATACGTTTGCCCCCGGCCAGAATGTCTTCGCGCAAAACCAACTCGATCCGGTTGCCCAGAATATCCTTAAGCTCTATCCCTGCCCAAACTACGCCGCCGCCGGCCAGCCCACTTTTGGGCAACCCAATGGCGGATGGAGTACGGGCGACTGCAACTCTACGAGCGACGTGGACCAGGGACCGACCGGCAGCAACTACCAGGTGAACCTGCAGTCGACGTCCAACCCGATCAATTGGGATCAGAAGCTCGACTGGAACATCAGCAGCCGCGATCTGGCCACTTTCCGGGTCGACTACCAGCACGTCATCAACACCTTCCCTGCGCCCCTGGGGCCGGTCCTCGACGGAACCGGAAGCTTCCAGGGTCACAACCAGAGCTACCTGAGCGAGAACTTCATGCTCAGCGAAACCCACACCTTCTCAAGCACGCTGATCAACGAATTCCGCTTTGGCTACAATTGGGGCAACGACTCGAACCTGCAGTACAACTATGGCGCTGACATATCGGCCTCTTTGGGATTGGGCGGCGTTCCGTTCAACGCGGGTCCTCAAAACGGCGGCCTGCCGTCAACAATCATTACTGGCTTAACTACATTTGGGGCTCACGGCAACAACCCCGCCCACGAGGGCATGAACGTTTACCAAATCATCGACAACGTGACCAAGACCATCGGCAATCACTCGCTGAAGATGGGCTTCCAGGCCATGCCCGGGCGCTGGTACAGCTCGAACGCCCCGAACCCGCGGGGAAGCTACAGCTATAGCGGCACATATACCGGTGTGAGCGGAGCAGGCGGCCCGACCGGCAGTGCCGCTGCGGACTTCATCGCCCTGGGCACCTTGTCGGGCGGTGGATACAGCACCACGAATAACATGGCCAACGCCTCCATCAGCTCGTTCACTTACACTCACTTCGTCCAACAGTACATGGCCGGCTACGTGCAGGATGACTGGAAGGTGACACCCAAACTTACCCTGAACATTGGGCTCCGGTACGAATACTTCACGCCCAAGAGAGAGCAGGCCGACCAGTTAGCGAACTTTGTGTGGACGGGTGGCTCCGTCACCCCGAACGGCGCGGTCGGATCATTCCAGTTCGTGATGCCGGAGAGCCAGAAGAACCACCCGCTTCCGCCCAACCTCCTGGCCCTATTCAACGCGGATAACGTGCAGGTGGTATACACCAATAACCCATACCTGTCGTCATTCCCCAAGGCCAACTGGTCGCCGCGATTTGGCGCTGCCTACCAGTTCAACCCCAAGACGGTCGGACGCATCGGCGGCGGCGTCTTCATGGGCGGCTTTGAACCGGGCGGCGGCGCTGCCAACCTACTGAATCCGCCTTTCATCGTGAACGCAAACTCAGCAGCGCTGCCGCCTTGCTCGCAGGGAAAGTATTGTGGATCGCAAAACGGCTTCAACAACACACTTGAGGGGGGTCTCGGACAGTTCACGGGATCCGGCGGAATCGCGAACAACGCTGCCTTCCCGGCCGTTGGGATGCAGGACTCGGTGATGCACATGCCATACACCATCAACTACAATGCGAGCGTGCAGCAGTTGCTTACGCCCACAACCACAATGACGATCAGTTACGTGGGCAGCCTCGGACGCCACCTGGTGACGGGTCTCAACAACCCCAACATGCCGCTGGCGATTACCATTGGAGGCCAGCAGCTCAACGGGCTCACGCCGGCACCGCATCTCAGTGGCCAGTTCTGGATGTCGTGGTCAGGCGCAAGCTCGTACAACTCATTGCAGGTTATGCTGCAGAAGCACTTCTCCCACGGGCTCTCCTTCATGAGCAGTTATACCTGGGCCCACGCGTTTGATAACACCACCGATCTGTTGGGTGGAGACTACGGCGCTTACAAGCAGTCCGCGCTCATCCCTATCAAGTATGAGTGGGGACAGTCCGGCTACGATATCCGCAACCGTGCGGTCATTAATGTGGACTATGACCTGCCGTTCGGCGAAGGCAAGCAGTGGGTAAACCATGGCGGCATCCTGAACGCAATCGTCGGTGGATGGAAGACCGACATGGAATGGTGGGGCCAGACCGGCCAGCCGTTTACGGTTAGCATCAGCAGAATCGCGGGCTGGCAGAACGCCAACGGCGGCCTATCCAACAGCGCGGTCAAAATCGCCAACCCGATGTCAGGCGGCCTTCCGGCACCGAATCCGCTTCTTCCCGGCACCCCGCCTACGGAGTATCAGTCTCGAGAGAGCGGCATGACCTCAGGAGCGCCGTCGAATACAGCGGCGAATGTGTGCGCGGCGCAAACCCATACCAGGACACGCTGGTTCAACCCGTGTGCCTTCGCGGACCCGCGGGGTGTCATAAACACGAGCAACGCGGCTGCTATTGCTGACCTGGCGCCTTACCAAACGGGTACCTTCAGCTACTACTCGCCGGCGATCGGCCCCGATTCAGCGCTTGCCAACGGAAAATACAGTTCCAGCGGACTGCCCAGCGGCCTCCCGGATGTGCCATACGTCACGGGCTATGCTAACGTGCTGCCCTTCTTCGGCAGCACCAAGAACGATGTGTCCGGACCAGGTAACTGGAGGTTGAACGCGTCGATATTCAAGGAATTCAAGGTGTGGCGAGAGGGCTATCACCTGGAACTCCGTGCCGACGCCTTCAACGTGCTGAACCACCCAAGCTTCGGCCAGCCTGGCAACGCAAGCACGAATATTGGGGCCAACTCAGTCTCGCTTACTGGGCCGATGACCAATCAGAGCAACACCATTGACGCGCGCTTTCTCCAGTTTGGGGGCAGGTTCGTGTTCTAGAATCGTTGTCCGCGAAGTACGTGTTCTAAGTGGTTGTTCCCATCGTTTAAGGCAACTCTCTTGGGCCGCCCTCCGAATGGAGGACGGCCCCAACCTGAGCAGAAGAACTTTAGATAAACGTGTTCGCATTATCCACCTTGAACCTCAACAAACACAGAGTTTGGCGCAAACACCTGGCGCTAGGTCTAAGGGGGCTATAGATATGTTAAAGCGCAGGGATTTTCTGAGAGCGGCCGGCGTAGCAACTGCAGCCGCACTCGTCTGCCGCCATCCGGGCATAGCACAAATTGCCACAGACAACGAAGCTCTTCACTTTGTCTCGGACAGCATGGAACTGCAACTGTCAGCCGTTGCGCCGGAGTTCCTGATGCTCAACATCGATGGCCTGGGAAAAGGCAGACGCGGAGCAAATATTCTCGGGACAAACCGCAAGGACGCGGGCTACAAGTCGTCCGCTTCTGTCTCAGGCGGAGCGCGTCGTGTTGAATATCGCGCCGATGGGGCCGGAAAGGATTCCCCAGCCGCGTGGACGGTTGAGATTTCCAGCACCAGAATCGTTCTTACGACGGTTTGGTCCGCAGATTTTGACCCTCCCCCGATGACCTTCCGTTTCGATCTGAATCAGGTTCACACTACTGTGCTTGGCGTGTTCCGGAGGAGCAATCTTCTGGCGTTACCAGCGCTCACGCACTTTCCCGGGCAGGGGTCGATGCGTATTACTTCGAGTGTTTCCAGTCTTGGATTGACCTATGAGTCTAACCGGCCAAAGCAGACGGCAATGCTTTCTCTTCCCGGCGCGAACTTCGAGCACAAACGCATCGTCTACACTCTCGACGTCGCGGCGATCTATCCGGATGTGCCTGGAATTGCAGACGACGCGCGATTTAACGCGTTTCGCCGCAACTGGCTGGATGCCCTCCAACTCAACCCTTCGCTTCAGGCTCTGGCCAACAACACGGCAAGCGATTCGTGCGCCTTCTGCTATTACGAATTCTCCGACATTGCCGCGCTGACGCCTCCCTTAGCTGAAGGACTGACGGCGCTTGACGTGGTGCGTCAAACGCTGGACCGCATGTTGGCTGGTGGCTTTGCCTACGGTCTGCCAGTGGTCCCTGACCACCCCGCGGCGACTTCAGATACTTATCCCTCCATGGTGATCGCCGCGGCCAACTGTGTTCGCCAGGACCGCAACAAGGAGTGGCTCGTTGCAAACTATGACGGGATCCGCGGGTGGATCGAAACCATGCTGGCTACTGACAACGATGGCAATGGCCTGATGAAATACTGCGTCAGCGGCAACTCCGGAATCTGGTCAGGGGGTTTTCCCAAGATCAGGCCATCGAATTGGTGGGACACTATCGGCTTTGGGTACGAAGATGCATACGGAAACGCGCTAGCCTATCGCGCGTTGCGCGATATGGCTGTCATGTCCCAAAAAATCGACAAAACTGCCGATGCGATGCGGTATAACGGGGCCGCCGACAAACTGCGCGCTGTTTACTTCAATCGCTTTTACAATCCTGAAACCGGAGTTCTTGGCGGGTGGCGTAGTGCCGACGGGCAGTTGCACGATTACTACTTCCTTTGGGTGAACGGCATCGCCATTCACTATGGGCTTGTGCCTAAGCCGCAAGCTAACGCCATCATGGACAAATTGCTGGCTAAGATGAAGGAAGTAGGCTACGACAAGTTCAACATGGGCCTTCCAGGCAACCTGATCACTGTTCCCCTCAAGGACTATGTGCACCGGACACCAGATGGCAGTGCTGGAGGCGGCGTACTTCCCGATAATTCCGACGGTTTCCAGAAGTACGAGAACGGAGGAGCGACGGGGAGTTTTGCATTCTTTCTGCTGGCTGCTCTTTATGATCTGGGCCGCAAAGCGGAAGCCGACCAGATTTTCTTCCCAATGCTCAGCGAATACGGAAGGTGCGGCTTCGAAGGACGAGATGCGAAGGGGAAGTCAAATGACTGGCGGCGCTGGGACGGCACCGCAACGGGCTATGAGGGTCTCCTGACCGACAATTACTACGCTTTGCTTGCAGTTCCTCTGCGGCAAACGGAGATACGCTGGGAAAGCGGCTATCGGCCAACAACCTCGCTGACCTGATCTTCCGGAGATGTTCGTTTCCGAACTCGGCGCTGGCGGTCCGTTCGAAACTTGATTGGGTTCACCGTTTGCGTTGCTGCGCTTTCGCATATGGTTGATTGCGGCGGGAATTCTTGCAGGCGAGTAGCGGGGATTACACTCCAGCGTAGCAATGAAGCTGTTTGAGAGACGAGATATCGTTTGATAGGAAACAGAATCGCAGAAGTTTTCTTCGTAATACCGCCTTTAGCGGAGCGATAACGCTTGGGGGTTTCACCAGCAAGGCAGAGGTTCCTGCAGAGGTCGGATACTTCTTTGTAAACGCGGAATCCGAAAGCACGGGTAGTGCAGCTATCCGGCGCCAGTTTCAATCGCCTGCGAAGAAGTATCGGCTGCTTGTGCGTTGGTGGTGACCGGGCAACGATGCAACGAAGCCGGAACCGCGTCGCAAAATCGAAGTGCTGGACAATTGCCGGTTTTGGCGTCACCGAAATCCAGGCCTTTGTAAATGGCTTTAGCACCAAAGACTTTTCTGAAGCACAAAGGCAAGAGAGTCTACAGCTACGCTTCCGCATCTTTCTTCCGGCACATTGGCGTTGCTGCGGAAGCGGCTCGAAAGCGCTGGATGTTCGTCGACTACACGTTCGGCTCTAGTTGGCCTTTTGGGACGGAGAAGTCATTACTCCAGAACTAGCTTCGATCGAATTGCGCTCAACCCATCTGTCCGATATCCTGAACGGATTGCCGGATGGATGGACCGGGCGCATGAAGAAGCGTACGAAGATAGTTGCTGTCGTAGCTGTCCGAGGCGAGAACGATTCTGCCGCCGCCGCGATCCCTACGAGCGCCGTTCCGGGCCCGCGCAGGTCGCAACATACTGAAGAGATCGGCGCAGGTGGCTGGAGGCTTACCGCTACGGGTCTCGTTTCGTCGGGAAAAACTTCTACCATTCGCCGCGATTTACCAATCTTGATCGACTGGCCGCTCGATAGCGAGCTTCGCGGCTTTTTCCGGCCGTGGAATCTACTCCACCAAATTCACTGTATCTGCCGCCGCTGTCGGCAGGCGGCTCATTCTTGACCTTGGTAATGTGAAAGACGTCGCCGAGGTTAAGGTCAACGTCAAACTTGCCGCCACGCTGCTTCTGCGTCCTTATCAAACGGACATAACGGAGTTTAACCAGACAAAATCTTCTGGAGATCTCGGTGACGAATGCGCTCTTTAACAGTATGGTTCTGCGCGAACCGAGACCGTTTCATGCTGGTAATACAGAAAACCCGTCCGGTCTGATCTCTTCCGGGCTCATAGGCCCCGTACAGATCAAGGTGATGGATTGACTAGCGGGTCGCTGCAAGTTGACCGCCTTAGCAACTTTCCATACGCACGAACCGGAGTGCGCATACACTCCGGATGCGGAATTGCGTCATTTATCTACACAGCTTCCCGTGTCGCGCTGAGATTCATTCCGCGCGCAAAGTCACGAGATCCCACCCGGCGACAGGAATCTCTCGTTCGATCAGCTTCAGCGGCGCCTCTGAGAGATCGCTCAACCAAAGCCGCTTCGGTGAAGCGGAGGACCAATGCAGGAGCGCATTACGGTCCTGTCCCGATGCACCAAACAGTCTTACCATTAGCGCGTTGCCGTCGTCGCTCGGCTTGAGAGCCAACGCAAGCACATCCGCAGGTTCGATCCGCAGAAGCGAGGCTCTCGGCGCCGAAGAACTCGCGGTCGAAGCCACAAGAGGCTGTGACAGGCCGATTGCAAAGCGACTGGCTGCCGCTGGATCATAGGCGCCGTGTGCGCGCAGCGCGTATCGGAATTCTACAACGCCTTCCTGATATGCGCAGTAATTCGTCTCCCAGTGGTTGTTCATCACCCAGGAGTAGAACTTCTGCGTTGGCGCAACGTGTTCCCGCCAGAGGAGCGGGTTCTTGTTGGACCCCACGAGCGTCGCGCTGATCTCGCCAATTTCGACGAGAGGTGCGTCGAGAGTCACCCAAGTTACGCCCAGGCGGTTGCTTGCAACGTCGATCCATCGCCCGACGGGAAGCCAGTTCTTGCTTGATCCGGGCAATTGGTCAAGTTCCGGGCGGATTTGCGCCAACGGAACATCCATGTGCATTTCTCCATCGGGGACCGCAAGGGGAAAGGCAAACTGCACGCTTTCCTTTCCGCCGTACTGAGACCATGCGCCGGAAGCTTCACGGTCGCTTTGGTATGGATCGGCGGGCGCGCGCTTCTTGTCGACTGTATTCGAGAGCTCGATCCAATCTGCCCCGGCCGTCAGCCGCACTCGACGCACCAGACTGTTGCAGCCGGGGGCAGATGATTCAATGCGCAGCGAAGCAACCAGCGGACCGGCTTCTTCCGTCGTGATCCGAACCGCGCCGCTCTTCTGGATGCTCCCCACATCCGGGCCATCGAATGTCGCTGGCTTCTTGTTCTTGCGAATCTCATCAAAGTCTTTCCCTTCGACGTAGAGATATTCATTGCCGGCTTCGCCGCTGCTGGTGTCGATCAGGTTCCCCGATTTTCCATGAAGAACAAGTTCCACCAGGTTGCCAGTTTCGGCATCCACACGCGCGCGCAGAATTCCGTTGTCGAGCACACCGTCCTGGACGGAAACGGGCATCGACGCAGCATGCGGTTTTAGCGCGGACAGGTGATATCGCGCGCATCCAAACGGCGGAATGGCGTGCGCTAGAAATGCCAACTCCCCGGTGGTGAGACGTTGCGAAGGAACTGGATTTCCGTGGCCATCGTTCACGCGATCGCCAACGGCGGACAAATTCTTTGGGAGATAGATTACTTCCGTCCGCGGCCAGGAAGTGGCGTTGTACACGTCGACTGCCGAAGGATCGTTCCCTGTGGCATGGGGACTCAGTGCTTCGGCAAGGAGGTTTTTGGATTGCGATTCGCCATCCAATGCAAATTGGCGCTTCACCACCCACTGGTTACGGGTCATCGCGCTTTCAGGATCACGAACGCTCCCGCCCGCGCCCCACGTGTGCTCCGAGTAAAGCAGGATGTTGCGCCATGCCTCATTGAAATCGGCAGCACGATACGCGTCGGGCGAAAGCATTGCGGCGATTGCCTCTGCCTGCGTTAGCCGATCGGCGGAATTGCGGTTAATGCGCGTTTCCAGAGCAGATGATCCGGCTCCGTCTTCCCAATAAGGCGTCAGATCGCCCTTGAACTGCGGAATCTGACTCCCGTAATGTTTGTCGAAGTCTGCGAATGCCTCGCTCGTGGAGGAGATCTTAAATTTTGGCCACTCGTACTTCTCGTTCCAGTTCTTCACAAATTCGCAAAGCTCAGGATCCGGCTCGCCGTTGTCGCCGTGCCCTGACCAGCGCATATACGAAATGTCATAGGGGAAGCTCGCATCGTCGAGAGCCTTCTGGTGATTGGCGACCATTTGCCGGGTTGCCCCCGGAATGGCGTAGCCATGCCAAGGCATCCATACCAGGACTTTTTCTTTGCCCGAGGGCGAGGATAGCCAGAATGGCTTGTCATACCAGGTGACCTTCAGTCTCCCGATGCGATCGGAGTTGTTCGGACCCGGCGAAAAATAGCGGATGCCTGCTTGCGCCATGGCCGTTACGGTTCCCCAGGTGAACCCCGGCACGTCACTCAGCATTGCGGAGTCGATCGTAACGCCGCATTGTTTGCGCAATATCTCTGAGTAGCGGAATAACTGCAGGAGTTCCTCCGGGCGGCACAGACCTGTTAGCTCATTGGCGTACATGCCGTTCAAGCTGACCCAGCCCTTCTTTACGGCATCGATGAATTCGTTCTTCTCTGCCTGGGATTTCCGGCGCATGTACAGATCTGCGCCCCACAGTACCTCGAGGTTCCAGACGAAGCGCGCCCCCTCCGGGTAATTCGCGGTTTTGCGGGCCAGATCGATTCCCATCGCGATGTTGTGCATCTGCCGCTCTTCGATTTTGGATTGAATGTCGGTGTAGCCAAGATCGTGGTGAGAGTGGGGCAGAATGTAGGTTCGGAGCTTGCGTACGGGCTGGAGCGTCACGACTGTGGATGCCGGCCTATCTCCAACATTCACGGCGACTGTTACTTCCTGGGGCCGCTCGACGGGATTTGTGAAGACCTGGAATGTGTTGGTTCCCTCCGTAGCAACGCGTCTGTCGACCTCGATCCCGTTGAGTTTTGTCACCGTGGTAGCCCTCGGGCCGGAGTGTTGAATCGAGATCTGAACCGGCTGCAGAAGTGCGCCATTCTGCTTTACGAGTGCGCGGATCGGTTCCGCGAGGGGCGGCGTTGCGCCCGGCGTCCCCTGGCCGAAAAGCGACCAAGCCGATGCCGGCAGCAATCTGCTTCCGGCCACTGTAGTTAGCCCCTTCAATACGTTGCGGCGATTCATCCTCTCTGATTTCCCTTTCTACTAAAAGTTTGGAGTTATGCCTTCTGTGCTCAGGCTTGCACCTAGACTTTCGATTGCAACCGATACTTCGCCCTTTGCGAAGGCGCGGCCCACCAAACTTATCGAACACGCCGAACGCAAGATGAGTGGCGTCTCCTCCGACCGCCGGCAATCGCTTGGTCATCGGCTTGTGCGCGAAACTGGTCTTCGGAGCGATCCGAGGAAAAAATGTTGACAAATACGTCTCTTCTCAAACTCGACTCATGCGGCCTAGACATCGATGAGACGCAGCATTCCATATCCAACAGATCCTCGGTGAATCAAGCGCGTATGAGGAACTATAGACCCCAATTGGTGCATTGTCCAGGGACCGGTCTCCAGCTTCAAAACTGACTCGCATTTAGGGAAATCTGGCTGTGTAAAGAAATAGCTGAGGTCTACAGCACCCCACGACCAGCTATCTCCCATATATCAACAATTGTGTTGTTGCGCACCACGTGCAAGTAGTCGTGCAAATTTACTGTTGGATCGCAGTGGGGCGTTACCAATGCGACACTGCTGCCAAGAGGCAAGCCATGAGTCAGAGTTGGAAAGGTGAGGCGGCCGTGCTCGTCTCCGAAAAACGCGTACGTTGTTCCCGCTGGCGCCCCATCGCTCACACGCGGTAGAGGTCCGTCTGTAGCAAAGCTTTTCAGTCCCGCATCGATCGTCGCCGTGCCTGGCACGTTCTTGCTGATCACCGTGCTGTGGAGGAACAATGACGTGGCGAACGCGGCATCGGCATCGTTCGTCCCCAAGGTGACGGCACCATATTCCACGTCCATGAAGATATAACTACCCCCTTGATGTTCGGTCAGGATGCTTTCGCGGCAGTCGAGCGCCAGCGTGCCTGTGCCTCCGCCAGTCACCGTCGGAGGCTTTAGCCCGCGCTTGTCCAGCGCGGTGATCAACTCCGAGAGAAAGCGGAGCTGTCCTGTATACACGTCATCGCGCGCGGCAAAGTCCACGATATGCTGCACCGATCCGGAGTACGCCTGGATTCCTCGATACGAAATTCCTTCGGCATCGCAGACGACGTTCACGAGTTGAAGTGCGGATTCGATGCTGCTGACGCCTGTTCGCCCCATCCCAAGATCCACATCGAGCAATACATCAAGAACCTGCCCAGATCGATGCGCAGCAGCGGCCATCGACGCCGCACGTTCTTGATCATCCACAACGACCGCGACAGAAATGCCGGGGGCCAGCAGTTGCAACAGCCGATCCAGCTTGCCGGCCCCTATCACCGGCGACGTTATCAAAATATTGTTGATTCCGTGCCGCACGAATGCCTCCGCTTCGTGGAGAGAAGCGGTGCAAACACCGACAGCGCCTGCGGCTATCTGACGCCGGGCAATCTCCGGGCATTTATGGCTCTTGGCGTGAGGGCGTGCTTTTAGTCCGTGGAGGTTTACCTGGTGCTGATAGGTTCTCATGTTTCGCTCGAAGGTCTCGAGATCCAAAACCAAGGCCGGCGTCGTCAGCTCGAGCAAGCCGCCCGGCTTTCCTATCAGCCTTGCGTTGGGTCCGGCAAGACGATGCGAAATTTCTACTTTCTGCATTTTGCACTTCTCCTCCATGCCCGGGTCTAAAGCCGACGGTGTACACGTGCAGGCGAAGGCCTAAAGCCCTGCCCGCGAAAGCGAATACGAATTGCTACAGCAACGAAGCTGAGCAGCATGGCTGTTTCTACGAAGATTTTTCCACCATCGAGCATGTCCGGGTGCCCATCCTTCAAGTTCGGGTCGGTAAGGATGCTGTGCAAAAACAGAAGCACAGCGGCCGGGAATACCAGATAGTGCAGCCGACGCCACACAAGGCGCTGCATGCGCGTACGCATCAACGAAGATATGAGCACGATCAAGAGCAAATATAGCGCACAGGCACCAGCCAGATTCAGTTTGGGCTGAAGATAGGAGTGGACTGGCCAGAGCACGTCGATCACACGAAACCGCGGCGCATGCAGAAACAGCAAGACAGCAGGATGAGTCAATGTGAGAATAACGGCGACATAGGCTGTCCAGCGGTGAAGCGCGAAGAGGTTCACACGACGGTGGGGCCATTGGCGCAATGGGCT
>Ga0070713_100002499_pt1 | contig 12010 bp, 9 predicted proteins | sample LARL82metaG_FD_65465 | JGI IMG/M metagenome (GOLD analysis project Ga0070713, IMG submission 65465) | Corn, switchgrass and miscanthus rhizosphere microbial communities from Kellogg Biological Station, Michigan, USA - LAR L8-2 metaG | ecosystem: Host-associated > Plants > Roots > Rhizosphere ... | reverse complement strand
GATCGCCCAGACCTGAAGTTCAAACCATTTGCCCCGCGGGAGCTGCGGCTGACGGCGAAATCCCAGGATTTGTTCGAGGAATTACGGCGGCATGACGTTTTGCTGCACCATCCCTATGATTCTTTTGACGCGGTGCTCTCGTTCATCGAAGCGGCGGCGGAAGACCAGAACGTGTTGTCGATCAAGCAGACTCTGTACCGCACGGGCGAGAATTCCATGATCGTGCGTTCGCTTATCGATGCAGCGGCAAAGAATAAAGAGGTGACGGCGGTCGTCGAGTTGAAGGCACGGTTCGATGAGGCTTCCAACATTCGCTGGGCGCGTGCTTTGGAAGACGCGGGCGTGCAAGTCTTTCACGGCCTGGTGGGACTGAAGACGCACTGCAAGCTGTCGCTGCTGGTGCGGCGCGATCCAGATGGGGTATCGCGCCGGTATGCACATCTTGGCACTGGCAACTACAACGCGACTACCGCGCGCTTTTATACCGACTTGAGCCTGATGACGGTGGACCCGGAGATCACCGGTGCGGTGCACGACGTATTTAGCTTCTTGACTGCGTATTCAGAGCACTCCAGTTATGCACCACTGATGGTCTCGCCTGTGAACATTGCCGAACATAGCCTCGACCTCATCGCCCGCGAAAGCGACCATGCGCGGCTGGGGCGTCCCGCGCGGATCGTGGCGAAGATGAATGCACTTCTGGATAAGAACATCATTGCGGCGCTGTATCGCGCATCGCAAGCGGGAGTCGAAATCGATCTGCTGGTCCGAGGCATGTGCGCGTTGCGGCCCGGCGTGCGCGGGATCAGCGACCACATTCGGGTTCGCAGCATTGTGGGCCGATTCCTGGAACACAGCCGCATCTTTTATTTTGCGAACGGCGGTCAGGATGAGGTTTATCTCTCGAGCGCTGATTGGATGCCGCGCAACATGTATGAACGCGTTGAGGTCATGTTCCCGGTGAAAGACGCCATGTTACGCAATCGCGTCATGCACGAGATTCTGAGTGCGTACCTGGCGGACAGCATCAAAGCTCGTGTGCTGCGCAAAGACGGAAATTATGTGCGAGCATGGCAGGCGGCAGGCAAGCGCAAGCCGCCGGTGCCCGGTTTCAGCGCGCAGGACTTCCTGATCGCGGTGGCCGAAGGCAAGCAGACCATTGAGGCGATCCCGTCGGTGCAAGAACCGAAGCCGCGCCGTAGGTCGCTGCGAAAGGAACGTAGGCTCTCATGATCATCTACTTCGTTCGCCACGCCAGTGCCGGCGAGCATTTGAGCAATCCGAAAAAAGATGACAAGCGGCCGCTGGATGCAGATGGAATCGAGCAGTGTGGTGTCATTGGCAGGGCGCTCGCGGCGCTGAATGTGCAGCCGGATGTGATCGTTTCCAGTCCGCTCAAGCGGGCGACTCAAACTGCGTCGCTCATCGGCAATGAACTTGGTCATGAGGCGAAGCTGCAACTAGAACCCGCCATGAAGCCGGAGGCGTCTTTCGCGGATTTTCGCCGCATGCTGGAGAAGTATTCGAAGCACGAAGCTGTGATGGTGGTGGGACACAATCCCAGCATCACGGATTTTCTGGCGAAGATCATTGCGAAGTCTGGCTGTGAGGCGCTGATCGATTTCAAAAAAGGCGCAGTTGCGCGGGTGGAAACCGAACGGCGCGCGGCCACGCTGAACTGGTTCATCACGCCGAAGATGACGCGGGAGATTCAGGCCGCAGCGGCGAGCGCCGCGAAGTCGCATCCGAAGACTTCGCGGAAATAAGCGCGCTCCTTTTCTACAGCCCATAATTCAAGGTCCACGCTCAACGGCTGCTTGGGCACAAGTACAAGCTCGACCGAAGTTGAGTGGATGCGCACGCGAAACTTCTTGAGCGCGCCGCTACGTCCGAGGTTCAGCGCCGAGGCGAGGCGGAGCAGAAGGGAAGCCTTGGGAATGTTCTTTTGATCTGATGGCGAGAGCGTCTGAATAGGGCCGTCTCCGGGCGAAGGTCTCGACTTACCCAGATAGCGTGCAATCGCAGCGATCAGGCGCCGCTGCTGCGGCGTATATCCCAGGATTTCCGAGTGCGAAATGATGTAGTAAGTATGGCGATGCCTGCCATTGCGATTTACATAGTCTCCGACTTCGCACAGCATGGCCGCGGCTGAAATCCACTCGTTGTATTCGTAAGGCAGGCGATGGACGCGCCGCAGGGTCTTCACCAGTTGCAGTACCGTATCTCGGACTCGGACCGCATGTTCCTCATCGACGTGGTAATGCTCGAGCGCCGCGCGAATGGAATCCTGGCGCTCGGACTCGATCTGGCGGCCAGAACGCGTAGCGTGATCGAAATCGGCAGCCATCTGCGCGAGCAGGCCATCGCGAAGGCCAAGGGGCGAGTAACGAAAGCCTGCCAGTTTGCAGCGGTCGAGGAGTTCGGTGAAAACTGCTGCTCCCGCGATGATAATTTCTGCGCGGCGCACGCCGATGCCGTGAATCTTGCGGCGATCGTCGACTGTGAGACGCGTCAGCATCTTCGCAATCTTGCGCATCTGCAGGTGCGTGACCGTCATCTCTCGCTGACTCTTGTTGCGGTAGAGGGTATGACACACGGTCGCGAGCGCTTCCGCCGTGCCCGAGGTCGCGATGACGACATTGGGCTTCGCATGAATGATGCGCGGCGCAATCCGTCCGACTTCACGGGCGATCAAACCGCGCAGTTGCCGTATTTCGGATTTGCGCGGGGGATCGTGATGCACAAAGTCATTGGTGAGACGGACTGCGCCGAGAGGAAGGCTGACGGTCTGCTCGATGTGACCTTTGCGCGAGATGGTCAGCTCACAGCTGCCGCCGCCGAGGTCCATCATCAGCACCGGAGAGGAATTTACGCGCAACGATGAGGTCAGCCCAAGATGAATCAGGCGTGCCTCTTCCAATCCTGAAATGATTTCCACGCTCCAACCGGTCGCCGAACGGACCCATTCGAGGAAAGCGCGAGAATTGCGGGCATCGCGCAGCGCGCTGGTTGCCACCACGCGGACCGAATCGGCTCCGTAGCGCTGGCAGGCGCGATGAAATCGGCGCAGGACTTTCACCGTGAGCGCGATTGCTTCCGGGGAGAGAAAACCGCTGCGGAACACAGACTCGCCCAGACGCGTGACTTCGCGATCTTCATGGATTTCAACCAGACGATGAGCGCTCAGGCGGGAGATCTTCAGGCGGACGGAATTCGATCCGATGTCAACGGCGGCAAAAGTTGGCATTCACGATCAGTGTATCGGGAATCGGGGATCTGGTGATCAGCCGATCTGAGTACCAGGAACCGTCACGCCACAGCGCTGTGGTGCAATCCTTCAGCCGCAGCGGCATGCTTGTGGGGAGCAACAGACTGGGGAGCTTTCCTGACGTTCGAAATTTCGTTGACTGCGGTGACCAGCGCACCGGTGGCACGCCGAAACTTGGCACGGCTGATGTTCTGAAGCACCGAAACCAAAGCTGAATCACTAACGCCGCCGAACAGTCGCTCCGCGTGCTCCTTCAATTTCATGATGTCATGCCATTCGCCGATTGCGTCTTGCGCCCTCTTGAGCTCGCTAATGAAATGCTTGCTCTCGGCAGATTCCGGCGCAAGTTCGGCCAGATAGCGCGCCTTCTTGGCCTCTATGCGGCAAGTGTGCAGCATCTTCTCGCTCAGTGGCGTCGTTCCGGGGTCTGGCAAGCGTTTGTGCGCGAGCGCTAACGGATCGACTGCGTCAAGCTTTATTTCGCTCTGCACTCGACGCAAGCGTTTGCGAAGCCCATCGGCGGTTTCGGAATCGAATGCTTTTTCAAGTTTCTTCTTGCGCCGCGTTTGCTCCGACTCCAGCCACTCTAAAAGCTGGGCACGTTGATTCTGGCGGTCCGGGACCTTCAATTCCTTCAAGAACGCGATCTGCACATCCAGGTCGCGAACCTTGCCCGCTTTCTTCCGCAACTTCGAAAGAAGTTTGAGCAGCTTCTTCTGATTGCCGTTTTCCGGGGCAAGCTCCGATACCACCGCCTCGATGCGGCGACTGTTGGTACGGAACTTATGCACATTGTCGATGCTGGCGGCCTTAATCAGCTTTCCGATTTGCCGGCCCATTCGCTGAAACACGAGTCGCGACTGCCTTTCAAACGGGGATGCAACCGCCGGAGATTGAATTCCGTGGGACGGCATATGTTCGACTTTTGGCTGCTACCCGGGAGTAAGGCTGGTGGTTTAACCAAGAAGCAAACCAATTCTAACATTCGATTCATATTTGATCGAGAGTAGTTGTCCTTGAGCTTACAAGGGGTTAGCCGCCACTTCTTGACACTTAAAGTCCTACTTTAATGTGCAGATGTACTCGCTTGGACCGCAGGCGCATCCGCAAATGAAAACTCGTTTGAGATATTGGGATATGGCTTATCTTCAAGCTCCACATAGGGATAGACAAAATAGTTCAGCGCCTCGCCAGCTTGACGCGGATTGAGCTTCAAATCGCGCCCCAGAGTGAATTGAATGCGCTGAGTATCGTGCGCGCCAAAGAAGTAGTTCTTCTTGACGGGATTCTTCCAAGCCTCGGAGATGTCGACGGGTACCCATCCATGCTGCGGGTCGAAGAACTCGGCCCAGCAGTGATAGCCGGCGATTTCGGAGGCATGCTTGTCCGCGGGCGGAAGAGGGAAACCAATCTCAAAGCGCGCCGGAATGCCCTGCGAACGCGCCATGGAGATGAACAAAGAATGGAAGTCGGTGCAGTTGCCTTTCTTCGCGTCGCACGCATAGAGCACGTCGCCGCGGCCCCACCCGGTACCGGTTTTTTCATAGCGCATGTTGTCGAAGACGTAGTCGTAGATCGCACGGGCTTTCTCGAGCGTTAACGATTTTCCAGCGGTGACTTTGGCCGCAAGTTCCGCGGGAAGTCCGGTGATCGGCACCAGTTTGTCAGGCGCAAGGTATTGCTGTTTTTCTTTTTTGTTCAGCGATGCGTCCTCCAGGCGCGGGCGTTCGATGCCAAACGTGAGGCGCTCCCGGCGGACAACGTCATAATCAACTTCAAAATGCAGATCGCCGGCCTTCGACGTCGAACTCTCTGCGTAGTAGATTTCATTGCCGAAGCGGGGCTCCTTCGTGCGCTTCAGAGGCAGGTCGCCCTTGGCCGAGATAATTTTCACATCCTGGAAATCGTCCGAGTGAGCGGCAGGAAACCACACCCGAATTTTTTGCCCTCCAGGGACATTCTTTACCGTGAAAGCATAGTGAAAGGCGAAGTGACGGGACGACTGGGCGGCGGCGATCGATACGATCAGGACGACAAAAGCGGAAATGCAAACCAACTTGCGCGGCATCGTTCTTCTCCTGGAAGGATTGAGGTGTGAGGACACACACGGTGCTCAGGAGCGAACGTTCAAGTAAAGCCGCAGCGGGCGTGCGACATGCGAGATATAGATTACCTGTGCCATTAGGAAGATTTCCACAGCTGCAAATAAATTAGTTGTCAATTCTGCAGCTTGGCTGGCCGCAGTTTGCAGATTTGCATCAGCAACTCCGGTAGAATGTTGCGATGCCCGCCGCCGTCGAGTGCCGTGATCTCCGCAAAACTTACGACGGCAAAGTGGAAGCCGTCCGCGGGCTCAGCCTGGCGATCCAGCCGGGCGAATGCTTCGGCCTCCTTGGCCCGAACGGCGCGGGGAAAACAACCACCATTGAGATTCTGGAAGGCTTGCTGGAGCCTACTGGGGGCGAAGTCTCAATCTTAGGCCGCAGTTGGAAGGCGAATGCACGCGAGCTGCGCGAATACATCGGCATCTCGCTCCAGGAGACGCGCCTTTCGGAAAAGCTGACCGTCCGCGAAACCATTGAGCTGTTCGCGAGCTTTTATACACAGCCGCGCAGTACCGAGGAAGTGCTGAGCGCGCTGCAGTTGAATGAAAAGGCTGACGCGCTGGTCGGAAAACTCTCCGGCGGGCAGAAGCAGCGGCTCGCGGTCGCAACTGCACTGGTTGCCTCACCCAAGGTGCTGTTCCTGGACGAGCCGACGACTGGACTTGATCCTCAGAGCCGCCGCCAACTCTGGGACATCATTCGAGCATTCCAGCGCAAAAGCGGTACCGTTCTGCTGACTACCCATTACATGGACGAAGCCGAGCGCCTTTGCGACCGGCTCGCCATTGTTGACCATGGGCAAATCATTGCCGAGGGCACTCCGGCGGACCTCATCGAGCGGCTTGGCGGCCATCACGTAGTCGAGTTTGCTCTGTCGGGCAATGGACATCTGGACAACGCGACGTGGCAGTCGCTGCCCAGTGTAGATTCGGTGCGCAATGAAGATGGCGTGATCTGCCTGAATGTGCGCGAGCCGCATCGCACGATTCCAGCGCTGCTGGAACGAGTGGATCAGCACTCGGCCCAACTGGAGCGGCTCAACACCCGACAGGCAAGTCTGGAAGATGTATTTGTCAATTTGACCGGCAGGCATTTGAGGGAGGAATAATTCGTGTGGAGGGATGGGCGTCCCCGCCCGTCCTGCCGAGCCAAAGCTCGACGGAGTGATGACAGGACCAAATGACCGTTGCCCAACAAACACCATCGCAGCCGCAACTTCAGAACCACGCTCCTGCCCCGCGCAACGGGCGCTGGTCGGGCTTTCGCCACCTGCTGGGCGCGCGCATGCTGGAACTGGCCCGCGAAAAGGAAGTTGTGTTCTGGGTGTTTGTGTTTCCCTTGCTCCTGGCTCTGGGTTTAGGTTTTGCCTTTCGCAACAAGCCCGCAGACCGGACAACGATAGCCATTCTCGCGGGTCCCAATGCTACTCACATTCAGGAACTGATTCAGAGTTCGCCGCAGAAGAATGCTATCCGCGCCGAGATTTTGGATGAGGCACAAGCTGCGAAGGGTCTTCGCCTTGGCAAATACGATCTGATTGTGGATCCCCTCTCAGCCGACAAGATCCAGTACCACTACGATCCTGCTCGCCCAGAAAGCGTGCAATCGCACGTGGAGGTAGACGGCGCTTTGCAGGCAGCAGCAGGTCGCAAAGACGTCTTGGCCACCAGCGTTGTGGTTTCCTCCGAGCCGGGCTCGCGCTACATCGACTTTCTCATCCCCGGCCTGCTGGGCATGAACCTGATGAATTCCGGCATGTGGGGAATCGGATTTGCGCTCGTCGATATGCGTCAACGCAAGCTGCTCAAGCGCTTCGTCGCAACTCCCATGCGACGCACTGACTTCCTGATGGCGCTCGCCAGCAGTCGCTTGATCCTGATGGTGATTGAAGTGGGACTGCTGCTGGGCTTCGGGATGCTGATGTTTCACATGCGCGTGCTCGGATCGTTTCTAACTATCATCCTGATTGGCGCGCTCGGTGCCATTTCATTCGGTGGACTTGGACTGCTCACAGCCAGCCGCGCGCAGAAGATCGAGAGTGTCAGCGGCCTCATCAACATCGTGATGATGCCGATGTGGATCCTTTCCGGCGTCTTCTTTTCTTACGAACGCTTTCCCGCGACAGTTCAGACGTTCATCAAACTCCTTCCTCTGACTGCATTAAATGATGCGCTCCGCTCCACCATACTCGAAGGTTCATCCCTGGTGTCTCAGACCGGGCGCATTTCCGTGCTCGTGATCTGGGGTGGCGTCTCGTTCATCCTTGCGTTGCGCTGGTTCCGCTGGACTTAGCCGTAAGTGCCACGAACCAGAGCTCCGACCAACGCATGTACTTCCAGGTGCATCTGAGTTGGCGCTCCATGCTAGACTCTCGTTGATTTGGCGTTAGAGCTCGGGGCTGCGCCGAATCAATTGCAGCGCGCACATTTCTGTTGCCCTTCGTCAATGGCGTTGCAAGGTTCCGCGCTTCAGGGTTGGTCTGGTTTTCTTCGCACGCTGAAGTCGCGTCATGAAAGTCGCTGAACAATACGACATCTGTACTTCGTTTTTCGATCGGTTGCGTCGGGCCTCTGTCCGTTTGCTGCTGCTCGACTACGACGGCACGCTGGCTCCGTTTACGCCCGACCGGATGCGCGCCTTTCCGTATGGCGAGATTCCGGAGATCGTTTCGCGAATCATGGCGGCGAATACCCGGGTGGTGTTGATCAGCGGACGTTCAGCTCGTGAACTGCTTTTTTTGAGCGGAATTCACCCGCAACCGGAAATCTGGGGAAGTCACGGAGCGGAGCGATTGTTTGCCGATGGCAGCTACGAAGTGGATGCTCCCGATGCAGAGCACCGGCTGGCTCTGCAGACTGCCCGTCGTGCATTCATTAACGCTGGGTTAACGGATCGCATCGAGGCCAAGCCGGGCAGCATTGCTGTCCATTGGCGTGGCCTCAGTTCCACACAGCAGCGAGCTACTGAAGCTGAGGTTCGCCGCGTTTGTGCGCCGCTGGTCCGGCAGCACGGGTTGGAACTCCTGCACTTCGACGGCGGCTTGGAGCTTCGAGCCCCGGGTAAGAACAAGGGGGATGCTGTCCAAACCATCCTCTCTGAATCAGGCCAAGACGTAGCTGCTGCTTATCTTGGTGACGACCAGACTGACGAGAATGCCTTTCGTGCCATCAAAGGAAGGGGTCTTGCAGTCCTTGTCCGGCCAGAACCGCGCTCGACGAGCGCCGATGTTTGGCTCAGGCCTCCTGACGAGTTGGTCCGTTTCTTGCGGGATTGGCTTCAAGCCTGTGGAGCAGAACGATGAAGCTGGAAGGAAGACTCATCGTCGTCTCGAACCGCCTGCCGGTCGAAGTAAAACACCGCGCTGGGGGGCCACGTCTGTCTCGTAGTGCCGGCGGACTGGCAACTGCTCTCGACAGCATCTGGCGATTTACCCACGGGTGCTGGGTGGGATGGGCCGGGTCTGCCGACTCGGACCGGGGCAATGAATTGCTGGCCAAAGCCGCGCGAGGCCGACCCTACGGCTTCAAGGCAGTTCCACTGTCGCGCGACGAAATCTCGAAGTTCTATTCCGGATTCGCCAACGAGATCATCTGGCCGCTCTTTCACGACATGCCCTCGCGTTGCAACTTCGATCCCGAATACTGGGAGGTCTACCAGCGCGTAAACCGTCGTTTTGCACAGGCGGCACTCGATGTGACGAACGGCAAAGACGTGATCTGGGCGCATGACTATCACCTGATGCTCATGGGGCGGTATCTGCGCGAGGCCGGGAAGATGACGACCGCGGGATTCTTCTTGCACATCCCGTTTCCGGCTCCGGACATCTTCGAGAAGCTGCCCTGGCGCAAGACAATTCTGAAGTCTCTACTGCAATACGACATGCTCGGTTTCCAGACCGATCGCGACCGCTGGAACTTTGTGAGCTGCCTGGAGCGAATCGTCCCCGAGGCGGAAGCCATTCGTGAGGATCCATTCATGTCGGTGGCATTGGAGGGACGACGCACGCGCATCGGGACCTTCCCCATCAGCATTGCATTCGAGGAATTTGCCAATCACGCTGCCAGTCGCGACGTTGAGGCATTGTCGAATCAGTTCCGGCATGAATTGTCGAACAAGTTCCTGGTCCTCGGTGTCGACCGGCTCGACTACACCAAAGGAATTCCGGAACGTCTGCGCGCGTTTCGCATTTTGCTCCGCCGTTATCCGGAACTGCGGCACCGCGTGACGTTGCTCCAGGTGGTTGTCCCCAGCCGCGAGGAGATTCCCAACTACAAAGACTTGCGGCGTGAGGTTGAGTTGCTGGTCAGCCAAATCAACGGTGAGTTCACCGAGGGCGGTTGGGTGCCGATCCACTACATGCACCGCAACCTGACCCGCAAGCAATTGCTCACCTACTATCGGGCCGCCGACATCGCGCTGATTACGTCCCTGAAAGACGGCATGAACCTGGTTGCCAAGGAATTCTGTGCCGCGCAGGTCGATGAGACGGGTGTGGTGATTATCAGCGAATTCGCGGGCGCCAGCGCAGAACTACAACACGGCGCCATTGTCGTGAATCCCAACGACCTCGCCGGCATCGCGGAGGCGATCCATAAAGCCTGCGTCATGCCGATGGAAGAGAAGCGCGCGCGCATGCGCCTGCTGCGCGATATCGTGCGCACCTATAGTGTTCAGAACTGGGCCGAGGCGTTTCTAAATGCAGCTCTGAGCACGCACCCCGAGGTGCAACCCAAAGAAGCCCCGGCGGAGCACGCGGCGATTCCCTTGGCCACCCCACCTGAGACACGCGAACAGAAAATCGCCTAAGCGCGGTATTACTTTCGCACCTTTCTTCCACTCTTCGCCCGTTTCCTGTCCGCAAACAGGGTTCCGCGGCAGTGCCGCGCCTTGCAGTAGCAAGGCGCGGGATCCTCGGGATCGCCGTCGTAGAGGTTGTAGTCGTAGGAGAGTTCGTCACCCGCTGCAATATTGCGAATGGCGCGAATGAATACCCGCCCATCGATCTCGTCCGCCTCGCAATTCGGAGCGCAGGAGTGATTGATAAAGGCGGCAATGTTGTCGCCATCGATGACGTGCCCGCCGTCCGTCAAGCCGAACAAATACGTGCGCGGAGAATAGTCATAGATTGCGTCAGCTTGATCGTTGGTCAGGCGCGGCCCGGTGTACTCGACGACGATATGCTTCTTCTTAATCGGGGTCGTGGTGTACACACCATCAGCATGGATCTTCGATCTGCGAATGACTAACGCCATGAACTGGTTCCTTGTCCGCAAAAACGGCGGAGCAATCCAGAATAAACGAGGAGCCCGTCGGACGACTTTGGCCGCGATTACGACATTTAGCGCGATGAGCGCAAAGTCGATTGCAACTGTTTGTCTGGCAGTTGTGCCGCCATCATCGCTTGCCCAGCAACATCCCAATGGCCTCGGCCGCTCGCTGCGGAGCACTCATTCCTCCACTCGTACCGCGGAGCCTTGACCTGACGATCCGCAGCCCATTCAACATTTCTGATCGTGCTGGCCCGTCGGATATGATTTTGCGCATTTCCGACGCCACCGCCTCCGCCGTGAAATCATGCTGCACCAGCTCCGGAACCACCTTCTCACCCGCGATCAGGTTCACCATTGCAAAATAGGGAACTTTCACCGTCGATCGTCCGAGCAGGTATGTCATGCCCGTCACGCGATATACCATGACGAATGGCAACTCCATCAGCGCGGCTTCAACCGTCGCTGTGCCGCTCGCAATGATACCTGCACGAGAGTGCGCAAGCGCCGGCAGCGCCTCGGGAACAAGGTGGATGTGTTCGCCAATGTCCCGCGCCGTCATCAGGAACTGCGCAAAGTATTCATGTTCGAGCGTCGGCGCTACCGGAAGCAAAAATTCATAGCCCGCGCCGAGTAGTCGCGCCGCCTGCAGAATTCCCGGCAAGTTCATTCGGACTTCTTTGCGCCGGCTGCCTGGCATAAGAGTGATCCATGGTTTCGCCGGATCGAGTCCAAACGTTGACGCATATTGCTCCCGTGAAATTACCGGTCGCGAAAGCTCCGCCAGCGGATGCCCCACGAAGTCAGCATCCACTCCGCGATCGCGATAAAACTTCTCTTCAAAGGGAAAAATGACAAGAGCTTTGTCTAGGTACTTGCGCAGCAGTTTCACCCGTCCCTGCCGCCATGCCCAGAATTGCGGGCAAACGTAATACACCACTGGCACGCCGCGCTTGTTCATCTGGCGCGCAACTCGCCAATTGAACGCGGGGGAGTCGATTACGACTGCCAGATCTGGTTTCCGCCGGTCGGCTTCTTCGATCAGGTGATCAAACAGGCGCCAAATCTTAGGAAGATGACTCAGGATTTCGGTGATGCCAACAACCGCCAGGTCTTTGGCATCGACAACCGTGTCGCACCCCGCGGCGCGCATCTTCTCGCCGCCAACGCCAAAGAATTCAATCGTCTCACTAGGACGGGCGCGGACGCCCGTTCGACTCATTGCCTCCGGTCGTTCGCTCAGGGCAGGCTCCGTCCTTCCAGCGCCAGCTCGCGAGCGCAGCGCCTCGATCAACTGCGCCCCGTACATCTCGCCCGACGCTTCTCCCGCTGAGATCAGGATTCGCACACAGCATTGTACCGAGGCTGAA
>Ga0070713_100002497_pt1 | contig 12015 bp, 16 predicted proteins | sample LARL82metaG_FD_65465 | JGI IMG/M metagenome (GOLD analysis project Ga0070713, IMG submission 65465) | Corn, switchgrass and miscanthus rhizosphere microbial communities from Kellogg Biological Station, Michigan, USA - LAR L8-2 metaG | ecosystem: Host-associated > Plants > Roots > Rhizosphere ... | reverse complement strand
CGTAGTTGTTCGCGAGGTCGAAGTGGGTCACGCCCAGGTCGAAGGCGCGGCGCAGGATCGCGCGCTGGGTGTCGATCGGGGTCGCGTCGCCGAAGTTCTGCTACTGTCCTTGACGCCTCACTCGGCAGGGAGCGAGGCGTCAAGGACATGGGGAGTGTGCCCGGCGTTATTCGAGCGGCTGGCGGGCGATGCCCCCCGGGTCGCGGCCGGCCAGCAGCCAGCCGAGGACCGTCGCGGCGAGCGGCATGCCGGCCAGGATCACCAGCAGGTTGGTCACGGGGATGCTGGTCAGCGACGACAGGCCGTCGAGCGAATTGCTCCTGAAGAAGCCGATCGCCGCCAGGTACCCGCCGACGGTCGCCACTGATACCCGTCCGTCGAAACGCAGAATTCACATAGAAGTACCTCGTGCGTCATGTGATCAGGAGTGTCGGCGGGGCCTCCCTGCCGATTCGGGGGCATCAGGGTGAGTCATACGGAGGCCTATGCTTCGCGGGCGATCGCCTGGGCCAGTAGAGTGCGCGGTCCGTTGGCCCAGATGACCGGCACCATCTCAAACCGCCACTCGGGGGCGAGTCTGATGGCCTGGACACGGTCGACGAGCACTTCAGTGGCGATACGTGCTTCGAGACGGGCCAGTGGTGCACCCGGACACAGGTGCCGCCCGTACCCGAACGCTACGTGCGCCTGCAGATTGGCCCGGTCGAGGTCCGCATGCTCTGGGCGGGTGAACACAGCTGGATCGCGATTGGCTGCCGACAGCGACAAGACTGTCCTGGATCCTTCCGGGATCGGGCACTGCCCGAGTTCAGCGCCGGCGGCGGCTGTGCGGTAGATGGCTGTTGACGGCGGGTACAGGCGCAGCATCTCCTCCACGAAGGCAGAAATGCGATCGGTGTGACGCTGCAGGGACTCCAGCGTCTCCGGGTGTTCGGCAAGGTGCATGACAATGTGCGCAAGCAGGTGACGCGTGGTGTCGCTGCCTGCCTCGAGCATGAAGGCGATGATGGTAAGCATCTCGATCTGCGTGAGCGGCCTGCCTTCTGGCCGTGCGGTGACGAGTGTCGTGAGGAACGAGTCCTCCGAAGAGCCCGACTCGCGGCTGGCGCTGGCGCTGGCCTCATCTAGCAGGTTGCTCATGTAGGCGGAGAACTCGGGGAATCCGGCCACGATGCCGTGGCCACCCGGCCCGCGGTTACGCGTCAGCCATTCGCTGTGGCTGATCTCGTCCACCCAGCGGTCCAGGCGATCCCAGTCCGCGTCGGGCACGCCGATGATCCGCGCGATCGTCGTGATGGGTGTCCATCGTATGTAGTGCTCTACGAAGTCGACCGGACCGTCCTGAGCAATGATCCAGTCCATAGCCTGCTCGCACGAGCGCCGAATCGGCTCCTCGTAAGGGGCGACGCGAGACTTCGTGACGGCGGCGTAGAACAAGCGGCGGATGATCGAGTGGCGCGGCTCGTCCAGCTGGATGACGGCAAGTTCCTCCTCAGTGATTGTCGTGCCCTCTTCGAGAAGACTGCCTGGGAACTGGCTCCACGAGCCCAAGGCGTATGCGACGTCGTCGTAGCGGGTGCAGAAGATCTGCCCGGTGCTGATCTTGGCCAGGGGTGCCGACCGCCGCAATTCGGCATGCAACGCATTGGGGACGCCGGACTCCTTCTCCAACGGATTCGGCCCGTTCCAGGCCACGATGCTGTGCTGTGTGTCTGAAGATGGCATGGTTCAGTTCCTTGTCGCCAGGGTGAGAAATCGACTGCGGTGGAACAAGAGAGGGGCGCGAGTGTCGTCGTCCGGCAGGTCTACGTCGCGCAAGCGGCAGACAACGATCGTGTGATCTCCGGCGTCAATCTCCTGCTCGACCTCGCAGTGCAGCCAGGCGAGACAGCCGGCGATCTCGGGCGAACCCCAGGTGGACTGACGCCAGTCGACCCCGTAAAACTTCTCGGCACCGCTCACCGCGAAGGAGCGGCACAATTTGTCCTGGTTGTCGGCCAGCACGTTGATGCAGCAACTTCCCACCTCGCGGATCCGGGGCCAGGTGCGCGACGACCGACCCGGACTGATCATGATCAGCGGCGGGTCGAGTGAGATCGCGGAGAACGACTGGCAGGAGAAACCGATCGGGCCGGTGTCGTACCCGGTCACGATGGTGAGGCCGGAGCAGAACGTGCCCAGCGCACGTCGGTAGAGCGCCGGGTCCAGCTGAGTGTTCACTGGCCGGGCCGACCGGATGGCAGGACGACGTCGGAACCGCCGGGGAGTGGCGCGATGGCCCGTCTGAACTCGCCAGCCAGCGCCTCGGCTACGCTCCGGACGTCCCAGAAGCTGCGGAGGATGTCACCCATCGCCGTGGCCACCGGCGGCGAAATCGCGTTCAAGCGCATGCCCCTGTCGACGGCATCGACCGCCCAGGATCGGGTGATCGTGAGCACGGCGGCCTTGGCCGCGCCATAAAGTGCTCCAAGCATGTGACGCAGCACGTGGACGCCGCAGCGCACCGTACCCTCGGCGTTGACTGCGAACATAGACTGAACGGGCGTGATGTCCTCACGACGCGAGAGGCGGTGAGGCGGTAAAGCCCGGCATTCTTTACGAGCCCGTCAGTCCGGCCGAATGCGTCGACGCAGTGATCGCCGAGCGAGTCGGCGCCGCTCCAGGTCGCGATGTCGGCCGCATCCGCGATCGCGTGCCCGCCGCGCGTGGTAATCGACTGCACCGTCTGAGCGGCGGCGTCGGCATCGACGTCGCTGACCATCACGGCGACACCTGCCTCGGCAGCCGCCATCGCGTACGCGGCGCGGAGTCCGCGTCCGGCGCCGGTGATGATAACGACCTTGCCGTCCAGGAACGTCATCTCGACTTCCTCGTGAGTGTGCGTGCACTACCGGCGGCACGTGGCCCCATTACAGCAAATCATAGAATCATTGACGGACAGACTTCAAGGCCTTAGACTCGACACGTGGGGAACACAGGGCGCAGCGCGGCTTCAGCGGGCGGACGATGCTGATCGTGGTCAGCGGCGAGGGCATTACCTGTCTCGAACCGGACCACATGGACCGTCTTCAGGTAGACGTCCGCGCTGGGGTAAGTGACGAGTTGGCCCGGAGTCAGCTGTCGTCACTCGGCCTCATGGACGGGACCCACGTCTGGCTGGACGTGGAGCAGATTCGCGCCCTCTCGGGCCGGGCCGACGATGTCCACTGGGCCGAACGGTTCGAAGGGATGCTCCGCTACGCCCGGAATCGGGGCTGGCTGCGCGAAGCCGCATTGGTGCGAGCCCACCTCACGCGCACGGACGTGCCCACTCAGGACGCACCTACGCAGGACGAAACATCGTGAGCATCATCGAGGTCAGTCGGCGCGGTGAGGTGTCGGTCGTCCTGCTCAATCGGCCGGACCGCCTTAACGCGTTCGACGGTGACATGACAATGGCGCTGATGGCTGGCGTCAGCGAGGCGGAGAACGATCCGGATACCAAGGCGATCGTGATCACAGGAGCTGGCCGTGCCTTCTCGGCCGGCGGGGATGTCCGATCGTTCGGGACGAACGTCGACACTCGGGTGAACCGGCGCGGATGGCATCTCGCCAACTTGATGTTGCGGGTCGAGAAGCCGACGATCGCGATGGTCAACGGGGCCGCCGTAGGTCTCGGCCTCACGGTGGCACTGCTGTGCGACGTCGTAGTGGCCGCAGAGGACGCCAAGCTAGGCGACACCCACGTCAACCTGGGCCTAGTGGCAGGGGACGGCGCTGTCGTCACCCTCCCGCTGCTTATCGGACCGCAGCTCACAAAGGAATTGCTGCTCACTGGTCGGCTCGTAACGGGTCGCGAGGCATCCGAGATGGGAATCGTCTTGTCCGCGCACCCGGCCGATAAGCTTGAGTCAGCCGCCTTCGACCTAGCCAGTAGTCTGGCAGCCCAGCCGACGTACGCGGTGCGGGCTACCAAGGCAGTCATAAACAAGTACGTCCGCTGGATGTCCGACCAGCTTCTCGACGTGGCGCTGGCCTACGAGGAGGTCTCCAAGCACAAGCCCGAACACCACGATGCTGTCGCCCGCTGGCGGGAAGGCCGGGCTCGGTGACAGGTGAAACGGGAGGTGAGTCCGTGAGCGCCGTCGGTCTGGCGGTCGAGCCAGGCGCCGCTGCCCTGGTGCGTGAGGAGATGCCGGGCTCGGCTTCCCGCCTCCCACCCACCGGGGTGTTGACGTCATCCAGCCGAAGGCGGTGGCCGCGGCCATGGACGCCAAGTAGAGGTCGTCCGGGCCGGCCCATCTGGTCAACAACGCCGGGCCAACCAGCGCGAGCGACTTGCCTTTCGACGTCGGGCTGCGGGCTGGCGCCGGGAGCGTCGACACTGTGACCAGCGCCTGGCTGGCGCTCGCACGGGCCACGCAGATCCGCGCGAACGCGGTGGCGTCGGGCGTCGTAGAAACGCCGCGAATGTCAGGGCTGGTCGCGAGCGACCTTGGTGATAAGATCCGCGCACGGTGCCTCTGCAACGGTTTGCGAAGCCGGAGGAGATCGCCCAATTCATCGTTTTCCTGTTCTTGCCGTCGGCGGCCTATGTCAACGGCGTCGTTGTGCCGGTCGATGGCGACTAGTCGCTCGTACAATAGGCGCAAGCTGTGACGACGACGCCAGCTACGTCGAGAATCGACATGTCAAGGCGATTCGAAGATGCGAGGCAGGATTACTACCGGCGCACAGGAACGAGGAGGCGAATATGCGATCGGCCCGAGTAGGTGAGCTCGTCGCGGACAGCTTGCGCAATCGGATTCTCAGCGGGACTGTCGCAAGCGGTGAACGTCTTCCGCCACAGGAGGAGATCCTCAAGGAGTTCCGTGTTGGCCTGCCATCGGTGCGGGAGGCCATGCGCATCCTAGAGGTCGAAGGACTCGTTACCGTCCACCGGGGAAACGTAGGTGGCGCAACCGTACACCTGCCCAACGAGGGCCGTGTCGCCTACATGATGGCAATGGTCCTGGAGTCCCAGCGGATCCAGCAGAGCGAGGTCGCGACAGCCCTGTTGTGGCTTGAACCGATTTGCGCCGAGATGTGCGCCCAAAGGCCGGACCGGCTTGAGACCACGGTGCCCCGCCTGGACCAGTCGCTCGAGAATCAGCGCAGTGCCATCGGTGATGCCGTGAGCTTCAACAAAGCCGCCCGCGAATTCCACGTGGTGATCGTGGAGGGCTGCGAGAACGCCGCCATCTCGCTGGCCGTCGGAGGTCTCGTCCAACTGTGGAGCGCGCAGGAACAGACGTGGACCGAATCGGCGGCCCCTAAGGGCTACTTTCCCGGTAAATCCGTCCAGCGGGAGATCATAGCCGCCCATGAGCGCATCGCGACAGCCATCCGCGAAGGGAACGAGGCTGCGGCAGCGCACCTGGTGAAAGCGCACCTCCAAGCCGCCCAAGGCTTCCATCTGTCGGTGGAGAATAACGCATACGTGGTATCGGAGCCATTGCGGCACCTGCAGCGGGATTAAGCGACTAAGTCAGATTACGCCGCGCTCCATGAGATCGGCCAGCTCCCCCGAGGACAGCCCGACCAGGCCGCACCAGATCTCGGTATTGTGTTCGCCGACCGTAGGCGCCCCAGTCGGCTGCTGATCCGTATCGAGCACTACCGGGAACGCGGCGGGCTGCAGGCAGGTGCCGAGTACGGGGTCGGTAACTTCGACCAGTTCGCTGCTCATATGACCCAAGCGGTGTTCGTCTACTATGTCCCGCGGCGTACGCACAAGCGCGTGCGGTACCTCGGCCTTCTCGAGTTCTCGGATCAACTTGTCTGCAGTCAAGGCGGACGCAATCACCCGCGACGCTGAGTCGCCGCCCGGCTGATTGCCAGGCCAGATGACGGCGGTCAGCGCGTCGAGGTCCGTCGGCCGCGATGCGCCGGTGGCGACATAGCGTCCGTCGGCGCCCTCGATGAGAAGCAGACCGGGCAGATCCGGGTCGAGGGCGCCGCTGCGTGTCGCCGGGGCGCCCTCCTCCTCCGCGGCGATCCGCCAGTCGAGCGTCCGGAAGATCGACCCAAACAGGGATGCATCGACAACGGCGCCGTCGCCGTCGACTTCGCGCCGGAACAAGGCGAAGACGGCGGCCTTGGCGGCGAACACACCTGTGAGGTGATCAGAGATCGTGATGTTCGACTTCATGGGCGGGCCGTCCGGGTACCCAGTCAGCCCGAGCAGGCCTCCATGCGCGATCCCGACCATGTCTACCCCAGGCCGACGAGCCAGAGGCCCTGTCTGCCCAAAGACAGACACCCGGACGTATACGAGGGATGGCGGCAGGTCACTCGGCCCCAGACGCCAGCGCTCCATCGTCCCTGGGCGGAAGTTCTCGCAGAGGACGTCGACGCGCTCGGCGAGTCGGCGCAGCAGGGCCTGCCCTTCCCGAAGCCGCAGGTCGAGAGTGATGCTCTTGCGCCCCCGACCCTCGACAGACCACATGAGCGAATTCCCGTCGTGGAGCGGACCCAGGTAGCGGAGGAACTCACCTGCGCCTGGCTGCTCCACCTTAATGACGTCCGCCCCTAGCTCGCCCAGCGCGCCGGCGCAGAAAGACGCCGCGATACGCGTGCCGGCATCGAGCACCCGAAACCCGTCAAGCGGGCCGAGCGCGTCTGCCACATCATCCTCCGACCGTTATGGATCAATGATAGCCATGATAGCATGCAACGGTGGTCAATGGCAGCGGTCTACTCAAAGGTGTCGTAGCGGCCGTCATTGGCGAGTCGCCGACGGCGACGCTGTGCGGTGCCTGCCTCGCCGAGTACGGCGCCACGGTCTATAAGATCGAGCAGCCGAGAACCGGTGATCCGCTCCGCGCTCTCGGCCCGACAGTTGAAGGCGTCAGCCTGCGCTGGGCTACTCTCGCAGCCGGTTTGCGCAGTGTCACCTGTGACCTGTCCAATCCGCGAGGGCGCGATCTGTTCAGTCGGGCGATCCCCTGGATCGATGTGATCTGCGACGGCCGAGGTGACTGCGACCCTGCCGCTGAGGAGCTTGGCGACGACGTTCCGGTCGTCCTAAGTTTCGGGACCCGGGATGCGTTCGGAGGGCTTCAGGCTGGCGTGGCCGAGGGCTTCCTCGGGGCAGCGCGAGGCGGGCTGATGGAGCTCACTGGCGACCCGGCGGGAGCTCCGCTGGCCCTCGGGACGGACGTGGCAGTTCACCTCGCCGCTGCTTATGGCGCTCAGGCCGCGGTCGCCGGACTTCTTGGCGCCCGTCGAACCGGCCGCCCGTTCCGGATGAGCGTGCCTGTCGACGGTGCTGTCCTGCGTATCACCGAGTGGGCCGTTCCCGCGGTCGAGATAGCGGGTATCGTGCGCCGACGCGAGGGGAACTTCCCGTCGGCTGTCGCCCCCATCGGCGTATACCAGACCGCGGATGGCGATTTCGTCGGACTCGTCGGCGCGTCGGATGCGAACTTCCGTCGTCTCGTGGCGGCGATGGATCGCCCGGAACTGCTGGACGACGCGCGTTACCAGTCAGTGCAAGACCGGGCCGCGAATGGGTCCGGTCTAAATGAGACGATTGCAGCCTGGGCAGGCTCCCGCACAACGCAGGATCTACTGGCCAGGTGCGGCGAGAACGGCGTGATCGCCTCCCCGGTAAAGTCCATCCGGGACTTGATCGAGGATCCGCAGGTTATGGAACGAGGCGAGGTGCGCTACCTCCCGGACCCAGTCATCGGAGCCATTCCCCAGCCAGCGCCTCAGCCGCACATCGGGGCGCGCGTGCCCGAGCCCAGAGCGGTGCCGGCGCCTCTCCTGGGCTCGGCGAACGAAGAACTCTGGGTCGATCGCGTTGGGGTGAGCGTGGCTGAACTAGCAGCTCTGGAAGCTGTCGGCGCTGTCTGATCAGACCGGCTCCCGAAGATCACGCATCAATCGATCAGGGCGAAATTTACCCCGATAAGCTCACAAGGCTCGCCGTACGGATTCGACCATGAGTGCCACGTACCCCGCTGCACTACGACGTCACCAGTGCCGAGCGGGACTGGCCCCGTCTCGAGGATCAGGTCGATCCGCCCGTTCATCACGACGATGACGTCGATCGTCGGTGTCGCGTGCATGTTCGGGCCGCGGGAAGCGTCGAAGTGTTGCTGACGATCGACGTCACCGCCGGAATCGGCCGCTTCGGCCCCCCCGGCCTCGTCCGGGGGGTGGAACGTCCGGATGACGCGTGCGTACCCCGGCCCCGGGATCATCGTCGGCCGGTCGGCCGTTATGAGACCGTCGTGCTCGGTCCGGGGCGGCATGGGGATCTCGAACAGCGAGGCGAGCCCGAGCCCGCCGCGTGCTCTTAGCTCGTAGCGCGACTCGACGGGCCCGTCGGCTAGGACACATGAGCGGCCGTCAGCGTCGACTCCGGTGATGACACGACGGATGGATTCCACGGGCGGTCCCTCCTCGGCACAGTGGATGGTCTCAGGTCAGGTCGACGCCGGGGTGTCGAGGTAACGAAACTCCGGCGTCCTCCCAGCGGTCCGCCACGGTTGAGCGCAACGGCGGCGACCGCGGCGTCGACGCTGACCAAGACAGTGTCCTCGCTCGTGCTGCTTACATCTTGTAGGGGGTACGGCTATCATTGTATGATGGCAACGTTAGCATTGTTATCCTGATAATGCAGCAAGTGCTATCGTTGTCCTGATAATGCACCAAGTGAGCAGGCGCGATTGCGCTGGCATCCTGGCGGAAGTGAGAATGGCATGCGCTTTGCCCTGTCGGCCGAGCAGGACCAGTTCCGGCAGGCAACTCGCGACTTCCTGACGACCTACTCGTCGCCGGCCCGGGTGCGTGAGGTGATCGACACGGATGACGTTGTCGACGAGAAGCTGTGGCGTCGACTGGCGAACGACCTAGGAGTAGTGGGCCTCAATATCCCTGAGGAGTTCGGCGGTACTGGGGCTACCTTCGTCGAGGTCGCGATCGCGGCCGAGGAACTCGGCCGCGCGCTAGCGTGCGTGCCCTTCCTCTCGACAGCAGTTCTCGCCACCTCCGCGCTCCTCGAGTCGGGGGACCCGGTTGCCTGCAGGGACATCTTGCCCGCCATAGCCGAGGGACGATCCATTCTCACAGTCGCGCTCGGCGACGGCCCGGCCAGGACTGATAGGCCTGCCGACCCCGTTCCGGCGGCGGAATCCGTCGATGGCCAGTGGCGCGTGAACGGCGAGCTCACATTCGTCCTCGACGGCGCCGTAGCCGACGCGGTTCTGTTCGCCGCCGACACTGATGGCGGCCCGAGCCTTTTCCTGGTCGATTCCAGCGCAGCGCAGGTCGAATCGCTGACAGGCCTCGACCTCACCCGGCGATTCGCGCACCTGCGCTTCGCGGCCGCTCCTGCCCGGCTGGTCGGCACCATCGGTGACGCGACGCGGATCCTTACTCGGGTCGCGGACCTCGGCTCGGTCGCGATCGCGGCAGATGCGGTTGGCGGAGCCGAGTCCTGCCTGGACATGGCCGTCGCGTACGCGAAGATCCGCGAGCAGTTCGGCAAGCCGATCGGGTCCTTCCAGGCGGTCAAGCACAAGTGCGCGACGGTGTTGCTCGAGGTCGAGTCGGCGCGCGCCGCTGCGTACTTTGCCGCATGGACAGCGATGGCCTCGCCGGAGGACCTGCCGCAGGCGGCCAGCATGTCCAAGGCTTACTGTTCGGACACGTACGTCCACGCCGCGCAGGAAAACATCCAGATCCACGGCGGCATCGGGTTCTCCTGGGAGCACCCCGCTCACCTGTACTTCCGGCGCGCTAAGTCCGCCCAGCTGCTGTTCGGCAGCCCGTCGGCGCACCGAGAGCGCTTGGCAGATCTGCTCGGGATCTGACCTGATCCTGGCAGGCTGACTCAGAAAGGGTCCGCAGAATGGCGGCATTCCGCGACCAGGTCGCGGTGATCACCGGCGCGGGCCGGGAGGTGGGCAGAGCTCACGGGCTAAGGCTGGCGTGCGACGGCGTCGCGGTGGTCTTGGTGGACATCGCCCGTAACACTGGGCGACCGATCGAGTACTCGCTGGCCGACGAGGAGGGCTCGTCCACCACCGCGTGCGGACGACCGTCAACGCCCTGGCACCAGGCGCGCTACGTAACCGGCAGCGCGATCGCGGTCGAGGCCGGACACTTGCCGATCCCTGGCTGTGTCGGCTGAGATGTTAGCCGAAACGACAATGTGTTAGGAGCGTAACCGGTGAGCCAACCCGACGCCGCAGCAGAGCCCGTCCTGGTCGAGCATCGATCCGACGGGATCTCTGTGGTGACGCTCAATCGTCCCGAGCGCCTGAATGCGAGCAACGCCGCCATGACCTATGCGTTGCTCGAAGCGCTGGCCGAGTCCGACAAGCAACCGGACACCAACGTTATCGTCCTCACCGGCGCCGGCCGTGCCTTCTGCGCTGGGGGCGACACCAACAACATGGGCGGGGAACCGACCGGGTGGGACGACGTGCACCACCGTGACTGGCATCTGTCACACGCCCTACTGAGCGTGGAGAAGCCCACGATTGCGATGGTCAATGGGGCCGCAGTGGGTCTGGGGCTAACCATGGCGTTGTTCTGCGACCTGGTCTTCGTGGCTGAGGAGGCGAAACTGGGCGACACCCACGTCAACATCGGCCTGGTCGCCGGCGACGGCGCCGCCGTCACGATCCCGCTACTCGTGGGCCCCCAGCGGGCCAAGGCGCTGATGCTCGGCGGCACCCTGATCACCGGCGCCGAGGCCGCACAGCTCGGGCTGGTCAACCGGGCCGTGCCGCGTGCGGACCTCGAGCGGGTCACCTGGGAGACGGCGACCCGCATCGCCGCCCAGCCGCCATACGCAGCCCGCGCGACCAAGATGGTCGTGAATCGCTACGTACGGTGGATGTGGCAGGAGGTCATGGAGTTCGCGCTGGCGGCAGAGCAGATCTCGGTAGGGATGCCCGAGCACAAAGCAGCGATCGAGCGTTATCGGACAAGCCGCGCTGCACCAGCAGCCGGACCCGTCGGCAAGGGCCGGTGACCCACCGATGCGCCGTATTGACCGGTCCGAGCACAAGTTGGTCGACCACCCTCACTTCACCAGGCGGACCTCGGCGGTCAGAATGGGTCGGCTGGAGTCCCCGTCAGGCGCCTCGGATGCAGTCGAGGTCGTGTCCGTGGCCTGCGACGGTGGCTCCATGACGGACTGGCACTCGCATGCGCGAGGTCAGGTTCTATACGTGATCGGCGGCCGCCTCACTGCCATCGGGCAGGCCGGCGGCGAGATGACCCTCGAGCCGGGCGAAGGGGTGTACGCCGCACCGGGGGAGGTGCACCGGCACGGCTCCGCTACCGGCGACGACGACGTCCTGTTCCTTGCCGTCACGATGGGCGGCACGGAGTGGGCAGCCGACATTGCCGCTTCGGCGGGCGATCGCGACCTGGGCAGTTCCGATGACCGAGGGTAACTCGGCGCGGCGCCGGCTGGTGCCCACTTACCTCGATGATCACCAGGCGGCACACTGGCGTGCGGTGGGCGCGTGGACCGACCGGCTGCTCACCGAGCTAGACGTCGCTGAGTCGCCGGACGCGGTCATCGTGGTGGACCGCGACCGACGGCTCACCGCCGCCGAACTGCAGTCGCTGTCGGCCGCGGTCGCAGCGCGCCTCCTGGCCGACGGAGTGTCGGCGGGGGACGCAGTCGCAATGCAGGTGCCGAACTGGTGGGAGGCGGTCGTCGTCACGTTTGCCGTAATGAGCCTTGGCGCCGTGCTCGTACCGCTGCTCCCCAGCCTTCGTGAGCGCGAGCTCGGGCATATCTTCCGGGAGATGAGACCGGTCGCCGCCGTAGTGCCGGAAACCTTCCGCGAGTCACCGCTTGCTGCGCGACTCAGCAAAGCCGAGCACGCACCGGGCCTGGTCTACCTGCTCCGCCCCGCCTCACCCGGATCGGTCAGGTCGCTGGTAGCCGAGCTCGCCGGCGAGACTCCGGGCATCGACGCGCCCCCGGGCGCCGAGGGCCTTCGCGACGCCGACGAACCCTGC
>Ga0070713_100002495_pt1 | contig 12023 bp, 9 predicted proteins | sample LARL82metaG_FD_65465 | JGI IMG/M metagenome (GOLD analysis project Ga0070713, IMG submission 65465) | Corn, switchgrass and miscanthus rhizosphere microbial communities from Kellogg Biological Station, Michigan, USA - LAR L8-2 metaG | ecosystem: Host-associated > Plants > Roots > Rhizosphere ... | reverse complement strand
CGCCGGCCTGATCACCTACATGCGCACCGACTCGGTGCGTGTGAGCGACGACGCCCTCACGGAAGTGCGAGGGTATATCGTTACGAAATATGGGGACGATATTCTTCCCGATAAACCGAACGTTTATCGTGTCAAAAAAGCTGCACAAGCCCAGGAGGCCCACGAGGCCATCCGACCGACGTCGCTCGAGTACGACCCGGAAAAGATCAAGGACTTCCTGACCAAGGAAGAGCTGAACATCTACCGGATGATCTGGGACCGCTTCGTGGCCTCGCAGATGAAGCCCGCGCTCTTCGACGTGACGGACGTCGACATCGCCAGCGGCCCCTACACACTCCGCGCCTCGGGCGAGGTGCTGAAGTTCGCCGGGTTCCTGGCCGTCTTCGGCGAAGCGGTCGCCGACGACGACGAAGAGACGCACGACGAGAAGGCCTTGCCGCCGCTGAACGCCGGCGAGACGGTGCGCCTCCTCGAGCTCGACACGAAGCAGAACTTCACGCAGCCGCCGCCGCGCTTCACCGAGGCCACGCTGGTGAAGGCGCTCGAGGACAACGGCATCGGCCGCCCGTCGACGTACGGCCAGATCCTCACCACCATCCAGACGCGCGACTACACCTACAAGCACGACGGGAAGTTCTTCCCGACGCAGCTCGGCATCCTCATCGCCGGCCTCCTCAAGCAGTCCTTCGGCGACATCATCGACGAGACGTATACGGCCCGCCTCGAAGAGGAGCTCGACGAGATCGAGGAGGGGAAGCTCGACTGGACCGACGCCATGCGCGAGTTCAGCGGCAAGTTCAACGCCGACCTCGAGCGCGCCCAGAAAGAGATGACGCAGGTAAAGGGCGAGGGGATTGCCACAGACGAGAAGTGCGAGAAGTGCGGCTCGCCGATGGTGATCAAGTTCGGCCGCTTCGGCGAGTTCCTGGCCTGCTCGCATTACCCCGACTGCAAGACGACGAAGGAGATGGCCAAGGGCGACGCCGCCGAGGCCACGGCCTCGGACGAGCAGATCATCTGCGAGAAGTGCGGGAAGCCGATGCAGCTCAAGCGCTCGCGCTTCGGCCAGTTCTTCGCCTGCACCGGCTATCCCGAGTGCAAGCACACCAAGGACCCGCGCCTGATGAAGGCGAACATCCCCACCGAGCCGCAGCCGCCGTGCGAGCTGTGCGGCAAGGAGATGGTGCTCAAGAGCGGCCGCTACGGCCCGTTCTTCTCCTGCTCCGGCTACCCCGACTGCCGCAACATCCGCAAGCTCGGCGGCGGGAAGTCGACGCCGCCCAAGCCGACCGGCGTGAAGTGCCCGCAGTGCGGTGAAGGAGAGCTGATGGAGCGCCGCTCCCGCCGCGGGATCTTCTACTCCTGCTCGCGCTACCCGAAGTGCGAGTTCGCGCTGAACAACAAGCCGGTCCCGCGCCCCTGCCCGAAGTGCGGCGCGCCGTACCTGCTCGAGAAAGAGACGAAGCGCGAGGGGCACATCGAGTACTGCAACAACCCCGAGTGCGACTACCGCGGGCCGATCAGCGCAGCAGTTCCCGCACAGGCGGTGTGATCAGGTCGTAGTCGATCAAGAACGTGTCGTGGCCGTTCGGCGACGACACCCGCTCGTGGCGCACGTCGTTGCCGTTGCCGCGCATGGCCCGCTCGACCTTCTCGACGTCGGCGACGGGAAAGAGCCAGTCGGTGTCGAACGAGACCAGCAGCGCCGCGCCGAGGTATCTGCCGAAGGCGCTGTCGAGCGAGCCGTACTGCTCCTCTAAATCCATTTCATCCATGGCCGCCTGCACGCGGATGTACGAGTTCGCGTCGTAGCTCTTCGCGAATTTCTTTCCCTGGTATTCGAAGTAGGAGTCGATCTCGAACTGCCGCGTGTTGCCGCGCCGGCGGCGCCCGAACTTCGTCTGCAGCGCCTGCGGCGAGAGATACGTCATGTGCCCGACCATGCGCGCCACCTGCAGGCCGCGCAGCGCATCGGCGTCGCCGTAGTAGTCGCCGCCGTTGAAGCGCGCGTCGCTCTCGATGATCTTGCGGCCGATGATGTGCCAGGCGATGCCCTGCACCGGCACGGCCGCGGCGGCGGCCATGACGATGACGGCGTCGGCGAAGCCGGGATAGAGCGCGCACCACATCAGGACCTGCATGCCGCCGAGCGAGCCGCCGGCGATGGCCCGCAGCCGCGTGATGCCGAGGTGGTCGAGGAGGAGCTTTTGCGAGTGGACCATGTCCTCGATCGTCGGCCACGGATAGCGCGAGCCGTACGGCACGCCCGACTTCGGATCGAGCGACGCCGGTGCAGTGGTGCCGAACGGCGAGCCGGGGAGGTTCGCGCAGACGACAAAGTATTTGTCGAGGTCGATGCCCTTGCCGTAGCCGATCAACCCGTCCCACCAGCCCGGCTTCTCGTCGTCAGAGGCGGCGTATTTGCCGGCCGCGTGCGCGCTGGCGGAGAGGGCGTGGCAGACGAGGATGGCGTTCGACTTGTCGGCGTTCAGCTCGCCGAAGGTCTCGTAGCGGATGGTGAAGGGGGCGATGACCTGGCCGTGCTGAAAGCGGAAGCCGGCGTCGACGACGAGGTCCTTCGGAGGCGCCGCGATGAACGTGGTCTGTGTAATTTCCGCCACGGCGAAGGATACCTACGATTGCGCCTCTCTTTTCAACTGACCTTCGTAAATCCGCCGCACCTCATCGATCGTGGAGATCTGCTCGATCGTCTTGTCATCGCGGATGCGCGCGATGCGCGGGAAGCGCAGCGCGTAGCCGGATTTGTGGCGCTTCGACTCCTGGATGCGGTCGAATGCGATCTCCAGGACAATCGTCGGCTCGACGACGTGCACCGGGCCGTAGCGGGCGGTCGTCGTCTCCTGGAAGTGCTTCGTGAGGCGGTCGATCTCCGCGTCGGTCAAACCCGAATACGCCTTGCCGATGTTCACCAGCTCGTTGTCGCGAAGCACGGCGAATGTGTAGTCGGAGAGCACCGCGCGGCGTTTGCCGTGGCCGTACTCCGCGGCAGTGACGACGCAGTCGAGCGTCGCCAGCGCCTTCTTGTATTTGAGCCACGACTTGCCGCGGCGGCCGGGCGTGTAGATCGACTCCGGGTCCTTGACGACGAGGCCTTCGTTGGCGCGGGCGCGGGCGGCGTCGAAGAGTTTGTCGACGTGTGCCGCGTCTTCGATCGGAGTTTGGTCCGAGAGCTTGATCGCGTCGTTGCGTACGATCTCGCGCAGACGCGACAACCGCTCTCGCAGCGGCAGCTCGAACAGCGCCTCGCCGTCGAGGTAGAGCAAGTCGAACGCGAAGTACGCCACCGGCGCGTCTTGCAGCAATTTCTCGGAGACCTTGCGCCGGCCGAGGCGCGTCTGGATCACGGCGAACGGCAGCACGCGATCTGAGAAGGCCACGATCTCGCCGTCGAGGATCGCGCCGCAGCCAAGCGCGCGCGCGGTCGCCTCGATCTCCGGGAAGCGGTGCGTCACATTGTCCATCGTTCGGGAGTAGATGCGCACCTGCGCGCCGTCCGTGTGGATTTGCGCGCGGATGCCATCGTACTTATCGTCCGCCAGCGCGCCGGCGCCGAGCATCGCCACGATCTCAGCCGGGTCCTCCTCCGGTTGCGCGAGCATGAACGCGAACGGGTGGAAGAGCGTCATCTTCGCCGAGTCGAGCGCGTCGCTCTTCGCCAGGAGCGCCGTCGCGCCGATGTCGCCGGTGAACATGTTCGCGCGGCGCACCTCGTCTAGCGTCCGCCCGAATGCCTTCGCGATCGCCGACTCGACGAGCCCTTCGACGAGGCCGATGCGCAGCTCGCGCTGCAGGATCTTGACGACGTAGCGCGCGCCCTGCGCGTCGACTTTGCGAAAGAGCTCCACGAGGACGTTCTTCTTCTCGGTCGTGCCGGACGTCGCGGCGAGGCGCTCGAACGTCTCGCCGAGCTCCGAGAGCGTGATGGTGCGCGACGGATCGTCGGCGAAGAGCTCGGCGACGGTGTCGCCGAGGTCCGCGTACTTCGGCCACGCCGCCCACAACTCTTCGGCCGTGCGTCCGGCCGCCTCCACGACCGCGTCGGCGATCGTCGACCAGCCGACGCCGGTGACGCGCTCCTCGCGCCGCGGGAACGGCGAGCCGGAGAAAAAGACGGCGGCGCGCTCGAGACTTGCATCGTCGAGCGCGAGCAGATACGCCGCCAGAGCTCGCTCTTTTTCGCTCTTTTTCGTCGTGGCGGCGATGGTGTTCGCCGTCACCGTGAAGTCCGAAAGCATGCGCGATAGAATCCCGCCCCTGATGAGGGTAACCGTATGAAAACGAAAGTAACAGTCGTCGGTGCCGGCAACGTCGGCGCCACCGTCGCCCAGGGCATCGCACTCAAAGAGCTCGCCGACGTCGTACTCGTCGACATCGTCGAAGGCGTCCCCCAGGGCAAGTCGCTCGACATGAACGAGACCGCGCCGGTGGAGACGTACGACGCGCTGCTGCGCGGCGTGAACGGCTACGACGGGACGGAGAGCTCCGACATCGTCGTCATCACCGCCGGCCTCCCGCGCAAGCCGGGCATGAGCCGCGACGACCTGCTGTGGAAGAACGAAGAGATCGTCGCCGGCGTGACGTCCGAGGTCGTGAAGCGCTCGCCCGACTGCATCCTCGTCATCGTCTCGAACCCGCTCGACGCCATGTGCGAAGTGGCCCGCCGCGTCTCCGGCTTCCCGCGCGAGCGCGTGATCGGCATGGCCGGCGTGCTCGACTCCGCGCGCATGCGCTACTTCATCGCCGCGGAGCTGAACGTCTCCGTCGAAAACACGCACGCCTTCGTCCTCGGCGGCCACGGCGACACGATGGTTCCGTTGCCGCGCTACTCGACCGTGGCGGGGATCCCAATCACGGAGCTGATTTCGAAGGAGCGCATCGACGCGATCGTCGAGCGCACCCGCAACGGCGGCGCCGAGATCGTGAACCTGCTCAAGACGTCGGCGTGGTACGCGCCGGGCGCGTCGACGGTGGAGATGGTCGAGGCGATCCTCAAGGACAAGCGCAAGATCCTGCCGTGCGCGGCATACCTGACGGGCGAGTACGGGCTGAACGATTTGTATGTCGGCGTGCCGGTGAAGCTCGGCAGGAACGGCGTCGAGCAGATCGTGCAGATCGAGCTGACGGCCGACGAAGAGGCCGCGCTGAAGAAGTCCGCCGCCGCGGTGAAAGAGCTGTTCGACAAGCTCAAGACGGGCGCGGCCGCAACGGTCTGACGGGCATGGATCGCGTGGCGAGCGCGTTACACTGAGCTCGCTCGCCATGAAAAAGCTCGTCATCGACATCGAGACCGTCGGCCTCCCGTGGGAAGAGCTCGATCCCTACGTCCGCGAGTACCTGATCAAAGGCCTTTCCGACGGCGACGCCGAGGAGGCCAAGCGCTCGGGCGGCCTCTCGCCGTTCCGCGGGCGGATCATCGCCATCGGCGTGATCAACATCGACGACGGGCGCTCCTGCGCGTTCTACGAAGTGCCGCGCCAGGATGACGTGCGCACCGAGAAAGCCGGGCTGCGGACGTACATCTCCGGCTCGGAGAAGCAGATCCTGGAGAAGTTCTGGGACTGGTTCGAGTCGGACTCGCGCTTCATCACGTTCAACGGGCGGCAGTTCGACGGGCCGTTCTTGATGATCCGCTCGGCGATTCACGGCCTCACGCCGAAGCGCGACCTGGTCGGGCAGCGTTACGAGCTGCACCCGAACTGCGACCTGCGCGAAGTGCTGAACTTCTACGGCACGCCGAACCCGCGGCAGTACAAGTTCAACCTCGACCTCGCCTGCAAGGCCTTCGGCGTGGAGACGTCGAAGGGCGAAGGGCTCGACGGCCGCTCGGTGGAGACGTGGTACCGCGCCGGGCGCCACCGCGAGATCGCCGAGTACTGCATGGACGACGTGCGCGCCACGGCGGAGCTATACGAGCGGCTGGCGTCGACGCTGCTGCCGCTGAACTTCCGCTTCCGCGAGGCGGAGCTGCGCTCGGCGCGCAACGCCGGGCAGATGCCGCTGATCCCGACCGAGAGCACGTTCATGCAGTCGATCGCGCAGACGTCGATGACGCTCGCCGCCGCCCTCGAGGAGGAGCCGGCGGTCGTCACCGGCTCCCACGAGGCGATCGTGCTGGAGAAGCTGATCCGCACCGGCGAGTCCGAAGAGCTGCCGTGAGGCGGATGCCCTCCGCCTAGCGAATGCTCTCGATCCGGAACGCCCGGAACGTCCCCCGCTCCCACCGTCCGCGCAGCGTCACGCGGTCGCCGCGATGGAGATCGGCGAACTGCAGGTGCCGGCCGCGCTCATCGCCGACCGGGCGGGCGTCGACCTCGATCGTCCGCCCCCGCTCGTCGTGCAGCGTCAGACGTTGCTCGTAGCGGTTCAGGCGCTCGATGCGGCCGCTCAGGAACTCCTCGCCGCCGCGGTCGATGAATGCCAGATCGTTGACCCACACGTAGTCGCCGCGGGTGTTGCCGGCGATCCGCACCTCCACGCCGACGCGCAACTGCCGCCGTCCGAGCACGGACGCCGGAATCCAGAACGAGTAGCTGTCGTGTTCGAGCGTGACGCGGTAACCGTCGTGCGAGCGGTCGTAGGAATAGCTGCGGATGCGGCCTTCGGTGGCGACGTGGCGGGCCGCCGCGGCCGGCATCGCCGCGAGCAGCACGAGAGCGAGGGTGAAAAACGCAGTCAGATGTCGCATGTCCTCTCCTTACCTCAAAGCGGCGCGAAACGTACAATCGCGCGGTTGAAAGTTTACCGAGCGCGTATCTTCACGCCCGTGGCCGATCCGTTTCCGCCGGAGACCGAGATCGCCACGACGTATGTCTATCACGACGACGGCTTCATCGCTGTGGACGGTGACCGCATCGTCGGTGTCGGCGACTTTCAGGACATGCCGCGCGAGAGCTCGGCGCTCATCCAGCTCGGGCGCGACGCCATCGTCGTCCCCGGCTTCGTCGACACGCACCTCCACGCGCCGCAGCTGGAGATGATCGGCTCGTACGGCGGGCACCTCCTGGAGTGGCTGAACCGCTACACGTTTCCGACCGAGGCAAAGTTCCGCGACCCGCTGCATGCCGCGGTGATTGCCAGGGCGTTCTTCGACGAGCTGCTGCGCAACGGCACGCTGTGCGCGCTGATCTTCTCGACCATTCATGCCGAGGCGACGGAGATCTTCTTCGCCGAGGCCGAGCGGCGCGGCTTCCGCGGCATCATCGGCAAGACCATGATGGACCGCAACGCGCCGCCGGCGCTGCTCGAGAATCCGCGCGAGTCGTACGAGCAGAGCCGCGTCCTGCTGCAGAAGTGGCACAAGCGCGGGCTGCTGCGCTACGCCATCACGCCGCGCTTCGCGCCGACCTCGACGCCCGAGCTGCTCGAAGCCGCGGGGCAGCTCAAGCGCGAGTTCCCCGACGCCTACGTCCACACCCACATCTCCGAGAACCAGAACGAGGTGCTGTGGGTCCAGCAGCTCTTTGACGAGGCCGAGTACGCCGACGTCTACGACCGCTACGGCCTGCTCGACGAGCGCGCCGTTCTCGCGCACGGTGTCTGGCTGACCGCGGAAGAGCTCGATCTGCTGGCGCGGCGCGGTGCGCGCATCGCGCACTGCCCGAACTCGAACCTCTTCCTCGGCAGCGGACTCTTTCGTCTCCACCGCACGCTGCAGGCCGGCGTCGGCGTCGGCCTCGGCACGGACATCGGCGCCGGCACGACGCCGTCGATGTTCACCGCCATGGCCGACGCGTACAAAGTCCAGCAGGTCCAGGGCGTGTCGCTCAGCCCGTTTCACCTCTGGTATCTGGCCACCCTCGGCGGCGCGCGGACGCTGTCGCTCGACGGCGAGATCGGCAGCATCGAGGCCGGCAAGTCGGCCGATTTCCTAGTCCTCGACCTCCGCGCCACGCCGCTCGTGTCGATGCGCAGCGAGCGGGCCAGCTCGATCGAGGACCTGCTGGCCGGGCTCATCTTCATGGGCGACGACCGCGTCGTGAAATCGCGCGTCATCGCCGGCCGCGAGGTGTGACGGCACGCGCGCCGCATCGTCAAAGCGTCAGGAGGTACGCATGAACGCGAAACTCTCGTTTCTCGCGTTAGCTCTGCTTGTATCCATGTCCTCTTTCGCGGAGGATCGTAGCGTTTGGCGGACGAGTGCCGACGTTCAGGAAGGCGTCGTCGGCAGCGTCGTCGGGACCGTCACCGACATCCAGGCGGGCAACCGCTTCGTCGTCGCGCCGGACGACGACAAGTACAGCACCATCCTCGTCGACACCGACGCGCTGACGACGCGCTGGAACGGCTTCGGCGGGACGATCAACGGCTCGCCGGAGATCTTCGTCGGCAGCGCCGGCTTCCCGAATCTCCGCACGGCGGACCGCGTCGAAGTGCGCGGCGTCGGCCGCGGGGTCGGCAACGTCCGCGCCGACACGATCACGCTCCTCGGCCGCCCGGTCGAGGCGCCGCAGACCGGCGTCGGCCAGACGCGCGATCCGGGCAACGTCTCGACGCCGACAGGTTCGACGACGACGCCGAGCACCGCCCCCGAGCGCCTCGGCCGGATCGAAGGGATCGTCCGCTCCGTGAATGCCGATGAGGGCCGCGTCGTCATCGAGACCGACAACCGCGCGCTGATGAACGTGCGCGCCACGACGTCGACGCCGGTGCGCTACAAAGGCGACACGTACCGTATCTCGAATCTCGAACAAGGCGACCGCATCCGCGTCGATCCGGAGAGCGGCACGGTGACGAGCGGCGGCGAGATCCGCGCGCGCTCGATCGACGTGCTGCAAGGCGTGCAGGACAGCAGCGGCGGCGCGTCCGCGTCGCGGCAGATCGGCAATCTCAGCGGGCGCGTGACGCGCGTCGACCGGGCGAACAACCGCATCACGGTGGACAGCGGGCGCGGCCCGGTGACGGTCGATCTCGCGAACGCGGTCGACGCGAACGGCCAACCGGTCCGCGCGCGCGACGTCATGGCCGGCGACCACGTCGACGTCACCGGCGGCGGCTACACCAACGACACGTTCAACGCGACGGTGGTGCGCTGGCAGGATGACAGCGGCGGCGCCGCTGGCGCGACTCCCGGCCCGAACCGCACGGCCGCACCCGCCGCCGATACCGGCTACGACCTCGGCACGGTGACGATCTACGGCACGGTGACGCAGACGCTGCGGAGCTCGCCGCAGCTCGTGATCCGCGACTCGGCGAACAACCTCGTGCGCGTCTACGCGGTCGACGAGCTCGTCGTGAAGACGCGCACCGGCGGCTACTCGACGGCCGACCGATTGACCGAGGGGGAGTCGGTGGCGGTGCGGGCGTATCGGGATGCGAGCGGAAACTTCATCGCGCAGACGATACGGTTGAGATGAGGGAACCGGGAACAGGGAATGGGGAACAGGTGGGCACTTGTCACCCGTCACCTGTTCCCCGTTACCTCGCAGTTATTTGGAATATCGTCCCTCCGCTCGCTGTCGGTACGTTCGCCGATGGAGAAGCCCGATCGACGCAGCCTCCTCCCCGGCGTCCGTGACGCCGGAACACCGCCCGCGGTCGTCCTCGACTCGCGGGCGGTGATTGCGCGGGCCCGCCGCCGTGCGGCCGTCCGTGATGTTCTCGATCTCGTGCTCCTGCTCTGCGTCGACGGGCTTTTCCTCGGATGGCCGCGCACGCACGTGCCGCTGCTCGACCGCCATGACTCGCTCCTCGCGCTGCTCGTGTTGAACGCCGCGACGGTCGCATTCGTCTGGCTCACGCGCGCGCTCCCGCGCTGGCGCGCCCGCCGCGTCGCCTCGACGTGGTGCGCCGCCGAGCGCTCTCGCGTCAGGTTCTGACGAGCAGCCGGCCGAGGATCACCAGCAGCACCGCGACGGCGACGACGATCGCGATCCAGAACATCCGCTTCTCGACGTGCGCCTCTTTCGGCGCGAACGGCGGCGGCTTGATCTCGCGCGCCGGCTGCGCGAGGAGGCGCGAGGCGATCAGCGCGACGTCGTAGTGCGGCGGCGGAATCGGCGCGCCGTAGAGCAGCGTGAGCGGGCCGCCGGGCGCGGTGAAGCGAAGCGCGTAGCCGGGGAAGACGAGCTTCGCCGAGGCGATCGGCAGCGGGGCGTTGTCGCCGTCGTCGATGACCACGTCGACGTCGGTCACGCGGCAGTTGAATTCGAGCGGCAGCGCCGGCTTGTCGGGATCGTCGCTGCTCCACCACTCGCGCTGCCGCTGCACGCTCACGTTGCGCTGGAAGACGCGCGCGGACGTCGTCAGCTCGAGCTTGCCGCTGTACGGCAGCGTGAAGTGGTAGACGGACGTCGAGCCTTCGCGCGTCCGCGGCGGCACGTTCAGCGGCACGAAGACGGGCGTCTTACGCGGCTGGACGACGTACGGGACCTGATCGTCATGTGTGTCGACGACGCGGACGTCCGCGAGGTCGCGGCTGTGCGCGAGCACGTCGGCGTCGAGCACGAGGGAGACGAGGCCGGGCTTCACGTCGCCGAGCGGCCGCGCATAACGGAAGTCGCCGCGGTCGAGCGGGGCGCCCGCGATCGTCAGGAGCAGCGCCAAAATCACGGCGTCTCCTCGGCCGGCGCCGCGCGCGTAACGAAGCGCTGCAGCAGCACGGCGACGAGGACGATGGAGACCGCCAGGCCGAGGAGCGAGCCGACGCGATAGAGCCCGCCGAGGCGGCCGAGGTCGTGGAGGAAGCACTTGAAGATCGTGGCCAGGAGCATGACGATCGCCGCCAGCCGCGCGCCGCGGCTGCGCGTGGCGATGCCGGCCACGAGCAGCGCCACGGCGAAGAGCGCCCAGCCGATCGTGTAGGTCAGGTCCTGGGCGAGCGACGACGAGAAGAAGTTGAAGGTGACGGCGGCGCCGCGCGAGAAGTAGTCGGCGATCTCGACGTTCAGCAGGACGAAGAGCAGCACGGTGCCGCACGACGCCAGCGCATAGCGGAAGCGCGCGCTCTGCAGCTTCGCGCCGGCGAGGAATGCGGAGGCGCAGGTGAGGTACGTGTAGAGATGAATGCCCGGCTGATAGACGAAGAGCGCCGGGTTGACGATGAGCCGGACGAAGACCGCGGCGAAGAGCGCGCCTGCCCAGATCAGCAGGCCGCGATGCGGGACGCGCCGGAAAAGCCATAGCAGCGCCGCCGCTTCGAGCGCCCAGCCGATAGTGATCCAGTGCTTTTCCAACTGCAGCGGAATGGCCGCGGTGATGAAGGCGAGCGCGGCGCCGGCGACGACGGCGAGCCTGGTGAGATCGACGCTCTTCCTTCGAATGCGCCACACGAGCAGGAGCAGCACCGCGGCCTCGGCGACGGGCAGGACGCCGATCATGTAGCCGAGGTTCGCCGCGAGCATCGCCCGCCGCGCGAAGACGAAGAAGGTGCCACTGGCGAGGACCGCGGCGACGTCCGAGCCGCCGAGGAACGGCGCGGCGAAGAAGAGAAGATAGAACGGCAGCGCGAAGAAGAATTGCTGGGCGGGCGTGTGGGTGGGGGCAAGCGCGGTCGCAAGCGCGGTGACGGCGACAGCGACGTTCGCGACCTCGGGCCACGGCGTGATCGCCAGGATGCCGATGAGGAGGAGCTCATGCGTCGCGCCGAGGGCGAGCAGCGGCGCGTGGGTCGCCGTCATCGCCGCGACGTGGCCGAGGAAGAGCGCCGCGAGCGCGGCGGTGGCGAAGCGGCGGTCGTTGAAGTTCCAGACGACGCCGAGCGCGGCGACCGACAGCGCCGCGCCGAGCACCACGTTCGCACCGAAGACCGACACGGCGATCACGATCTGCGAGGCCGCGAGCGCCGCGAGCATCACCGCGCCGCGTTTCAGGTAGATCGCCGCCGCGCCGACGGCGAGATCGAGGACGAGCAGCACGGCCAGGATGGGCCACGGCGGCGACGCGAGCGACGGTTTCGCGGCAATGAAAAGCAGAAAGAGGTAGGCGAAGAGGACGAGGAAAATCGCCCATCCCGACTCGTCGCGCGCCCAGATCGTGCCGGCGATGGAGAAGAGTCCGAAGCCGGC
>Ga0070713_100002493_pt1 | contig 12025 bp, 4 predicted proteins | sample LARL82metaG_FD_65465 | JGI IMG/M metagenome (GOLD analysis project Ga0070713, IMG submission 65465) | Corn, switchgrass and miscanthus rhizosphere microbial communities from Kellogg Biological Station, Michigan, USA - LAR L8-2 metaG | ecosystem: Host-associated > Plants > Roots > Rhizosphere ... | reverse complement strand
TTTCCCGAAACGGATGCGCGCCTGCGCCTCTTCGCTTCCGGCCTCACTCACCGCGGCAGGCACTTGCGACTGAGCAGAAGCGAGCGCCAGCAGCGATAGCAGGAAGACCTGCCAGTGCCGATAGCAGGACCTTGGGTGATGCAGCGCCATTACAGCGAAAACACCAGCAGCATGGGCACGCTCTCGATCGTGTAAGACTCCTTATTGGCTCGCGGACCGATCAAGCGGGGCGAAAGACCGCCGCCGGTCACTATTGCGATGTATTCCTTGCCATTCACCGCATAGACGATCGGCGGGGCGCCGAGGTATGTCCCGACATTCATCTTGTAGAGAGGCTTCAGAGCCTGGTCGTCGAGTACCTCGAACATGCCGTCACGAAACGCCGTAACCACGATACGACCCGCTGTTGCAACAGCCCCTGCGCAATTGGGACTGTCGGACTGCCGGCGTGCCTGCACTTCTGCATCAGCCGGGTCCAGGGCTACCAGACTGCCGGTGACCCGCTCCCGATTGTTGATCGCCCCGCCCATGATCTCATCCGGCTTGACGGTAACGGTATGGCAGCCCTCCCAGGTGCCCGCATACACGAGATGAGTGATAGCGCTATAAGCCGGAGGCCAATAGTTGGCGCCGCCATGCTGCTCCGGGCATACCTCCACAGCACCTTGATCACGCTGTGGCTGTACAGCGTAGATCTGCACGGGCTGGCCAGCCTTGTATTCGAGCGGTTTTCCCGTCCGCGGATCCAGCCCGCGGGTCCAGTTGAGCTTGGTAATGTACGCAGCCCCTTTGAGAAACTTTCCGCTCTGTGCGTCCAACGTGTAGTGAAAGCCATTGCGCCCAAAGTGACTGAGTACCTTGCGGGGCTTGCCATCGATGGTGGCGGTGACGAGCATCTGGGAGCCCACTTCGTCAAAATCAAACGGGTCATTGGGCGTGTATTGGAAATACCAGATCAACTTCCCGGTATCGGCATCCAGGGCCACCGTACTGTCGGTGAAGAGATTGTCCCCGGGCCGCGCGGCGGAGTCGTTGGCCTTGTTGGGATTACCTGTGCCCCAGATCAGCCAGTTGTTTTGGGGATCATAGGCTCCCGTTCCCCAGATAGCGCCTCCCCCGGTTTTCCACGCCTGGTCATCCCCGTCAGCCCATGTCCGGCTACCCTCCTCACCGGGCCTGGGCACCGGAAACCAGCGCCACAGCATTTTCCGCGTGGTCAGGTCGAAGGCGCCCACCCAGCCGCGCGCGCCCAGATCGCCGCCGCTCGCTCCGATGATGAGCTTGTCGTGCACGACAAGCGGCGCAGCCGTGAACACCTCACGTTGGTCCAGGCGCACGCTCTGGTCAAACACCGTCCTTCCGTCGTCCTTTGCCAAACCAACGACACGGCCGTCGTTGGTCACCACAATGACCTCGTTGGCGTACAAAGCGACACCCCGATTTGCGGGTAATTGCGCGGTCGCCTTGTTCACACCGGGGTCCGCGCGCCAAACGATGTCGCCACGGTCTCCGCTATGCACGTCCACCTTGTAGACGTTACTCCAGCCATCGCTCACATACAGGGACCCGTCTTCGACCAGCGGACTCGCCTCCATTGCGCTGTTGGGATAGAACCCGGCCCGCTCGCCGCCCCCCAGACCGGTCATGAAGGCAAGCTTGAGATCCTTGGCGTTACTGGCGTTGATCTGCGCGAGAGTGGAAAACCGGGTCGCCGCATAGTCCTTATGAACCATGAGCCAGTTTTCCGGCTCCCTATCCGCGGCCAACAGGCGCTCGGAGCTCACCTCGCGCGCACCAACCGGAAACGTAAGGCAGACGGTCGCCATCGTCGCCGCGAGCCGTAGCGCGCACGTGGATAGCAACGAGGTGGGAGATACAGACGCACGAGGGGAAAACATAGAATGGTTACAAGTTGACGATACGGGATAGGGGATGCTCACAATAACTCCTTGATTCATCTCGCTGACGAGATGTCAGTTCAACAGGATGCGCTCCTGGTCCTGCCACTCGCCGATTTCTGATGTGATGATACGGTCGCCGGGAGCCAGCCCATCGAGCACCTGCACCTCATTCACGGATACCTTGCCGATCCGGATGCCGACACGATCCGCATATCGGCCAGAAGGCTCCAGCTTGTAGACGCTGATCGCTGCATTGGATCTGACATAGGCAGGCTTTCCCACAAACAACGTGTTGCGGGACTCGCTGATATAGATGATGCCCTCGATCTGTAGCTGCGGTCGCGAGCCAGCAGGCAACTCACCCTGCAAGCGCACGTCGACGATCACGGTACCGTCCGTGACCCCCGGGTCCACGCGTGTGACGCTGCCCTTCACAGTACCTCTACGTGTATCCACGATCACGTTCTCTCCAGTCTGCACTTCCGTAGCTTCGCGCGCGGGTACGCGCAGCTCGGCATAGAGATCGTGCTGCTGCGCGATGCGTCCGATCGGACTGCCGGGCAGCAGTTGCTGTCCAACATCAATGCCAATCGATTGCACGATTCCGTCCATGCCAGCGACAATCTTCAGATTGCCGGCCTGCGTCTGCGCGCGCTCGAGCGCACGTGCCAGCTGATCGACGTGCGACCGCTTTGCATCGAGTTGAACCTTTACATTGTTGCGGACCGTCTGCAGACGGTTGGCTTCAATCTCCCGCGTCTTCACCAGCTGCGCGACGTTGAGCTGGCTGCGCTTGTAATTGACGGCCGGAATGATGTGCTGGCCCTCCAGCCGGGCCTCCGCTTCGAGCTGCACTTTCGCGCGCTCGAGGTCGAATTCCACCTGATTGAACGCGGCCTCCTGATTGAGCACGTTGGTCTGCAGCTCCGAATCGTAAGCCCGCAACTGGGCCACCGCCTCCTCCCATGCCGACCTGGCTTCCTCTGCGCTCGCAATGAGTTGAGGGTTGGTGAGCTCCGCCAGCAGCTGCCCTGTTTTCACGATATCGCCGGCTTTCACGGCCTTCCTTGCGACGCGTCCCGTAACCTGCGCGGCGATCTCTTCAAAGGTTTTCGGCAATAGCTGACCGTTCGCACTGACCGTCACCTCCATCGTGCCCCGGCGAACAGTGTCGATGCTCAGCGCCCTGTGATCGATCCGGCGCGTTCTGAAGTCGATGTTGGCGAGAGTGACCCCGCCGGCGATCAGCCCGATAGAGATCGCGCCGATCAACAAATAACGCTTGATGCGGGGTGCTCTGGATTTCTCTCTCGTTCGGTCCATGATTCGTGCTCCAATGCAAATCCTCTCTTCGAATCTGCTCGCGATGAGCGAGCAGAGCTGAGCGTTCGACCACGTACTGCAGCTCGCGGGCATTGCCGGGCCAGGAATATCGCTGCAGTACCATTCGCGCGCCATCACAGAAGCAGTGGGCGGTCGCGCCGTAGCGCTCGCGCGCGCGCTCCAGAAAATACTCTGCGAGCGGCAGGATGTCGGCCCTGCGCCTGCGCAGTGGGGGAATCTCCAGCGTGATTCCGTTCAGACGATAGAGCAGGTCCTGCCGGAAACCCTTTTCCGCGATCAGGCTATCGAGGCTCGCGCTGGTGGCCGAAATGAATCGCACGGCAACCTGACGGGCGGGTGCGGCGCCGGGCTTCTCGAGCGGCTGGTCTTGCGTCAGCCGCAGAATTTTCGCCTGTTGCGCAGGCGGCAGGTCGGCAATCTCATCCAGGTACAGCGAGCCCTCATCGGCGTTGGCGCACGTGCTTGCGGCAATGGTGTCCCTGTCGATACTGATGAAAGGCCCGTCTGCGTAAGGCGAATGACGGTGAATGTATTGCGCCAGCACGTTCTTTTCGGTCCCATTTTCTCCGGTGATCAGAACCGGCAGGGAGCTGGCTGCTACACGTCGCGTCACTGACAACACCCGCCCCATTTGTGGCGACTGGCACGCCAGCAGGCCATAGTCATCGACGATCGGAACAGCCACGGTAGTAACCCGCTCCGCTACCTCAACCGACCCATTCGTATTCGCGATGGAATTCACGGATGGCCCTGAGGAACAGCGTTTTCCTACCGAGCGCGGTGCGGGCCTTCGGAACAAAGCTGCTGTCGGGCTCGACGTTGCGGGTGCCAAACTTCACCGTATGGCTGCGTCGAAGGAGCGATTCGTACTCCTCGATCGTGAGCTCGTACCGCCGGTCGAGTTGCTCGCGGATATTCAGCGCGTGGATGCGCCGCTGGCCCTCCTTGCGAACGACGCCACTGAAGAACTCCGAGCAGCACCCCGAGCCATAGGAGAAGCAGCCCACTCGCTGCGGGACTTCGAAGTCGCCGTTGTCGATCGTGCTGGCCAGAGACAACATGGTGGTGGCACCCATGACGTTGCCGATGCGCTGGCAGTGCATGAGTCCTGGCGCCACGCGCTCCTCGAAATCCGCTTCGATCTGCCTGGGCTGCGCCTTGAGGAGCTTGCGCATCACCGTACGATGAGCCCCCTTGATCATGCCGCCGAACGGCGTGTGCATGGCCAGGTAACGGAAGGATTTCACGAAGTCAGCACCGTCCACGCGCTTGCGATATTCGAGAAACGCCTGCTCGAAGCACTCGAGATAGGAGAGCAGAGACAAGTCCGCATCGCCCGCCTCGCTGTCGACGAGCGGCCGGCAAGTGTCCATCACCTCGTAACCGTAATAACCACTTGCGCCCACATCAACCTGAAAGATGTGGGGACGGTCGCTCACGATCATCGCCGCAGCGCCCGCGCCACCACTGGGCTCGAAGAACGACCAGTCATCGGTGAGGCCCTCCCCGCCTTGGGCCGTCATAAAGCGCGAGACATCCGTTGCGATCACGAGCGCCTTCGCACCGGGCGAGGACTGTGAAAGGATGAAGTTGATGGCTGCCTGAAGGCCCGCCACTCCGGAATAACAGGCGCTCTTCACCTCCATGAGACGGCAGTTGCGACTCAACCCCAGGAGCTGATGGAAGTACGTACTCATCGACTTGCCAAAATCGAAGGCCGATTCGGTACAGGTGACGACGAGCTCGATGCTGCCCTTCTCCTCCTCGCTCAAGGCATCCACGAGCGGTTTCGCCGCGTTCACACCGTAACTGATCGGATCCTCATACGGCATTGCGACGGTCTTCTGCTTCATCAGCAGATTCTCGAACCGTGCTTTGTCCAACTTGCGATACTCCGCGAGCTTGCCGACGTCCAGATACGTCGTGCCCGCGAACACATTCATTGTTTCGATGCCAACCAGACTCATGATTGCCTCTTCGTAATCAGTGTGCGCTCCGCACGGGCGGTGAAGATGAGAGCGCCGGAACCTTGCCGTACGCTCTGACATGTAGATTTTTCATGCGAATCAGCGTCTCGCCGCGCTCGCTCAAGAGCTGGATGTTGAATTTTCGGACAGCAGGATGGCTTCCGGGCCCTGCATCGGACAGCTCCGCACAGGCGTAGCAACCTGGCGGCAGGGGCCGAAGGATCTCGACCTCATCCACTGCGAACGGCACATGCGGCACGCCCGGCTCAGCGCGACTGATCAGCGCCGCAATGGTCTGCAACGCTCCATCGATGAGAGCCGGATGAAGCACGAACTCGGCAAATTCAGCCTGAAGTGACTTCGGGAGCTGCAGTTTTGCCAGCGCACGTGAACCACCTACGTAAACCTCCTGCAGCGTTTGGAACGCAGGACCGTAACGTAGTCCATGGCGCGTGAACTCTCGGTAGAAATGCGCGCCGTCGTACCGGATGGTGAGCTGCTCTTTCAGGGCATCGATCGACACGCATGGCCCGGTTTCTACATCGGGCTCTGTGAATTCGAGCCGGCCTTCACAATGAACCCTCGACCCGCCGTCTTCGTCGAGCGAGGTAATGGCGTACTCGGCGCTCGGACCAATGTATTTGAGGAACGTGCGCGCCGCTTGCGAGCCGCTTCGAAAGCTCAAAGGCTGAATCCAGACCACGTCGGCGATGCGGTGGACCCGCCGCTCGCCTGCGATCCGCCCGCAGATGCAGGCCATCTCCAGGAAAGCTGCGCCGGGCAACAGGAGCTCATCATTGACTTCGTGGTCGACGGCGTAGAACGCATCGTCCGCAAGCGACGAGCTGAAACTCACTTCTCTCAGGGTCGAGGAGTTGAAGGACACCAAGGGGTGCAGGCCGGTCGTCACCGATTCGTGGGCTGCCGGCTTCTGCGATAGCCGTCCATCCGAAATCCAGTGACGCTCTCTGGCGAAAGGATAGGTCGGTAAGGCGATCCTCCGGGGCTGGATCTCAGCGTAGAAGCGGTCCCACTCCACGCTTTCACCTGTTGCCCAGCTCATCGCAAGCTCAGTCAAGGAATCGGCCGCCGCAAGCCCTCGAAATGGACGTGTCGAGCGTACACTGCCCCGATGCAGCTCTGCGCAGGACCGCCCTTGGGTCCAATCTTCGAGCCGCTGAATGAGCTGCGGTACATTTGCAACGACCGTAGCAAGTCGCTCAGACATCGCTTCCCGCCCAGTCTGCAGTGTGTAGCACAAACTGGTAAGATCGATTTCCGCCCCGCGTTTCAGAGCACGTAGCAGCCGTTGCGCATAGTCGCGAAGCCGCTCTTCGGTTCTAGCGGACAACGTGAAGACACACGGCCCTTCAGGGATGCGCGTGGACCGCACATCTGTCTGAGCATACTCCTCCAACACCACGCAAGCGTTGACCCCACCCGCTCCGAAAGAATTTACGAGCGCACGACGCGGCTCCCGTGCAGCTGACTCCCACGGGCCGAGCGCATATTGCAAGCGGAACGGCGACTCGTCGAGCGCTATGTTTGGATTGACCGGTTGCGAATGCAGACTTGGAGCCAGCTCCAGATGCTTCATCTGCAGGAGCACCTTGGTGACGCCCGCAACGCCGGCTGCGGACTCGCCATGCCCGATACTGGCCTTGACAGACCCCAACGCGCAGAACTGCTTCTTCGTCGTACGCGTCTCAAAGGCCTGCTTCAGTGCTGCGATCTCGAGACTGTCGCCGAGCTGCGTCCCGGTGCCGTGTCCTTCGATGTAGCTGATGGACTCAGGATGGATTCGCGCCTCATCGAGCGCCCGTGCGATGAGACTCGCCTGCGCGTTCGGGTTCGGTGCGGAATACCCATTCGAGCGGCCGCTGTGGTCGAAAGCGCTCGCGCGAACTACTGCATAGATGCGATCGTTGTCCGCGAGAGCTCGCGACATCCGCTTCAAGACGAGCGTACCGACACCTTCGCTCGGCACAAAGCCATCGTCACCGGCCCCATAGCTGCGACAGTGCCCACCCACGGCCAGCATGCGACGTTGGCAGAGCGAGAGATACTTCGATGGATGCAGGTACAAGTTCACGCCGCCGGCGATGGCCAGCTCGCATTCGCGATTTCTAAGGCTTGCACAGGCCATATGAAGCGCGACCAGTGAAGAGGAGCAAGCGGTATCGACCGGCAGGCTCGGGCCCTTGAAATCGAAGAAATAAGAAACCCGATTTGCAATTGACCAGGGCAACGCGGCTGGGGATGCGTGATTTCCGTACGCGAGCTCCTCGGAGGCGAGCAAGTTGTAGGAATGCGTCGTGATACCAACAAAGACGCCTGCGTCGATCCCTTTACCCTTTGGGAAGCAGGCCCTGAGACGCTCCCGGGTGTAGCCCGCGTCTTCAATCGCTGACCAGACTGATTCGAGGAAGACGCGCTCCTGGGGGTCCATGCTTCGCGCCTCTTCGGCCGACACACCAAAGAAGTGCGCGTCGAACTTGTCATGGTCCTCGACGAAGCCGCCCCATTGACAATAGATCCTGCCCTTCGCCGCCGCCCGCGGATCGGGATCGTAGAGCGCATCACGATCCCAACGATCCGCGGGCACCAGCTCGACAAGGTCCCGGCCTGCTTGCAGATTTTCCCAGTACTCCTCGAGAGTTGCTGAACGCGGATACCGCCCGTGAACACCGACTATTGCAATCGGCTCGAGCTCGTCCGCTTTCGGTGTCTTCGGAGCGAGCGGCGCACTCGGCTCTACGACGACCGTATCCTCCCCCTGCGCCTCTCGAGACACCGTCACATCAAACAGCCGGAGCAACGATTCCTGCGCTTCCTTGACAAGATACTGCGCAAGCTCCCCGACCCCCTCGTATTCATACAGCAGCGTCTTCGGCAGCGGACCGAGATCGCGTTCCAGGCGGGCGTTGCATTTGCCGATGACAATGGACTCGAGCCCGAGCGACGCGAAGGGTGCGCGCGAATCGATTTGCTCCGGTCTGAGATGGATCTCCTCTCCGACCAACGCCTTCAAATACGCCTCAGTCTTCGCCAGCAAGCCCGCCGCGTCCTCGCGCTTCAGCACGCCCGCTCGCGGTTTGACCGCATTCTGGACGCGTTGTGTCAGGCGCGCTTCGAACCGAACAGGGTCTCCGTAGAGCACGACAATCTGATGCAGATCGGAGCGCAGAATTTCTTCCAGACACACGAGCCCTTCAGCGGTGGGTAGAGGATGCAATCCAGTGCTCTGCGCAAGCCGTTCCTCCTCTTCGCGCGGCAACCGCATGCCGCCCTCCTGCCAAAACGGCCAATCGATGGACACAGTCCGGCCGCAACGCTGGCCCAGGGATCGTAACGTTTCGCGCGACTCGGCAAAGGCGTCGAGAAAGCGATTGCCGTAAGCGTAGTCGCCTTGCCCGGGGTTGCCGAGCGCTCCGGCCACCGACGAGAACAGCACGAACAGGTCCAGACTCTCCGCGGCAGTGACTCGATCCAACACGAGGGTGCCCTGCACCTTGGCGCTTAGTACCCCCGCCATCTGCGGCTGCGTCTTCTTCAGAATGAAGGCATCGCTGTGAATCCCGGCGCTATGAATCACACCGTGGAGGTGTCCGAAGCGAGCTTTCGCTTCCCGCAGAACGGACTGCATCTGTGCGAAATCCGCGGTATCCGCACGCAGATAGAGCACTTCACCGCCGGACGCCTCGAGCGCGCCGATCTTCTTTGCAAGACCCGAGTCTGGCGCCGACCGGCCCACGAGAACCAACTTCGCGCGGAAGTCCCGAGCCAGATAGTCCGCCAGAATAAAGCCCAGCCCCCCGCCTCCTCCTGTAATGAGATAAACGCCTCGTTCCTTCAGCGGCAATTCATGCAAGCCTGCGCTGCTGGTGTGTGCCGCATACTCGAGGACGTGCCTCTCGTCACCGTGATAACGGATCTCGCTCGTGGCCCAGTGCGCATCGCCAAGCTCATTCAGCAACAGCTGGACTTCAGCGCTCGTCTCGCGTGCACCCTGAATTTCAATGACCTTGGCGAGATACCCAGGGTTCTCGAGCGTCAAGGTCCTGCAGAAACCGCCCAGCGCGCTACTCAGTGGATCCGCAACCTTCGGCTGAGTGTGGAAAAATGACACGATCTTGAGTGTCGTCTTCTGCCTCTGTTGCATGAAGGCCTGGCACGCATGCAACAGCGCATACAGACCGTGATCGAGTTGACTTGCGACCTCACTGTTTGGCTCCAGATCGCCCGACCGCCGGCAGTGATGCAGCACCCATTGTGGCGCCGGCTCCCCTCGTGCGTTGAGCGTTTCGAGAAGGCGACTGAGATCGTCTCCCGGCGCCGCCAGCACGACCCGTCCTTCGCCCAGCCGCGCGCGTAGCGCCTGGAAGAGCTCCTTATCGTCATCCAGAAGCAGAATGGAACCAGCAAAGCGGTTTGCAGATTCCTGGAGCGGCGCCAGAGTCCAGCGCGGACGGTAATAGGCTCGTCGTTTGTCCGCACCGGATCGAGATGCCGGCGTGGGAGTCACTGCCGCGGTACGAGGCGTGAGCGATTCCGTATCGACCCAATAACGCTCCTTCGCAAACGGATAGGTCGGTAAGCTCACTCGCCGGGGATCGGCGCCTGGATAGGCTAGGGACCACTCGATGTCTGCTCCCAGTACCCAGAGCATGGCGATTTTGGCCAGGTCCTGATTCGCCAGTAGCTCCCTCAGAAACGCCTTGCCTGCAGCGCCTTGCACGAGATGACCGACGTTGTTGGACGCGTTTTGTGTATTTCCCTCGAAAACACCCTCAGGTGCGGGAAGCCCTTGGCTTTGCGACTCGATCCACTGCTCGATTCTGTCTCTGAGCTCATCGACACTGGATGCGATGACGGCAACGCGGGCCTGCAGAGCAGTTCGGCCCACTTGCGAGGTATAGGCGATATCGAGTAACCGCTCGCTGTGCGTCTGCTGCAGAAAGACCACGAACTTCTGCGCGTATCGGGTCAGCGCTTGCTGATCCCGCGCCGACAGAACGAAGACGACGGGTCGCGCCTGCTCTGAACGGATCTTGCGCATCGGCTCTTCCAGGATCACATGCGCGTTGGAGCCGCCAGCACCGAAGGAGCTGACAGCGACACGCCGCGGATGGTCGGCGGGCCGTTGCCAGTCCTCGAGATGAGTCTGCACATAGAATGGCGACGCCTCGAAATCGATGTGCGGATTCAGAGGCTGCGCATGTAAAGAAGGAACGAGTTGCTCGTGCTCGAGCTGCAGCAGGACCTTTGTCAGTGCGGCAATACCTGCGGCGGCCTCGAGGTGTCCGATGTTAGATTTAACCGACCCGATCGGACACGCCTTGCGCCGTGTCGTGTAGCCGTCGAACGCCTTCAACAGGCCCGTGATCTCGACCGGATCGCCGAGGGAGGTGCCAGTACCGTGCGTCTCGATATAACTGAGGGTGCTCGGATCCACGCTGGCCTTCTTCAGCGCTTCGAGAATCAGCTCTCCCTGCGAATTGGGGTTCGGAACGGTGTATCCGTTCGTCTTGCCTCCGTGATTGATCGCGCTGGACTTGATCACGGCATACACATGGTCGCCATCACGCAGCGCATCGTCCAAGGGCTTGAGGAAGACCGCGCCCACGCCTTCGCCGGGCACATAGCCATCGCCATCCGCTCCGAAAGCACGGCAACGTCCATCGCTGGATAAGAATTTCCCTTGGCTGAGGCTCAGATACTTCTGCGGATGAATGGAAATATTCACACCTCCAGCGAGCGCAGCTTCGATTTCTCCCCGGCGGATGGCTTCGCTCGCGAGGTGAAGCGCGGTAAGCGAAGATGAGCACATGGTATCCAGCGCAAGACTCGGACCCTGAAGGTTCAAGAAGTACGAAACGCGATTTGCGATAGAGGCGTGCGATGAAGTGGGCACCAACGGGTGTTGCGTGGCGAGCGAGCCGCTGCCGAACAGCTCGTAATGACTCCACATGGCCCCGACGAACACACCGACACGCTTGCCTGAGAGGCTCTCCTTGCTGTAGCCCGCATCCTCGAGCGTGTGCCATGCAATCTGCAGGAAGAGCCGCTCCTGTGGGTCGATGATCCGGGCCTCCTTCGGGGAGATGTTGAAGAAGAGGGGATCGAACTTGTCGACGTCCTGGATGAAGCCGCCCCACTTGCTGTAAGCCCTGCCCGCGCTGTTGTGATCCGCGTCGAAGTAACACGTGTGATCCCAGCGATCCGGCGGAATCTCGCTGATGCAATCGCGGCCCGACTTGAGGTTTTCCCAGAACGCCTGCAGATCCTCGGCCTGAGGATAGCGGCCGCCGAGTCCGATGATGGCTACCTCGCGCTGAGCAGGACGGACCGCATCCACAAACCGATGCTTCCGGCGCGACGATGGACGCCTCGCGGTCGCATCCGGCACATCAGCTCCACTCGCGACTTCCAAGGCGTTCGAGCGCAGCCCGTGCTCCGATCCGATCTGGGCGCGAACGATCTGCGGATACGCCGTCAACAGGTACCGGGCGAGCGCCGCCAGCGTCTGGTGTTCGAAGAACAGAGTTTTCGAGAGCGAGCCGAACGTCTTCTCCAACACATTGGTCAACTTCATGGAGAGTACGGAGTCGATGCCATAGTTCTCCAACGCGGCCTGCGGGTCGATCTTGTGCGCGGGAAGCTTGAGAAGCGTGGCGAACTGCCGCGCCAGATAGTTCTGCGTCTGTCCCATGAGATCGTTGGCGTCGGCGCTCCGAGCACCGTCTGCCTTGACGGCAATCAGCGGCTGCTGCTGCGATGGCCTTTCACGAGCCACGACTTGACGCAGTTGCT
>Ga0070713_100002487_pt1 | contig 12035 bp, 13 predicted proteins | sample LARL82metaG_FD_65465 | JGI IMG/M metagenome (GOLD analysis project Ga0070713, IMG submission 65465) | Corn, switchgrass and miscanthus rhizosphere microbial communities from Kellogg Biological Station, Michigan, USA - LAR L8-2 metaG | ecosystem: Host-associated > Plants > Roots > Rhizosphere ... | reverse complement strand
ATGCAGCGGCCGCTCTTGCTCGAGGGCGAGGCGGGCGTGGGCAAGACCGAGGTGGGCAAGACCCTCGCCCGAGTGCTCGGCGCGGAGCTGATCCGGCTCCAGTGCTACGAGGGCATCGACTCGGCGCAAGCCCTGTACGAGTGGGACTACGCACGGCAGCTCCTGTACGCGCGGGCGCTCCAGGCAGGCGAGGTGCGTGAGCACGTGGCCGAGCTCTATGGGCCGGAGTTCCTGATCGAGCGGCCCCTGCTGCGCGCACTGCGGGCGGGCCAGAGCGCCGTGCTGCTGATCGACGAGGTCGACCGCGCCGACGACGAGTTCGAGGCCTTCCTGCTCGAGGTCCTCTCCGACTTCAGCGTGACCGTGCCCGAGCTGGGGACGATCGCGGCCGAGGAGCCGCCCGTCGTCGTCGTGACGTCGAACCGGACGCGCGAGCTGCACGACGCGCTCAAGCGCCGCTGCCTCTACCACTGGATCGACTTCCCCTCGCTCAAGCGCGAGGTGGAGATCGTGCGGCTGCGCGCGCCCGAGGTGCCGGACGCGCTCGCGCGCTCCGTCGCGGAGACGATCGCTCGGCTGCGCGCGCTCGACCTCGACAAGCCGCCGGGGGTGGCGGAGGCGATCGACTGGGCGCGCGCGCTGTCGTTGCTGGGAGCCGACGCCGCGGACGGGGCCGCCGCGCGCGACACGCTCGGGTGGGCGCTGAAGAACCACGACGACCTGCGGCGCGTGGAGGCCGAGCTCTTCAGTGGCTGAGCCGGTCGCGCGGCTGGTCGGCTTCGCCCGGGCGCTGCGCGACGAAGGCTTGGCGGTCGGGCCGGGCCGCGTGGTCGAGTTCTGCCGCGCCGCCGCGGCGCTCCCCGCCGGTGACCTGTACTGGGCGGGGCGCCTGACGCTCGTCTCGCGGCCGGAGGAGATCGCGATCTACGACCGTGTCTTCCACGGCGTCGTCGAGGAGGAGCCGCGGCCCGCGCCGGTCACCGTCGTCGAGGTCGAGGTCGCGCTCGCGAGCCCGCAGGAGCTCCTCCGCACCAAGAGCTTCGCCGAGCTGAGCGCGGACGAGCTCGCCGAGCTCGCGTCGCTCATGCAACGGCTGCGACTGCGGGTGTCGACCCGGCGCACGCGTCGCCGCGAGGCCGCGCGGCAGGGAGACCCGGATCTGCGGCGAACGCTGCGCCGGTCGTTCCGCACAGGCGGCGAGCCTGTGGAACGCGCCTGGCGAGCGCGGCGTCGCCGCCGGCGGCGCCTGGTGCTGCTGCTGGACGTGTCCGGCTCGATGGCCGACTACTCGCGCGCGCTCGTCCTGTTCGCGCGCGCCGCCCTGCAGGCCGATACGCGCTGGGAGGCGTTCTGCTTCGGCACGCGCCTGACGCGCGTCACTCGGGCGCTCGGCGACGCTGATCCGCAGGAGGCGCTGCGGCGTGCCGCCGAGGAGGTCGTCGACTGGAACGGCGGCACGCGCATCGGCGCCGCGCTGCGCGCGCTGACGCGCACGAACGTCGTCCGCGGCTCGGTGGTCGTGATCTGCTCGGACGGCCTCGATGTCGGCGACCCAGAGCTCCTGCGCGCCGAGATGGCGCGGCTGTCTCGGCTGGCGCACCGAGTCGTCTGGCTGAACCCGCTCAAGGAGGACCCGGCCTACGAGCCGCTCGCGCGCGGCATGCGCGCGGCTCTACCGCACGTGGACGACTTCGCGAGCGGCCACAACCTCGCGAGCCTCGAGGCAGTCGCCGAGGCGCTGGCCCGCGGCGCCTAGCCTGGCCCGACGCACCGCTACCCCAGGCGCCCCGTAGCTCAGTGGATAGAGCAGCGGTTTCCTAAACCGGGTGCGCTGGTTCGATTCCGGTCGGGGGCACTGACCCGTATAGTCGTCGAGCCACTGTGAGAAGGTGGAGGCCCTTCTCGCTGGGTGGTTCGAGTTGGAGTTCGGCCTAGTAAAGATTTCGGCCACCGAGGCGGAGCGGGTATGCATAAATCAGCGGCGTCCCATCTCGAGCGGTCGCGACGCCCGACGAATACGCAGGGTTATAGTACTTCGGTTGTGTGTATACGACAGAGGCGGTTTGCTGTCCGACTCCCGAAGCGAAAAGCAACATAGCGACAGATACGGGTTTGGGCCCGTATGGGGCGAGAAGAGCTGAGCGGTTCCCAGCGTCGGTCAGATTGTACAGCGCGTCGTAAGCAGCCGGCATCGCCATGCCGCTTACGCCGATGATCTCGATCCGCTCCTGCGCGAACGGCCTCATCGAGTCACGGAAGGCATCCCAGCGCCGTGCCTGCTGCGGCGGTGGCGTCGGGTACGGGAATAAGACCTTTATCTCTCCGACCTCCCGCTCACTAGTAACTTTCTGAATTCCAGAAGCATCAAGTCCTAGCGCGACGACGAGCATCTGTTCGCGGTCATCGTCGGGGTACGCACGAAACAAAGGTACCTCTTGAGGATCGGATAGATCCTCGGCGAGCGGACCCTCCGCGTGACGCGCGGCGACGGTATACGTTACAAGAATGTTCGCCTGCGCTCGCTCGCGCAGTAGGATCTTGACGAGCGGAAAGTAGAACCTCTTAGGTAAAGCAGAGACATCGACTATCAGGTTCGGCCCAGCCTCGCCCGCGATGCGTTTGGCGGAGGCGACGATCTCATGGTACGGCTCAAGAAGCACGTGCGGCTCGAAGGTAGTGGAGGCTGGCTCGCCCGCCGACGCTATCGTCTCAATGGCCGTACGGCTGCGGCGCTTGAGCCGATCTACCTCGTTACGCAGTCGGTAGCCTGGAGGGTTCGCTATGTCGAGGAAGCGCGCTGAGGCAACCAACCCTGAAACCGCTAATCCCTCATAGGCCGCGGCGCATCGCTCTTCAGTAGCTAGAGCACCGACAAGGAACCACCGGCCGATGCCAGTTTGCCGGCAGAACCAATCGAGCGGCCCCCATGGCCTCCTCGCAAAACTCCGACTCAATCGCTACGAAGGGGCGTCGAACAGGCTCGTCTGGTCGTCCTCGCTACCGAAATAGCTGGCAGGCGACTGGCGATCCGCAGGCATATCGGCAGCGTGAAGCCAGCTTCTGACATCCCCAATGCTCACGCGCCTAGCGTCACGGTTCTGCTCGATCGGTAGCTGGAAGTAGGGGCAATAAATCGAGGCGAGTTGCCACCGCACCATCAGACGTTTCCCGCGAGCGCGATCTCGATAGCGACGATCGATAAGCACACCATACGCTGCCGCCTCGCGCAGAAAGCTCGAAAGGTCCGGATCAGCGGTCAGTTGTTTGAAGTCGAGAGAGAATGCGTTATACCCCGGGTACGCCAACTTGGCGTCGGCCCCGAGCCAACTGCGGAACACCTCGCCGAGAATCGCAACAAACCTCAACCGTCGATCGCCGTCCGGATCAGCTCGGAGCTTTCGGAACCAATACGAACTTGCCTGACGCACACCTTCGTCTTGAACGTACCGGTTCGTGATGTTTGGCAGACTCTCGTGATTCCTGACGTCGGCTCCCTGTCTTATCCACGCATCCCAAATCGACTGGCAGACGCTAACGAAAGCGAGGGGATTACCTCCAGATACACCGACTATCCGATCGTGCCCAGCCCATAGCAAGCGCTGGTGATGCCGCTGCGCAAGCCGCATTAAAGCGTGACTGCTACGACTTGCGCGCCACCGCGATGCTTCCGCGCGTTCCCACGGGAACAGTCCGCGGTCATCCCGCGATACCGGTTGGTTAGGCCGTCGGAGAATCCAAGCTTCACCGAGACTCGCCGCCAAAGGGTTCTCTTGCGCGATGCTCCTGATGGTGGCGGCGTTGTCTGCCGAAATCTGCGGCCCTACACGATAGGTGGCCCGACCCAGGTAAAGCCGCGATTCTTCGACTCGCGATAAACTTCCGAATACGCCTTTGATGTTCGACTCGCCTGCGTCGACGGGGTACCCTGCCCACCGTAAACGACGCGTGAAGATGTCCTCCACGAGCTCGTCGAATAGACCTTCACGATAAGGTCGGCGACGGGTCAGGTCATCGAGGTCGATCAGCTGGAAGTTCCTAAGCTCTTCGAGAACGCCCGACGTCCCCTGCATCCGGGGCCGCTGTGGCCACGCATGCCGCCGCGTAGCGATGCGGTACGAAACGCGTGGATCGCGGAGACCGAGCATCTTATGCACCACGGACGTGTAATCAGCTCGCTCACCGTGGGCTTCCCGCAACCATTGTGATGTTCGCGCAAGTGTCTCGTACTCATCGATTCGGATGAAGACCTCAACATGATCACCGATCACGCCACATGTGCGGAGCAACTCCGCTGCCACAGAGATTGGCTCACCGGCACTTGACTTCGTGCGGCTTACCTGATCTGGTATTTCGTCGACATTGTAGGCAAGGTAGTCGCGATAGATCTGGATGCGGCTACGTATCTCAGCCTGTAGCTCATCGAAAGTATCAACTTGCGCAAACGCACCAGCCCAACAGTCATCTTGTGCAAAGGCCTGTGCGAAATCCTCGAGCGCGGCGCGCGTTCCAAGTGTTAGATCGGTGCGGATGTGAGCACTATCAGTCGTCAGATACGTCCGCACGGAATCGAACAGGTCATCAACAATGCAGTTGTTGAGAAAATCCGCAAAATAGAGTTCCTGTACCTGTGGGCTCTCATCGCCGCGCGAGGTCATCGGCCGTTGGCCGAAGTCGATGGCGCCACTGCGGATGAGGCTGATACCTGCGCCGATGAATGACGGCGCGATGTCATCGAGTGGAAACGGAGCGCAGGCCTCGGCAAACGCGAGCCGCGTCTCAGGTTTTAGCAATGTAAGCAACATGCTCTTTCCAGTTCCCTGCGTGCCCATAAAGATCGCGTTGCCGCCGGCGAAGAGCGACGGAGCCTCCCGCACCAACACTGGGCTAAACACGAGCACAAACGAGAGCGAATCGATCTTCTCGGTGACATAAAGCGAGTCGAACGGGTTTCGAATACGATTAGCTACAGCCATTGCACAATTGAGCTTTCAGAGTCTCGATGACCGGGGAAATAGGGGCGACCACGTTGGTGAATTGTCGAAATGGAAGGCCGGCGGCGCGTTGTTCGGACAGTTCGTGTGCATCACGAAGAGGGCACCTAACTTCCCATACCCGAAAGCGCGTTCATCAGCATCGCGTCCTGGCGGGTTGATTAGTGGAGTCAGTCGTCGTAGCAAGTCGCGGTACAACTTGCGCGCGCCGTCTTCACCCGCTTGGGGACCGTGCGAGAGCACTGAACTCGGTGGTAGCACAGCTACCGGCTGGACGGCGAAACGAGGGTGCTCCGCGACCACACTAGCGACACGCTCGTACCCGCGGTCGGTGATGACGAGGGGAACGAGCAAAACGTCTAGCTCGGCGCTGAGCTCTGCCGCAAAGCCAACCGCTCGAAGGGCCTGTGTGCCGGTGCCGATGAAGTCTTCGAGGAGAACGAGATGGCTCAATCGGTTGACGCGCATGTGCTGGCGAATCTTCTCGACAGAGCCGAGCTCAGCAAGGGTCCGCCAGTCAGGACGCAGGTCATGGCCCTCAAGGCGGTTTACGTGATGGAATCGGGCGATCTGCATGCTGTCAGTCACCGGACAGAACCACGTCTCTCGGACAGCCGTCTCAATTCGTTCAGGCGCGTCGTTAGCGAGCAGATCGATACTTGCGACTTCGGTAAGCCACCACATCACGGGGCCATCGAACGCGTCACGGTAGAGGACAGAAAACTCGTCCTGCCCAGCGAAGTACAAGTCGCCGAGCATCTGAAACAGAAGCTGCTGGTCTGCCTCTGTTCCTGCCGAATCGAGCCAAGCGGTTAAACGATCCTGAAAATTTGGTCCGCCGTAGGTCGGCTCGTAGTCGGCAAAGAGGTAATGCTCGAGCACGCCCAGGCGCTCGCGCAACGACAGATAGTCGAACTGGCCTTTGTCAGCACGCGCCCAACGGTGAAAACGATCGATCTTGAGTCGCCCTCCGGCGTAACCGGTTGTGGTGCCCCTGAGAGTAGTAGACCGGGATGCAGCGTGCCAGGGAACACAGCGACCCGGGACCCTCAGCCGCCACGCGCCAGAAGGCGACCCGAGCTACGCCAACGCCTCCTCCGCCTCAGCAGCCAGGGTGGAGTTCACCGCCGGGAGGAACCTTGACCAGCCACGGTTCGTCGTGATCTGCGTGACTTGGCCCAGCGTCTGGTCGACACTCGGCGCCTCAAGTCGGGTGCGCTCACCGTGAACGCGACGAGGCAAAGGCGGACGGCTACGCGCTGGCCCGCCGTACGTGATGACGCCGACCGACCCCGACCAGACCGTGTGCGGCATGGACATCCACTTCATCGACGACGCGATCATGAAGAGCGACAAGCTCGGTCCGGCGAAGCCGCCGATCCTCTTGTACACGCTGGCCAAGAGCGGCGGCTTCGAGCTCGTGGCGGCCGAGTACTCCAGGCCCGACGCCGACCACAACCACGAAGACGGATGACGATCGTCCGAGCCTGTTCGGCCGCGGTCCGACGGGCTCCATGCTCGGCCATTCCCTGGGGACGCCGATCCACCACCACCTGCACGTCCGGCTGTGGAAGGCCAACCCGAGCGGCCTCTTCGCGCCGTAGAATCGGACGGCGTTCACGCTCTGCGATAGCGCACAGAAAGCGGGGCGCCTCTCGGCGCCCCGCGCAGTACCTCTCTTCGCGGCCGGCTCACCACCAAGCGCCGCGGCTCGGGCCTCCGACTCCGCCCATGAACAGGCCGATCACGAAGAACAGGACCGCGATGACCGCCAGGATGAGCAGCCAGTAGATCGTGACGCCCACCCCGAAGAAGATGCTCGCCAGGATGGCCAGCAGGCGAGCAATGCCGGACGGCATCCCCAGTCGCAGAGTGGGGTTCAAGACGAAACGCCAGCAAATCGGGCTCCTTGACACGATCGCCGCGTCGCCCGTTAGACACCGTTCGGAACCATACGAAGCTCTCGCCGGAGGGTCTCGCCAGGGTCCGCAGGGTCTCAAAACGGAGCTGGCCGGTCGTCCAACAGCTCGTCCATGCGTGACTAGACTCGCCGCCATGCGAAAGGGCCTCAGCCCCGACGACCTGGACGGGCTGCTCGAGCGGCCCCTCGTCGCCGTCCTCGCGACCTACCGCGCCAACGGTGACGTGCTCCTCTCGCCGGTCTGGCACCGCTGGCGGGACGGCGGCTTCGACGTCGTGACGCGCGGCGACGACGTGAAGGTGCGCCACCTCGGCGGAGACCCCAGGGCGAGCATTCTCGTCTACGAGCACGACCCGCCCTATCGCGGCATCGAGGTCCGAGGACGCGCGGTGCTCGGTCGCGCCGACGGCGATGTCGTCCGCGACATCGCCGTCCGGTACCTCGGCGGCGAAGAGGGCGGGGCGTACGCGGACCGCGGCGACGACGACACCCTCATCCGGCTCGAGCCCGGCCGCCTGCGCGCCTGGGACTTCGCCGACGACCTCTAAAGCGGGGCTCCCGCAAAACGGGCGAGGCGGAGGAAACCGATTTCGTGCCGCGTCTCGCCGGTGAGCACGAACTCGGCGATGACCTCACCGACGACCGAGCAAAACTTGAAGCCGTGGCCCGAGAAGCCGGCGGCGACCACCGCCTGCGGGCAGTCGGGGTGGAGGTCGAGAAGAAAGTGCTCGTCGGGGCTGTTTTCGAAGAGGCAGGTCTTGAGCGCCGCGGTCGGCCCGGCACCGGCCGGTAGGTAGCGCTCGACGAAGATCCTGAGCAGCAGCTCGTCCTCGCGGTTCGGCTCGCGATCGAAGGAATCGGGCTCGACGACCTCGCCGCGGTGGTGGTAGCGGCCGAGCTTCACCCCGGGCACGCCGTAGACCGGGAAGCCGTACCAGCGGCCCTCCGGGACGACGATGTTGAACACCGGAAAGCATTCGGGCTGGAAGAGCTCCGGTTCCAGCGGCTCGAACCAAGCAAGGACCTGCCGCTCGGCCCGAACCAACCCAGCAGGGAGCCGGCCCACCGACTGCGACCAGGCCCCCGCGCAGAGGACGAGCCGGTTCGCGTCGTAGAGCCCCTGGTCACTCCGGACGCGCACGCCGTCAGGGGTGGGCTCCCAATCCAGCACACGCTCGCCCGTCCGAACGACCGCGCCCATTGCCTCGGCCTCGCGCGCGTACGCGACGATGCAGCGCTCCGGGAGGAGAAACCCGCCCTCCGGCTGGAGCAGCACCGCGGTCGAGTCCGGCAGACGATAGCCCGGGTAGCGCCGCCCGAGCTCCGAGCCCGACAACACCTCGTGCGCGAGCCCATGCTCCTCGCACGAGCGAAGCGAGCCCTCGAACACCTCTGGGCCTGCGTCGACCGACCCGGTGATGTGCAGGAGGCGTTCTCGAGCCCGCCCCTCCAGCTCGCGCCAAAGCTCATACGCCCGCCGCAGCAGCGGCACATAGGCGGGATCCTCGTAGTAGGCGAGACGGATGATTCGCGTCACGCCGTGGGACGATCCGAGCTCGTGCGGAACCGAGAATCGCTCCAGGCCGAGCACGCGCCGACCGCGGCGGGCGAGCTCGAACAGGGCCGCGCTCCCCATCCCGCCGACGCCGACGACGATCGCATCGAAGCGCTCGCGCCGCACAGTCGCCGAGGCGCTCGCCCGAGCCTAGTCGACGCCGACGTGGATCCGGCCGGCGGCCTTCTGGAGCGGCCCGCCCTCGCGCCCCGCGCGGCGCGCCAGGATCTCGGCGAGGATCGAGAGCGCCGTCTCGGCCGGGCTGACGGCGCCGATGTCGAGGCCGCTCGGCCCGCTGATCCGCTCCAGCTCGTCCTCGTCGACGCCTGCCTCCAGCAGCTTCTCGCGCCGTCGCTCCTGGTTGCGGCGCGAGCCGAGCGCGCCGACGTAGAAGGCCTCGGTCGCGAGAGCAGCCTTGAGCGCGGGGATGTCGAACCGATCGTCGTGGGTCAGCACGACGACCGCGGTTGAGTAGTCGAGGCCGACCCGCTCGAAGACCTCGTCCGGCCAGCCCACGACCAGCTCGTCGGCGCTCGGGATGCGCTCCCGGGTCGCGAACTTCGCGCGCGCGTCGGCGACGATCGTCCGCCAGCCGAGCTGCTTCGCCGCGGCCGAGAGCGCCTCGGCCGTGTCGACCGCGCCGATGACGACGAGGCGCGGGGGAGGCTTGTAGATGTCCGCGAAGACCTTCCCGCCCTCGTGCTCCAGCACCGTGCTCCGTCCGGAGCGAAGCAGCGCGCCGACCTCGGCCGCGAGCTCCGCCGGCGCATTGGTCGGCTCTCCTTCGACCGCGAGCCACCGCTCGCCGACGCCCTCCCCGTCGACGACGGTGAAGAGCACCGCGTGCCGCTCGTCGTCGATGACGCGACGCAGCCGGTCGACCAGCTCCTGGTCGGCCTCCTCGACGAAGACGTCGATCTCCCCGCCGCAGGGCAGGCCGACCTCGAACGCGAGGTCGTCCGAGATCCCGTACGTGAGCAGGCACGGCCGCGCGCCCTCGAGCACCTGCTGCGCGACGCCGTAGACCTCGTTCTCGACACATCCACCCGAGACGGAGCCGGCGAGCTCGCCGCCGGAGGAGACGCCGAGCTTCGCGCCGGCCGGCCGCGGCGCCGAGCGCCGAGTGGCGACGACGGTGGCGAGCGCGAACCGCTCCCCGCCTCGGCGCCACCGCTCGATGTCCCCGAGGATCTCCTTCACCTGTGCATCATCGCGAGCGCGGAGGAGGCTGTGCCAGAGGTGCCGCCGGTGCAGGCTACCCTAGGCCCCGGCCCCCCCGCCGCGGTGACCGCGGCCGTAAGCGTTCGTGGAGACGAACGCCTGAGCAGGCGTGCGCTGCACGCGATAGCGTCGGGGTCTTGCACGTGGTCATCAACCACCTCCGTCTGCGCGAACCGGTGCCGGATGCAACGGTCGAAGCGGCGCGGAAGGGGATGCAGCTGGTGGTCGATGCAGGTGCGCTCGCGGCTCGTGTGGCGAAAGTTGATGAGACGCACCTGATCTTGATTCTTGAGTTCCCGACAGCGGAGGACGCGGATCGCATCGCGCGCGAGGTTGGTGGACCGTGGATGCGAGATAACATCAGGCCGCTGCTCGCCGGCGAGACCGAGCGCAGCGTCGCTGAAGTGATCGTCTCGGCCAGGGCCTGACGGCCAAACGATCGCCTGGGCCAGCGCCTAGCACCGTGCATTTCTGAGCCGCGCGGCTTCGCTGTAGGGTTGTCCGTCCCCACGACGCGTCTCGAGGAGGCAGTGATGTACGCAGTCGTTCGCAGCTACTCCGGGCAAGGTGCTTCGGAGCTCTTCGATCAGCTCGAGCAGAGGAACGACGAGGTCAAGGACCTCATCGGCGGGGTCCCCGGCTTCGTCAGCTACACCGCGCTTCGGAGCGGCGAGAGTGGCCTTACTGTCACCGTGTGCCAGGACAAGACCGGCGCAGACGAGTCCTCTCGGCGTGCCGCTGAATGGGTCAAGGAGAACGTCAGCGCGACGGCCAACCCGCCCGTGATCAGCGAGGGCGGCACGGTCGTCCACTTCAACTCCTAGCCGCGGGAGCGAGGCTTGCGGCTGGGGCCAGGGTGCTCTCGCCTGAACCCTCGGCTCGTCAGACCCGAGAAGCGGTTCCAAGTGACTCCCAGCGTGTCGACCGGTCGGTTCAGACGGACGCGCGGATGAACCGCGTGTCCGTTTGATGACGGCGCCGCCGAGTCGAGCGGGCCTCGCGCTCGCCGCCGTCTGCGCCGCCGGCCTGTTCGCGATCTCCTGGGGCCTCCTCCACCTGCACGCCGAGGCGCACGGGCAGATCCGCGACACGCCCGAGTACCAGGCCTACGGCGAGGGCGTCGTCCACGGCGAGGTGCCGTATCGCGACTTCCACGTCGAGTACCCGCCGGGCGCTCTGCCTGCGTTCGTCCTACCGGCGATCGGCTCGCCCTCGGAGCACGGCTACCGGAGCCGGTTCGACCTGCTCATGCTGATGTGCGGGATCGGCGGTATCGGAGCGATGGCGGCGGCCCTCGGCGCGCTCGGTGCCGACCCGATCCGGCTTCTCTGGGCGCTCCCCTTCGCGGGGGTGACGCCGCTCCTGCTCGGTCCGGTCGTGCTGACCCGCTACGACTTCTGGCCGGCGGCGCTCGCGACGGCGGCCCTCGCCGCGCTCTGCGCCGGACGCGACCGGCTGTCGTTCGCGCTGCTCGGCGTTGCAGCCTCGGCGAAGGTCTATCCGGTCGTGCTTGTGCCGCTCTTCGTCGCGCACGTGTGGCGCCGTCGCGGTGCGCGCGAGGCCGGCGTGGCCCTCGGGATCGGGCTCCTCGTGACGGCGGCGATCTTCGTGCCGTTCGTCGGGCTCGCGCCCGGCGGCGTCTGGGACTCCGTCCGCCGCCAGGTGACGCGGCCGCTCCAGATCGAGAGCCTTGGCTCCGCGGCGCTCATCGCCCTGCACCACCTCTTCGGCCTGGGCCTGCGGGTCGAGACGAGCCACGGCTCCCAGAATCTCGCCGGCTCGCTGCCGTCCGCCGTCGGTGCGGCCGGGAGCGCGGTCGTCCTCGCCGGCCTCGCGGCGCTCTGGCTGTGGTTCGCCCGCCGGCCGCGCTCGCAGGAGACGCTCGTCCGCGTCTCGGCCGCCGCCGTCTGTGTCTTCGTGGCGTTCGGGAAGGTGCTCTCGCCGCAGTACATGATCTGGCTCATCCCGCTCGTGCCGCTCGTCCGCGGCCGGCGTGGGCTCGCCGCGGGAGGGCTCCTCGCGACCGCGCTCCTCCTCACCCAGCTCTGGTTCCCCAAGCAGTACTGGAACCTCGTCTTCGGCTTCGGCGGCTACGAGTCGGCGCTCGTGCTGGCGCGCGACGTCGTCCTGCTCGGCCTCGTCGGCGTCTTGGTTTGGCCTCAGACTGCGACGCGGACGGGCTGAATCGACGTCGCGCGCCCGTCGGGGCCGCACTCGACGAGCCGGCCTGCGCGATGTGGCGTTGCGGTCGGCGTTCCTCGTCGACCCCGGCGGTACGGTCCGCCGCGCATGGCGCTACGCGAACGACGAGGTGCCGAACTTCGACGAGCTGCTTCAGGCCGCGCGG
>Ga0070713_100002485_pt1 | contig 12041 bp, 9 predicted proteins | sample LARL82metaG_FD_65465 | JGI IMG/M metagenome (GOLD analysis project Ga0070713, IMG submission 65465) | Corn, switchgrass and miscanthus rhizosphere microbial communities from Kellogg Biological Station, Michigan, USA - LAR L8-2 metaG | ecosystem: Host-associated > Plants > Roots > Rhizosphere ... | reverse complement strand
GCGCGCGCACGTCTATGAAGCATGCCTGCCTGCCGAGCAAACCAAACGGCAGCTTGCCGGGGACATGTTACAGCGGGTCTTCGAGGGTTCTGCGAGCCAGCTCATGATGCACGCGCTCGCCGGCACTAAGGCCTCCGCCGAAGAGATCGTCGAACTTCGCCACCTGCTTGACGAATACGAAAGGAGTCGCCGATGACTACCGGGATGACGACTACTCTGATGAATTGGGTCTCCCCGAGCGCGATGCAGTCCCTGGGATGGGCGCTCCTCCACTTCCTCTGGCAGGGAACGGCACTCGCCGCATTGGCCGCTGCCGCGATGGCTGTCTGCCGGCGCGCCTCCACTCGTTACCTCGTCGGGGTGGGCGCGCTGGCATTCATGTTGTTCGCTCCCGTCGCAACATTCTTCTTCTATTCGCAGCAGCATTCCGGTGTGGCAGACGCCGCGAAGTCGTCGTCGCCGCTCGCCGCGGCCGTCCAATCCTTCGCGAGGGGCGGAGTCGCGGCGAGTGGCTCGGCGCAACGCCTGATCCAGTCTTCGAGCGCCTCTTCCCGCAATGCGCTTCCCTGGCTGGTAGAAGCCTGGCTGCTGGGCGTGGCCTTCTTCAGTCTCCGGTCCGCCGGAGGCTTCTTGTTGCTCGAGCGGGAACGCCGCAAACGGTCCACCGTCGTGAGCCCGCAGATTCTCGAAATCTGCTACAACCTGCAGGAGCAGCTCGGCCTGGTCCGAGCGATCGAATACTGTGAATGCGCGTGGCTGCAAGCGCCCGCGGTCATTGGATGGTTTCGTCCCATCGTGTTCTTGCCTGTGAGCGCTCTCACCGGCCTTTCCGAGGACCAGCTTCAGGCTGTCATCGCCCACGAACTCGCGCACATCCAGCGCTTCGATCCCTTTGTCAACGTGTTCCAAGTCTGCGTCGAGACGCTGCTCTTCTACCATCCCGCAGTCTGGTGGTTGAACAAGCGAATCCGCGCCGAACGCGAACACTGCTGCGATGACGTCGCGGTAACTCTCTGCGGCAACGCCGTTGAATACGCGCGCGCCCTCACGCTCATGGAAGAGTGGCGCAGCGCTCCCGTTTTCGCCATGGCGGTGAACCGCGGTCCCCTCACCGAGCGCATCGTTCGCGTTCTTGGCCTGAAGACTCTGGGTGCCGGAGTGCGAAGCATCGGACTCACCGGCAGCCTGCTGTGCCTGACTGCCGCGCTGGTGGCCGGAAACGCGTTGCTTGGAATGGCGCGCCCGCGTCCGGCGCACGCGGCCACCTTCTGGCAGGGTGAGGCAAAAACCGCTCCCACCGCCGCGCAATCGAGCGTCGCGAGTACCCCGGCGGCGAAGCCTTCCGCGGCTCGTCCGCAAAGCAGCGCGCAGCCAGGGGCCACCGCATCAGCTTCCTCCTACATCGATAGCATGAAGGCTGCAGGCCTCCCTGATCTGACGGTCGACGAATTGATCGCCATGAAGATTCAGGACGTCACCCCGGAATATGTCAAGGAACTGCATGCGCAAGGCGTGAACCCCGATGCGAATAACCTGATCGCCATGCGGGTGCAGGGTATCACTCCGGAGTATGTCCGTGACCTTCGCTCTGCAGGCCTCAATCCAACTCAGGATCAACTGATTGCGCTCAAAGTCCAAGGCGCAGATGCCGAGTATTATCGCGGCCTGAAAGAAGCGGGGATTCAGCCCGACGTCGACAAGCTGATTGCGCTTAAGGTGCAGGGCGTCACTCCCGAATACGTTCGCGAGCTCCGCGCCTCTGGCTTGGCAGTGACGGCAGATCAAGTGATCGCCATGAAAGTGCAGGACGTAACTCCGTCATACCTGAAGGGAATGCACGACCTGGGAATCGATCCTAAGGGCGACGATGTGATTGGCATGCGCGTGCAAGACGTCACTCCGGAATATGTGCGTGAGATTCAGGCTTTGGGATTCAAGCCATCCGTGAATGAACTGATCGGCATGAAAGTGCAGGACGTCACGCCGGAATACATCAAGGCTCTTCAGGCCGCGGGATTCAAGCTCAGCGTCAATGACATCATCGGCGCCAAGGTGCAGGATGTCACTCCCGAATTCATCGAGCAGGTGAAGAAGCATGGCTTCAAGGATCTGACTCTGCAGAAGCTGATTCAGATGCGCCAGCTGGGAATTCTGGATTCCAAAGCCGATATCTAGGTCTTTGTAACAACTCATGTGGGGACGGCCGCCTTCGGCCGTCCAGCCTGGGCCTGCCCTGACCGACATCGAGGGTAAAGGCTCGGCGACATCCGCTCGAACTTAAACGAAAGAGGAGATTGATATGAGAATGCGCCGAACCCTCGCATACCTGGTGTTCGCATCCTGCGTAGTGGTATTCGTGGTCAAGAATCGCGCCGCCGAAGTCCACAATGGCGACTGGACCATCAGCAGATCCGATAATCCCGGCAAGGTCGAGTTTTCGCTGATTGAGCATCATCACGGCGGAATGTCGAATCACCAATCCGATTGGCCTGCGAGTTCGTTTCCCGGCATCGACTTTTCGAAGTCCGGACGCCAGGACGTTCACTTCACCATCACGCGCGACGCCGGCAAGATTGACTGCGAAGGCTTCCTCAACAACGGAGAAGGCGCGGGACTCTTCAAGTTCCAGCCTGACTCCAATTATCCGCGCGAGATGCAGTCGCTCGGCTTCTCCGTCGACGACGAGAAGCAGTTCGCCATGGTGGTGCAGGATGTGAGCCTCGATTTCGCCAAGCAGATGAAGAACGAGCATCTCAGCGACCTCGATGCCGATAAGCTGATCGCCTTCCGCATCTTCCGCGTCGACTCAGCGTTTATTCAGGAGCTGCGAGCCGAAGGGCTAAAGATCTCAGATTCCGACAAGTTGGTTGCGTTCCGTATTCATGGCGTGACGCCGCAAATGATGCGCAGCCTTCACCAGGCAGGCTACACGCCCGACGAAGACACGCTGATTGCAATGCGCATCCATGGCGCGACTCCGGAATGGATGGCACAACTGAAAACGCTCGGCTACGATCACATTGACCTGGAGAAGTTGATCGCCTTCCGCATCCACGGAGTTTCACCGGAGTTCATTCAGAAACTGCAGAGCATGGGTTATTCGCATCCCGATCCCGACGAACTGATCGCGATGCGAATCCACAATGTGACGCCGGAATATATCGCGGATATGAAGTCGCGCGGGATCCATGACCTCAGCATCGATAAGCTGGTCAGCATGCGTATTCACGGCATCGACTAACCCTGTAGTCCATAAAATGACGCCGCACGCCCCATTTCTCGCCGTCTTTGCGAGAAGTGGGGCTTCTCATTTTGGAATGCACCGATGTGCATGAATTGATGCGAGAGAATTCCAATTCCCCGGGCGGCCCAATGGGCACAGGGGCAAGAAGAATTTCTTCTACAGGAGCAAGGGTGAACGCCGCTCTGGCGCCTGCCGGGACCTGTCCAGCGGATGTTATAAAAAACCAATGCGCCCACAGGATTACGCACCCCGGCCCGCACACATCCGATGGCTCCTCGACTCTGACCCGGCCATCCGTTGGCAGGTCATGCGGGACCTCACCGGTGAAGGCTCCGACGCGATTGCCGCCGAGCGATCGCGCGTCGCGACCGTAGGCTGGGGAGCAAAGCTGCTCGCCCGCCAATCTCCTCTAGGCCTCTGGACCGGGAGCCCGCGCGGCTGGAGAAGCGACTTGCCAAAGGAACATCGAGACTTGCTTATCACGCTTTACAGTCTCTCTGTCTTGATGGACCTCGGTGTCGATCCCGTCAGCAACCAGGCTCGCCAAATGATCGACCGTGTCGATAAGCGTCTCGTGTTCAAATGGCTCGACAACCGGCCTTACCTTCACGGCGAAACGGAGCCCTGCATCAACGGCAGAATCCTTGGCATCGGCGCGTATTTCAAGAAACCCAACGACAAACTGGCCAATCAACTCCTGAGCGAGCAACTCGAGGATGGCGGATGGAACTGCGAAGCACCCAAAAGCCGGTGCTCCTCCTTCAATACGACCATCTGCGTACTCGAAGGACTGCTGGAATATGAACGGGCCGGGCGCAAATCGGCGGCAGTCAGTAAGGCCCGCAAGCGGGCCGAAAACTATCTGCTCGAGCGCCGCATGTTCCGCTCACTACGAACCGGCAAAGTCATCGACAAACGCTGGCTCCGCTTCTCGTTCCCGGCGTTTTGGCACTACGATGTCTTGCGCGGACTCGATTATCTGCGAAATGCAGGAGTCAAACCCGACAGCCGCCTTCGGGAAGCCGTCGAAGTCGTAATGCAGCGACGCCATCAGAACGGGCGCTGGCCGCTGAATCGCCTTCATCCCGAGTTCGTTCCGCTGAAGATGGAGACCGAAGTCGCCAGCGCAAGCCGCTGGAACACCCTGCGCGCTCTCCGAGTCCTGCGTTGGTACAACTCAACAGGGCAATCGTGATTTGGACATCTTCGCGTGTGCGGCCACGAAAGCTGCACTTCGTCCACTCCGCTGAGCCGATTACCTCGCTGAGATCGGGACCTCTAGTGTCCTCTTGCGGACAAAGGAGTCCGATTTTGGACAGAAACGCCCTGCGCTCCGCGTCAAAGTTCTGTATTCTTCGCAACTTAGCGTGCTCAGGTTTGGCCTGAGAAATGCCCGCGCAAGCATAGTTTCCCAAGGGTGAGGTGTGTAGATGGCAAACGTCGTGTATCAGATGCAATACGCAGTCCGCCAGCTTCGCAAGGCTCCGGGATTCACACTGGTCTGCGCTCTTACCCTGGGACTCGGCATCGGCGCGAACACGGCGGTGTTCAGCGTCATGAACGCGGTGCTCCTCAAGTCTTTGCCGGTGGCCGATCCGGATCGAGTCGTGTACCTGAACACTTCGAACGCACCCAAGCGAACCGGCACCATCGATTTCCACGATACGTTTTCCTACGCCGTGTATGACTCGCTTCGCCAGCAACACGACGCGCTGACACAAGTCATCGCCTATGTGCCGCTTTCCAACGGCAAAGTCGCAGTCCGCTACGACGGACAACCCGAAGAAGCCGAAGGTGACATGGTGAGCGGCAACTTCTTTTCCGGACTCGGAATACGGCTGGCTCGCGGGCGCGGCTTCACCCCGCAGGACGAAGCGGACCATGCTGCCGTAGCAGTGATCAGCCACAACTACTGGACACGACGCTTTTCGCGCAACCCGGATGCGATCGGGAAGACGTTCTACGTGAATGGCGTGCCGCTGACCATTGTGGGTATCGCCAGTGAGGGCTTTGAAGGCGCGGAGGCGGGCCGTTCCACCGACTTCTGGATTCCACTGCAAGCCCGTACGGAATTGAATGCATGGGGCAATCCTCCGGAGGATGGCAAGATTTATCGAGACAATCCAAGATGGTGGTGCATGCGATTGCGGGGCGTCTCGCACCAGGAATCTCGAAGACGCAGGCCACAGCGCGACTGCAATCCACATTTCAAACTGCTGCTTACATCGGCTTGGGCAATCCTGAGCCCGGCGAGCAGCGGCCGGTGTTAAGTCTGCAGGATGCGAAAAACTTTCCCGGCTATGACGAGCAGTACGGCAAGCCGCTGAGAATGTTGATGGCGATGGTGGGCCTGGTCCTGCTGATCGCTTTGAGCAACGTGGTGATGTTGCTGATCGCACGCAACGCAACGCGCCAGCGAGAATTCTCGGTGCGCCTAGCATTAGGAGCTGGCCGCGGACAGCTGTTTAGATTATTGCTGACCGAAGCCTTGCTGTTAGTCGCTCTCGGAGGCGCGTTGGCATGGATATTCGCCTCTTCAGCGACCAAGGCGCTGGGGACATGGGCGCAGATCGAGGCGAGTCTTTCACCAGACAACACCGTCCTTGCCTTCACGCTGAGCATCCTGGTGCTGGCAGCATTGTTGTTTGGATTGGCGCCGCTGCGCCTTGCGCTTGCCGCCGGGCCGGGACTGGCTCTTAAGACGTCCTCGGCGACATCGAATACCGACGCCGGCAAAAGCCGCAGTGCCAAGATCATTGTCGCGCTGCAAATGGCATTGTGCGTTGTGTTGCTGGTCGGAGGAGGCTTGCTGGTTCGTACTCTCCGCAACCTTCAACATATTTCCCTCGGTTTTCCGGCCGAAGGTCTGGTGGTTTTTGGAGTGAATCCGCAAAACATACACACCGTTCCCGAGGGCACCGCGTTCTATCAGGCGTTGATTGGCAAACTGCGCGTGCTGCCCGGAGTGGAATCGGTCACCATCATGGAAGAGCGGCTGGGCTCGGGCTGGTCGAATAACGGCAGCATGATGGTTGACGGTAAACTGCCCGATGCAGCGAACGGCTCTACGTTGATACGCAGCAACGTCGCAGGTCCGGATTTCTTTCATACCCTGGGAGTGCCCGTACTGGAAGGCCGCGACTTTTCGGATTCCGATACCGCGTCGTCGCCACACGCTGGCATCGTGAACGAACTGTTCGTGAAACGCTTTTTGCCGAATCAAAATCCGCTAGGCCATCTCATTGGCACCTCCGATGGGAGATACCAGATGGCCATCGTTGGCGTGGTGAAGGATCACAAGTACCGCAGCATCGAGGAAGAACCTGTTCCGATGGCGTGGTACATGTACGCGCAGATTCCGATCACCGGCAAGATGCAAGTCGAACTTCGCGTGCATGGCGAGCCGCTGGCGATCTTGCCGGCTGCGCGCAAGGCCCTGCAGCAAATGGATCCGAATCTGCCCCTGATCGAGCCGATTACACAACGGGCACAGTACGAGACGACCATCTCACAGCAGTTGCTGTTCGCGCGGCTGGCGGGGTTCTTTGGACTACTGGCAGTCTTGCTGGTGGCGACCGGCCTCTATGGCACGCTGGCGTATCGCGTCAACAATCGCACGGTGGAAATAGGAGTGCGCATGGCCGTCGGAGCGCAACGGCGGCAGGTAGTCTGGATGGTGTTGCGCGACAGCCTGATGCTGACTGCGATTGGGGTCGCGATCGGCGTCCCCTTGGCGTCGGTGGTCGCAAACGCACTGAGTTCGGCGCTCTATGGCGTCAAGGCCTACGATGGACTGACTTATTCTCTGGCGATCGCGGGAGTGGCAGTGGTGGCGGCAGTCGCAAGTATGATTCCGGCGCGCAGGGCCGCGAATATCGATCCGCTGCGTGCCCTGCGAGCCGAGTGATCCACGCCGTGGACTAGTGGTTGAATGCGATATTCAACCCGGTGGTAAAAATCACGTCGTTGTTTTTCGTGCCGGTTGGTGGGTTCGTTACATAGATGTCGCTAAATTGGTTCTGCCATCCCAGCCACTTGCTGATCTTGGTGACGCTGCCAAGCCCAACGGTCATGCGGTATTCGCCCGTGTCCTGCAGATTGGGAAAGAAATACAGGTTCTGCGTGATCACCGTGCTCTTCCCCAACTTGTGACTGAACTCATCCCCCAGGGTCAACGCCACAAATTTATTAGTTTGTCCGTAGGATTCAAACGCTGGCGGCACACTCCCGGGGATCAGGTTTCCGTTGGAGTACGTCTCATGCGTGTAGTTGACGCCGCCCAGCAGATCGAGCATCGTGGCGTCAGACTTGATCGCGTGGAAACCGAAACCACCGCCGTAAACACTGCGCAGATCCAGGAACTGAAGCGCGTTGGTCATGAAATCCGCGGCTGCGTACCAAAACACGCGATCACTTATGTTGCGGTCATAGCGCAAGCCGCCTTGCACCAGGCTGGCGACGGTCGAGGGAGTGGCAAGATTGTTGGTGGTATTGATGGAACTGAGGTAGAGCGTGATTTTGTCGTTAAGGGTGGGATGGGTGGCATTGATGGCGAGCGCCAGATTTTCAGTTTCGCTGTTGCCGCGGGCGATCGAAAAGCCGACATCGGCTCCGCCCTGCCAGCCGTGCTTCAGACCAGGATGCAGGCTCTTGTCATAGGCCGTTTGTTCGTCGTCGTTGCGGATGAGGGTGACGTCGTCTTTGGGCGCTTCGACGGTGCCGGCGGTTTTGGTCGCAATCTCAATCTTGCCATCCGAAGTGGTAACCGGTCCCACCGCCGTCTTCCCGTCTTTGAGGGTGACGTGCAGTTGCGCGTCGGTCTTGATCTCTTGAATGGTGTCGAACTGAATGGTGACATCTCCGGCGGCGTCCGTGTGCAACACAAGCGTCTTGCCGTCAGACTTCACCACCGTGCCGGTGAGCCGGTCGCCGTTTTTCAACGTGACCTGGTCGGCGAGTACCGCGGTCGAGAGTCCGAGCAGCATCATCAGGGGGAATAGTTGGAATGTGCGCAACACGACCTACCTCCAAAGGGAAGAGATTTGAGATTGAAACACCAAACGGGGTTGCCCAGGAACGGAAATCTGGAACGGGAACACAGACGCTTATGGCGACAAAGCGGCAGATATGCCGGGAAGATACTGCTCCGTAGTGCTCCTCTGGCTCGGAGTCAGTTAGCTCTTGGTATCGGTTTTCTTGGTCGGATCGCTGGCAGCATTTGAAGCGTCCGTTGATGGGTTATCCTTAATGCCGTCTTTCATCCCATCTTTCAGCGCGCGAATGCCCTCGCCCAACCCTTTCCCCAGTTCAGGCAATTTCTTGGGACCGAACACCAGCAAAGCTATGGCAAAGATAATAATCAGGTGCATCGGTTGAAATAGACCTTCAAACATCGGAGCCTCCAAGGGACAGAACTACCTGCCCAAATCATACGCTATTGGATGCTTAGGCGAAAGGTCAAGCGACCTTGGCCAAGATCATCGATAGCATTTTCACTGTTTTACCGAATCCCGCGCCCAGGTTCGGTGAATCCTGCCACGGAAGGGTGTGATTGCGGTCACACTCAACCGCAACAGACAAGTGCGAAACTCCAGGAAAGTCGCTCCATTCAGTTACTTCCGTGACCTTACCAGCGGGTTCGGTGCCGGGCTATGTTTCTGAAGAGGTTTTTGGAGGGGTGCTTCGGTCCGCATTTCCTCAAAAGCCGCCACCAATAAGCCAATTCAGGTCGTCGGGGAGTCCGGTGAGAGTCAAGGTTTTACTTTCCTTCTGGGTCTTCAGTCTGTCGATTGCGCTCGCCCAATCCACCGGCTCACCGCGTCCAAATCAGCAGCCTGTGAACACGACCCAATTGGCGGCGTGGTTGATCGGAGGAGTTCCGAGCACCCGGCTCGCCCGCCTCGTGGCAGAAAGGGGCCTCGCGAATCTGCCGACCCGCAACGAACTCCATCAGATGGACTCACTGGGAGCTGATAAAGAGTTGATGCGAGTGTTGAATTCGGGCAATGTTTTTTCGGCTCAGATTGGTCCTCCGGTTCCAGATTTGTTATTGAAAGCGGCGGCCGCGGTGCGGCAGCAACAATTCCACCAGGCGGAGAATGACCTGCGAGACGCGGTCAGCGCCGATCCTGAAAATTCCGCCCTGCATTTCGCCCTGGGTGTCGTTTACCGGCAGGAAGACGAATCGGACGAGTCTTATGACGAGCTGGCTCGAGCGACAAAGATCATGCCGGACCTTCCGGAAAATCACGCTGCCCTGGCCTACCTCTTTTACGGGTTGGACGACGGCCCGAATTCGATTGCGGAAGCCCGTACCGCACTGAGCATCGATCCTCAAAATGCCGAAGCATATCAATACCTGGGACTCGGCTTGTATTCGACCGGACAGTATGCGGCTGCGGTTCATGCGTATGAAGAGTCCCTGGTACGCGACCCCGGCAATGCTGACACGTACTACGACATGGGGATCGCGCAGCACGCAAACGGAAACCAGCCGCGCGCCATTGCAGCGTACCAGCAGGCCATCAAGTTGAGGCCTGCATTTTGGGAGGCGCACTCCAACCTGGGGCTGATCTGGCACGAGCAGGGAAATCTAGCACAGGCCGTCGCAGAGTATCGCGAGGCTAAGCGGATGGCTCCCGGCGAAGCCTCCATCCGTAACAATCTGGGGAATACTTATTGCGATCAGGGCAATTTCGATTCAGCGATTGAGGAAATGCGTGTCCTATACCGCGAACATCCGGAGTGGCAGCAAGGGCACGCTTGCCTGGCCAGCGCTTACATGGCGAAGAAGAATTATGACTCTGCGGTGGAAGAACTGAAGCTGGCGGTGCGATTGAATCCGACTGGCTCGACCGAGCACCGGATTCTTGGGCAGGCGCTTCTGCTGGCCAACCAGCCGGAGGAAGCGCTGCGCGAATTGCGGCTGGCCGTATCGCTCAATCCCGACTCCGACATCGCCCATCATCTTTTGGGCACCCTTCTGTTTGAGAAGCAACAGTTGCACGCTGCCGAGAAGGAGTTTCGCGAGGCATTGCGGGTGAACGCCTCCGCCGATAACCACTATTCTCTGGCAGCCTGCTTGATGAGCCTGGACCGCTATCAGGAAGCACTCACGGAACTGGAGACGGCCGCGCGGCTTGACCCGGAGCGTGCAATCTACCGGGCGCGTCGGGAAGAACTGCTCAAATTGATGAAGGAAGAGAGTTCGCGCTAGGTCGAGTTGCGCAGGGCTTCCGGCTGGGATTGCCGGACCAGTGGGCCAATGCCGCCGATGTACTCCGGTGCTTAGGTGCAGGAGCAGGCAGTACTTACACTTAGAGTGAACCCGAGCCCCATCGGGTCCCACGAATCCGTTCAGGGGAGAATTGCAAATGGCGACCAACGCAACCCGAACCCAGCAAGATATCGTGAATTCTGTCGTACAGGCGTCTTTGGCGAAAGATTCGACTGCGCGCCGCGCTGAAGGTCGGGTGGTGACCGATTCATCCGCAAATACCCCGCGCCGGCAATCGGGATATGGTTTGCCCTGCGCCAAGTGCCACTTGTACTACCCCGCCGATCTGGACGTTTGCCCCACCTGCCAGCACCATGAGCGAGTTTCACCGGTCGCGCCCCAGATTCCGCCGCGAGTATCACAGGCGGTGGTCGATGCGGTTCCGGATACTGCTGTGATTGAGCAGGAGCGTGAGGAATTCCTGCGACAGTTCAAGTCGCAACTGCTGGAAGCGCACGCCGAAGTGGTGAGCGCTCCGGATGCCATTTGCAAGTTCCGCGAGCACCATACTGGAGAAGTCGCTGGCGCTGAAATCTGCAACTCCTGCTACGAACGGCTGCAGGAGCGTCTCGATGTGTTCGAAGCGGCCTTGCATCTGGAACTGAAAGAGGCAGCGCAAATCATTTACGATGCGGTCTGGGCCGATCCGTCGGATCCGAGCAAGACCTACCAGAACGCTGCCAGCGCGCTATTGTCTGAGTTGCGCAAGCGCGCCGGAATGACCGCGATCCTGGGTCCGTTCCAACCACTCTCGCACTAGAAACGCTTCTTGATCGTTGTGGCCGTTTGAGAGAGTTATGCCCTCGCGGCACAGACTCGAGTCATTTTTCCGTGCAAGTGGTTGAGACCCCGTGCAAGTTGTTGAAAAGTCGTTGGAGGCCTCTCGGGGGCTGTCAGGCGGAGCTTTTTCCAGAGGATGAGGATTTCCTCGGGTGCAGAACCGATCGTCGCAGGAAGGGGCGTTTCCGGCTCCGCAAGCGCTATTCTGGGCGATGATCTGCGGCCGATTTTGCAGCCGGGGGGCAGGATTATTCTGACGTACAATGATCGATTACATGATTGTACATACAATCACTGTAAGGTAAAGATCTTGTTCGACTTGAGCTATTCTGGCTTAAGTCCGACCCATTTTTTGCCGGCGTAAAGCTTGTAGCCCTCGCCATCTTCCACCAGTTTCAGAGGAACGGCATGCACTACTGCGGAGTCAGTTTGCGAAGTTGTGCTGAGGACATCGTTGTTGGCCACGTCCATGACGACGAACTTGCCGTCGGCGGTGAAGCCAAAGCCGTACTCTCCCGGCGCTAATGTCGATCCTCCGATGCTGAGCTTGCTTTCAGTGATCAGCATGCCTTGGTATTTCTGCTGAATCGCGGTCGAGTAGCCCGAGGCGTCTACCAGAGCTGCCAGCGTCATTTTGCCGTCGGTCAGCTGAAAGCCGACTGAGTTGCGAACCTGCACCGGAGCCTTCTGGCCGCGGAAGAAATATTCCGCCGGGACCGCTTTCTTCAGTTCTTCGCCGCT
>Ga0070713_100002482_pt1 | contig 12044 bp, 9 predicted proteins | sample LARL82metaG_FD_65465 | JGI IMG/M metagenome (GOLD analysis project Ga0070713, IMG submission 65465) | Corn, switchgrass and miscanthus rhizosphere microbial communities from Kellogg Biological Station, Michigan, USA - LAR L8-2 metaG | ecosystem: Host-associated > Plants > Roots > Rhizosphere ... | reverse complement strand
AAGGCCAAGATCAACACCGAAGACCTGCCGGAAGAAAAAGGCCCGGCCAAGAAGGGCCCCGCGAAAAAGGCTCCGGCGAAGAAGGCTCCCGCCGACTGAGTCCTTTCACATCATCAAAATGAAATGGCCCCGGGATCTCGGGGCCATTTTTTTTCGCGCCTGCTGAGCAAGCATTTTACGAGCACATCGTGAAAGCAACGGTGGAAATGGCCGGTCATTCCGAGCAAAGCGAGGAATCCTCTTTTTATTGGCAACCAAAGCAAGAGAGATTGCTCGCTTCGCTCGGAACGACCCTTCTGGGAATATTCATAACCGCCAGTCCGCAAATCAATCTTGGTGGCTTACTCCGGGGCGCGATCGAGGTATTCCACGCCCAGCGCTTTCAGTTTGGCGCGCAGGCCATACATGTCCAGTCCGAGTTTTCCGGCCTTCAACTGTTCGCGGTTGCGAGCTTCCTTGGCCAGGCGCTCTTCGCTTGACCGCACGACTTCCGCAGCTTCGCGGCGCGGAACAACCACTATGCCGTCGGTATCGGCCACCACGATATCGCCGGGATGGACAACGGCTCCGGCGCAAACGATTTCAATATTTACCGAGCCGGCGGTTTCTTTCACCGTTCCCATCGAGGAAATCGCTCTCGAGAATACCGGAAATTGCATGGCGGTAATGTCGGCTACATCGCGCACGCCCGCCTCGATCACGACTCCCGCGATGCCGTGCGCCTGGCAGGAAGTCGCCAGCAATTCGCCAAACATGCCGTCAGTGGATTCCGATTTTGTGGTGATAACCAGGACGTCGCCCTTGCGGCATTGCTCGAGCGCGGCATGAATCATCAGGTTATCGCCCGGGTGGGAATAGACTGTGACGGCGGGACCCGCGAGATGCGCTCCCAGATAAACCGGCCGCATGTAAGGCAGCATCAAGCCAGTGCGGCCTTGCGCCTCGTGCACCGTGGCCACGCCAAATTCTCCCAGCTTGCGAACCAGGTCTTCCTCGGGCCGTTCAATATTGCGGATGATCACCGGCTTCATGCGAAATCCTCCCTAAAGCACCAAGACTTTTTCGGGCGCTTGTTGCTGAAATATTTATTGAACGAGCGCGGCCGGATTGGTCACGGCCATGCGCCGGACTTGTTCAACGGTAAATCCGCCGTCCAGCAATCTCTGCGCAAACATGGCAAACCCCGGCGCGACGGGCGGGTTGATGGTTTGGCCCAGGTCCGTCGAAACAACGCAGTGTTCCGGCCCGGCCCTGCGAATGGCTTCGAGCACGCCTTCCCACGAAGCTTTGCCCGTGTACATGGTGGTGAAGCAGTGTTCAATGAAGGCGCCCATCTGCGCGAGTTCGCGCTGCTCCTCGGCGGTAAGATTCTGCGAAGGAAACTCGGCGTGCGTGACCACCACTTTTTGCGCGCCCATCTCGCGCGCGACTTTTACCAGCGCGAAAATTTCTCCCCGCCCGATGTGCCCCGTGGCGAGAATCATGTTGTGCCTGGCAATCAGTTCGATGCAGCGGCGCGCTGGTTCGGAAACTTTTCCATTGGCGTCGAGGACGGTGATCGGCGCAGGAGCGATTCCGGTAGCTGCCAGCTCCCGCTGAATCTTGGCCCAAAAAGGAAGCTTCACGTTGGGGCCATCGAGGCGCCCGGCAGTTTCGTTGGCGGCATCCACCGTGGGCATCCACACAATTTTGCAGCCCGAGCGCCCGGCCAGTTCGACGGCCACGGGATTCAGGCCGCCCACGGAATGATTGAGCGTGATGGCGCCATAGGCGGAAATGCCCGGCACAGCGCGGGTCACGACTTTGGCGCGTTCCGCTGTCGGAAAATAGTGGGACTTGAGCACAAACCCGCGCAACCCGTGAGCCAGAAATTCCTTCGCCAGATCCAAATCATCGATTCGCCGCTCGATCACGTCCGGCGCCACGTGCACTTGCAGATCGTATCCGCCCTGGAGCGCTTTCCAGGCCGCGTCCGAAATGGGCATGGCGGAAGCGCTGGCGCTGCTGCCGGCAGCCGCCGATGATGTTGAACTCATATTTTAATTTCCTCCAAACGATTCAACCGCTTTTCTGTGCGAATTTGGAATTCAGACAGGAAGTTAGCTTCGGACGCCGCGCCAAAAAAAGTATATAACAGGCGGCGCCCAGGTAGCACAGGCGTCAGCCTGTGCGTCTTTGATTTCTGCCGCATCAGCGAAAAACACACAGGCTGAAGCCTGTGCCGCCTTACGTCAGCGATTGGATCATCCCGCCATCCACCTGCAGGGTCGCGCCGGTGATGTATGACGCCGCGTCCGAAAGCAAAAAGGCCACAGCGCGGCCAAACTCATTCGGGTCGCCATAGCGAGCCATGGGAATGCTGGCGAGAGAAAGTTTGCGCTGCTCTTCGACGCTGACTCCGCGTTTCTTGCTGTTGATTTCGTCTATTTCCCGCACCCGGTCTGTGGCGATTCTGCCGGGGACGACCTGGTTCACGCGAATTCCGTGCTGCGCATATTCGTTGGCCAGAGTTTTTACCAGCGCCGCCACCGAAGGGCGCAACACATTGGAGAGCGACAGGTTGGCGATGGATTGTTTGACCGAGGAGGATGTCAGCATCGCGATGCTGCCTTTTTTTCGCTCGGACATCGAAGGAATGACTTCGCGAACCATGCGAATGGCGCTCAGCAGAAGCAGTTCGAACGCGCCTTGCCAGGCTTGATCGTCAAAGGAGAGGGCCGGGCCGGCTGGCGGGCCGCCTGCATTGGTCACCAAAATATCCACGGGACCCAGGCGCTCCACCGTGGCCCGGTGCCAAAGCGTGATGCCCTCCGCCGACCGGATATCCGCGGTGAAACCGATGGAGGCTCCGGCGCGCATTTCTTCAATTTTCTGCGCGGCAGTCGTAATCGCTACGGAATCACGCGACACAATCGAGACCAGCGCGCCTTCCTGCGCCAGGGCGCAGGCCACGGAATAGCCCAGGCCTTTGCTCGCACCTGCGACCATGGCTACTTTTCCCTTTAATCCTAACTCCATCGTTCCCCGCCTATGATTGAGGCGCGTGAGCCACAACAGCCTTGGTAACTTTGCTGCCGCTTTGGCCGCGGCCTACCAGCAGTATCGTCACCGCGCCCGCCGCGGCTAAGGCCACGAGCGGAAGCATGGCGATCGGGTAACTCCCCGTGGCATTCTTGATGAAGCCCAGCAGGTACGTTGTTCCAAATCCCGCGAGATTGCTGATCGCATTCATTTGCGCCAAACCAGCGGCAGCCGTTCCGGCCGAAAGCAATTCCGTCGACACCGCCCATACCGGACCTTTACCCGCATAAATTCCAATGACCGCGAGACACAAAATGACAATGATTGCGAAGAGAGAATGAAACACGAGGGCTGACGCCAGGCTGGCCGCCGTCAGGAGCAGGGGCAGCGCCGTGTGCCAGACGCGTTCGCCGGTCTGGTCCGATCGTTTTCCCCACCAGACCATGATGATGGAAGCCAGGGCAAAGGGAATCGAGTTGAGCAACCCGGTCTGCATGTTGGTCAGGCCGTAAGATTTGATAATTTGCGGCTGCCAGATCTGCAGGCCGCTGCTGATTGCCGTGCTTCCCGCCAGCACCACACTCAGCGCCAGGACGTGCTTGTTGAACAGCACGCGCCACACGCCGCGTTGGCCTACCGAACGCGCGCCGCCTTTTTCACCCTCAAGCTTGCTCAACAACCAGCCGCGCTGCTCAGTGTCGAGCCACTTGGCGCCCGCGGGCCGATCGCTCAACAGAACCAGGCAGGCCAGTCCCAGCAAAATGGCCGGGAGACCCTCCATGATAAACATCCACTGCCAGCCGCGCAGACCCAGCCAGCCGTTTGCTCCCAGCAGAGCCGCGGAAATCGGCGAGCCCAGAAAACTTGATACCGGAATCGCCACCGTAAACCAGCCCACCACGCGCGCGCGATACTCCGCGGGAAACCAGTACGTCAGGTAGAGAATCACGCCGGGAAAAAATCCAGCCTCCGCGGCGCCGAGCAGAAGGCGCATCACATAAAACGAGCGCGGCCCGGTCACTAACGCCATTCCGGCGGCCAACACTCCCCAGGTGATCATGATGCGGGCGATCCACAGACGCGCTCCAACCTTTTGCAGGATCAAGTTGCTGGGTACTTCACACAAAAAATAGGATACGAAGAAAATTCCGCTGCCAAATCCGAATACCGAGGGCGACATGTGCAGATCCTTGACCATCTGCAGCGCTGCAAATCCCACATTGACGCGGTCGAGGAAGGAAACGAAATAGCAGAGCATTAAAAATGGAACGATGCGCAAGGCGACCCGGCGCATGGTCTTTAGCTGGAGAAGGCTTCGGTCCGGCGTTTCGGAATGGGGAGTCACGCGATCGGCCTTCCTCCTGCTGCTCCTGATTCGACGGCTACACCACGGCGAGTGCCACTGAAAACATTTGGCTCGATCCAGATGGCAACCCGCAGGCAAGCTGCAAAATATTCAGGTCCTGATTTTGACGATCTTTAATCAAGCCAGCTTCGTTTTGGAAAGCGGCAATTCTCGAATGCGCTTTCCCGTGGCCGCGTAAATCGCGTTGCACAGCGCCGGAATAAAAGGCGGCACGCCGGGCTCTCCGACCCCTGCCGGAGGAGCGCTGCTGTCCACCAGATAGATGTTGGTTTTCAACGGCGCTTTGTTCATTCGCGCGACTTCATAATTGTTAAAGTTCGACTGCACGATTCGTCCATTGGCGGCCGTGATTTCGCCGCTCAAGGCGATGCTTGTTCCAAACACCGCGGCGCCTTCAAATTGCAGCCGCACGAGTTCGGGATTCACGATGGTGCCCGCATCCACGACGGTATCCACGCGGGGGATGCGGATCTCTCCCTGGTCGTTGATCTCCACTTCCACCACGGTGGCCACATAAGACAGGAAACTGCGATGCGCGGCGATGCCCAGGCCCGTGCCCTTGGCCAGTTTGCGTTTGCCCCAGCCGGACTTCTCCACCGCCATTTCGGTCACCTTGCGCAGACGAGCGGTGTCGATCGGATATCCCGGCACGTCTTCCATGTCTTTGTACGACACGATGCGCGGGCTGCCGATCATTTCCAGTAAATAGTCCGCGTGATCGCGGCCGGAGGCAGTCGCCAGCTCATCGGTAAAAGTTTGCACCGCGAAGGCGTGGTAAATATTGGCGACCGAACGCAGCCACCCGATGCGAACGTGCGCGCGGGCCCGGCCGTTTTCCACGCGCAAATTTGGAATGTTGTAGGGAATGTCCGTCCAGCCCATGCCCACTTCGCCGCCATATTCCATGTTCGGGTCATTCATCGAGCCGATGGGCGGAAACACCGACCGCTGCAGCCAGGCCGTCGGTTTGCCGTTCGCGTCCACGGCAGCTTTGATATACATGGCCGAAACGGAATGGTAGAAATCGAATTTCATGTCGTCTTCGCGGCTCCAGACGACCTTCACCGGCTTGCCCACTTTTTTCGAGAGCACCGCCGCTTCCGCGACGTAATCGGGTTTGGACTTGCGCCCAAATCCGCCGCCCAGCATGGTGACGTTGCAAATCACGTTTTCCTTGGCGATGCCCAGCACCTTGCCGACGGTTTCCTGCACCGCCTGCGGATTCTGCGTGGGCGCCCACACGGTCACTTTGCCGTCCTTGAATTCCGCCGTGGCCACCAGCGGCTCCATGGTGGCGTGCGCCAGGTGCGGAAGGTAATACTCCGCCTCCATGATCTTTCCGCCGCTCGCAAAAATGTTGTCGACATTTCCTTCTTCGCGGACGACCTTGCCGGGCTTGCGCGCCGTCTCCTGCAACTCTTTTTTGAATTCGGCGGAATCGTAGCTGGCGTTCGGTCCATCGTCCCACGATATATTCAATTTCTTGCGGCCCTGAAAGGCCGACCAGGTGTTATTGGCAATTACCGCCACTCCCCCGAGCGGCTGAAATCCCCAGGGCGGCGTGAAGGTGTCGATGGTGAGCGTCTGGCTCACGCCCTTCACTTTCAGAGCGTCCGCATCGTCATAGGTTTTTATTTTTCCTCCGAGCACGGGAGGATGTTCGATGGACGCGTACACCATGCCATCCCTGTGAACGTCCATGCCGTATTGCGATTTCCCGGTGCAAAGCTCGGTAAGGTCGTAGCTGGAGGTGCCTTTCCCGATGTAGCGCCAGGCGCTTCTCGGCTTGAACTGCAGGTCTTCTTTCTTGGGCACCGGCAACTTCGCCGCGGCCGCCGCAAGCTCGCCATAGCCCAATTTGCGACCTGAGGCCCGATGCACGACGGTGTGCAATTCAGCCACGCATTCCGTCTGCGGGACTCCCCACTTTTGAGCGGCTGCCTGCGTCAGCATGGTGCGAGCGGAAGCCCCGGCCTGCAGAAACAGATCAAAGAAGCTGCGAATGGAATGCGAGCCGTCCGTGTTCTGATCGCCGTAACGCGGGTCGCCGATGGCCTGCTCGAGCTTCACGCGCTTCCAATCGGCTTCCAGTTCATCGGCGAGAACGAGCGGAAGGGAGGTGCGGATTCCGGTGCCCATCTCGGAGCGATGCGCGATGATGTAAACCGTGCCGTCGGTATTGATTCCCAGATACACGCTGGGATTCAGCACCGCGTGATCTACCTTGGTGTCCTTGGGGAGGCCTTCGGCCCACAACGTTTCCGGAAAGAAGCGCACGCTCAGCACCAGCGCTCCCGCCGATACCATGCCTTTCATGAACCCGCGACGGCTCACATTCTCAATGGCGCTCATGCGTGGCTCCCGTCCGCCGCTGCCTTGATGGCGGATCGAATGCGGTTGAAGCATCCGCAGCGGCAAATATTTCCGGACATGGCCTCGTCAATATCCGCGTCAGTCACTTTCGGTTTGCTGCTCAGCAGGGAAGCGGCCTGCATGATCTGCCCCGACTGGCAGTAGCCGCACTGCGGCACGTTCAATTCGATCCACGCTTTTTGCACCGGGTGCAGCCCGTGTGGCGATAATCCTTCGATGGTGGTGATTTCTTTTCCGGCCGCGGCGCGCATGGGAGTAATGCACGAACGGATCGCGCGTCCCTTGTCGTGCACCGTGCAGGCCCCGCACAGCGCCATGCCGCATCCGAATTTCGTTCCCGTCAGATGCAACTCATCGCGCAAATACCACAGCAGCGGCATATCCGGATCGCCATCGAAGGAATGATTGATGCCATTTATTTTTAGTTGGATCATAAGTGTCTCCGCATCCCTGATAAAATTACAGTACCGTCATTTCCAGATCCGTCCGCGTCAAAGGACTTCTCGCCGGCCGCAAATTGCCGCTCTTGCTTCGAGCCGGACGGATCGGGTTATTTTGCACTATCAAAGGCCGCGAAACTAGTGCGCATTTCCCGGCACAGGAGATGGCCAGCGCCGCTGATTTGCAACTTCCTGCGTCGCCCGGCGCGAGTTTCGGTGGCGCCAGGCTTCAGTCTGTTTGCTTTTGATTTGCGCCAGGGCAAAGATTAAAACCAGACAGGCTGAAGCCTGTCCTACTGGCGGCGCAACGATGATGAGCGGTTTCACGTCGAAGGGCGGCGCCCATGAAATGCGTTATCAAGCAGGGCACGAATCTCCTCGCGCGCAGGCTGCCGCGGATTGTAATAAGGGCTTTCTGTTGCAATCGCCGCGGCCTTGTCGAGCCCCTCGGCCGGCATGCCGATCTCTTTCAGGGAAGTGGGCGCTCCCAGGCGTTTCGCCAAATCAAAAAGTCCCTGGCCGGGACCGGCGCTGCGAAGAATTTCTGCTACGGGCGCAAGTTGCTCAGGCACCGCGCGCGTATTAAAACTTACGACGTGAGGCAAGACAACCGTGTGCGTTTCCGCGTGCGGCAGGTCAAACGAGCCGCCGAGCACGTGGCAAAGCTTGTGATGCAGCGCCATGCCGACCGAGCCCAGCACCGTGCCGCACAGCCACGCGCCGTAGAGGGCTTTGGCGCGCGCCGCGACGTCTCGCGGCTTGTCGAGAACAGCAGGCAAGCCTTCAGCCATCGCGCGAATGGCTTCCAGAGCCATGAGCGTCACGATCGGATTGCGATCTTCAGCATACAATCCCTCGACCGCGTGCGCGATGGCATTCATTCCGCTGGTTGCCGATAATCGCGGCGGCAGCGTCAAAGTAAGCTCCACGTCGTAGATGACGACCTCGGGCTGAACCTTCGGCGAGCGCAGAGTCTTTTTCTTACCTGCGCTGGTCTCCCCAAGAATGTTGGTCATTTCAGATCCCGCGTAGGTCGTCGGCAAAACGATCTGCGGGAGATCGGTTCTCAGCGCAATCGCCTTTCCCAGGCCCGTCGTGGAACCGCCACCGAGCGCGATGGTCCCGTCAGCTTTCGTTTCCGCTACGACCTGCATGACTTTCTCGGTGACTTCCACGGGCGTGTGCATCGTGGCGCCGGAAAAAACTCCCGCAACGTCCATTCCGAGTTTAGCCGCGAGCGCCTGCGCCTCATTTTTCTGCTCCTGAGTCGAAAGCACGAGCGGACGTGTCACGCCGACCCGGCGCGCCTCGTCTCCAGTTCGCGCGCTCGTGCCAGAACCGAAAACAACGCGGGTCGACAGGCCGTTATAGACGAAAGTTTGGTCAGGGGACATCATTCGATTGTTTCCGGCAAGACTATGTCTGTTTTAGGCGCAGCGTCAACACCAGCGCCGCGGAAAGGAATATCGCTGCGACCATGAACACCAGGCTGAAGCTGAACGAACCCGTCAGCGTCCGCAAATAGCCCACAAAAAACGGGCCCACAAATCCTCCCAGGCCGCCCACGGAGTTGATCAGGCCAATCGACGCGGCCGCTGCCGACTCGCTCAGCATGGCCGTGGGCAGTTGCCAGAAGCTGGGCATGAAGGCCGTCGTACACGCGCCGGAAAGGATGAGCAAGCCCAAGCCGAGCCACAAATTGGATTGGAAACTTACCGCCAGAGCCATGAACGCACCGCAAAAAAATAAAATCAAGCTGGTATGCCAGCGGCGCTCCGCAGTGCGGTCCGAATGCCAGCCATTCCAGAGCATGACGACGACGCCCAATAGATACGGCAATGCAGCAATCAGCGTCACCGTCAGATTCGGAAGACCTGTCGCGCGCTTGAGGATTGTCGGAAACCAGAAATTGAATCCGTAGAGTCCCACCAGCGCAAAGAAGTAGACCGACGCGAGTAGAATTACTTTGCGGCTGCTAAGCGCCTGGCCGATTGTCCACGCGCCCGCGGCTTCTTTTGCTCTTTTCTCGCGGTCGAGCTCGCCCATAATCCATTCCTGCTCGTCGGCGGGGAGCCATTCGGCGTGGCGCGGCCAATCCGTGAGGCAGAGCAGCGTGAGAATGCCCAGCAACACGGCGGGAATTCCTTCCAGGATGAACAGCCATCGCCATCCGGGAAGCCCGAACCAATGAACGCCGAGAATCCAGCCGGCCAGCGGCGCTCCTAAAACATTGGCGACAGGAATCGCAGTCATAAATAAGGCTCCGGCCCGCGCGCGATCTTCATTGCGGAACCAGTGCGTCAGGTAAACGATGATGCCCGGGAAAAATCCTGCTTCCGCGAGGCCCAGAAGAAAACGCGCGCCGTAAAATTGCCGCGGCGTATGAATCGCGGAAACCAGTATCGTGACCATTCCCCAGGTAATCAGGATGCGCGCAATCCACTTTCGCGCGCTCCAGCGCTCCACGATCAGCGCTCCCGGTATTTCAAACAGAAAGTAGCCGGCGAAAAAAATCCCCGCGCCCAGCCCGAAGACTCGATCGGTGAAGCCCAGGTTGTGCGACATTTCCAGGCCGGCAAAGCCTACGTTGACGCGGTCCAGATATGCGATGAAGTACAGAATGAAGAGAAAAGGCAACAGCCGCCAGGCGATGCGGCGGCGGGCTCGCAGCCCCACCTCTGAGATATTTGTCTGAGCAGGCATTGCGCCCGTCGCTTTTATCACACTCCGAGGCGCGCTTACATCGGGAAGAAGATTTCGCGTTCCGGCAAATGGGCGGCACGGAAAGCGGCGCAGCGCACTTCCGCGAAACGAGAACGCAGCTGGGATACAATACCTGAGTGCGCTCGACCACAAAGTGCGGGAGAGCGCGTGAGCAGCACAGGCTTCAGCCTGTGAGGTTTTGATTTTTGCCGCATCAAAAAAAACACAGGCTGAAGCCTGTGCTGCCGGATGTCCTTGGCCCGAGAGCTAGATCGTACTTTTGCGAAACATGGCGGATTTAACTCCAGCAACGGACGAAGTTCAACTCCCCAGTAGTCCTGCGCCCAGCCCCGCGAGGAAAAGCCGCCTTCCCGCGGCCTTCCGATCGCTGAAGCACCGCAATTTCCGGCTGTTTTTTGGCGGGCAGTTGATATCCCTGGTGGGCACGTGGATGCAGACCATTGCGCAGTCCTGGCTCATCTATCGGCTTACGGGATCGTCAGTGCTTCTCGGCCTGCTTGGCTTTGTCAGTCAGATACCGATATTCCTGTTGTCGCCGATTGGCGGACTGACCGCCGACCGCTGGCCTCGTCAACGTGTTGTCATCGCCACGCAAGTTTCCTCGATGGTGCTGGCCTTCCTGCTGGCGGCGCTCACGTTTGCGGGACGCATACGCGTGTGGGAGATTATCGTGCTGGCCACGCTGCTGGGCGTAGTCAACGCATTTGACGTGCCGGCGCGGCAATCGTTTCTGATTGAAATGGTCGGGCGCGAGGATTTGCTGAATGCCATCGCCTTAAATTCCTCGATGTTCAACGGTGCGCGGGTGGCTGGTCCGGCGGTCGCAGGCCTGCTGGTCGCGCACATTGGCGAAGCCTGGTGTTTTTTTCTGAATGGCGTGAGTTATTTCGCCGTGATCGCCGGTCTGCTGATGATGCGCATTGAAAAATTGTTGTCGGTACATGACGGCAGTTCGCCCATTGAGAAGTTGCGCGAGGGCTTGCGCTTTGTGCGCCACGCCAAGCCGATTCGCACGCTGCTGATTTTGCTGGGCGTGGCGAGTTTTGCGGCGCTGCCGTTCAGCGTGCTCGTCCCTATCTTCGCCGACCGCATCCTGCATGGTGGCGCGTCCGCTTACGGAAACCTCATGGGCGCCGTAGGAGTGGGCGCCATGTTTGGCGCATTCGTTCTGGCCATGCGGCAGCAGTTGCGCGGCCTTGGGAATATCGTGGCCTACTCGGCAATTGGATTGGGTGTGTCCGTTACGCTTTTCGGAATGTCTCGATGGTATTGGGCGTCCATTGTGACGCTGGGGCTTTCCGGTTTTGCCATGATGCTGCAGTTTACGTCCACCAACACGCTGATCCAGGCGATGGTGCCGGACCAGCTTCGCGGTCGTGTGATGTCCCTGTATTCAATGATGTTCTTGGGGATGACCCCGCTCGGTTCCCTCGTCGCCGGAACGATGGCGGAGCACATTGGCGCCCCCATCACGGTCGCGCTTGGCGGACTTATAAGCCTTGCCGCGGGCGTGGTCTTCGCGCGCAAGTGGCCATCGATGCGCGCTCCCGCCCGCGAATTGGTCGCCGCTCAGGGCATGATGCAACCGCCTCCGCCTGAAATAAGTTCTCCGCAAGGGTAACCCAGGCTTCCACGTTTATGAATCCCGGCGTGGTGGCATCCGGGTACTGTCGCCGGAAGGAAAGCATCCGGGCACCCTCCGGAATCCGAATTTGTAGCCAACGTGGCGTTCGGCGATGCCGGTAACAAAACCCTGTACGTAGCGGCGCGCACCGGCGTATACAAAATTCGAGTGAACACGCCGGGAATCCGCTAACCAGGGAGCGCGGATCCGAAGTACCAGCGCAAACTTAGAAATGGCGCGGCAGCCAACGCGATTTGCATCCCGCGGGCATTTTCAGTGTAGGATGTTTGAATCAAGTTGGGCCTGTAGCTCAGCCGGTTAGAGCAGCGGACTCATAATCCGTCGGTCCCAGGTTCGAATCCTGGCGGGCCCACCAACAATTCTCAATCGCAGGGCATGTTTCGTTTTCTCTTAATATCCGGATTTACCATCACCCCACACTTGGCTCTGTTAGGACTACGCGAGTAGTCTGAAACAGTACTACCCCTCAAGTACT
>Ga0070713_100002480_pt1 | contig 12048 bp, 12 predicted proteins | sample LARL82metaG_FD_65465 | JGI IMG/M metagenome (GOLD analysis project Ga0070713, IMG submission 65465) | Corn, switchgrass and miscanthus rhizosphere microbial communities from Kellogg Biological Station, Michigan, USA - LAR L8-2 metaG | ecosystem: Host-associated > Plants > Roots > Rhizosphere ... | reverse complement strand
GGCATCGACCACCATATCCCAGGTCAGGTTTGTGATCTCTCCGGCACGCAAGCCTGCCTTCGCCGACAGCAGGACCATGACAGCATTGCGCAGCGGGTAGCGGGTGCAGCTGGCGAAGACAAGCAGATCGCCAACGTCAGCAATGGAAAGTATCTTTGCTTGTTTGCCCGGCATGTTTGAGCCTTTATGACTAGACGATTAGCAATATACGACAGCAACGCAGCTCGAACAACAAACACTGTAATGTCACCATCTGAAGGATGACTGATAAGCAAACTACTATTTTCTAATCAGTTGTCCTTAGGGATGCGTATCGAGAGTTCGAATCCCTCTCGCTCCGCCAGAACGCGATTGATCCTGAGGTGATCCCTGCCCCAACCCGGCGCGGTCATGTCCGCTTTCCGGGGCAACGGACATGACCTAAGGATAGGGCTAAGGTCTGCTGTTGACCCAAAGCGGACATTGGCTCGACCGAATGTCGCAGCGCCACGGTCTCCTGCCATAGCTGAGATATGCTATCCTTTCCATTGGAAGCACGGGAGGCATTGGGCAGTGAAACGCCGCGATTTCCTCACGTTGCTCGGCGGCGCAGCCACTGCGTGGTCGGCCGCGGCGCGCGCGCAACAGGCACTGCCCGTAATCGGATTCATCAATCCTGCGTCACCAGGCGAGTTAGCTCAGCGTGCGGCCGCCTTCCGCAATGGTATTGCTGAAGTCGGATTTGTTGAAGGTCGCAACGTAATCATCGAGTACCGATGGGCGGAAGGTCGCTACGACCAGCTTCCAGCGCTTGCAACCGACCTGGTTCATCGTGGGGTTGCCGCGATCGCCGCAACCGGCGGTATCGCTGCGGTGCGTGCCGCACAATCGGCGACGTCAAGCATTCCCATCGTCTTTACCTCCGGCTCCGATCCCGTCGAAGCGGGCTTGGTGACGAGCCTCAACCGCCCGGGCGGCAATGTTACTGGCGCGGGCCTCATGTCCACCAATCTCGTGGCGAAGCGCGCGGAGCTACTGCGTGAACTGATGCCCGGCGCTAAATCCATTGGCTTCCTGGCAAATACCAATAATCCGTCCTCACGATTCGAGGTCGGCGAGGCAGAAACGGCCGCGCGAGTGCTCGGGTTGCAAATCCGCGTCGAGCGAGCTGAGGGCGAGCGCGATTTCGCGCGAGCATTCGCTAGTATCGCGCAACAGCGCACTGAAGCTCTCCTCGTGGCGACCGATCCTTTCTTTGAAAGCAGGCGGAGCACGCTGGTTGACCTTGCGGCCCAGCACGCAATTCCAGCGATTTACGCGCTGCGTGAATACGCCGTTGCGGGCGGTCTTATGACCTATGGCGGAAGCATCACCGACATCTATCGCCAGGCCGGCGTCTATGTCGGGCGAATTCTTAAGGGCGAAAAACCGGCTGATTTGCCGGTGACCCAGCCCAGCAAATTCGAATTCGTGGTGAACATGAAGACTGCCAAAGCGCTTCGGCTGGAAGTTCCTACGTCAATCCTCCTGCGTGCGGACGAGTTGATCGAATAACGAGGTTTGTTGCAGATACCCACTTTTGGCATTGCACCGGCACATAGCGCACTCAGTGAGACGTCTTCTTACTTGTCCGCCTTCGGGGCCAAAGCAGGAATGGCTCAAAGATGGTGTCATGTCTGCTTTTGACCCGAAGCTGTCACATGACCGTTGGACCGTACCAGCCGGCCCTGCCTGGATCTCGCAACTCTTGCTATGGTCCTCGCACGCATGACTTTGGATATAGGAGGGCACATGCGTGCACGAAAATGGGTGATGGCCTACTCGCTTGTCATGGCAGCCGCATCGAAAATGGCCCTTTTCTGCGCTTTTTGGCCCATTCTGACCCGAGGTCTGTTGCATGTAGCATGAGGGTGGATGCAACACCTGCAACACCGCTAGCTGTTGGCGGGTGACGCCGCTCTGACAGCCACGGAGGGAAGGATCGACTACATTGGACACGGTTAAGATGGCTCCGGCGACCCGGGCCGCGTTGCGGTGATCGCGGCGACGGATTTGCGCGGGTTCAGAAACAATCCCAGGCTGTGATCGTCCGCGGCGTAAGCCTCGAAGCCGTTCCTTCCCCCCGTAACGCCGACCAGGCTTTCGTGCGCTGGAGAGCTTCCTACGGGCTCGACCACTGGGGACGGTCGCTTTTCCGCTCGCCACCGGAAGGGTAAGCGGCCAGAACCGCGAATGCGATCCTGACAAACGAAGCTCTGGCGCGGACCGGGTTCGCCCTGTGCTTAGTGGAGCAGGGTTACGGCGTATGTGGCGCTAGCGATGAACGCCCCCATGCAAGTCAGCAGCAGCAACTCGTTGATCAGAGTGGCCATGACATCCCCTAGCAGTGGCTCCGGCAAAACCACAACTGGGAGCAGCAACTTTGGTTCCGCGATGGCATCCTCTTCACTGCAGGCTGAGGCGCTTCGGTACAACTCAGTGGGCGCCGCCGAGAAGCGCTCATTCGATCAGCTCGTCCGCGCGGCCGGAGAGCGGCAGCGGCACGGAATAGTGCGCAGCGTTCCACCGTTTTTGGTCGGCAGTGCGCCGGTCGAGGTTTTGGGAGAGGTACTCAGGACGCATACACGCTGTTTTCGGCGCGAATGGCGCCTGCGAAGGGCTCAGCCATGCACCGGTAGGCCATTTCTGAGTATTGGCCGGGTAAAAGATTGTTAGAATGGTTTGGCGCTCTGGTCCTATGCCAAGAACCCCATGGCAATTCGGCCTCTAGCGACGTTGGCTATCGATCAATCGCCGAAATGTTTCCTTATCCTGGTCGCTCCACCGGTCCGCATCCACAGGCTGCGGCTCGCCTGCCGCTCTGCATCGGGCGGCGGTGACGGCCGGAGGTAAAAGAACAATCACCGAGGTTGAGCCAAGAGGATGAGCCATCCAATACAGCATATGAGAAAGATGCCGGCCGAGGCCAGTTCTAGTAACAGCGGCCAGCGTTCATCTGAACGTCCATGTAGCAATATATGCGAACGAGACCCCTAATAGAGCTGCGATGATGACTGCGATGGTCCTGAACTGAAAGTGCCTTCCTTCCGGTAGCCAGTACTCAGCTAACTTGGACAGGATAAATCCATTGCCTGCGATGAGGGCGACCAGGCGGGCTGTGCGTTCTCCGTTCATGAAGCTCCCCGCGATATCGCCGAGTTAGTACAAAAGCAAATGTTGAGGTCGGTAAATCGGGTCGCTCGGCGTCGCGGCGGTATCACGTACCGCCTTTCGGAACAAGATCAGGCGCAAGTGGTTTGTTCGACTCGTCATTTCGCTCCAACTTCTTGACGATCCGCTTGCCTTCGTGAAGCTCACCGGTCCCGCGTTCGGGCGACGAAGCGGTTCATACCGACGTCTGACTTCCACATCTGCCGGTGCGCCTCCGCCATGTAGGGCAGGGCGCGCTTGCGCGATTTGACCACCGCCTCATATTCCGGAATGAAAAACTTCATCAGGTCCGCGACTTCCGCGCGGAGGGCGTCCTCGTCGATCGTGGTGACCTTGCGGTCCCGGACCACGATCTTGCCATCGACCAGCACCATGTCCACGCCGCGCCCCGTTTCGGTGTAGACGAGCTGCCGCGCTGCGCTGTTATACGGCAAATAGGCGGGATCCTTCAGATCGATCAGGATCAAATCCGCCTTATATCCCTGCTTGATTGCGCCCAGGCATCCGGCGAGACCGGCGGTGCGCGCATTACCGAGCGTGGCGTGGCGCAGCACCTCGTGTGCCAGCGCCGGGCCGGGCTCCGGCTCACTCACGGCCGCGAACAGGCAGAACAGCTTCATGGCCTGGAACACGCTCTGCACGTCGCTGCCGCTGCAATTGTCGCAACCGAGGCCCAGCCGCACCCCTGCCTCGCGCAGGTCACAGACCGGCGCGATCCCGCTTTTCAACTTCATGTTGCTGAGGTGGTTGAGCACGATGCCGGCGTCGGCTGCCGCAATGCGATCCATCTCGCGCCGGGTGATCCAGACGCTATGGACGATGTTCAGCCGCGGGCCGAGCAGCCCGTTGTGTTTCAGGTAGCTGATCAACGAACCATCGTGGTCGGCGAACTGCTCGCGCGCGATCAGCACCTGGCCGCGGGTCTCATAGACGTGAGTGTAGACGGCAAGATCGCGCTTTTCGGCGAGCTCTGCGCAGCCCTGCAGCATCTTCGGCGTGCAGCGTTGCGGCGCAAAAGGCGCCACCGCCCAATGCAGTGTGCCAGCCGCGGGGTGCCTGTTGAACTGCTGCTCGAGATAGTCGAGCTGGTCGCGCACGGGGCGCCCCACCGTCCCCAACATGTCCCGGACATCGGCCGGCAGATCGTCCCCATTGCGGACCATCGCAATCGGAGGGATATCCCAGACCATTGGCGAGAACACCACGCGAATGCCGACATCGCGATAGGCCTGGATCACCACGTCGGTGCCGGCGTCGTCCAGCGGGACGAGGCCCAGCATGTCCTGCACCGTGGTGATGCCGCAGCGGAGCGACTCGACGGCGCCCACCAGGGTACGCGCGCGCAGCTCCTCCTTGCTGCGATTGGCACCCATCGGCAGCGTGTAGAGCAGCCACATTTCCAGCGGCAGCTCCTCGAACATGCCGCGGCACAGGGTGTCGTGCGAATGATAGTGCGCGTTGATCAGGCCTGGCACGATCAGTCGGTCGCGGGCGTCGAGGATTGCCTGCACGCCTTCGTTTGGGAGGTCGCGGCCGACCGCGACGATGTTACTGCCTTCGATGAGAATGTCGGCGAGCGGTGGCTTATGAGCGTCGCCGTCGTGATCGTAGACCTGTCCGCCTCGGATCAGAAGCCGTTGGGGATTGCCTGCCATTCGCGCCCTCACTAGCAAGCTTCATTGCGATCAGATGGTCATGCCATGAACCTGAAAGACTGACTTCGCAATGTCGAGGCCCATTGTCGTGATCTCAAGCCAACCGCTGAAGCCCGTCGGCCGCCGCCTTGGGCTCGCTGGTCGGCCACGCAGCCTCAATTTCGAGCATCCTTGGATTCTCGACATTGCAGCAAAACTGCGGTTAGGTATTTCCCTCAGATCGTGGCGCAGCGCAGACGGCATTGCGCCAGCCTGATCTTGTTTTGTTGAGGATTTGAGATGCGCACAAGCTTTCTTCTGCGGGTACTCGCCTTGAGCACGGTTGTCGCCACCGCGTTCGGCTCCCCCGCCGCTGCCCAGGACGTCATCAAGACCGGCGCGCCCCTGCCATTGACGGGTCCGCTCGCGCCCGAGGGACTGAAGCAGAAGCGCGGCTATGATCTCTGGGCCGAGACCGCTAATGCTAACGGCGGCATCAAGGCCGACGGGAAGACCTACAACGTCGAGATCGTCTATACCGACTACGCCTCGAACACGCCGCGCGCCGTGCAGGCCGCCGAGCGGTTGATCACCGAGGACAAGGTCAACTTCCTGTTCGCACCATTCGGCTCGGGTGCCACCAAAGCGGCGAGCGCAATCTCGGAGAAATACCAGATTCCGATGCTGGCAGCGTCCGCCTCCTCGGCCGAGATCTTCAACCAGGGCTTCAAGTACATCTTCTCGACGCTGACCGGCAACGAGACCGTCTCTGTGCCAATCGCCAAGCTAGTCGCGGCGAAGAACAAGGACATCAAACGCGTCGCCGTGCTCGCCCGCAACGACCTATTCCCGCTGGCGGTTGCGCAGGAATTCGAAAAGGCCGTGAAGGCTGAGGGCATGGAAGTGGTTGCCTCCGAGCGCTACGCCATTGGCACGATGGACCATTCCGCCGCAATCACGCAGATGCGCGCCGCGCGTCCCGATTGGTTCTACGCTTCCGGCTACATCAACGACCTGATCCTGATCCGCAAGCAGATGGCCGATCTCGGGCTCAGGGCGCCGATCATCACCCTGATCGCCGGCCCGGCCTATTCGGAGTTCGCCAAGACCGTCGGCCCGCTTGCCGACAACATCACCAGTATGTCGTGGTGGCATCCGGCCGTGCGCTACAAGGGCAAGGACGTATTCGGATCGACCGAAGCCTTCAATGCCGCCTGGGAGAAGAAGTACGGCGGCGAGGCCGACTACATCGACGCCTCCGCGGCCGCCGATGGCGCCGTGCTGCAATTGGCGATCGAGGCCGCCGGCACTATCGATCCGGTGAAGGTCCGCGATGCGCTGGCGGCGCTCGATGTCGAGACCTTCTATGGTCGCGTCAAATTCTCATCCGGCGGTCAGATCCAGACCTTGCAACCACCGATATTTCAACTAGTTGACGGCAAGCCCGTCTTGCTCTGGCCGGACGCCCTCAAGGCGGGCGATATCAAATTCATGCCCAAGTAACAGTGGCTTCGCGCGCTAACATCGTGGCGCAGGTTTATTCAGCCGGACCTGTGCAGCGGGACCAGCACCACTCGCCGTCATGATCTATCTGCAGATCGCAGCGAATGGCCTCGTGCTCGGCGGGCTATACGCGTGCATCGCCGTGGGTTTTTCGCTGGTCTGGGGCGTGCTTAACGTGATCAATATCCTGCACGGCTCGTTCATCGTGTTGGGCTCCTACGTTGCCTATTTCGCCTACGTCCATCTGGGCATCCATCCGTTCATCTCCATCGTCATCGCCGGCGGCGTGCTCTATGCGCTCGGCTACGTGGTGCAAGCCGGCATCATCAACCGCGTCGTCAGCGCTCCGGTGTTGATCACGCTGACGCTGACCTTCGGCCTCGATCTAATCCTCAACAACACGATGCTGGTGGCGTTCACCGCCGATTACAGAGGCATTACGCTCGCGCATCCGCTCGGCTCGCTCGAGATCGGCCCGGTGTTCCTGCCGGGCGATCGCGTCGCCGCCATGGCGCTCGCGATCCTGCTCACGATTCTGCTCTACCGGCTGTTGCGCGACAGCACCATCGGCCGCGCCATCATTGCGGTGCGGATGGACCGGGAGGCCGCGGCGCTGATGGGCGTCGACGTCAAGCGCATCAACGCCATCACCTTCGCCATTGGTGCGTTCATGGCGGGCGCCGCCGGCGCCCTCCTCAGCATCATCTTTCCGATATCACCGCTAAACGGCCCCGTGTTCCTCGGCAAGGCCTTCGTGGTGTGCGTGCTGGGCGGCCTCGGCAGCGTCCCCGGCGCGCTGGCCGGCGGCCTCCTGCTCGGCGTGATCGAGAGCTTCACCTCCTATTGGCTCGGCCCGGAACGGGCGGTCACGGTATCGTTCGCGCTTCTCCTCGTTCTTCTGTTTGTTCGCCCGAGCGGGCTCATGGGCCGGCGGGGCTACGAATGAGGAGCTGGCTCGCCCTCGCCGTCATCGCCGCCCTGGTCGCGGCGTTGCCACTCGCCGGCAACAACTACGCGCTGCGCCTGGCCACCACGGTCTGCATGTACTCTGTTATGGCGCAATCCTGGAACTTCATCGGCGGATTCGCCGGTTATCCGTCGTTCGCCACAGCGGCGTTCTTCGGTCTCGGCGCCTATGCGTCCGCCATCCTCCAAAACCACGGCGTACCAATGGTGCCGGCCTGGGCCGGCGCCGGACTCGCGGCGTTGCTCTTCGCCGCATTTCTGGGTGGTGCGATTCTGCACCTGCGCGGCCACTATTTCGCGATCGCCAGCCTGATCGTCGTCGAGATGCTGCGCGAGATCGTCAACACGCTGCCGGACTTCACCGGCGGCGGCAAGGGGGTGAACCTACCGCTCCTGAAGCTGTCGGTCACGGGGCAGGCGCAGTTCTTCTTCTACGCCATGCTGGCGCTTGCGGTGCTGACGGTGGCGACCACCATCGTCATCCATCGCAGCAAGCTCGGCTTCGGACTGCGCTGCATCCAGCAGAACGAGAGCGCCGCGGATATCATCGGCATCAACACTTATGCCTACAAGACCGCGGGCTTCTCGCTCTCCGCGGTGTTCGTCGGCGTGGCCGGGGCGATCTACGCCTCGTGGGTGAACTACATCGACCCGCCGGACGTTTTCGACGTGCTGATCTCGGTCAAGCCGATGGTGATGGTGCTGCTGGGCGGGCTCGGCACCATTTTCGGCCCGTCGATCGGCGCCGTCATACTGCTGCTCTTGGAGGAGGCGGTCTGGCGCAATTTCCTCACCATACATGTCGCGGCTCTTGGTGCCATCATCGTCGTGCTCGTGCTGTTTCTGCCGAACGGCCTGCTGGCGCTGATCCGTGAGCGCTCCCCGACGAAGGCAATGGCGAAGTGACGGCGCTTCTAACCTTGGATGGCGTCTCGCGCCGGTTCGGCGGGCTCAAGGCCGTCGACGACGTCAGCTTTGACGTCAACGAGAGCGAGATCGTCGGCCTCATTGGGCCGAACGGCTCCGGCAAGACCACGCTGATCAACTTGATCACCGGCGTGCATCCGGCGACGGCGGGCCATGTGCATTTCGACGGCCATGATATCACGCGCCAACGGCCCTACCGGATCGCGCGGCTCGGCCTCGCCCGAACCTTCCAGATCGTGCAGCCGTTCCCGCGGATGACGGTGGTGGAGAACGTCGCCGCCGGCGCGCTGTTTTGCGGTCATGCCAGCGACGTGCGCGAGGCACAGGCGATCGCCCGCGAGCATCTCGAATTCACGGGCCTTGCCGACATGGCGGATCGTCCGGCGGCCACCCTCACCCTCGCCCGGCGCAAGCGGCTCGAGCTCGCGAAAAGCCTCGCCATGCGCCCGCGCCTTCTGATGCTGGACGAGGTCAACGCCGGGCTCAACCCCACCGAGATCGAGGAGGCGGTGGCCATCATCCGCAAGATCGCCGAGCAGGGCGTCACCATCATCGTGATCGAGCACCTGATGAAGGTCGTGCTCTCGATCTCGCACCGCCTTGTCGTGCTGCACCACGGCCAGTTGATCGCGCAGGGCACCCCGCGGAAGGTAGTCGCCGATAAACGCGTGATCGAGGCCTACCTGGGCGCTAAATACGCGGCCGGCAATCCGGGAGTCTCGAATTGAGCACCACGCCGACATTGTCGGTCATGAGCCTGCAAGCCGGCTATGGCGAGGTGCGGGTGCTGTGGGACGTCAGCCTCGAGGTCGCGGCCGGCGAGCTCGTCTGCATCATAGGCTCGAACGGCGCCGGCAAGACCACGCTGATGCGCTGCCTCTCCGGTCTGTTGCAGCCAAGCGCCGGAAGCATCGTCATCGACGGAAGACCGATGGCGCAGGCGACGCCGGCAGACTTCGTCCGCGCGGGCCTCGCCCATGTCCCGGAGGGCCGCCGCCTGTTCTCGGCCATGAGCATCCGCGACAATCTGCTGATGGGCGCGTACCTGCGCACCGACAAGGTTGGAATCGTCGCCGATCTCGAGCGGATCTACGCCATGTTCCCGATTCTCGCGGAACGGCAGCGGCAGGACGCCGGCACGCTCTCCGGTGGTGAGCAGCAGATGTGCGCGATCGGCCGCGGCCTGATGGCGGCGCCGCGCGTGCTGCTGATCGACGAGCTGTCGCTCGGGCTGGCGCCGCGCGCGGTCGAACTCCTCTCCGAGACGCTGCGCAAGGTCAACGCCACCGGCGTCGCGATCCTGCTGGTCGAGCAGGACGTCATGAACGCGCTGGAGCTTGCGAACCGCGCCTACGTGATCGATCATGGCCGCGTGACGAAATCGGGCCCCGCCATGGGCCTCGCCAGCGATCCCGCGATCTGCGAAGCCTACATGGGATTGTCTAAGGCCGAGCTGCAATAGGATGTTGCAATCCACGTTCGGCATGGACGAGCACATCGCATGAAAGCGCGCAACTTCCGCTATGTTCGGCCGGCCTCGCTACAGGAAGCTTATCGCATGCTGGCGGAGGCCGGGGGCGAAGCCGTGCCAATCGCCGGTGGCCAGAGCCTGCTCGCCGGTCTCAACATGCGGCTGTCGTCGCCCAAGGTTCTCATCGACATCGGCAACCTGGCAGAGCTGACGGGTCACTCCTACGCCGACGGTATGGTCCGGCTCGGCGCGCTCACGCGTCACCGCGATCTTTTATCGTCCGCGATCGTCCGCGCGCACCTGCCGCTACTGGTAGAGGCCGCGCCGCATATCGGACACATCGCGATCCGCAACCGCGGCACCATCGGCGGCAGCCTTGCCTATGCCGACCCGGCGGCGGAACTGCCGGCCTGTGCGGTCGCGCTCGGCGCCACGCTGGTGCTGGGCAGCGCCAAGGGCGAGCGTCAGGTGAAGGCGGAGGATTTCTTCAAGGGCCTGTTCGAGACCGACTTGCGCGCAGGCGAGCTGATCGTCGAGGTGAAGTTCCCGGAGGTGCCCACTGGTACGTCCACCGGCTTCGCCGAGTTGTCGCGCCGCCACGGCGATTTCGCCCTCGTCGGAGTAGCCGCGCTGGCCATCCTGCGAGCCGATGAGATCGAAAGCGCGCGCATCGTCTATTTCGGCTGCGTCGACCGCGCCAGGGTCGCGGCCTCGGTGTCGGCGGCGCTGTCCGGCGCCGCGGTGCCGCTTGAGGATGCGTCGCCCTACGTGGCAGCGATCCGAAACGACCTCGAGCCCGACGACACGCCCGGGCTTCGCGCCGACACCAAGCTGCACATGGCGACGGTGCTCACGCGCCGCGCGCTCAACTCCATGGTGGAGCAGAGGACGTCATGGGCGATGTCGAGCTGATCGGCGACGAAGAGGTCGAGATTGTGGCGACCCTGAACGGGAAGCCGCTGAAACGGCGCGCCAAGGCGCGGCAGCACCTCGCCGATTTCCTGCGCCAGGAGCTGGAGCTGACCGGGACGCATCTGGGCTGCGAGCATGGAATCTGCGGCGCCTGCACGGTGCTCATAGACGGTCGCACCGCGCGCGGCTGCCTGACGCTGACCGCGCAAATCTCCGGCAAGTCCGTTGAGACCATTGAAGGTCTCTCCGACAACGGCAGACTCGCCGAGTTGCAGCAGGAGTTCGTCGCGCGCAACGCCGCGCAATGCGGCTTCTGCTCGTCAGGCATGCTGCTGACCGCGTATGAGCTGGTTCAAGGCGGCGAGAAGCTGTCGCGTAGCGAGATCCGGGAGCACATCTCCGGCAACATGTGTCGTTGCACCGGCTATCACGCCATCATCGATGCGATCGAAGCCGTGCTCGCGAAGGGCTCACGCTGATGGCATCACCGGCCGCCTCGACCACCGGAATCGGCGCGCGCATCCCGCGCCGCGAGCTCAAGCGCCTGCTCGCCGGCCACGGCCGCTACATCGACGACATCCGGCTATCGCGCATGCTGCACGCCTACTTCGTGCGCAGCCCGCATCCGCACGCGAAGCTAGTCTCCGTCGACGTCCAGAGAGCGAGCCGAGCGCCGGGCGTCGCCGGCGTCCTGACGGCGGTGGAGATCAATCCGCGCTGCGAACCCTTTGTCGGCGTCGCGCTCCACCGAGCGGGTCACCGGTCCGCCCCGCAGCGACTATTCGCCGCCGAGCGCGCTGTTTGGCAGGGCCAGCCGGCGGCGATCGTCCTCGCCGACAGCCGTGCGGAGGCCGAGGACGCCGCGGAACTCGTCGAGATCGAATGGCAGCCGCTGCCAGTCGTCGCCGATCAATTCCAGGCCATTGCGCCCGGTGCGCCGGTGATCCACGACGGAATGCCCGACAACGTGGCGTTCGATTTCACCCTGGAGCAGGGCGAGCCGGCAAAGGCCTTCGCCGAGGCTGACGTGGTGATCGAGGAGGAATTGCGCTTCGAGCGCCAGATGGCGATGACCCTCGAGCCGCGCGGGCTGATCGCCGATTTCAACCCGAGCGACGGCTCGCTGACCGTCATCCACTCCCACCAGTCTCCATTCCAGATGCAGGAGATTTTCGCGAATCATCTCGGGATCCCCGAGCACAAGGTCCGCGTGGTCGCGCCCGACGTCGGCGGCGGCTTCGGCTTGAAGCTCAACGTTCATTGCGACGAGATCGCGACGGTGGTAGCGAGCGTGATTTTCGGCCGGCCCGTGAAGTTCTGCGTCGATCGGTTGGAGTCGTTCGTTTCCGACGCGCAGGCGCGCGATCACCGCATCAAGTGCCGCATCGGCTGCAAGAGAACGGGCGAGATCACCGCCATGGAGATCGACGATATCGGGGCGGTCGG
>Ga0070713_100002478_pt1 | contig 12055 bp, 8 predicted proteins | sample LARL82metaG_FD_65465 | JGI IMG/M metagenome (GOLD analysis project Ga0070713, IMG submission 65465) | Corn, switchgrass and miscanthus rhizosphere microbial communities from Kellogg Biological Station, Michigan, USA - LAR L8-2 metaG | ecosystem: Host-associated > Plants > Roots > Rhizosphere ... | reverse complement strand
GCCAAGCGGTTCGGCGGCATCGTTGCTACGGACGATCTCAATTTCGGTGTTGCCGAGGGCGAGTTGCACGCGGTGATCGGGCCGAACGGCGCCGGCAAAACGACGTTGATCGCTCAGTTGGGCGGGCAGCTATCGTCCGATTCCGGCCGCATCCACTTTGCGGGCAACGATATCACCGCCGTGCCGATGTATGCGCGCAGCGCGCTCGGTCTGGCGCGCTCGTTTCAGATCACCTCATTGTTCCTCGACTTGAGTGTACTCGATAATGTCGCGCTGGCCGTGCAGGCGCACGCCGGTCATTCGTTCCGTTTCTGGCGCGATGCGCGCCGCGAAGCAGAATTGCGCGATCCCGCCCGCGCCGCATTGGTCCGCGTCGGCCTGAGCGCGCGCGCCGATCTGCCGGCCTCTGCGCTCAGCCACGGCGAGCATCGGCAGCTTGAGCTTGCGATGGCGCTCGCATCCAGTCCGCGCATGCTGCTGCTCGATGAACCGATGGCAGGCCTCGGTCCGGAGGAATCGGCGCGCATGGTGACGATGCTGCGCGAGCTGAAAAAGGAGCTGACGATCCTGTTGGTCGAGCACGACATGGAAGCGGTGTTCGCGCTCGCCGATCGCATCACGGTGCTGGTCTATGGCCGCGTGATTGCCACCGGAAAACCTGAAGACATTCGCAGCAACGCCCAGGTGCGCGACGCCTATCTGGGCGAGCAGGAGGTTGCGAATGGCTGAGCCGGTCCTCGCGCTCGAAGGTGTGGAAACCTGTTATGGCCTCAGCCAGGTGCTGTTCGGGGTTTCGCTCGATATTGCGCCCGGCGAGATGGTGACGCTGATGGGCCGCAACGGCATGGGCAAGACCACAACCGTGCGCTCGATCATGGGCCTGACGGCGGCGCGGGCCGGCACGATCCGGTTCCTGCAGGAGGAAATTCGCGGCTGGCCGTCTTACAAGGTGGCGCAACGCGGCATCGGCCTCGTGCCCGAAGGCCGGCAGATTTTCCCGAACTTGACCGTTCGCGAAAACCTGCTGGCGACCGCGGTCAAACGCGACGGTGACGATTGGACGCTGGCGAAAGTCTACACGCTGTTTCCGCGGCTGGCCGAGCGGGATGGCAGCATGGGCAATCAACTCTCTGGCGGTGAACAGCAGATGCTGGCGGTCGGCCGCGCGTTGATGACCAATCCGCGTTTGCTGATACTCGATGAGGCGACAGAAGGCCTGGCGCCTTTGATCCGCGCGGAAATCTGGCGCTGCCTTGCGAGCCTGAAGGAATCCGGGCTGTCGATTCTTGTCATAGACAAGAATGTCGGCGCGCTGATGAAAGTCGCCGACCGGCATTTCCTGATCGAGCGCGGGCGCGTGGTCTGGAAAGGTTCATCGCAGGAACTTGCCGCTGCGCCCGACGTGCAGCACCGCTATCTGGGGGTGTAGCCGCCCCTCGAGGGTGCAAGTTTGCTTGTGTCCCAAAGCGGTCATGGTCTGTGCACTGCGGCACACGTTTTGTTGATACGCGGCTTCTCCCAATTGATTTGGATCAATGTACTCTCCGGTAGGCGGAAGCAGCTTGTTTCGCTACGCTGGAGCATGAGAGCGCCCACGTAAGTTCACTTCATAGTGTCCGTTGACGTGAAAAATCGGCGGGCTCTGGTAGCACGGAGGTTGATGATGACCCGCATTATTTTGTTTGCCGCCGCTGGTCTTGCCGGTGCGTTTTTCGGGCTACAGCCGGTCGAGGCTTACCAGGCCCCCTGGTGTGCGGTCATCCAATTAGGTCCCGGTAGCAATTATTGGGACTGCCAGTATCACTCGTTCGAAGACTGTTACCGCAGAGGCAATATTTTGGCGGGCAATCGTGGGTTCTGCAATGCGAGCCCGTACTATGTCGCCAACGCTTCAGAACACACGCGCCCAGCGAAACGCCGCGTTCGTCCGCAGTAGCAGCAGCGCCGGACGGCATAACCTACCCGCGACAAGGCGCCGCCACGGCAAAAATACCGATTTTGATTCTACTCCGCCGGCTGGAGCGGTGGCGGGCGGCGGCGAACGAAGGTGAAGGTCGCGCCGCCGAGCTTGCGGTGCAGCCGGTCTAGCAGCAGGTAGATGACTGGTGTCGTGTAGAGCGTGAGCACCTGCGATACCAAAAGACCGCCGATAATGGTGATGCCGAGCGGCCGCCGCAGCTCCGAGCCCGGCCCGATGGCAATCACCAGCGGGACCGCGCCCAGCATGGCGGCCAGCGTCGTCATCAGGATCGGCCGGAATCGTGCAAGACAGGCTTCGTGAATGGCCTGTTGCGGCGAAAGGCCGAGCCGTCGTTCGCCGTCGAGGGCGAAGTCCACCATCATGATTCCGTTCTTCTTCACGATGCCGATCAACAGGATGATGCCGATAAAAGCGATCACGGACAGGTCGGTTCCCGAGATCTCGAGCGCGAGCAGGGCGCCGAGACCGGCGGACGGCAATGTCGAGATGATCGTCAGCGGATGCGCGAGACTTTCATACAGCACGCCCAGCACAATGTAGACTGCAATCAACGCTGCCAGCAGCAACAAAGGTTGCGCCCCGACCGCCTGTTTGAACGCTTGCACATCGCCTGAGAAATCGGCGTGGATGATATCGGGAAGGTGCATTTCCGCGACAGCCCGCTCGATCGTCGCCGTTGCATCGTCAATTGTCGTGTTGGCTGCCAGATTGTAGGTGATGGTCACGGACGGGAACTGGCCCTGGTGGTTGACGACCAGCGGCGCGATGCCCCGTTCGTAGGTCGTTACAGCCGAGAGCGGCACTTGCGCATCACCATTTCCGGGGACGTAGACGCGGCTCAGGTCGGTCGGGTCGCGCTGATAGTCCCGCCCGACCTCCAGGATGACGCGGTACTGGTTGCGCGGACCATAGACGGTCGAAATCTGGCGCTGTGAAAATGCATTGTTGAGCGCATTGTCGATGTCCTGCACGCGCACCCCGAAACGCGAAGCAGCCGCCCTATCGATGGTGATGTTGGCTTGCAAGCCGCCCTGCTCACGATCGGTGGTCACGTCCACGATGCCGGGCAGCTGCTTAACGCGGTCAACCACCTTCGGCACCCATTTTTGTAATTCGTCGATATCGGCGCTCCACAGCGTGAACTGATATTGTGAATCGCTCTGGCGCGCGCCGACGCGCAAATCCTGCGCCGGCACCATGAAGACGCGGATACCGGGAATCTGATTGAGCCTGTTGCGCAGGCGATTCACCACCTGTTGCGTGGAAACGTTTCCGCGCTGATTGAGAGGCTTGAGGCTGATGAACAGGCGCCCGCGATTGACCGAGGCGTTGAACGCCGAAGCGCCGACGGAAGAGCCGAGGCCTGCCACCGCAGGATCTGCAAGAACAATGTCCATCGCCTTGCGCTGCAGTTGCTCCATCGCCTCGAAGGATATGTCGGTCGAAGCCTCGGTGCCCCCGAAGATCAGCCCCGTATCGTCCTGCGGGAAGTAACCTTTGGGCACCTTGATATAGAGCCCGATGGTCAGGGCGATGGTGGCGGCGAACACGATCAGCATCAGCGCACGGTGCACAAGCGCGAAAGAGAGCGTGCGGTCATAAAAACGAACCAGGCGCGACAGCACGCCTTCCACACGGCGGTCGAGCCAGGTCGCGTCGTGGCTCGGTGGCTGGCGCACGAAATAGGCGCAGATCATCGGCGTCACTGACAGCGACACCACGGTCGATATCGCAATGGCAAAGGCGAGCGTCACCGAAAATTCGCGGAACAGGCGTCCGACAATGCCGCCCATGAACAGCAGGGGAATAAAGGCGGCAATCAACGACACCGAAATTGACACCACCGTGAAACCGATCTGCCGCGCACCCTGCATTGTCGCGCGCAAGGGTGACGCGCCTTTCTCCAGATAGCGGAACGCGTTTTCGATCATGACGATCGCGTCGTCGACGACGAAGCCGACGCTCACCGCAAGCGCCATGAGTGACAGATTGTCGATCGAGAATCCCGCCGCCCACATCGCGGCGCAGGTGCCGGACAATGCGAGCGGAACGGTCACGCCGGCAGCCGCGGTAGGCGCCAAGCGGCGCAGAAACAGAAATACCACCATCATCACCAGGACGATGGTGGCTGTGAGCGTGAGTTGCATGTCATGGACGCTGGCACGAATGGTTTGCGTGCGATCCGTCAACACTGAAATGTCGAGTGCCGCAGGCACCCATTGCCGAAGTTCGGGAAGCAGCGCGTAAATGCGATCAACCGTGTCAATGACGTTGGCGTCGCCTTGCTTGGTTACGATGAGCAGGACCGAAGGGTCCTTGTTGTACCAGCCAGCGGCCCGGCTGTTGCGCACGCTCGCCCGGATGGTGGCAATGTCGGAAAGGCGGATGACGGTGCCGTTCACGGTTTTCACGACCAGCGGTTCGTAATCTTTGGCGCTGCGCAGCTGGTCGTTGATACCGATGGTGACGCCGCGTTTGTCGCCATCGAAGGTGCCGATGGGCCCCGCGGCATTGGCGTTGGCTATTGCCGTGCGTACGTCCTCCATGGCCAGGCCCATGGACGACAGCCGTGCCGGATCGACGCGCACGCGGACCGCCGGCTGCTCGGAGCCGGCCACCGTCACATCGGCGACGCCGTTCACCTGCGAGAGCCGCTGCGCGATGATGCTGTCTGCGGCGTCGTAGATTTCGCTCGGTTGCATGGTCTTGGACGTCAGCGCCAGGATCAGGATCGGCGCAGCCGAGGGATTAGCCTTGCGGAATGTCGGCAGCGTCGGCAGGTCCGTCGGCAGGTCGCTGAGCGCTGCGTTGAGCGCGGCCTGCACGTCCCGTGCAGCACCCTCGATGCTGCGCGAGAGATCGAACTGAACCGTGATTCGTGAACTGCCGAGCGAGGTCACCGACGTGAGCTCGGTGACGCCCGAAATTTCGCCAAGCCGGCGTTCGATCGGAGCGGCCACGGTCGCCGCCATGATGTTGGGGTCGGCGCCGGGTCGCGTGACGGACACATTGATGGTGGGAAATTCAACGCTCGGCAGGCTCGCGACCGGCAGGAAGGTGTATGCCACCGCGCCAACCAGAAAGAGTCCGATGGCCATCAGCGTCGTGCCGATCGGCCGCCGGATGAAGGGTGAGGAGAAATTCACGGCCGGCCCCGCGCGGGACGCACCGCTCGGGGCGGTGGCGTCGGGGGCGCCGGCGCAAGACGTGCGCGCAGCCGCTCCATGTACAGGTAGATCACCGGCGTGGTGTAGAGCGTCAGCAGCTGAGACAGCAGCAGACCACCGACAATGGTGATGCCAAGCGGATTGCGCAGCTCCGATCCGGTGCCCCCCTCAAGCGCCAGCGGCAATGCGCCGAACAGGGCGGCCAATGTCGTCATCATGATGGGGCGGAAGCGCAAAAGGGCCGCCTGCATAATGGATTCCTCAGGCGACAGGCCCTGATGCCGTTCAGCCTCGATCGCGAAATCGATCATCAGAATTGCGTTTTTCTTCACGATGCCCATCAGCAGCACGATGCCGATCAGCGCGATCACGGAAAGGTCGTAGCCGAACAGCATCAAAGCCAGCAGCGCGCCGACGCCGGCGGACGGCAGGGTGGACAGAATCGTGAGCGGATGGATGAAGCTCTCGTACAGCACGCCCAGCACGATGTAGATCGCGATTGCTGCGGCGAGAATCAGCCACGGCTCACCGGCCAGCGATTTGGCGAATTCCGCGGCATCGCCGGAATAGCTGCCGGTCACCGATGACGGCATGCCGATCTGCTGCTCGACCGAGCGAATGGCTGTGACCGCGTCGGACAGCGCGTAGCCCGGCGCCAGATCGAAGCTGATGGTGACGGACGGGAATTGCTCCTGGTGCGCGATCGCGAGCGGCGCCGATGTCGGGACGAAACGCGCAAACGCGGCCAGCGGCACCTGATTGCTGCTGGTCACCGCATTGGGTGTGGCGGTTGTATTGGTATTGGTGTTGCCACTCGCAGTGTTGGCCACGGTGGCCGCGGTCCCCGTCGAGGTGCTGGCGCCGGTGACGTAGAGCTTCGACAGCGAGTTGGGGTCCTGCTGATAGCGCGGCTGCGCTTCCAAAATCACCCGGTATTGATTGGCCTGGCCGTAGATGGTGGAAATCTGCCTCTGCCCGAAGGAGTCATTGAGCGTATCGGTTACGCTTTGCATCGAGACGCCGAGACGCCCCGCCTGCTCGCGGTCGACCTCGACCTGCATGCGTGGCCCGCCCTCCTGCGCCTCGGAAGCGACCTCGCGGAAGACTGGATTGCCGCGCAATTGACGCGCGAGTTTGCCCGCCCAGTCGACCACTTCGCCGCGGTCGGTGGCCACCAGCGTGTACTGATACTGTGCGCGGCTCACGCGCGTGGAAATCTGGATGTCCTGTGTTGCCTGGAAATAGACGGTCATCCCGGGGACACCGGCGACCGCCCGTTTGAGCCGCGCAACGATGGTGTCGACGCGGTCGCTGCGCTCGTCTCGCGGCTTGAGCGTGATGGCAAGCCGCCCGGCATTGGGCGTTGCGTTGATCGGACTGACGCCGATGACCGATACGACACTGGTCACATCTGGATCGCCGCGGATCGTGTCCTCCACCTGGCGTTGGAGGCGCTGCATTTCGGTGAATGAGATGTCGGTACCGGCTTCTGTCACCGCCGTGATCAGGCCCGTGTCCTGCAACGGCAGGAAACCTTTGGGTATGATGATGTAGAGGAAGATCGTTGCCGCAAATGTTGCAAGCGTGACGATCAGGGTTCGCGCTGCCGCAGCAGAACCCATTCGAGGCTTCGCCTGTAGGCCTCGATTGTACGCTCGGTCAGTTCGTGGAAGCGGGCAGTGAAGGCATTCTCCCTGCCGCTGCCGTGCCGCAGCAGGCGCGAGCACATCATTGGCGTCAGCGTCAGCGAGACGATGGCGGAGGCCACCACGGCAATGGTGAGCGTGAGCGCAAATTCGCGGAACATGCGGCCCACCAGGCCAGTCATGAACAGCAGCGGGATGAAAACCGCGATCAACGACAGGGTCAGCGAAATCACCGTGAAGCTGATCTCGCGCGCGCCACGTAAGGCTGCGTCCAGCGCGTTTTCGCCATTTTCCATGTGGCGGACGATGTTTTCGATCATGACGATCGCGTCGTCGACCACGAAGCCGGTGCCGATGGTCAGCGCCATCAGCGACAGGTTGTCGAGCGAAAAGCCGCTGAACCACATCACGCCGAAGGTCGCAATCAGCGATAGCGGCAGCGCGACGCCGGCAATGATGGTGGCGCGGATGGTGCGCAGGAAAACAAGAACAACCAGCACCACGAGCGCGATGCTGAGCACCAAAGTGAACTGGACGTCGTGAATGGAGGCGCGGATGGTTGTCGTACGATCGTTGACAATGGTGAGGGTCGCGCCCGCCGGCATTGCCCGCCGCAGACGCGGCAATTCCGCCCGCACACGTTGCACTGTCTCGATCACATTGGCGCCGGGCTGCCGTTGTACGTCGATCACGATCGAGGGCTGGCCGCGATACCAGGCGCCGACCTTGGTATTCTCCAGTCCGTCGATGACGTCGGCGACATCGCTGATCTTGACCGGCGCGCCGTTGCGAAACGCCAACACCATGTCCTTGTAGACGTCGACGGTCGTGATCTGGTCATTGGCCGAGATGGTGTAGGACTGGTGCGCGCCGTCGAGGGAGCCTTTCGGTCCTGCAACATTGGCGCCGACGATGGCGGTGCGCATGTCGTCCAGCGCGATGCCGTATGAGGCGAGCCGCGACAGATCGGCCTGGATGCGGATCGCGGGCCTGATGCCGCCTTGCACCGAGACATGGCCGACGCCGGTGACCTCCGAAAGTCGCGGCGCCATGATCGTGTCCGCCATGTCGCTGAGCGCGCGCAGATCGATGGTCTGCGATGTGATGGCGAGCGTAATGATCGGCGAGTCAGCCGGGTTCACCTTGGAATAGAGTGGGGGATAGGGAAGGTTGCGCGGCAGCGTGGAGCCGGCGGCATTGATCGCCGACTGGACGTCCTGCGATGCGGCATCGATATCGCGATTCAAGTCGAACTGAAGAGTGACCTGGCTGATGCCGAAGGAACTCGACGACGTCATCGTCTGGAGCGCCGGTATCTGGCCGAATTGCCGCTCCAGCGGCGCCGTCACCAGCGCGGCGATCGTGTCGGGATTGGCGCCCGGCAACTGGGTCGTGACCTGGATGGTGGGAAAATCAACCTGCGGCAGCGCGGATACCGGTAGCCACCAGTAGCCGAGGAATCCACCCAGCATCACCGCGACGCCGAGGAGGGAAGTGGCGATCGGCCGATGAATAAATGGCGATGATACGCTCATTGCTGCGGGTTAGGCCTCGTACTGTTGCCGCCCCGTTGCCGCTGCTGCCCGTCGCCCGCTCGCCCGCCCTGCGGCGGTCTAACCGGCGCGTTGGCGCTTCCTCCGATCGACACCTTGCTGTTATCCGTGAGGCGAACGAACCCGGTCGTAACCACGCGCTCGTTCTGCTCGATCCCGCTTTTCACGACCGTCTGCGTTTCATCCTGCTTCTGCACGACGATCGGCCGCATCGACGCGGTATTGTCATCCTTGACCACGTAAACGAAGGCCCCGTTCGGCCCGCGCTGGACCGCGCTGGTCGGGATCACGAGCACCTGGTTGAGTGTGTCGATCAGCAATCGGATATTGACGAACTGGCCGGGCCAAAGCTGCAGATCCGCGTTGGGGAATTCGGCTTTCAGCTTCACGGTTCCAGTAGTCTGGTCGACTTGATTGTCCACCACCCTGAGTGTGCCGTGGTCGATGACCGCGTCATTGTCAGAGCGTTGCGCATCGACAGCGAGCGGTCCCTTTGCAAACGCGGTATTCACCTGCGACAGGTCCTGTTGCGGCAGATTGAAGAACACCGAGATTGGTCGAAGCTGGGTGAGCACCACAATCGCGGACGTGGTATCGGCGGCGCGCACCAGGTTTCCCTCGTCCACCATGCGAATGCCGGTGCGGCCATCGAGTGGCGCGGTGATCGTGGTGTAGCCGAGCATCGCCTGGGCGTTGTCGATGGCGGCCTGGTCGGCTTCCACCAACGCGGTATTCTGCGCCACCAGCGCCCGTTGTGTGTCGGCCTGCTGTTTGTTGATGGCGTTTGTCGCGGCGAGTTTTTCGTAACGGTCGAGATCGATCTTGGAGTTGGCGAGCTGTGCCTCGTCCTGCGCCTTCTTGGCCTTGGCCTGGTCGAGTTGCGCCTTGTAGATGACGGGGTCGATCCGCGCCAGCACGTCGCCCTTCTTGACGTCGTCGCCTTCCTTGAAATTGACGTTGAGCAGCTTGCCGTCCACTTGCGGGCGAACAGTCACGGTGTTGAGCGCTTTGATGGTGCCGACGGCATCGAGATAGACCGGCACGTCCGCGCGCGTCGCAGGGGCGACGAGGACCGGGACAGGCCCTTCTGTGCCGAACCGATTGGCGCGGCGCTGTTGTCCGGCCGGGCCGCCAAAGACGTAATAGAGCGCGGCAACGACCGCGATCAGGATAATGCCGGTCGCCAGCATGCGGCGTTTGCTGCCACCTGCCTTTGCGAGAAGTTGTTTGGAAAATTCACCGTGCATCGGCGGCTTCTACGGGTTTGGGCAGCCAGCCACCCCCGAGCGCCTGATAGAGGCTGACGATCGCTTGCACGTGCGCGAGGCGCGCCTGTACCAGCGCATCCTGGGCCACATAGAGTGTCTGCTGCGTCTGCAACACTGTCACCAGATCGACGGTGCCTTCGCGCAGCCGCTGCTCCGAAATGTCGAAGGCGCGCTGTGAACTCGTTACCACCTCGCGCTGGAGCTTTTCGCGCTCGGCTGTCTTTCGAATATCGTCGAGTGCATTCTCGACATCGGCAAAACCGGAAATCACGGCCTTGCGATAGTTCTGCAGGAGCTCGTCCTGCTTGCCCTTTTGCAGATCGAGATTGCCGAGCAGTCTTCCGCCCTCGAAGATCGGCTGGGTGAGGCCGGCCGTGAGCGTGAAAAACATCGACTCCGGCCGGAGCAAGGTTCGCAGGATCGCGCTCTGATAGCCGCCTTCGCCGGTGAGCGTAATGCTTGGCAGCAATTGCGCGCGCGCATTCTCGACATTGGCGTTGGCGGAGGCGAGATTGGCTTCCGCCTCGCGGATGTCGGGACGCTGCGTCAACAACTCGGATGGCAACCCCGGGGTGACACGCGGATAGGCGATACTGCGCAAGCTACCGCCACGAACTTTTACGCTCTCCGGGGAACGTCCCATCAGCAGCGCGAGCGTAACTTTATTCTGCCGCAGCGTCTGCTCGAGCGGCGGAATGGCCGCGCGCTGGTTGTTTACAAGGCTCTCCTGCTGCGCAGTGTCGAGTGCGGAGGCGGTGCCTGCCTGAAGCCGCTGGTTGATCAGCTTGAGCACGCGGTCGGCGCTCTCAAGATTTTGGCGCGCCACGCGCAGGCGGTCCTGGGCGGCCAGCACCTGGAAATAGGCGTTGGCGGCAGACACGACCGTTGTCAGACCGACGACCTCGCGGTCAAAGCGGCTGGCGACGGCGAGTTGCTCCTGCGCGCGCAGGGCGGAGCGGTTCTTGCCCCAGAAATCGATCTCATAACTTGCGGTAAGTGAGGTGGAGAGAAGGTTGCGTTCGGAGCCGCCGAGCGAGCCGCTGGTGCCGCCCACCGATGTCGATTGGGAGGTTCTCACACGTGTTGCGCTGCCGTTGAGGTCGACGACCGGTAGAAGCGCGGCGCCGGTGATCCTCGCGTTCGCATCGGCCTGCACGATGCGGGCGATGGCCGCCGCAATATCGAGATTGCCTTCGCGCGCAGCTTCGATGATCTCGGTCAGTTCGTGTGAGCGGAAAGAGCGCCACCAGTCGAGCGGGGGAACCGCCGCTTCTGCGACCACGGGATTGCGCGGGCCATAGTTGTAGCCCGTCGGAATATCGAGCCCCGGCTCCGGTGGCTCGCCGGTCAGCAGGCAGCCCCCAACGGGCAGTGTGAGACATAGGCCCTGAAGCATGGTCCAAAACGGGCGCCCCCACGTATTCGTTCCCGCCTCCTTTGTCGTCCCGCCCCGATGCATTCCAATGTCTTTCAAAACCCGGCCAAATAGCGACTCAGCCGGGAAATATTACTACTGTTTCGGGGCAACGGCCTTGCGTCCTGGCGGCCAATTGGCCAGTGCCTGGCGCCCTGACGGCGAGATTTTCGCGGCGATATTGGCAAATACGCCCTGGACCGTCTGGTCATAGGCCAGTCGAGCGGCCCGGGACTGGGCGGTTGCCGCGCGCATGGCCTCGACGTCAAACGGTTCCTGCCGCAGCACGTCATGAATGTGCTGGCGCGCGGAATGATATTTTGCCTGCGTATCGTCGATCGCCGCGTGATTTTGATTGATTTGACCGCGCAGAACATCGGCATCGGCCGGCGGCAGGGTTGCCGCCAACCGCTCAACGCGAACGAATATATTGGGATCCCAGTAGGATGGCTCAGGCGCGCGGATCGCCATTGCGACCGCGATGCCGACGAAGAACAGATTGAGCGCGAGCGAGCCGAGCAACAGCCAGCGCGGCGAGCCGGGCGTTGCGGACGGAACGGCGTGGGCGACACTCATGGTCGTCCTCCCGTGAACGCGTCAGGCTCAAAGGTGATGGTGCCGATGCCGCCGCCGCCGACAACGGCAATTGGCGCGCCGGGATATTCGAATTGCCGGTCAAGCCCGGCAATGCCGACGAAGAATCCAAGCACCGCGCAACAGGCCAGCGCCGCCATTCGCGGCCAGGCCGGCGCGAATTGCCAATCGAGCAGAACGCCGGGCAGACGCCAGAAAGGCTGTTTCTGGCGCGGAAGCGGCCCACTCAACCGCTTGAGCACGCGATCGACCGCGGCCTCGTCGGCCGGTGGTGACCGGCGCTTCAGGGCGTTCTTGAGAAAAGTTTCGAACTGTTCTTTGTTCATTTCACTCACCCTTGTCGCTCAGGTGGCCAAGTATCCGGCGCAGATTTTGTTTGCCGCGTACAAGCAAGGTCTCGACCGCTGACACCGACGTTCCGAGGATTTCAGC
>Ga0070713_100002477_pt1 | contig 12058 bp, 10 predicted proteins | sample LARL82metaG_FD_65465 | JGI IMG/M metagenome (GOLD analysis project Ga0070713, IMG submission 65465) | Corn, switchgrass and miscanthus rhizosphere microbial communities from Kellogg Biological Station, Michigan, USA - LAR L8-2 metaG | ecosystem: Host-associated > Plants > Roots > Rhizosphere ... | reverse complement strand
CTCGGTCGAACGCCGATCCAAGGATGAACGGCGAGACGGTCACCGGCCGGTCGTGATCGCCGAACTGGACGGCGACGAACGGTCACCCGGCTTCGTCGAGCTGTACCGAATTGCCGCCGACAATGCCGCGATTGCCCGCGCGCTGCTCCAGCTCGAGGGTCCGCAGCGGGCGGACTAGGTGCTATCCGAGCAGATCGAAGTGGACGCCGCGCCGCTGTCGCCGTCGACGCGGGGGCGCGTAGCGAAATAGTTGCGCGGGACGGCCACGTCCTTCACTTCGCCATTCGTCGGTCGCCTCGACTAGCGCCGCCGCGTGCAGCGAGCGCCGGAAGCTTGCCTTGTGGAGCCGTCGTCCAAGCAGGAGCTCGTAGACGGCTTGCAGGTCGCTCAGCGTAAACGTCGCCGGCAACAGACGAAACGCAATCGGCAGCCGATCGACGTGCCCGCGCAATGTCTCCAGCGCGGCGTCGATCTCTTCCCGAAATCTCGGCGCGAGCGGCGGAAGATTGGACAATCCAACCCAGACGGCATTGCGTCGTGCGGCGCCGGCGTCCGGGGTGAGCCCGAAGTACGCGACGGCGATTTGCGCCAAGTCGGCCACGCGCCGCGCACCGCCGTGCGCCCGAGACTGTTCGAGGAACGATGGGACGACGCCGAGCGCGTCGCGAGCGATGCGCGCCGCCGCGCCGTCGAGCGGCTCATCGACGCGAAGCGTGTCCGACGGCAGAAGCCACCGACCGCGTCCGCGTCCGCCCGCCGGCGACAGGGCCAGGACGGCGAGCTCGCCGGATCGCGGCGTGAACAATACGACGTCGACGCTGAGCGCCGGCGTCCGTGTCGCGGCGCGCGCGCTGGACGGTGAGTCGGGCATCGCACGCGAATTAGTACGAAAGTGCGATTAAAGTCAAGCCGGCCCAGCTCAGGGCGAGGGGACGGGAGCGCGCGCCACAATGGACCGATCCAATCCCGCGCCGAAGCGCAGGATTGGTGGAATGCTGATCGGGAGACGTCCTCCAATCGGAGCCGCGCCAATGAGCGCGCGACCCGCCGCCGTCTGAGACACTGGGAAGCCACCCCAGCCGACCAGATAGGTCGACGCCGACGGGACCTGCTGCAACAAATACGGATTGCCGAACGCGACGACGATGGTCCGCGGATGACGCGCTATCAGATCGCGCATGAACTTCGCGATCGGCTCGGGCGCATTTGGATTCGAGACGTTGGTTCCCGTGGTGAGATACGAGCTCACGATCGCAACGTCCGACGAGTCCGCGAGCGACAGCAGCCGCTCGAAATTCGGCGACGGATCTTCCGGGTTCACCAGCTCGGTCCGAAGGGTCGATACACCGGAGCGGAGCTCGGCGTTCAGCGTCGCGCCCGCCGGCAGATCGGTTCGTGTCGCGATCGTGATCGACAGCACGCTCGGGGGACGCGCCGCGCCGGGTGGCCCGAGCGGTACGAGACCGAGCGAGTCCTTGGCCAACGTGATCGCGCGCTGAGCGGTTCCGGCGGCGAGCGCGAGGTTGGCCGTGTCGCCCACGAGGTCACGAACGCTGTCGAGATCGACCAATCGCCGGCGGTCGAGACCGAGGCGCTGCTTCATCTCGAGCACGCGTCGCACCGACGAGTCGACTCGCGCTTGGGTGAAGCGACCCTCGCGAACGCCGGACACCACGGCGTCGATCGCCGCCGGCACGTCACTCGGCATGAGCAGGATGTCGGCGCCGGCAGCCATCGCAAGCTTGCACGCTTCGGCGAGACCGACGCTGTTATTGATCGGACCGTAGCCACCCTGCACTACTTGCCCGGGTTTCGTCCCCTGACCGAGCTGCACACGTGCCAGGACCCCGCTCATATCCATCGCGTCGGTGATGAGGAGGCCATTGAACCCGAGCTGCTTTCGGAGCAGTCCCGTCATGATCGCCGGGTTCAACGTCGCCGGGATCGGGGTTGTGTCGAGGGCGGGAATCACACCGTGGAACGTCATCATGCCCTGTAGCCCGGCAGCGACGGCGCGCCGAAAGGGCACGAGCTCCACCGTGTCGATGCGGGCCCGGCTCGCGTGCACGGTGGTGATGGTGAGATGAGAGTTCTCATCGGTATCGCCGTGGCCCGGGAAGTGTTTGCCCGTTGCCACCATGCCGTGCTCCTGAAGCCCGTGGATCAGCGCCGCGCCCATGTCGGCGACCAGACGCGGGTCTTCGCCGAACGAGCGCATCCCGATGACCGGGTTGCCCGGATTGTTGTTGACGTCGAGCACCGGAGCGAACGCGATATGCACGCCGAGTGCTCTGCCCTCGATCGCAGTGACGCGTCCCTGCTGATATGCCAGCGATGTATCGCGCGTTGCGCCGAGCGCCATCTGCGGCGGGAACATCGTGCCGCCGCCGAGATAAATGTTGTTCGGGAGGAAATATCCGCCGCGCTGACGAAACGCGACGCCCGTCTCGTAGTCCGCGCCGAGAATCAGCGGCAGGCTGCTGAGTCGCTGCATCGCGTTGATCTTTTCGGCGGTCTCGATCGGCGATCCGATCGACATGATGAATCCACCGACATGGTTCTGGCGAATGAGCTGCTCGACGCGCGCCCAGGAACTGCTCGACGTTGGTGTGTAGTCACCGAAGACCTGGGGCCACACGAGCTGCGCGGCCTTGTCGCTGGGCGACATGGTCGCCATGAGCGAATCGACCCACGCTGCGTGTCCGACGGATCGCGGCGTTGGACGCGCGGAGCTCGTCGACGGAGACGCACATCCCGCGGCCGACAAGATCGTCAACGCGACACCCAATGCCCCGCTCGCCGCGCGCGTTCGGCGTCCCGCCATCACCATTGGATCGTTCCCTTCTTCGACGTGTCGACGTCTTCCTCGGCGCCCGATTTGAAGAGAAACGCCTCCATGTTCTGCTTGAGGAAGCTGCGCGCCTGCGGATCCATGACGTTCAGGCCGTAGTGGTTGATCAGCATCGTCTGCTGTCGCAGCCACAATCCCCAACAATCTTGGCAGATGTGTTCGATGATCCGCTGACCGATCGGACCGGGAAACGGCGGTCGCTCGAATCCGGATTTCGTGAGACCGCAGCGGCTACAGGTTATCTCGGGCATAGGCTCCTCTGTCCCTCGCAATTTAGTCGCGGTGCTCGGATGCCTGCATGCGCGCGGTGCGTCGCGCACGACACTCGGTGCGCAGGCCAGGCGGCCCGGCGCTGGTGACGAAGAAACGAAGGGGTCAGCGTGAGTCGCTGACCCCTGGTTCAATCTGAAAACGCCGGCCGCTGCTAGTGACCGCGCGCGTAATCGACCTTGGCCAACCTGAGGAACTGAAGAATTCGGATATACACCCAGCCGATATCGAACTCGAACCATCGGGCGGCGAACCGGGCGGATTTGGGATCGGCGTGATGGTTGTTGTGAAGCTCCTCGCCGCCGAGCCAGATGGCGATCGGTGTGATGTTGCGGCTCTCGTCCTTCACTTCGTAGTTGCGGTAGCCCAGCGCGTGGCCGACGCCGTTCACGATGCCGGCTGCCCAGAACGGGATCCACAGCATCTGTACGCCCCACACCAGCGGGCCAACGAAGAAGCCGAAGAGATAGATGTCGAGGGCGAGCATGACCAGGATGCCGACCCAGTTCAGGCGGCTGAGGAGATGCCGCTCGATCCAATCGTTCGGGGTTCCCTTCCCGTACTTCTCGAGCATGCCCGGCTGGCGGACGGCGCGACGATAGTAGAACGCGCCCTTGAATACGATGTTACGCAGGCCTTCGATCAGCGGGCTATGCGGATCGCCTTCTCGATCGGCGAACGCATGGTGTTTGCGGTGACAGGCCACCCACTCCTTCGTCACGATCGCCGTCGTCAGCCAGAGCCAGAGGCGCATGGGGAGGGCGGCGAGGTAGTGCAATCGAACGCCGCGGTGCGTTTGGGCCCGATGGAGAAACAACGTCACGCAGACATTCGTGAGGTGGCCCGCGATGACGACGAACAACACGGGCATCCACCATCGAGCTGCCCATAGGCCAAACCCTGGCATTGCGTGCTCCACGAATCGTAAGAAGAAGACCTTGGCGAGACCTTCAATCTAACCGCCGCCGCCGGTCACTGCCACACAGACGACTCGCCAGACATCGAGGCCACTATCTCTTGGCCGGGCTCGCCGGTATTGGCGGGACGATGCCTCCGCCGGTCGAGACCGCCAGACGATCGACCGGTGGAGCGTCGCCCCACACGTCGTTGGTTGCGTTCCAATCCGGCACGCTCGGATCCGGCCAGAGGCGCACACCGATCACGGGACGACTGACTGGTATGGACGCCGTGTAGCGATCGCCGTGCAACCAAATTTGCACCGGCAGTCGCACGTCCTGCGTCGACTGGTCGTTGAGCTTGAGCCGCATCGTCACCGGGAACGGAACGCTCGTGACGCGCCGAAGATGAATCTCCGCGAGACTCTGCCCGGGCGATTGTCGCATGGCGACGCCGTCGACCGCGATGTCGAGCACGTCGGTGCCGTAGAAGAACGCATTCCAGAACCACGACAGATCCTCGCCCGAGACATTCTCGACGGTACGGAAGAAGTCGGCCGGCGTCGGGTGCTTGAATGACCAGCGACGCGCGTACTCGCGCATCGCACGATCCATCGCGTCCCGACCGATCACATTGTCGCGGAGCGCGAGCAACACGGCGCCGGGCTTACGATACCCGATCGCGCTGAGCGCATTCGGGTCGACGCGGTCCGGCGGCGTCATGAGCGGCGATTGCGTTCCGTCATCGACCACCTGGCGCCAATTCGCCAGGTACTCGGGGAACGCGTTCGACCCGGGCGCGCGCCGCTCATTCGAGAACGCGTTTTGGTAGGTGTTGAAACCCTCGTCCATCCATGCATACCGACGCTCGTTCGACCCGACGACCATCGGGAACCACTCGTGTCCCTGTTCATGATCGATCGTGCTGAAGATGGACGTCGGGTCCGTCGTCCCGTAGTGCACCATGACGAACATTGGGTATTCCATGCCGCCAACGGGTCCGGCGACTGAGGTGGCCTGCGCATACGGAAAGTGAAACCAGAGCTCCGAGTATGTGCGAATGGACCACTGCGTCTGTTCGGCCGCGGACTCCCACGCCCGGCCCGCTTTAGGAAATTGATAAAACGCCTGAGTGAGCACGCCGTCCCAGCTCGTTGCGTCCCAGCGGAAGTCGGGTGCGGCTGCCCATGCGACGTCGCGCACGTGTTCGGCGCGAAATCGCCACGTCTTGGTCCCAGCCACCGGCCGGTGCTTCGCGCCGTTCGCCTCGTCTGACGTGATGACCTGCACGACGTTCGCCGAGTGCGCGGCCCGGTCAGCGCGCTCGACTTGTGCCGGAGTCAGCACCTCCGCGCGGTTCTGCAGCACGCCGCTTCCGGCGACGACAAAACCGGCCGGGACGGTGACCGAGTAATCGATGTCGCCGTACTCGAGATAGAACTCTCCTTGTCCGAGGTACGGGTCCGTATTCCATCCTCGCACGTCGTCGTACACGGCCACGCGTGGATACCATTGCGCGATCTCGTACAGCGCGCTGTCACGGCCCATCCGATCCGAACCGTGCTCGGGAACGACGAACGCGTACTGCATTCCGATTGTGGCGGCTCCGCCGCGGGGGAGGAGCGGCGCGTCGAGGTCGATGCGCATCATAGTATCGTCCGTCTTCCCGGCGACGCCGCGGCCGTTCACCTGGAGTCCCGTGATCTCGTAACCGCCTTGGAAGCCACGAACACCCCATCGAGACTCCGCCGGGAACATCGCCGATCCCTTGCTCATGGTGCGATAGAGATTCTGGTCCAGTTGCACCCAGACGAACCGGAGTGTGTCGGGCGAGTTGTTCGTGTACCGAATGCTCACCGTGCCGCGGAGGCGTTTGGCCGCGGTGTCCAGCGTCGCGGCGATCGTATAGTCGGCGTGCTGCTGCCAGTAGTCTGGTCCCGGCGCGCCGCTCGCCAAGCGATATGCATTCGGTCCAGGCCAGTCCATTCGATCGATGCGATGGAAGGGGTCGTCGGCCGTCGTATAAATCGGCCGCATAACCGTCACGAGCGGCGGATTGCCCACGGCGCGGATCGAATCCGTACGGACGGGAGTCAGCACCTGGGGTCCGCGCCCGACGCAACCGGCGGCGCAGGCAAGAACGGCGGTGGCAGCGAAGCGTTGCACGCAGCGAATCCTCGACGTGAGAGTTGAAGCAGGCATCGGACGAACCCCGCAATGGCAATGCCGACGGCCGCCTTGCATCACTGGACACGCTCGCGTAAGTCTGACCCTATAAATGAACAACAGATCGCGCTCATCCAAGACGGATCCGCCGACCGTCGACCAGGCGCTGCTCCGCGCGAGCGACGCCGGCACGACGCACTATCGTCGCCGGTTCGAGAGCCGGGCCGTTCCGGACTACTTTCGGCCAACCACACTTGGACTGAGCATATCGTCCATCGGGATCGGAACCTACCTCGGCGACACGAGCGCCAAAGATGACGAGGCGTACGAAGCGTCGATTCGCAGTGCGATCGGGCGCGGCATCAACCTGATCGACACCGCCATCAACTACCGCGGACAGCGGTCGGAGCGGGCGGTCGGGTCAGCGATTCAGAGCGCGATCGCGTCCGAAGAAGCAACGCGGGATGAGCTCATCGTCTGCTCGAAGGGCGGATATATCCCGCTCGACCGGGAGACGCCAGCGACGCGCGAGGAGTACCAAGCCTACGTCAAGCGCGAGTTCATCGACCAACAGGTGGCTCATCCGGACGAAATCGTGGCGGGGGGACACAGTCTCGCCCCGCGCTTTCTCCGCTACTGTCTGGCAAAGAGTCGGCAGAACCTCGGGCTGCGGACGATCGACGTCTACTATGTCCACAACCCGGGCCAACAGCTCGGGACGGTGTCGCACGACGAGCTGCGACAGCGCCTGCGCGCGGCGTTCGCCATGCTGGAGGAAGCCGCGACCCGGGGCGACATCGGCGTCTATGGCTGCGCCACCTGGGATTCGCTGCGCGTTCCGCCGGGCAACAAGGCGCACATCGCGCTCGAGGACCTCGTCGGTATCGCGCGCGAGCTGGCCGGGGACGCGCATCATTTCAAGGTGGTGCAGCTGCCGATCAATCTGGCGATGCCGGAAGCGGCGAGAGACGCGACGCAACCGCTCGACGGACGACTCGTGACCGCGCTCGAGGCCGCGACGGCGCTGGGCCTGACGGTGGTCGCGAGCGCAACCCTCATGCAGGCAAAACTGACGACGCGGTTACCCGAAGCGCTGCACGCGCCGTTTCCGCGATGCTCATCCGATCCGCAGCGGGCAATTGAATTCGTCCGCTCGATGCCGGGAGTCACGAGCGCGCTCGTCGGGATGAAACGCCTAGAGCACGTGGAAGAGAACTTGGGTGGCGTGCGACTCGAGCCGACGTAGCACCTCCAAATGCAACGATCGCGTCAGGGCTTCCAATCGGCGATGAAGAGGTTGAGCTCTCCTTCGCCCGATGATCGGCCTGATGCCCAGACGAGCTGCTTGCCATCCGGGCTGAACATCGGGAAGCCGTCGAACTCGGGATGCGACGTCACCTGCTCGAGACCGGACCCGTCCGGGTTGACGAGATAGAGCTCGAAATTACGGCTGCGCGGATTCTTGTAATTCGACGAGAAGATGATGCGCGACCCGTCCGGCGTGAAAAAGGGCGCGAAGTTCGCTCCGCCCAGGTTCGTGATCTGATGTTGATCGGATCCGTCAGCGTTCATGATCCAGATCTCCATCCGATTGGGCCGCACCAGTCGCTGCTTGAGCAAATTCTGATAGTTCGTCAGCGCCGTGTCCGTCGGGTGCCACGCACGATAGACGATCTTCTTTCCGTCCGGCGAAAAGAACGGTCCGCCGTCATAGCCCGGCTGCGTCGTGAGCCGGCGAATGTTCGTGCCGTCGATCTTCATCGTGTAGATGTCGAGATCGCCGTCCTTGAGCGACGTGAACACGATCGTCTGACCGTCGGGCGAGAGCGTTCCCTCGGCGGTGTAGACGCCGTAGTTGGTCAGCCGCTTGAGGCTCGAGCCGTCGTCGTTCGCGGTGTAGATGTCATACGGATCCAAACCCCAGACGTAGCCCTTGGACGGATCGGGCTTGGGCGGGCACGCGCTGTCGGCGGCGTGCGTCGACCCGAAGAAGATTCGGCGATCGCCATCGAAGAAGTAGCCGCACGTCGTCTTCCCGAGGCCGGTCGAAACGCGCCGAACTCCGCTCCCGTCGACGTTCATGACGAATTGTTGATCGCACGAGCGGCCGCCGCGCGTCGATTGAAAGATGAGACGCTTTCCGTCGCGGCTGAAATACGCCTCGGCATTCTCGCCGCCGAAGGTTAGTTGACGGATTGCTCCAAAATGGCGCTCGCTAGCTTCGGGCTGCGGGCCGCGCGCGGCTTGATGTGCGCTGCAAGCGAAAACCGCCGTCGCGATCGAAATCACGACGGCGGTGAAAACGGGTAGTCGCATGCCGAGAATCTAGGGCTTTTTCGGCGGCGCGACAGCTCGACTCGGCGCCGCGAGATTCTCTCCGACCATGGCGAACAGCTCGCGCTGCGACGCACCCTTGTCGAGCAGGTCGATCGCTTTGCGGAGCGGCGCATCGTACGCCAGATCGCGTCGCTTGGCGGTCGAGTCGCCGTACGCGGAGTGCGCGATGCGCTGATCCAGCAAGCGACTCACGTACCGATTTGCTGCGTCGTACGATTTCCGGTCGACCGGCACGCCGCGAGCCTGCAGACGGTTGTAGAACTCGTTCGTCCACGCGGGCTCGACGGTGAAGTTCGGTTTCACGGATTTCGCGAGCTCGGCGCTGTAGTCGTAGAGCGCCGTAATGAAATCCTGTCCCTTCGGAGCAACCGCTTTGGCGAACGCCTGCTCGGCCGCCGTCAACGTGTCATCGTTGATGATCACGTCGGGGGTGATGCCGCCGCCGCCGTAGACGGTGCGACCGGCGTCGGACTTGTACGCCGGACGATTGCGCTTGCTCGCATTCGTCTCGTTCGAATCGGGCGTCTCCTCGACGAATTGACCGTTGATGAATTTGCGCGGACGCTGGATCGAGCGTCCGCTCGGCGTGAACCACTTGCCGGTCGTGAGCTTGAGTGCGTAGCCGCCGTCGAGGTTGTAGACGCCCTGAACCAATCCCTTGCCGAAGCTCGTCTGGCCGACGACGAGAGCGCGGTCGTGATCCTGAAGCGCGCCGGTCACGATCTCCGACGCGGAGGCGCTGCGGTCGTCGGTGAGAATGACGAGCGGGATCGATGGCGCGATCGGAGCCGCCTTCGCCGTGTAGTTCTCCGTGGGGCCTTCGCGTCCCTTCACGCTGGCGATCTGCTGGCCCGCTTGGAGGAACATGTTGGCGATGTCGAGACTCTCGGTCAGGATGCCGCCCGGATCTCCGCGCAAGTCGATGATCAGCCCACGCGCGCCCTGCGCCTGGAAGTGCTTGAGTGCGGCCGCGATGTTTTCAGCGGCATTCTCATTGAACTGCTGGAGCGGGATGTATCCGATCTTGTTGCCGAACGACAGCGTGTACGGCACCGCCGGGATGTGAATCTCGGCGCGTGTGAACGTCGCCTCGATCGGGGCCGGGACGCCGGGGCGCGCGAACGTAGCGCGCACCTTGGTGCCCGGCGTTCCCGTCAGCGAATCGGAGACTTGGCTGATCGTCCAACCGCGGGTCGACAGTGTATCGACTTTGACGATCAGGTCGCCCTCACGGATTCCGCCCATTTCAGCCGGCGTATTCGGATAAACGGTGGCGACCTTGATGATGTGCGATTGCGGGTCCTCTTCGATGGCCATGCCGAGTCCGCCGTACCGACCGCCGGTTCGGCTGTTGAACTGCTTGAGGTCTTTCGGCGTGAGGAGCTCGCTGTACGGGTCATTCAGCTCTTTCACGAGCCCTCGAGCCGCTTTCTCGTAGACGGTCGACGGCGGGAGCGTGTCGACGTATCGATCGCTGACGAGCGACATCACCTGCTCGAGCAGCGCGGTGCCCTCGCGTTGGCCGCGAGACTGCAACAGAAAGCCGCCGGCGACGACAGGGATGAGGAGTGCGCCGATCAGCGCGGTTTTGCGAATGCGTGGCATGCGAATGTCCAGCGTGTGTTGTACGTGAACGATAACTGCTTCGAGAACCGCGAGACTTCGCCCGGCGCTATCTCTCGTCCGGCGACTCCGGCCAGTTCACTGCATCGTGACCCCGGCGAGCCCAAAGAGACTTCCAGGATAATGCCACGCCGGATCGAAATCGCTTTTTTGTCAGGCGAAATCCGTCTGGAGAGATGGCAATGGTGAACGCCTCGCCATCGATCTCGATTTCACGCCTGATGGTTTTGTCGAGCTTGGTGGCCATTTGGTTATTGCAGTAATACACGGGTCGCGGGCCGCAGTTCGCGGCGACGGCAGCCGCCTGGTGCGGCCCTACTGCCTTCCGGCGAGCATATAATCGACGAACCACTCTCGTTGTTGTTGACGAACCACGGCCTCTCGGATCACTCCGCTCTCCTTGAGCATGTCGTGGGCCGGTTGCAGGACGCGTTGTAAGTGTGACGGATATCGTTGTGCGAGAGGGAGTTGCTCCCGGAGGCGGTCCAGCGAGACTCGCCACGTGAGCGCGCCGCCGGCTCGGGCCACCTCGATGAGGCGATACAGGCGCCGTGCGACCGGCGACGGCAAGGAGAAATAGCGGGCCGTATTCAGCGACACGACGTGTCGGGCCACGACATTTTGCCGCAGAATCGGGGAAATGATGACTCGCGCCTCGCCTGGCTCTGCCGCGACGATCGATGGGAACAACGCCAGCTGGTCGCGCTCCAAGGTCCGCCGTCGTTCGACCATGACCGAGCTCAGAAGTGTAAAGCTGACGTCGCAGGCGGCGTTAAGCGACGCATCGAAATAGCTTCCCTCGGATTGAAGGGTTGTGCGCTCCAATCGGGTCAGCGCCCCGCGCAGCTGCTCGTAGGTACGCCCGTCGACCTGGCGCCCCATCGAGCGCAGAAATGCGTGGAGGGTGAACGACAGAATGCCGTCGGACGGCTCGCCCGCCTCTTGATACCGGCGCATCAGCTCGACGTAGACGTCCTGGTCGAACGTTCCAGGCAGTCGATCCCCCGGGCTCGCGAGAACCCGCCACCGGCCGCCGTCGTCCGTCACGTACGAGATCGCGGCCTCGTCCCCGGCGTCGCTCAACCGAAACAGCGGGAATTCCTCCAACGAGCGATCGAGGAGGATCGCCCGAGCGTGCGACCGGCGTTTGGCGGCGAGGGTCATTCTGGTCCAGTCACGCGAGCGGGAGAAGAACGCCCGAGATCGCGCTTGCCTGTTCCGAGCAAAGAAACGTCACGGCTGCGGCGACCGCCTCGCGTTCGACGTAACGCGCCTTGTCGCCCATGGTGCCGAGATTGGCGGCCGTGCGAATCGCCCCGGGCGCCAGCGCGTTCGCGCGAACGCCATTCTTTCGCTCTTCAGCGGCGATTGCCCGCATGAGTGCCGCGACCCCGATCTTACCGATCGCGTAGGACGACATTTCTCCGATCGACGCCCCGGGTAGCGCAGCTTGCGACGAAAAGAGCACGATCGACCCACGATCCGCCCGCAACAGCGGCAGGAACGCACGCGTCGTCAGGAAGGCGCTTCCGAGATGGATGTTCAACTGGCGATTCCAGTCGTCGACGGAGCTTTCCGCGACGGGTCCGCTCATCGCAAAACCGCCGACCATATGGACGAGGGCACGCAGGCGATCGCCGTGGTTTTTTCGGACGAGTCCAGCCAACCCGGCCACGGCATCAGCGTTCATCAGATCGCATGCGTAGGCGGCGGCCGTCCGACCAGTCGCCGAGATTGCGGAGGCTCGGGCTTGGGCCTTGTCGAGCGTCCGATCAACCAGAATGAGCGACGCGCCAAGGTCGGCGAAGGCGCGCGCGACGACTTCGCCGACCTGTCCCTCCCCGCCCACACCTGTAAGAAGAACGGTTGACCCGGAGAACACGAGCAGATGGGTTTTGGGGGATTAGGGCCGTCA
>Ga0070713_100002475_pt1 | contig 12061 bp, 13 predicted proteins | sample LARL82metaG_FD_65465 | JGI IMG/M metagenome (GOLD analysis project Ga0070713, IMG submission 65465) | Corn, switchgrass and miscanthus rhizosphere microbial communities from Kellogg Biological Station, Michigan, USA - LAR L8-2 metaG | ecosystem: Host-associated > Plants > Roots > Rhizosphere ... | reverse complement strand
TCGGCGTACAGCGTCAAGACGAGGACACCGACGCGCTCGGCACTCGCAACGGGTTGCCGCCGATCCGTCTCCGGTTCGTCGACAACGACCTCTCGGCCACCCACGGCGGTCCACGGCCCGACTACGTGAAGCTCTGCGACGCCATCCGCCGCGGTGAAGTCGACGTTGTCCTCGTCTACGCGCTGGGAAGACTGTGGCGCAACCGTGCGGAGCGTGCGGCCGGAATCGAACTTTTCCGTCAGCACGGAGTCAGCGTGCTCTGCGTTAAGGGTCCACAGCTCGACCTCACCACGGCCGCCGGCCGGATGCTCGCCGGCGTCTTGGGGGAGTTCGACACTTTCGAGGTCGAACAGATGTCCGAACGCGAGTCGCGCAAGATGCTTCAAAGCGTCCAGCAAGGTAAGCCCCCGTCGGGACGCCGGTGCTACGGCTACAGCCCGGACGGACGGGAGATCGTCCCCGACGAAGCTGAAGACGTTCGCGACATCTTCAACGCGCTGCTGTCCGGCGCCACCCTCACCGGCATTGCCACCGACCTGAACAAGCGCGGCCGGCTGAATCGTGACGGCCTGCCCTGGACCCACAACGCCATCAGGCACCTGCTGCTGAATGAGCGCTACGCCGCACTTCGGGAGTACCCGCCGCGGCGGAAGCGCACGGACCCGCCCGGCGAGATGTATGCCGGGAAGTGGCCGGCCATCATCGCAGAGGACAGCTGGCGCGCGGTAAAGCACATCCTCGAGGACGCCGGCCGCCGTTCAACCCCAGGCCCGGCGCGCCGGTGGCTGCTGTCCGGCCTGGCGCTGTGCGGAGTCTGCGAAGACGGCACGACAGTCACGGTTGGCTCTCGCGGCCAGGCGACGGCCGCCGGAACGCAGCCGGTTTACCGCTGTCGGCGCACCAAGCATCTCGCCAGGTTCGCGCTGCCCATTGACGATTTGGTGGAGCGCTACGTTATCCGCAGACTCAGCCGTCCCGACGCCGTCGAGCTGCTCGTCGACCTCGAGGCGCCGGACGCCGCGCAGCTACGGGAGCAGGCGCTGACGTTGCGCGGGCGTATCAACGCCCTGGCCGCCGAGTTCGCCGAGGACGACGACGCCAGCCCCCGGGAGTTCCGTGAAGCCTCCCAGCGGCTGCGGGGCCGCCTCGCCGAAGTCGAGGCGAAGATGGCGCACCCGCAGCGTTCCCGCGTCCTGGTGGACCTCATCGCGGCCGAGGATCCGGCCGAGGCGTGGAATGCGATGGCACTGGACCGTCAGCGCGCCGCCCTTGACGTCCTGGCGGAGGTGACGCTGCTGCGCGGTCGGGTCGGACGCGGACCGTTCGACCCGACAACAGTGCGCATCGTGCCGCGCAAAGGCATGGAGTAGCGACCAGCATGTTCACTACGGCCAGACCTACGGCACTGTAGGCGTGGCCGCCCGTACCTGTAGTAACTGGCACGTTCATGGACTCCCTTTGCTCGGGTGGGGCGTCAGGTGAGGAGAATGCCTCACCTGACGCCCCACCCTTTTTTGCACGCTCGGAACGGCCCCCGCTGGCCGGCTACAGCTGACCCGGCCAAGGCCGCTCCTACAGGCTCCCGCTTTCCCTGCGGTTGGTTGCAGTCCAGATGTTTGAGATCAGGGTCCCCTGTTCGAGCGGGAGAACGCCGCTCGATAGCAACCGACCGATGAAGTCGTAACTTGGCGTGCCGGCAGCGATGATCAGGGCCGCCTCGCTTAGAAGCGTCAACGCGGCCTTCAACTGCTCCTGCTGGACGTCGGCCGTGCCCTGATCCGGCAAGAGCCGCTTAACGGGGATTGGGATACCCCCGGGAGTCTCAACCTCTTTGTCCTCATCGCCCTGTTCGCTAGGTGCGGGTGCGAACAGTGAGTAAAGAGGCACATCAAGTTCGACTGACAAAACAAGAAGATCAAGAGCTGCGAACGCCCGGCGGCCCTTCTCTGCAGCCGAGACCGTTTGGCGACTCCAAGGCTTCCCCATGTACCGGCCGACGCGCTCGCCTAGCTCGGCCTGCGTCATCTTGCCGTCGCGCAGTGCCGCAATGCGCGCGCCGATCACCTTCTCCAGCTCCATCTGCCTCGCCATCCTCGTCGCCTGTATAGCCACAGCATGACACGGACAGACATGGATAGCCACTGCTGGCCACGAGTTGACAGCGTTGACAAGTCACGCGAGAATCGGCACGGAGCAACAAATTTCAAGACAGCGTCTAGCTGAAGCTTTACGACGTCTTGATCTGCATGGTCTGGCGCCAGAAAGGCGAACACTGATGGCCCAAGCGACTGTCGAACAGATAGCCCGCAAATACGGGGTGTCCCGGCGAACCGTGTACCGCAAGGTCGCCACCGGCGAGCTGCCCGCTTACCGCTTCGGTCGGCAACTTCGTTTCGACGAGGCCGAGGTGTCCGCTGCAATGCGCCTTACGGTGCCCGGCGCCACAGCGGCAATTCCGGGGGACGCCTGATGCTCGGGTCCGATGCCGACCGGTTCCGCTGGTACGGATCCACCGAAGGCGTTGCCGCAGTGGACGCCTACCTTGACGCACTCGTGGCAGTGGCGCCGCCGCTCACTGTCGAGCAGAAAGCGCGCTTGCGGACGCTCTTGCGCCCGTCGGTGCCCGTCACCACGCCGCCGTCCGGATCGCCGGTCCCGGTTCGTGTAATCCCGGAAACCCGCGCCGCCTAGCCCCTCGCAGGTCCCTGACAAACGAAGAAGCCGACCCCCCGAATGGGCCGGCTCTTCGTAGGCCAGACCGGAGTGACCAGCCCCGGGCCTGCATCTTCATCCACTTCTCAGGAGAGAGCATACCCAAAATGCCCGCCACGGACACCAATCCCACGGGAGACGGCCCTCGCCGCCGCGTGGTCACGGACACCACCGCCACCACCTACCGGCAGGTCAGCCGCAAGGGCCTCGAGCACCGGCTCTACGTCAACCGCGCGTGCCCCTACTGCGGACGCACGCACACGTACAGGGCCGACGGCCTGCGGTACGCCGCGTGCGGCGGCGGATACGTCATCCTGCGGGCGCGCAAGGCCTGGGGGACGAAGTGAGCACGAAGCACGCGGACACCGTCCACATCGTCCGCCACGGCCGGGACGACGCCGAAGTGCACGCGCCGTTCGAAGCGAAAGACCTGATCAAAGAGGCACTGCCCCGGGCATGGCGCCGCTGGGACCCCGAGGTCAAGCTGTGGTTCATCGCGGCCGACGCCGTCACCGAGCTCGCCGCCGAACTCAGGGCAGACGGCTGGCACGTCGTCATCCGCGACGCCCCACGCACCGGACATCACAGCAAGCCGAGCGACACGTCCACGTGGGCTGACTTGATGTATCAGCAGCTCGGCAAGCCCCTCGGCGACAAGGCGCACCGGGTACTGTCCCGCGTCCTGCACCCGGACGCCGGCGGCCACCTGGAGGCGATGAAGGCCCTGAACGCCGCACGCGACCGGGCCCATGAAACGGCGAGGGCTGCATGAGCGCGCTTCTCGGCGCCCTGGCCACGCAGGCCCGCGGCTATGCCGTCTTCCCGACGACGCTGAAGAAGCTGCCCGCCATCGCCTCGGCACACCCCAAGGGCGACCCGCAGCACGGGAAGTGCCGCGGGGAGTGCGGGCGCCTCGGCCACGGCGTCTACGACGCCACCACGGACCCGGACAAGCTCGCCGACATGTACGCCGCCGCGCCCTGGGCCACCGGCCACGGCATCGCCGGGGGACGGGCGCCGCACTACCTGTTCGGGCTCGACCTGGACCAGAAGAACGGCCTGGACGGCGTCGCGCGCCTCGCCGAACTCGCCGTGAAGCACAGCTTCACCGTCCCGGACACCATCAGGGTCCAGACCCCGAGCGGCTGGCACCTGTGGCTGTCGGCACCGCCCGGCGTCCAGGTGCCCAACAGCGTCGGGAAGGTCGCGCCCGGCATCGACGGCCGCTCCTCCGGCGGGTACCTCGTCGGACCGGGAAGCCGTAGCCACAAAGGCTTCTACAGGCTGGCCTGTCCGCCTGACTCGCCGCTCGCCGCCGTACCGCCGCAGCTACTCGCGCTGCTCCTGCCGCCACCGGTCCAGCCGCGGGAAGTCCGCGACGTCCGGCCGTCGCGGCCTGGGAAGCGGATCGAGGCGGTGCTGACGACACTGCTTGCCGCACCCGAGGGCGAGCGCAACAACACGCTGTATTGGGCCGGGTGCCGCATGGCCGAACTGATCGCCGACGGCCTGATCAGCGAAGCCGAAGCCGAAAGCCTCCTGAGCCGCGCCGCCGACCGCTGGGCGCCCGGGAACGCCGCCTCCACCATCCGCTCCGCGCTGAGCGCACCAGTACAAGGGGGTCGCCGATGACCGGCGACGAGGCTTACGACGCCGACGGACAGGCCCGTCAGGCGTGGATCGATGCCGCCGAACACGACGTCCGCGCCACCGCGAAGCCCTACCGCCTCGTTCCCGACGACGCACCCGTGCGCGCGTGGGACCCGGACCTCGTCGCGGCCGTCGAGAAGGCCGGCCGGGACCTGGTGAGGATCGCCCGCGCCGCCGCGGGCTGCTCCTTCGACCGTGCCCGCAGCGCAGTGGACCACGTGGCCGCGGCCCGCGCCGACAACTGGCGCAAGCAGCTGGGCCGGGTCACCGCGGACCCGCACATGGCGGTGAAGACCGGTGGCCGGTGGCTGAGCGCCGCCGCGATGATCGCCGACGCCCTCGACGGCTGGCTTCCGGACGACGCGGTCAGCGACGAACAGCGCGAGAAGCTCGCATGGCTGCTCGGCGTCCGCAGGGAACGGGAAGAGACCATAGCCGCCGCTGTTGAGCAGGCCCTGGAGACGGCCGTCGCGGAGGAAACCGCGCGCCGCGAAGCCCCCGGCGCCTGGGAGACGGAACTGGAAGCCCGGATCCAGGACGCCGAAACGCAGGCTGCTGCCCGCCACGCCGCGGCGGCGGCGGACATCGCCCGGGACAGCCTGCTCACGACCCTGAGCGCCCCCGAGTCGTTCAACGTGTGCCCGCCGTATGAGGTCGACGCCGACGGGGTGTGGATGGTGCGCGCCGTCGAGGGCGGCGATCCGATCCGGACCCGCATCGCCACCGCGCCGCTGCTGGTGACGTGCGTCTACACGGACCCCGTCGGCGACCAGATGATCCAACTCGCCTGGCGTGACGGGTACCGCACCGTCACCGGCACCGTGCCCCGGTCCATCGCGAAGTCCGGCCGGGCGCTGGTGAAGCTGCTCGGCGACCGCGGAATCCCGATCGTGGAGGCCGACGCCCGCGCCGTCGAGCGCTACCTGGCGGCGATCGAGGCGGACAATCGCGACATTATTCCCCGTGAGATGGTCGCCCGTCAGCTCGGATGGCAGCCCGACGGAGAGTTCATCACGGGCCAGGACACGCCGCGGCGCGTCGAGGTCGCCTTCGAGGAGCAGCGGGCGCAACTTGCCGCGCACCGTCCCAGCGGCACCCTCGCCGAGTGGCAGGCCGAGATCAAGGCGATCGAGCCCTACCCGGCGCCGCGCATCATGCTCGCCGGCGGTTTCGCCGCTGCGCTGCTCACGCCGTTGGAACTGGAGTCGTTCGCGCTGGACCTGTCCGGGCGCAGCACCGGCGGCAAGACCGTCTCGGCGATGATCGCGCTGAGCCCGTGGGCATGTCCGACCGAGCAGGGCGGCGCCCTCGGGTCGTGGCGGACGACCCAGCTTGCCGCGGAGAAGCGTCTCAACCTGTACAACGGTCTGCCGGCGGTGCTCGACGAGACCCGCGCCGTGAAGACCGAGGGCCTGGTCGACGCCGTGCTGTATCAGGTGCCGATGAACCGCGGCACGTCCCGCGGCGGCGGCTACCCCTCGGACCTGCCGTGGCGCACGGTCCTGATCTCCACCGGCGAACAGCCGGCGCTGAGCTTCACCACGCACGAAGGCGCGTCCGCACGGGTCCTGTCTCTGCGGGGCGCCCCCTTCGGCCGGGCCGGCGAGGGCTCGGCGCGGATCGCGTCGCAGATCCGTGCGGCCGTGGCCGAGCAGTTCGGGACGGCCGGACCGGCGTTCGCCGAGCGGCTGCAGAAGGAGCTGGCCAAGCCCGGCGGCGTCGAGGAACTGCGGCGGCGGCACCGCGGGCTCATGGCCGAACACCGCGACGGCGGCGACATCGCCAAGCGGCGGTCCGGGCCGGTCGCCGCGCTGCGCCTGGCGGCCGAACTCGCCCACGAATGGGACATCTGCCCGCTGCCGTCGCTGAAGGCCGAGGTCTGGAAGGAACTGCTGGCCGCGGAGCAGGAGCGCGACGACCGCGGCGCGATGGCGCTGGACATCGCCCGCGAGTTCGTCGGGCGGCAGGAGCACCGGATGTGGACCACGTCCACCCACCCGGAGAACTCGCCGACGCTCGGCTGGATCGGCGCCTACCTGGAACACAAGGACGACGCCGGCGACATGCACAAGACCGTCGCGCTGCTGCCGGAGATGTTGTCCGAGGAGCTGGCCCGGCGCGGATACCGCCTGGACGCGGTCCGGCAGGCATGGGTGGACAGCAAGCTGATCGCTTTGGACTCCAAGGGCGAACTGGTGCGGCGCCGGGTGCCGAAGCGGCTCCGCGTGTACGAGTTCGACCGGTCCGTGTTCGACGGGCCGTCGGAGGATGAGGAGCGGAAGTCGGAGTCCAACCAGCCGGACACGCCGTGCCCGGATTGCGGATGGGACACCGGTAGCGCGGGACACGCGGAGCAGTGCGGGGTGCCGAATGCTGCGTGAGTGCGCGTCCCGGAAAAAGTATGGGGGTGTCAGGGGTGATCTTGTGTCCCGGGCAAATCCGAAGATCGAAAAGCCTTCCACCTCGGCATCCCTTGATCAACATCTGGGACAGAGCTTCTGTCCCAGCGTGTCCCAAACTCTGTCCCGGGACAGAGCTTTGATCTTGTGTCCCGGCTCTGTCCCACTCTCTGTCCCAAGAGAAACACCTATCTACCTGGGGAAACAAGTAATAAATACCTCTTGGGACAGTGGGACACAGAAACACCGCCTCGTGTACGCCTCCGGTAGCAACGCAAACAGCGGTGAAGCTGCGAAGCCGTACAACGCGCAACGCGCTCCGCCGGAAACGAGCCGGTACCGCCAAAACCCTGTCCCGCTGTCCCAAGGCCCCGAAATCAGGATGCTTCCGCAGGTCAGGACGCTGAGAGCCTGGGACAGAACCCGGGACAGAGATCGCAAAGTTCTGTCCCAGCCAACCGCGGATCACCCACCCACCGAGGTGAAGGAGAAGTTCAACTTCTCCTTCCAGCCCGACGCCGGCCCCGGCGAGATTCCGGCCGCGAACACAAAGACCCGAACAGGCCCGCCCGGTAACCAGGGCAACAGCCGGGGCAACAACCGGGGCAACCCCGGCGCAAGCAACGACCAAACCAATAGGAACGACGAACGATGACTGAAGAACTCACCGACCGGCTCGGCAGAGAAGCCGACATTATCCAGGCCAGAACGCCCGACCCCAGCACCGTCGCATGCCCGAGGTGCTCGACCCCCGCCGCCATCGCCGGGCGGTTCCTCGTCGCCGTCACCGACGGGGCCCTCGCCTACCCCTTCTGCGGCCCGTGTGTCGACCAGCAGGCGCCGACCCTCGGCAGCGCGGTCAAGGGCCTGAACCTGCTCGCCGAGGCGCTGCCGCACGTGGGCTGGCGCTACTACCTGCGCTGCTCGAACGCCCTGCACGTGCTGACGAAAGAAGTCGTCGCGGCTGCCTCCGAAGAGGACGTGCGCCGGGAGTATCTGCGTCAGGGCCCCGAGGTCCAGCGTGCCGTGAAGGCCGTGATCGCCCGGCAGTGTTTCGACGCGTCGGACGTGCCGATCGAGGACGTCGTCGGCGACGTGGATCTCTACCGCGTGATCGATGCGCTGGCCGGCATCATCGCGGCCGGCATCAGGGCCCAGACCGACGACGTCGCAGCGTTCCTCGAAAGTGCCTACCGCGATGACGAGGGGGACGAGGGGTTGTGAGCCGGTTCGTCGGCGGCCCGCTTGTCCAGCTCGAGCCGGTCGACTGCGCGTACCTGGACGCCCTGATCATGCGTGCCCTCGTGGAGGCGAAGCTCCGCGGTGCGGAGGTGCCCGCGTCGGTTCAGCGGATCTGTGCGGACATTCACCAGGTTGCGGTCAGGTTGCGCACTGAGATGCTGGTCAAGCCTAGTTGCGCAACCTATGGACACGCCCTTGAGCCAGAAATGCCAGCTTGGGAGTCGGAAGAGCGACTTTCCACAGCACAGGCAGCTCTGCTTGCGGGCGTGTCGCCGGCCTACATGAGGCGTGTGTTCGCCAGGGGCGAACTGGACGCCGTGCATGTACGCGGCGGCGGTTGGACCGTCAGCGGGGTCTCCCTCGCGCTGTGGATCGCCATACGGCAGCAGCGCGAGGAAGACGACGATGGCAGGCACGCGAGACGGCGCCGAGCGCTACAGCGAGACGGTTAGGGCCTACCTCCCCGAGGCCGCCGGCTGCGTCGACGCAGTGACCGCGGAACGGGCCCGGAGGCTCGCCGAGAAGCCCACGGCGACCGCCGATGACGTGCGGCAGTTCCGCGCCGCGCTCGAGGCCGAGCGTGCCCGGCGCAAGGCCGCCGCCGCTCAGCTCAACCGCGACCTGCTCGCGCTGTTCCGGGAGGCACGGGAGCCGCGCCGGTGAGCGGCAACGTTATCGAGATCACCGTCCGCGTCCAGGACAAGGCGACCGCTGAGGCCGAGGCCATCAAGCAGGAGCTGCACCGCTCGTTCGGCGGCGGCGTCGAGGTGCCGGTCCGGTTCCGTACCGAAGGTGATTCGCCCCACGCAGCCGGCGGCACCCCGGAATCGGTGAAGGTGCCGATCGAGCCGGATGCCACCGGCTTCGAGGAGAAGGTCCGCCGCAAGACCAAGACGGAGAAGCCGGAGCCGGTGAAGGTTCCGGTCGAGCCGGAGACGGGCGGTTTCGAGGCCGAGTTCCGTGCGGCGATGGCCGAGGCGGACAAGGCCGGCGACGAGGCGGCGCGGTCGCTGCGCGGCTCGTTCACGTCGATGGAGTCCGGCTCGCGGTCGCTGCGTGCGGCGATGGCCGATCTGGAACCGGCCGCCGGCGGCGCCGGCGAGGCGGTCGAGAGGGCCGGCGCGAGGGCGTCGTCGGGCGGGTCGAGCGCTTCCGGCGCCGGCATGAGCTTCGCCTCCCTGCATTTGCGGATGGTGTTGCTCGGGGGCGCTGCACTGGCCCTGGCCCCTGCCCTGGCTGCGATCCCCGCGGCGATGGGCGCGGTGGCTGCGGGTGGCGCGCTGATGACGTTCGGCCTCGGCGGCGTGATCACCGCCCTGAAGGATTACGGTGCCCAGTCGCAGGCGGCCGGGGAGTCGTCGGCGCAGATGGCGCTGACGGCGTTCAACAACGCGGTCGCGATCCGCAACGCCGAGCAGGCGATTTCGGACGCGAAGCACCAAGCCGCAGTCCAGGCGCAGAACTCGGCCGACGCGGTGGCCTCTGCGCAGGAGCGGCTGGCGACCGCGCAGGAGTCGGAACAGCAGGCCACGGAGGCGCTGAATCAGGCGTGGAAGGACGCCGTCAACATCCTCGCGGACCTGAACAACGCCAGCGCGGATGCCACGAACAGCGTCGCGGATGCCCAGCTGGCGTTGCAGCAGGCACAGCAGGATGCGAACAAAACCGTCTCTTCGTCGCTGTCCACGGACCTGCAGAAGGCCCAGGCGCTCCAGGCGGTACAGGACGCCCAGCAGCACCTGACCGACGCCCAGCAGCACGCCCTGGAGGCACAGCAGTCCGCGGACGACGCCAACGCCAAGGGCGTGGCGGGGTCCACGCAGGTTGTGCAGGCGCAGCGGGCCCAGGCACAGGCAGCCCAGGGCGTTGCCGATGCGCAGCATGCTCTGGTCCGGGCGCAGGAGAACGCGGCGGAGTCCCAGAGGCAGTCTGCCGAGCAGGTGCAGAAGGCCGTTCAGAACCTGTCGGACACGTACAAGCAGCAAGGACTGGCCGCCGCTGCCGCCGCGGCTTCGGGGTCGTCGGCGGCGAACAAGTTCCAGCAGGACATGGCGAATCTGACGCCCGCCGGTCAGACGTTCGTCAAGCAGCTGATCTCGATGAGGGACGGCGCGAAGCAACTGTCACAGACGGCGCAGACGGCGATGCTGCCGGGCTTGACGTCGATGCTGAAGGACAGCGGCCCCCTGCTGCCGATTTTCAACCAGGCGCTGCATGACCTGGGGTCTGTGGTCGGGGGCGTAGCGACGCAGTTCGGGAAGCTGTTTCAGTCGCCGGCGTTCCAGGGCGACCTGAAGCAGATTTTCTTGGACGGTGCGACTTCGGCGGGCAAGCTGGGCGACGCCCTGACGCCGATGTTCTCCGGGATCACCAAGGCAGGAGCGGGTGCGGGACCGATCCTGAACGGTTTCGCGACCGGCATCGCGTCAATCATGTCAAGCGGCCTGCCGGCGTTTCTGTCCGGGCTGACGTCCAACGCGCCCGGGGCAGGTCAGGGCCTTGCGGCGATCGGCGACGGCATCTCAAAGGCGATGGGCCCCATCGGGCAGCTCGCGGGTCAGTTGGCCGGTGCTTTGGGTCCTGCGCTGGTCACCCTCGCGCCGATCTTCGATCGGCTGGTCACGGCGCTTGTTCAGGGGCTGCTGCCCGCGATTACCTCGGGGGCCCTGTCGAGCACTCTCGTGTCGCTGGTCCAGATCTTCGGCGACATGGCGAAGAATGCCGAACCGCTGATCTCGATGATGGGGAAGTCGCTGGTCAATACCCTGATCATCCTCAACCCCCTGCTGAGTGCCTTGGCGAAGTTCCTGGGGAGCAATTCGGGGTGGATGAAGGACCTGACGACCGCCACGTGGCTGCTCACGTTCCCGGTCCTGGCCGTGATGTCCCACCTCGGGGACCTTCGCGATTTCATCGGACGGATGCTGAGCGACGTCAAGAAGGGATTCACGGCAGCCGTCGACTGGGTCGTCACCGAGGGCGGCCGGCTCGCTTCATGGGTGCTCGCACTGCCGGGGCGCTTGGCCGTGGTGGGCGTCCACATGTGGTCCTGGCTCCAGGATCGCTGGTCCGACGCCGCCGGATGGGTCTCCAGCCGGTGGGACGGCCTGATCGACGATGTCAAGAAGCTGCCGGGGCGTCTTGCCACGGCCGGGGTGCATATGTGGGACTTCATCCGCGACTCGTTCAAAGATTCGATAAATACCGTGATCAGGTGGTGGGACGGCCTGAGCTTCAGCACCCCGTCAATTTCGTGGCTTGGCATCGATTCCGTCACGATCGGCATGCCGCAGATCAGTACGTTCAAGGCTGCCGGTGGCCCGGCCGGGGGCATGGCGCTCGTTGGGGGCATGCTCGGCGGCCTGACCGCCATCGGCGAGCAGGGCGGCGAACTGATGAAGCTGCCGAACGGGACGCAAATCTGGCCGCACGCCAATACTGTCTCGGCCCTGGAAAGCGGCGCCGGGCGTGGCGGTGCGATCGCGGTACAGCTCGAATGGGTCGGCGGCAACGCCGGCGACGAGTTCATGACGTGGCTGCGCAAGAACATCCGCATCCGCGGCGGTGGTGGCCCCAACGGCGTCCAAAGGGTCCTCGGGCAGTAGTTCCAACTCGCCGGGACGTTCCCGGATTTACGGAAATCACATCACAGAGAAGGAAGCAGATGTCCAAATCGAACCGAATCGACGAGCGCTACAGCAGCGCGGTTGACGTTCCACAGCTCAGCGGGCGCCTGGACGAGGTGACCGCGTTCGCGGTGCGGGCGCTGGCCGGCAATGCGGAACTCAGCCCCGAGGACGTCCGGCGGGAGCGGGACCGCATCGTCGGCGAGCGCCGCCGGGGCCAGGCCGCCGAGCGGGCCCGCCGGAAGTCTGCGGTCGAGCTGCTCGCTCGGGACGTGGCCGTCGCGATGCGGCGGGCCTGAGGTGGCCGGCCGTCCCAAATCCGCGGCCGGGAAGCCGGCGGCCTGGTACTCCATTAGGAACGTAGCCGGCCCGGCGCCGTCGGTCGTGAGCATCTACGACGAGGTTGGTTTCTTCGGCGTCACCGCGCAGGAC
>Ga0070713_100002474_pt1 | contig 12062 bp, 11 predicted proteins | sample LARL82metaG_FD_65465 | JGI IMG/M metagenome (GOLD analysis project Ga0070713, IMG submission 65465) | Corn, switchgrass and miscanthus rhizosphere microbial communities from Kellogg Biological Station, Michigan, USA - LAR L8-2 metaG | ecosystem: Host-associated > Plants > Roots > Rhizosphere ... | reverse complement strand
CTTCCATTCTTTGGTTCTAACCGCCATTTCGCGGAGGTTTCGGAGGGGCGTCCGGGAGTACTGGTGGCTGCAGGGCATGATAAGAGACGTCAAGGCTCATTATGACTGCGTCAAGGCGTTTGCAGAAACCAATTCCACAGAGGATCTGACGAAAATCGATGTCCCGAGTTGATCCCGCACGGCGAGAACCTTTTCGTAAAGCTTACTTCCTGTCTGGCAACGCCAAACTGGCTACCAGTTGCGGGCGATAATGCAAGGCGTCTCGAATGATCTTTCGATTCCGCTCCAACTCGCCCCCGACCAACTCGAGGCGTGGGGGACGCACGCGAGGATTGCCCATTCCTACTTCCGTTTGCACCAGCTTGATGAGTTGAACGAAGTTCGGCCCAGTGTCCATACGCAACAGTGGCAAGAACCAGCGATATAACTCAAACGCTCTGTCGCTCTCTCCGATGACTCCGCAATTAAACAACTCCACCGACTCCCGCGGCAATGCGTTAGCCAGGCCAGCAATCCAACCCGTGGCTCCCACGCCGATCGCCTCCAGCACAGCGTCATCAACCCCAACCAAAATTTCCAGGCGCCGGTCGAGAAGCGCACGAATCGCTGATACCCGCCTGGCATCCGTGCTGGACTCCTTGACTGCCTCGAAGTTTTCGTGCTCCGCCGCTAATTCGCGTATCTGTTCCGGAACGAAATCTGTTCCATAAGCGACGGGATTGTTGTACAGCATGCAGGAAAGAGGAGTCGCGCGAAACACGGTGGCGACGTGAGTCTTCATTTCCCGCCAACTGCCCTGATAGACATAGGGGGGCAACACCATAAGAGCGTCGCAGCCGAGGTCCGCAGCGGCCTTCGCGATCGTCACGGCTTCGGAAGTAGTAAGCGCCGAGATGGAAGCCACGACCGGTCCGCGTCCATGAACCGCACTGACACACGTACGTAGAATCTCCAGTTTCTCGTTAAGAGATAACGTGGCGCCCTCCCCAAGCGAGCCGAGAGCAACAATCCCTGCGCACCCCTCCTGCAGGAGCCAGTCGCAATGTTTCTTCACGGCACCGTGATCGACGCGAAGATCTTCCCCAAAACTCGTGGTGATTGCAGGAATCACGCCCTTCCAGTTCATCCATGTACTCCAGTGACTTTGCGGTATTGCTGTTCGAATTGCGCAGGGACCGGCATAAGCTCTTACTTAATAAAATTAAGGAAGGCAAATTCGTGAGTGCACTGTCATATTTTATGGATACAATATGCAATCGTCAAACCTAATCTTTCCACGAGGTATCTTCGCGCCGATTACCACAGAGCCTGCCATTGCGCTCGGTCGCTTCACGTCTCCGGCCGCGAACGCAATGTTGCGCCATGAATCGGCGGAGAGCAACGACCTTGGCTTGGCTAGAGCAGATCGCGACCAGCGGGCCGACATCGTCGCTGGTAGATGCGTTCCTTCCCAGAAGAATCCCCAGTGCAATCAGACCGCCCAATGCGCTCACCGATGCACAGTGAGTTGCACGCTAATGGCAAAGAAACTGACTGAATACAACATGCGATATAGTAGACGTGAAAACGGCGCACATAGGCTTTAAACGTTGCGTCTCGACGCCCTCCTTATGGATTTGGAAATCACATCAGATTCAGCCATCCCGCGACAGTCGCTCACTTCGGCGGTAGCCGACAAGTTGCGTGACCAAATCATTCGGGGGGAGATCCCCGAAGGCGCCCAACTTCGGCAAGACGCCATCGCGACTCAATTCCAGGTCAGCCGGATTCCGGTTCGCGAAGCTTTGCGGCAACTGGACGCGGAAGGGCTGATTGCCATTGTTCCTAACCGGGGCGCGATTGTGCCCGCCTTATCCCCCGATGATGTTGAAGAACTCTTTGCGATTCGGGCCTTGCTGGAACCTGAGGTTTTGAAACGTTCGATTCCGGGACTTACAGAAAAAGACTTTTCAGAAGCTGCGGCCGTGCTGCGCAAGTACGTAAGTGAACTGCGGAGAGACGACCACGTGTCCGCCTGGGGGAGACTGAACTGGCAATTTCATTCCATCCTTTATTCACGCGCCAAGCAACCGCGGTTCATGGCGATTCTCCGCAACGTCAACAACAATGGCGAACGGTACACCCGCCTCCAACTCTACCTTACCCACGGCATGAAACGGGCCAACGATGAGCACCACCAGCTTCTGGAGTTGTGCCGTCAGCGCGCGGTAACCCAGGCCTGCAAACTCTTACGCGAGCACATTCGATACGCCGGCGAGTCGCTGAAGCAAGCCCTCGAGCAGAAGCGAAATGAGGCCCAGGCAAACTCGAGAAACGGCAAGCCACGCTCGAAATCCTAACTGGGGAGAACTCTGGACCGGAAAACGAAATCGCTGGCACAGCAGAGTAAACCTCGTTGGGAAGGACAATCTCATGGTCCCCGCGAGACGAGAGTGGAAGGATTGAACCTTGCCCGTGACCAAGCCACTAGGTGTACGGAATGTCAGATGGTGGGCAGTGCAGGACTCGAACCTGCGACCTCCTGCTTGTAAGGCAGGCGCTCTAACCAGCTGAGCTAACCGCCCCTCGTAACTTCCACGCGACTGGAGCGCAGCGCCGGTCAGAACTCGAATGAGGGGCATCCGCAAACCGCGCCATCAAAAGTATACGCGGGCGCGGAAAAGGCGGTCAAACCGCGCGACAAGGCTAAGGATTAAAGGCCCAAAGGCTGTGGCTCGTCCATGGAGCCAATCGGAACTCGCTGCGTATTTGCATCTTGCGCGAAAATGTCGCTACAACAATTAATTACGCGCCCGACGACGTGGCAACCGGCCCACTCGTGATGTCACGCTCCTTCTCGCCTGCCTCACGGCGCATCGTTCGACGGATCCTATTGCGCGGCCGTGCTGCTAGACTGGCTCGGTGCGGCGTTTGATCGTCAATGCTGATGACTTTGGATTCACCTCCGGGGTGAACCGCGCCATCATCGAAGCTCATTCGCGCGGAGTGGTGACATCGTCGACACTGATGGCCAACGGCCCGGCTTTCGAGGAAGCGGCCCAACTGGCGAGCACGGTACCGAAGTTAAGCGTTGGCTGCCACGTGCAGCTGATTGATGGCCGTCCGGTTCTGGATGCGCGGCAACTGCCCTCTCTCACCCGCGATTCGCGCTTCCGCGACAGTCTGACGGCGTTTGCCGGGCGCGCAATCGTGGGTCGCATGGACGCGGACGAAATTACCGCGGAGGCCACCGCCCAGATCCGAAAGGTTCAGTCGGCAGGAATCTTGGTTTCGCACTTTGACACCCACAAACACACGCACTTGTTTCCAAAGATTCTGCGGCCGCTTCTGCGCGCGGCCAAGGCGTGCGGCGTTGGAGCAATTCGCAATCCATTTGGACCGCGCTTGCCGCTGCGTTCCAGCGACTTGCTGGCTCGCCCGGGACTGTGGAAACGCCACGCCGAGTTGAGCGTGCTAGCCCGTTTTGCGGGAAGATTTCGTGCGGCGGTGGACGGCGAAGGCTTCTCAACTCCGGACGGAACTCTTGGCATCGTCGTGACCGGAGTTCTCGACGAACGGCTGTTCCAAGCTATTGCCCGCAGCATCCCCAATGGCACTTGGGAGTTCGTATGCCATCCCGGCTATAACGATGGCGATCTGCGAGCCGCTGAGACGCGGCTTCGGGCATCGCGCGAAACCGAACTGCGCGTGCTCACTCTGCCGGCCGCCCGCGAGGTGCTCCGTGAACAAGGCATCGAGCTGATATCGTATCGCGAACTCAACGACAAAGCCGTCTGCTCATGAAACCACACGACCAGTCTTATTCTGTCAGCCTGGTGCACAATCTCACGTACTGTTGATGCAGGTACTCTCGTAACCTATCGCGGTCACTTTCGGTAGTAGAATTCCGATTAGTCCGATCTTTTCTGTAAGAGAGAGGCTCTCCGCGTATGTCCGCCCAAGGGTCAGCTCCGCGCGCGACTCTGGACTTAAAAGTCCGGGTATGGGGTATGGGCGCGAATGATCAGCCTTTCTTTCAAAATGCTATGGCACAGAATGTCAGCGCCACGGGAGCCTGCATTTACGGCATCGAACCACAATTGAAGGTTGGCGACGTGATCGGGGTGCAGTATGAAGGCCGGAAAGCGCGTTGCAAAGTGGTCTGGGTCGTCGATGCCGGAGCTCTCAAGAAAACGCAGATCGGCGTGCAACTCGTAGCCGACCAGGATTGCCCCTGGACTGCTGCTCTTCCCAAGGATATGCACGTCGAAGAGCGCACTGAACAGCACAATGATAATCGCAGGAAGTATGCGCGGCACAAACTCTCCTATCCCCTGGAATTGCGCGATGAACGGGTCAACACTCCGCTGCGTGTGAATGCCACTGATGTCAGCGGAAATGGTTGTTATGTTGAGACCGTCATGCCGTTAGCGGTAGCCACGGCGCTTCGGGTTGATTTGTGGATTGAAGAAGAACGCCTGACAGCCTCCGCTGTGGTCCGCACGCGCGATCCTGGGGTCGGCATGGGAATCGAATTCACGGGTTTGACCGAAGAAAGCAAGAAGCGATTCCAGGCGCATCTCGACAAGATTGACACCAGCATTGCCCTGGGCCACAAAGAAAGCCAGTAGCTCGCACCCGGCAATCCTCGCACTCCTGTAAAATCTGCAACCAGCACCGATTCCCGCCATCGAATCAGAAGCACGTACACGCAGAAGGCGGCCCTTCGCACATGAAGATTGGAATCACCTGTTATCCGACGTATGGCGGCAGCGGGGTCGTAGCCACAGAGCTCGGCCTGGAGCTAGCGCAGCGCGGGCATGAAATCCATTTCATTTCTTACGCACAGCCGATCCGGCTGCGCGGCGAAGAGCCGAACATCCACTACCACGAAGTCGAGGTCTCGCGATATCCCCTGTTCGACTACCCGCCCTACGATCTGGCGCTGGCTACTCGAATGGCTGAGGTCGCGCAACTGTACGATCTCGATCTGCTGCATGTGCACTACGCGATTCCGCACTCGGTGAGCGCGCTGCTGGCGCGGCAAATGCTCGGGGACGGGCCCCGAGGGAGGCGCCTTCCGTTTGTGACCACGCTGCATGGAACGGATATCACCCTGGTCGGCCTGGACCGCTCCTACCTGCCCATCACGCGTTACTCGATCCAGCAAAGCGATGGCGTGACGGCGATTTCGAATTATCTGAAGGATCGCACCCAGCGCGTCTTCGACGTGAAGAACAGCATTGAAGTGATTTACAACTCGGTGAATTGCGATGTTTACAGCCGGAACCAGGAGACGAATGACGAGGTCCGCGCGGAGTATGCCCCAAACGGGGAACGTGTGCTGGTACACCTGTCGAATTTTCGTCCCGTGAAGCGAGTACCCGATGTGATTGAGATTTTCGACCGCGTCCACAAACAGTTTCCCTCGAAACTGCTGTTGATCGGTGATGGTCCGGACCGTTCCGTGGCCGAATGGCTGGCCGTTCAGAAAGGCATTCATAAGGATGTGCTTTTTCTTGGCAAGCAGGACCAGATTCAAGAAAAGCTGGCCATTGCCGATATCATGCTGATGCCCAGCGAGCTCGAGTCTTTCGGGCTGGCGGCGCTTGAAGCCATGGCCTGCGAAGTAGTTCCTATCTCAACCCGGGCAGGTGGCGTGCCGGAAGTCATCGAGCACGGCAAGTCCGGTTACCTGGCGGACGTCGGAGATGTCGAAACCATGGCGCGTTACGCAATCGAATTGCTGGGCAGCGAAAGTCAGCTGCGGGAAATGGCGAAACAGGCGCGGGCCGTCGCCCAGGACCGTTTCTGCTCAACCAAGATCGTAAAGCAGTATGAAGATTTCTACCGGCGCGTGCTCGAGCGCTCGGCGTAGAACCCTTCGGGGACAGAGCTCGCCGCTTCCACCAGGGGCAGACGAATCCGAATCAACGTTCCCTTGCCTTCGTGACTGTCGATGGTCATGCGGGCCGTGTCACCATAAAGCACTTGCAGGCGCTCCGAAATATTTGCCATTGCAATGCCCATCCCCGCCCAAGTGCTGCTCTCTTCTAACTGAGCTCCGCCCATCCCGACACCGTCGTCTTCCACTTCAATGATCAGGCGGGAATCGACGACCCGGCTGCGCAGATATACGCTGCCTCCCTCTACCTTGGGGGATAAGCCGTGCTTGATTGAGTTTTCGACCAGGGGCTGTAACAGCATGCTGGGCACGACAACGTCGAGCGAAGCCGGATCGACTTCCTTCACCACCCGCAATTTGTCCCGCCCGAACCGCACGACCTCGATGTCCAGGTAGTTATCGATGAATTCGAATTCCTCCCGCAGCGGCGCAAAGGCATCGCTGGTATTCAGCAGCCTCCGAAGAATCGTCGCCAGCTTGAAGATCATGTCCCGCGCCGTGTCGGGATCGAGCCGCACCAGGGATGAGATGGAGTTCAGGGTGTTAAACAAAAAATGCGGATTGATTTGATTCTGCAGCGCCTCCATGCGGGCGTGCAGCAAAAGGCGCTCCTGCTCCTCGAACTTGATCTGGATGCGCACGCTATTGAAGATCTTCAGCTCGATGCCGATTGCCGCAATGCTTGCTGCGTAAATCAAGCTGTACACCCAGTAGTTATCGGGACTCTCGATGCTGAAAATGGATCGCGGCAAGTACTGCGACAACTCCGTCTGCAGGAATCGCAAGCCGACCACGGTCCAGAAAAACATGATCTGCCAGTCGAACAATCGCGGCCGCGGCAGGTTGCGGCGAATGATGCGAATAATGCTTTGATCGACGAATGGCGAGAATGACCAGATGTCGTCTTTGTTGGAGGCCATGGTGCGCAATTGGCCGGCAAGAAAACCGCACAGTACGTCGAACGGCATGGCGGCCCACTCCCCGTGCACCAAGGCGGGAAGGCCCATGAACACTCCGCCAAGCGATCCCGCCCAGCGTCCGCCAATCACGCCTAAAAGAAGGGCGGTTTCAAAACTCAGGTCGCCCGCTAGAAAACTTTTCTGCACGATTCGGATGGCAACTCCGACCGTGATCGGAAGGGCGAACCAGAGCATCAAGTACACTTTCTGCTTGAGCGTGCGCTCTTCCCGGAAAAGCAGCGACTTGAATTCCTTGGAACGCACGACGGAGCTTGACACAGCGGCGGCGGTGCCCAGTCGCACCAACAAATTAATAAGTATGAGACGCGATCCCATGCGGTTGACTGCTACCAGAGTAAATCAGTGGCCACGCTGACGGTGCAAAACTGTAGCACGAGCAGGACGCTCAATACCCCTTCTGCTTATCGACCACAAAGCGCAAGGGCTGCTGCGTCAGATAGCGGCGAAGGTTGTCAGAAAACAGTTCGTAATGTCGTTGCCAGAGTTTCTCCGTGAGCCCGGCGGTGTGCGGCGTGATCAGCAGGTTCTCAACGGTCCACAAGGGGGAATCCGCCGGCAGCGGTTCACGCTCGAAAACATCGAGCGCCGCCGCGGCTATCATTCCTGTCGTGAGCGCCTCGAGCAAGGCTGCCTCATCTACCTGCGCTCCGCGGCCAACATTGATCAGGCAGGCTTCCGGCTTCATGACAGCAAAGCGCTCGGAGTTGATGAGTCCGCGAGTTGCGGCAACCAGAGGAGCAGCCACCACAACGTAATCCGATTGCCTCAGCATGTCATCGAGCGCGGACGGAGCGAACACGGCCTGGACGCCGTCAGGACTTCCCTTCTCTACATGCTCACGCACCGCAAGCACGCGCATGCCAAGAGCTGAACCCATCTCGGCCACGCGGCGCCCTATGCTTCCCAATCCAATCAGGCCGAGAGTTGCGCCCGCAATCTCTCGGGGATGCGCTCCCTCGTTCCAGATGGCCTCTTGTCCCCACAGGTGTTTCTGCTGCAAACGGGCGGCTTGCGGAATCTTTTTTGCCAGCGCGAAGATCAGTGCCATCACATGTTCGGCCACAACCGGCCCGTGGACTTCCCGCGAATTCGTTACCAGTACGCCGCTGTCCACCAGTTCCGCAAACAACAACTGATGTACGGCAGCGGAGGGGGTGTGGATCCAGCGAAGCTTTCGCGTCGCAGCGAACTGCTCCGGGCGCAGCGAGATCGTAAAAAGGATTTCGGCATCGCGCAGCGGTTCCTCAATGCCTTCGTAGTTGTCTCGCTGTGTGATCTGCAATTGGGGGAATTGGCTTGACAGTCGTTCGCCAAACCAGCCGGGAACCTTCCACAAATCAAGACGGTGATGCACAACGATGAGGAGTTTCAACATTGCGAGAATTCTGCCGGTGATTCAGTTTTCACGCCAGGGCCGGGCCGATGTCGAGCGGACATCGCACGAAGAGTGGAACCCGCCGGTATATTCAGGAGTAGGCCAGTTCTTTCGCCCGCTGCGCCGCCTTGACGACCGCCTTGATCAGCGTAACTCGGAGTTTGCCTTCTTCCAGTTCCATGATGGCGTCGATCGTACAGCCCGCCGGGGTGGTCACCGCGTCCTTCAGCAACGCCGGATGATCGCCAGTCTCGAGCACGACGCGAGCCGCACCCAACGTGGTCTGTGCCGCGAGCAGGGTCGCAATATCGCGCGGCAGTCCAACTTTAACTCCCGCTTCCGCAAGTGATTCGATGATGATGTACAGATAGGCCGGGCCGCTCGCCGACAGCGCGGTCACGGCGTCCATGTGTTTCTCGTCGACCACGACTGTCCGACCCACTACGTCAAACATCCGGCAGGTCATCGCCACCTGCTCGGCAGTAGCGTACGTACCTTTGCAGATCGCCGTCATTCCCGCACCTAATTGGCATGGGGTATTGGGCATGGCGCGGATCACGGGAACATTCGGCGGCAAACTTTTCTCGATCATCGAGGTCGGTACCGATGCCGCGACCGAAACAATCACCTGTCTGGGCGTGATATGACCGCTGATCTCGCGCACCACATCTTCCACCACCTGAGGTTTCACCGCAATCACGATGATATCCGCGCCTTCGACCGCTTTTACGTTATCGGTTCCCACCTTTACTTTCAATTTTGCGGTGAGGGCTTTGGCCCGTTCCGGATGGGCGACGGTGGCCCGGGTAGACCTGGCCGCAAGTGAACCGCTCTTCAGAAGCGCCTGCAGAATGATACTCCCCATTTTCCCCGCGCCCAGGAACGCTACCTTCTTGCTCGACAAATCCTTGGCCATGATTTCCTCTACCTGCCTCGTCCCCACTTCACGGGCTGGGTCACTTCACCAAACGTTCTGCGTCGGTGGTCCCATTCTGCCGCTGCATCTCCTGCGTCCGCTGCATCCAACTCCATGCCGTTTGCACGATGTCCCGCAACCCGCGCTGAGCTTTCCATTGCAGAAGCGCCTGCGCTTTCGCCGGGTTCGCGATCAAACGAGGTGGATCTCCCGGACGCCGTGGAACGGATTTTCGCGGCACGGGTTTCCCGGTGATCTCTTCCACCATGTTGATCACCTCCTGCACGCTGGCGCCCTCGCCCGTTCCCACGTTGACGGCAAAGCTCTGCTTCCCAGCCGCCAGGTGATCCAGCGCCTTCAAATGCGCGCTCGCCAAATCGTTCACGTGGATGTAATCGCGAACGCAGGTCCCGTCCGGCGTCGGATAATCAGATCCGAAGACGTGCAACTCCGGTCCTAACCCGGCGGCGGCGCGCAGCGCTACCGGAATCAAATGGGTTTCGGGATCGTGCAATTCACCGATCTCCCCGCTATCGTCGGCGCCGGCGGCATTGAAATAACGCAAGCTGGCATAGCGGAAACCGTAGGCCCGGTCATACGATTCCAGCGCCTGCTCGAAGAATAATTTGGACACGCCGTAAGGATTCACTGGCTGGCGCGGAGTGTTCTCCTCGATTGGAACTTTCGCCGGCTCGCCGTAAACCGCGCAGGTGGAAGAAAAAATGATTTTCTTCACACCCGCTTCCAGTGCCGCGTTCAGCAGCGAAAGGCCTCCCTCCACATTGTTGCGAAAATATTGCCTGGGATCGGTCACCGATTCCCCAACATAAGCCCGCGCTGCAAAGTGCATGATAGCCTCGCTCCGAGGCAAAACCCGATTCAGCGCGGCATTGTCCAGCACGTCGCCTTTGACCAGTTCGAATCCCTTAGCCAGAAACTCGTAACCGGTGCTCAGGTTGTCGAAAATGATGACTTCGTGGCCCGCGCGCTTCAGTGCCCGCGCCGTATGACTACCGATGTACCCTGACCCGCCGATTACAAGAACGACCACGTTGCCATCCTTTCCGTCAGCTTTAAGTGGTCAATGCGACCGCACCACACCAGTGGCGCAAATAGAGAAAGTGGAGCATCAATTGTACACAGAAGACGAATGGAGAGGACCGGAGCCCCGCGAGTTTCCGCGCCTGTTAAGATATGCCGTCCTTTCTGGGAGGCTCCCTTGGACTCTGAACTGACACCCCAACCCGGACCAGAGAGCCGGCCATTTGGCGAACCGGTATCCAGCCCGCCGAGTCCGGACCCATCGCAGGCTCCTGCCTATCACGATCGCGGCACCGGCCTGGTAATTTTCGGAGTGGTCCAGATCATCCTGGGATGCTTTGCCGCGCTCCTGATCCCCATGATCGCATTGGGTGCGTTCATGTCCCGTCTCGCCCCCGGTGCATCTATGCGACCCGGAGCGCTGATCTCCGGCATGGGAACCTACGCGTTGCTGGCGGCCGCTCTGATCACACTAGGAATCGGGTCGATCCAGATGAAACGCTGGGCGCGCGCACTCACATTGGTGATTTCCTGGTACTGGCTGGTGATGGGAGTGCTGATCACGATTCTGATGACGGCGCTTCTCCCGGTTGCGACCAAAAACGCTTTGGCGCAGGCACAGCAGAATGCTCAGGCGGGGCCGTCCCCCGCCCTCTCGACGGGCGTCATGGCGGTGATTCTTACGGTAGTCATCATCATTGGGGCTTTCTTCCTGGTTATCGTGCCGATTGCATTGGTGATTTTCTATGGCCGCAAGGATGTTGAGGAGACCGTTCGCCATCGCGATGCCAAGGAACGCTGGACCGATCGCACGCCCTTGCCGGTACTGGGAGCCAGCGTTGCTCTCTTCACCGGATCGGTCTACATGCTGATGGTCGGCCTGACCACTCCGCTCTTCCCATTTTTCGGCCACTACCTGACCGGCATCGCGGGAACGCTATGCTTCATGCTCTGGGCAGCGGTGGATTTTTATCTATCCGTCGCGCTCTTCCGCCGGCAATCGTCCGGCTGGTGGATTGCGGCCCTGATTGTGCCTCTGCGCCTGTTCTCGATGATCCTCACCTATGGCAGAGCGGACCTGATGCAGGCCTATGCGAAGGTCGGAATGTCCAGTGAAGAATTAAGGATGCTCAATGCCAATCCCATGTTCCGCAGTCATGTGATTTTGTGGTGGAGTTTGCTGTCTTTGGTCCTGTTCTATGGTTATCTTCTGTGGCTGAAACGGTATTTCAAAGCGCCCGCGCCTGCCGCGCTAGATTCGCAGGTGGCGCAGCTCAGTTGAGATTATGCGAGCGCGTGAGGAATGGCCGAACTGGAGGACTCAATGCCCGAGCAACTTGCCGATAAAAAATGCGTGCCCTGCCGCGGCGGTGTTCCTCCGGTCAAGGGGGAGGAACTTGAGAATTTGCGACGTCATGTGTCCAAGTGGATGGTCTATGACGAGCATCATCTTCACCGCGAGTTCAGATTTCCCGACTTCAAGCAGGCGCTCGACTTTGTCAATCGGGTGGGGGCGGTTGCAGAAGAAGAAGGGCATCATCCCGACATTCTGCTGGCCTGGGGTAAAGTTGACATCACGCTGTGGACGCACAAGATTGACGGACTCACCGAAAGTGACTTCATCATGGCCGCGAAGATCGACCGGCTAAGTGCAACGTAAGGGCGCACTTCCACCCGGCTCCAAGTCGGATTGTTTCAAGAGAGGGCGCGAGGGTCGCGATAGCGACCGGCCCACAGTGCGAAAGCCAGAATCGCAGCGGGCACCAACATCATGAGGCCGGTTCCGGTGGCGACCGTGCGCGCGGTAATTCCAACATCCAGCAAGCGTCCGCATAGATAGGCAGTGACGGCGAAGGTAAGGCTGCC
>Ga0070713_100002472_pt1 | contig 12064 bp, 10 predicted proteins | sample LARL82metaG_FD_65465 | JGI IMG/M metagenome (GOLD analysis project Ga0070713, IMG submission 65465) | Corn, switchgrass and miscanthus rhizosphere microbial communities from Kellogg Biological Station, Michigan, USA - LAR L8-2 metaG | ecosystem: Host-associated > Plants > Roots > Rhizosphere ... | reverse complement strand
TTCTGCCGTACAGCGGGATCTCGCCCTTCGGCATCAACGGCCGCTTCGTCTACGCGAAGTTGTCGTACGGTTGGTAATTCGTCTTCGGCGCTGTCATCAGTCACTGCCGATTACTATGGCAATTTGAGCGGAGGGCCGCTGACACCACAGCCGCCCTGCGGGCGGACACTGAAAGCACTGATTCGCTCCGTGCGCCGGAAGGCTCGTCGCCGGGGTGGTGATTCTTTTGTGAAGGGCCTCGGGAAGCTTCCCGAGGCCTTCAACAAAAAATCAGCGCTTGGATTGGTGGCGAGGACGTCTCAATGTTGAGGAGACGGTCAGCGGTTTCAGCGTCCGGCCGCAGGCCGGCAGTGTCGTCAGTGGCCCTGCGGCCCCAATCCGAAAAGAGCTCGATTGGGCGTTTGGATGCTCAGGAAACAAACGCCGCGCGGAGCTTCGCAATCGCGCGCTCGGCCAACTCCGCCGAACGATAACGCCGCGATGCATCGGCTTCATCCTGCCACTCCCAGCTGTGTTCATCCGCTGACGCGACATACACCTCTTCCCACAGACTCACCGCGGTCTGAGTCGGCGCGGTGCCGCGACGCGCGGGAAGCTCGGTGAATTGCCGGCGTGCGATGGTGCCGCGCCACGCGATGATCATCAGCCGGCCATCGAGGAGTGAGTCCATCGGTCCCCGCAGCCACGCGACCGTGATCGCCACCGGGCCAACCTGCACGATGCAACGCTCCGGGCTGAGGCGGATGGCCACCTCGTCCTCGACCTGCAGCTCCTGCCGCAGATCGGTGGCGCGCTCGCTCACCACCTGCGCAAGCTGACCGAACTCGCGCGCACAGGCCGCGATGGCGCGGTGCGATGTTAGAAAACGCTCACGCGCCAGCTCGGCGCGGTCGCTTTCACTGGGCTGATAATCGATGCTCTCGAACATTCGATACGTCGCTTGGTTGGCTCGCAAAAAAAGGGACCCGCTCACATTGGCAGGCCCCCGAAGAATGGCGCAATGCGTTCGCCACCTGAAGAAGCATAGCCGGCGGACCGCCGCTTGGCAAGAATTTAGTGTTTGTATACAGCCGCGCCTTGGTGATCCGGCTCACCGCCGGCCCGTCAGCGGAAGGTTCCGGGGCTCACGTCATAGAGGATATGCGGCGCGCCCACTTCGTCCTCGGCACGCCAGAAACCAAGCTGCTCTGACCATTTCATGGTCTGCAGGCGGCGGCCGCCGAGGGTGAGAAAGCCCGCCGCGCGCGACGTGATCACGCCGAGCTTTCGCAGGTCTCCGAGACCACGGATCACTGTGCGGCTCCGCTCGAAAACGATCCGCTTCGACGCCTGTGGCCCGACGCCCGGGACACGAAGCAGCTGCGTGCGCGACGCCGTTCGCACCTCCACGGGGAACCGCTCGGGATGCGCCAGTGCCCAGGCGACCTTCGGGTCGAGAGTGAGCGGCAGATTGCCGCCATCGTCGAACGCAAGCTCCTCGACGCCGAAGCCATAGCCGCGCATGAGATGATCCGCCTGATAGAGGCGAAACTCGCGCATCGCCGGCGTCGCCTTCACGTCCTCCATCGGCGTGTTGCGAATCGGCCGGAAGGCGCTGAACTGGGAGTGGTGAATGCCGCCACCAGCATAGAGCCCGGCGATCCGATCGATGATCGCGCGGTCGCTGTCCGGCGTTGCGCCCACGACGAGCTGCATCGTCATGCCGGCGCTCCCGCCCGGGCGCAATGCATCGGCGCTTCGTCCATCGGCCTGCTCGGCGCGCTCGTGCAGGACGAGCTGGCGCGCACGCTCCAGCGTCGTGAGCGTCGTCGTTAGGTCCTTCTCCGGCGCGATGCGCGTGAGGTGCTCGCCGCAGGCCGCCTCGAGGTTGATCGACACGCGGGTCGCCAGAGCAGTGATGCGTTCGATCTGTGCCTGCTCCACGCCGGGCAGAATCTTGACGTGGATGTAGCCGGTAAAGCGGTGTCGATCCCGAAGCAACTCCAACACCGTGATCAGGTCGTCCATGACTTTGACCGGACGACCGGGAATCCCCGTCGTGATGAACAAACCCTCACACCAGCCCCGTTGGCGCGCCGCGAGGAAAACTCGCACGAGCTCCTCCGGCTTGAGCAGGGTGCGCGGCATCTCGCGGTCGCGCCGCATCGGGCAGTAATGACAGTTGAAGCTGCACGCATTCGTCATCAGGATGCGGAGCAGCGTCGTCTGGCGTGGACGTGGGCCGCTCGATCGCACCGTCCGGAGATTGAACGGGCGAAGCGCTCCCACTTCGGTTGCGTGGCGGAGTCGCGGCGGCAACGGCATGCTCGGATCCCGGCCAGCCGCGCCCTCCCTATCGGCCGCGGCGAGTGACATCAGCAGCGCGATCTTCGCGTCGAGATCCAGTTCAGTGCTCATCAGTGCCTCCGGCGTCTTACCGGAGTATTGCCGAACAAAAACCGAAATACAAGCGCCGATGCCGAGTGACGTGTGACGCGTCCTTTCCTTGTATGCGTCACCACCTCCTTGCGCTCCCTCATGCGCTCGCGCTCGTTGCCGCCCTCGTCATCGTGCCCGCGACCGCCGGTGCGCAGGCGCCTCAACCGGCCCTCGCGCAATTGCTTGCATCAGCGGACGAGGCCTGGAAGACGGGGCACTATGACCAGGCGTACGAGGGCTACCAACTCGTCTTGCGCCGCGACTCGACCTCCGCACGCGCGGCCTTTCGAATGGCGACGGTGCTCGGGTGGCGCAACGATCTCGACCGCTCGGCCGCGCTATTTCGGCATTACATCCAGCTCGCCCCCGCCGATGACGATGGCCGACTCGGATTGGCGCGCACGCTCGCCTGGGGCGGACACTATGCTCAGTCGCTAGCGCTGACCGACAGCATGCTCGCCGCCAACCCTGGCCATCGCGAGGCCACGTTGCTCGCGGCGCAGACATTGGCGTGGAGCGGGAATCGTACGGGCGCTGTCGAGCGATATCAGCGTTGGTTGGACAAACACCCGAACGACGCCGAGGCCTGGAGTGGACTGGCGAGAACTTGGCAGTGGGCGGCGCGAGCGGAAAATGCACGTGACGCGTTGCAACGTGCGGCGGAGGCGGACCCTGCCAATGCTGAGATCCGTGCCGAGCTCGCGTCGGCGAACGCCGCGATCGCACCCTCTCTCGAGCCGACGATCTCGTCCACCGACGACAGCGACGAGAATCGCGCGATGACGTACACACTGCGCGGCGGTTGGGATGCGCCGTGGAGTGCGCGGCTCATCGGCGACGCGAGCTACCGCGTGGCGGACCTCGCGACGCTTCACGGGACGTCCACTACGCTTCGTGCCTCCTCGAGCTGGACTCCAGCCAACGCGCAATGGACAGTGCGTGGCGAGGTCGGTGCGGCACAACTGGCATCCGATGACGGGCTCGGCACGCCGACAGTTACGCATGTCGAGCCAATCGCCTCGCTTCGCCTGTCGGGTCGCCTCGCCTCGCGTTTATCGTTAGGCGCTTCGGCAGCGCACGGTGCCTTCGACGAGACGGCGGCACTCATTTACGCCGGCATTGCGACTACGAGTGCTGGCCTAGATGGCGACTTCGCCCTGACGCCGCACGTCGGCATCGGAGGCGGAGGTGACTGGACCAGCCTAACGGGCGGCAGCGGCCCGAACAGCAGAGTTGCCGGAAGCGGCGTGCTACGATGGTCACCACGAAAATTCTTCTCGTTGGCGGCGGGAATGCGCGGCTTCGGCTACCGGCACGCAGCGACCGACGGTTATTTCGCCCCGAAACGATACCTGCTCAGCGAGGTAAGCTCGCGTCTGCGACTCGGCGGTGATCTCGGTTGGGGAGCGGAGTCCGAGGTTGGTCTCGGTGATCAGCGCATCACCGCGTTCGACGACTCACGCGCGTCACGATTCGCGCAGCGCGTGATGGCGAGCATCCTCTATCGACCGGCACCGGGCGTCGAGTGGGGGGTGAGTGGCGGCTTCACCAACGTTGCGTCGCCTACGGCCATCAGCACCGCCGATTATCGCAGCTACACCGTGGCGCTCGAGGGGCGCGTGCGGATCTAGCCTTTCGGACTGGTGTCGAAGGGCCGGGTACCGGACGCGTGTGATCGAGTACCGTTATGCCGAGCGCCGCCGCGCGCGACGCGGATCGGTGCGACCAGCGATGGCGTCACTGAGCGCCCGCAGGAGCTCGCGTTCGGCGAACGGCTTGATCAACCATTCGACAATGCGATCGCTGCGTGTGCGATGATCGAAGGCAGGCTCCACGCCTGACAGGACGACAACCGGCACCTTTTCAAGACCGGGAGTTTCGACGATGTGATCGAGCAGGTCGAAACCGCTGCCGTCGGGGAGCTTCATATCGAGCAGAATCGCCGACGGACAACGCGCCGCCAGCGCCGCTCGCGCTTCGGCGAGGGAATTGGCACGCGTCACCGAATGGCCGGCGCGATGGAGAATGATGCCGAGAACCCGTGCCACGGCATCGTCGTCTTCCACCACGAGAACCCCGGGCGCTGCGTCCTCCGCGCCGCGGATTTCGTGAACGCCCGGGGCAGGCACGAGTGGCAGCTCGAACCAGAATTCGCTGCCGACGCCCGGGCTGGACTCCACGCCAATGCGTCCGCCCTGTTGTTCCACGAGGGAGCGTGAGATCGCGAGGCCGAGGCCCGTGCCGCCGCGCCGGCGGGTGTTGGCCGCCTCGAGCTGCTCGAAGCGAGCGAAGAGGCGCCCCTGCTGCTCGCGCGAGATGCCCTGTCCCTGGTCTCGCACGGCAAATCGCAAATACCCTGCGCTGCCGGGGCCGATCGACACGCGGACAGTCCCACCCTCCGGCGAGAACTTCACCGCGTTCGACAGGAGGTTGGTGAGTATTTGTACAACACGATCACGATCACCGGCGAGGGGCTCGCAGCATGCCACGTCCATCTCGAACGAGACCTTGTACAGCTCCGCCATCCCCCGAAGCTCCGCGACGGTTGATTCGACGAGGTCGGACGCGTCGAGCGCGGCGATCTGCAGCTGAATCTTGCCCGCCTCGATCTTCTCGAGATCGAGGATGTCGTTGATGAGGCGAATCAGGCGGTCGGCGTTCTGCCGGGCGATGCGCGTGAGCTCGCGCGCCTTGGGCGGCAGATCGCCGACCGCACCCGCTTCCATCAGGCCTAACGAGCCGCGAATCGACGTGAGCGGTGTCCGCAGCTCGTGCGACACGATCGAGACGAACTCGCTCTTCAGTCGATCGATCTCCTTCCGCTCGGAGATGTCCCGCAGCACGCAGCCGAGGGACGGTTCGCCACGATAGACGATCCGCTTGATGATGATCTCGATGTCGAACGTCGAGCCGTCCTTGCGGCGGCCGCGAACATCGTGCGGCTTCTCCGAGCTGCTGGCGATGTGCCGTGCGACGGACTCGCGGAACTCCGGCGCGATGAAGCTCGCCAGCGGCTGGCCGATGACCCCGCCGACGGCGCAGCCGAACAGACGTGCGAACGCATTGTTGGCCTCGACGATGTGCAGGTCGCCGAGAATGATGATGCCCTCGCTCGCGGCGCTCGACAGGAGCCGAAACAGCCCGTCGCGCTCCTCGCGCTCCCCGCCCGACCCCTGGCTGACCACGACGCTCAGCGTCCGAGCGCCGCGCGCAGGTCGGCGGCGAGAGTCATCGGATCGAACGGCTTCACCAGACATGCCACCGCGCCGAGTGTGAGCGCTTGCTCAACCTCGCTCCGTTGCGTCTTCGCGGTCAAAAAGACCACCGGAACACTCGCTGTCGCGGGATCAGCCTTCAGACGGCGGCAGGTCTCGTAACCATCGAGACCGGGCATCATGCCATCGAGCAGGATGGCGTCGAAGCGCCCTGCGCGCGCACGCAAAAGCGCCGCTTCACCCGAGTCGACGAGCTCGACCTCGAGCTCCGGATCGAGGCTCAACGCCAACTGCAGGATCGTTCGAATATCCTCTTCGTCGTCGGCGCAGAGCAATCGCATGACTTTGGGAGGTAAAGCAGTGACGCAACGGTCGTCCGATCAGTCTTGCGTCGAGGCAGTCGGCCGGCCGGCATCGAGGGACGGACCTCTGGTGCGGCCGGCCGACTGTTCATGCGACGAACACCTGTCATTGGCGGCAACGCCATCCAGCGCCGTGGATAGCCGTACCCCCTCGAAGGCCGAAACCGAAGAAGCGCTCCGCGTACTCCGCGAGCGCTATCGGACGACAATCGCCAACACCGTGGCTGCGTTTCGCAGACTCTCGGCGCAGCTGGCCGTGATCGCGAGCGCGCCGGAAGTGTTGGAGGCGCTGCGTCGCGAGCTGCACCGCGTTCACGGCGCCGCGGGGTCGTTCGGCTTTCCGGAGGCGAGCAAGCTCGCCGCGGAACTCGAGGAGGCCGCGATACGCTGGGTCGAGGATCCACGGCTGGATGCCGATCGTCGCGCCGCAATGACGCTGGAATTCGCCAATGCGCTCGAACGGTGCGTGCTCGGTGAGGGTGGTGTGGGCGACCCATCGTTCATCGCGCAGCTGCACAGGGCGGCAATCGAAGCGACGGAGCGGAGCAGACCAGAACGTTCCGAGAGCTGCCCCGAAGTCATCATCGTCGAAGACGACACCAGCTTCGTCGAGATGCTGCGCTACGCGCTGGAGTCGGCCGGATTCACGTTCTTGCACTACGCCACCGGCCCCGAAGCGCTCGACGGTCTTCTATCGCTCAATGTCGGCCATCGCACGCCACTCGTCCTGCTCGATGTGGACCTCCCGGGTCTCGACGGCTTTTCATTGCACGAACGCCTCCGCGTCGAGCGCCCCGGCGTGTATTCCACCGTCTTTCTCACCGCTCGAGGCGGTGAGGCCGAGCAGCTGCGCGCCTATCGCGCCGGAGCGATCGATTACGTGCCGAAGCCGGTGAATCTGCGCATCCTCATGGCGAAGATTCCCAATTGGCTGGAACGAGCGCGTCCGGGAAGCGCTTGATGAGAGTTTCCGTAATCCTCCTCGTCGCGCTCATCCAGGGAGCGTTCTTCGCATTGCTCGTGCTGCTTCTCGTCGTGAATCGCGCGCGGCGCATGCTGCGCTCGCGACGGACGACGGCGGCCGCCAACCGCGTGAGCGAGCCATTGCAGAAATGGGTCGTCGGCGCCGGCACCGCGACGGACCTCGCGAGCGCGCTGCGCCGCTTGCCGGAGCGCGATGCCCTCGATCAACTCACGACGCACGTCGCCACCAAGCTGACGCCCGAGCATCTCACGCACCTCGCGCGTCAGTTGCGTGAGGACCGCTGGGTGCGTCGCATTCTCTCGCAGTCCACCTCCCGTCTGTGGTGGCGCCGCCTCGACGCCGCGCGCCTCCTCGCGGTGGTCGGGAGCGTGCGCGACCGACAGCTCCTCCGTTCGCTGCTCGCCGATGAACACGCCGCGGTGCAGGCCGCCGCGAGCATCTGTCTCACTCGCCTCGGCGATCGCGCCACCATCGAGCACGTGCTCGACACGCTGCATACTCGCCCGCCCATCGTGCGCGTTTTTCAACTGCGCATTCTCCGCGAGGTCTGGACGCACAGCGTTCCGGCTCTCGTCGAGCGCCTCGTGCCAATGGCTCCATTGGCAAAGCTGCAAGTCTGGATTGCCCTCGCCGAGAGTCTCGGCGATTCGCGATGCCTCGGCGCCCTCCTCGGCTTCCGGAATCATCCCGTCATCGAGATCCGGATCTCCACGGCACGTGCGCTGCGCCGGTACATGCATCCGGACGCTGAATCCGCGCTGCGCACGATGTTGAAGGACGACGACTGGCGCGTCCGTGCCCAGGCAGCGCGTGGCCTCGGAGCGCTCGGTGCGGCGGGAGCGATCGGCGAGTTGAGCGATGCGCTCCTCGATCGCGCGTGGTGGGTGCGGTTCCGCGCGGCCCTGGCGTTGGCGCAGCTTGGTGAAACAGGTCGCCGCTCTCTGCGAACCGCGCGCGAGCGCGTCGATCGTTATGCGGCGGATATGGCGGCAATGGTGAGCGGCCTCTCCGATGGAGCCGTGGTGGAGCTGGCCGAGGCATGATCGGCGCGCTGCTGCAGTCGATGGACAAGTTCGCCCTGCTGTATATGCTGGGGCTCAACTCGTTCTACGCGCTGCTGCTGCTGCTCTCGATTCCCGAGCTCTGGTCACACTGGCACCTCGCCGAGGACGAGCATCTCACGCTCGTTCTCGGTACCGAAGCACTGCCGCCATTGAGCATTCTCGTCCCGGCGCATAACGAGGAACTGACGATCGTCGACAGCGTCGTCTCCTTCCTCACGCTCCAATATCCGCACCATGAAGTCGTGCTCGTGAACGACGGCTCGTCCGACGCGACGATGCAGCGTGTGCTCGATGCGTACGATCTGTACGAGGTGCCGCCGGCGTTCATGATCAATATCCCGACGCAGCAGGTGCGAGCATACTATCGCTCGCGGCGGTACTCGAAGCTGCTCGTCATCGATAAGGAGAATGGCGGTAAGGCCGACGCGCTGAACGCGGCGCTCAACGCGGCACGCTTCCCGTACGTGCTCGCGGTCGACGCCGACACGCTGATCGAGCCGGACGCCTTGCTGCGTCTCGCGCGGCCGTTCTTGTTAGGCAAGCCGGTGGCCGCCGTGGGGGGCACGATTCGCGTCGCCAATGCCTGTGTCATCGAGCATGGACGCGTGATCGAAGCGCGCGTTGACCGGCGGCTGCTGCCGTCGATTCAGGTGCTGGAGTATCTGCGGGCGTTTCTGTTCGGTCGTCTGGGCTGGAATCGGCTTGGTGGCAATCTCATCATCTCGGGTGCCTTCGGGCTCTTCAAGCGCGCGCATCTGCTGGCAATCCGCGGTTACCGCACCGGCAGTGTCACCGAGGACATGGACATCGTCGTCAGGCTTCAGCGATATCTTCGCGAGCAAAAGCTTTCCGACACGACGGCCTTCATTCCGGACCCTGTCGCCTGGACTGAGGTGCCGTCGTCGGTACGGGTGCTCGGCCGCCAGCGCGAACGTTGGCAACGCGGGCTGCTTCAGACGCTATGGGTGCACCGCGATCTGCTGTTCAATGTGCGATACGGCGCCATCGGCTTCGTGGCGTATCCGTTCTTTCTCTTCGGTGAGGCGCTGTCCCCAGCAATCGAGGTGCTCGGGTACGCCGGCATCGCGGCAGGCCTCGCGTTCGGCGTCGTCGATCTGCAGTTCGTGTGGCTCTTCCTGTCCGTGGTCGTGCTATACGGGATGCTGTTGTCGGTGTGGGCGATCCTCCTCGAGGAGGTCAGCTTCCGGAAGTACAAGCGTCCCGGCGACGTCCTGCGGCTGCTGCTGACGAGCGTGATCGAGGCGTTCGTGTATCGCCCCCTCACGCTGTTCTTCCGGCTCAAGGCCTTCTGGCAACTGCTCCGCGGCGACAAGCGATGGGGCGTCATGAAACGCGAAGGGTTTAGCAGAGCACCTGCCGAACCCGATGCTCGTAAAGCGGCGTAATGTCATCCTGAGCGTAGCGAAGGATCTGCTGTTCCGATCCTCCCGTCGGCAAGACGATCATCCAGCCGTTAGGCACGAACGAGCTTGCGATACGCCACTCGATGCGGCTGATCGGCATCCGGACCTTTGCGCTTCTTGAGATCCTCGATGTACGACTGGTAGTTCCCCTCGTGCCAGACCACCTCCGAGTTCCCCTCGAATGCGAGCATGTGTGTCGCGAGCCGATCGAGAAACCAGCGGTCGTGGGAGATGACCACCGCACAGCCGGCGAAATCGTCGAGCGCGTCCTCGAGCGCACGCAGGGTGTCGACGTCGAGATCGTTGGTCGGCTCGTCCAGCAGCAGGAGATTGCCGCCCGCCATGAGCGTCTTGGCGAGGTGAAGCCGATTTCGCTCGCCGCCCGACAGATTCCCGACCTTCTTCTGCTGATCGGGTCCGCGAAAGTTGAACGCCGAGATGTACGCCCGTGAGTTCATCTCGCGATTGCCCACCTTGATCGTCTCGAGCCCGCCCGAGATCTCCTCCCAGACGTTCTTGCTCGGATCGAGCTCACGCTGCTGGCCCGCGTAGGCTACCTGCACCGTCTCGCCCGTGTCGAGCTCGCCCGCATCTGGCTGCTCCTGTCCGACGATCATGCGGAACAACGTCGTCTTGCCAGCACCGTTAGGCCCGATAATGCCGACGATGCCACCGCGCGGCAAAGAAAACGACAACCCGTCGATCAACAACTTGTCGCCGTAGGCCTTGCGGAGCTCCTTCGCGTTCACGACCTCGTTGCCTAACCGTGGCGGCGGCGGAATGACGATCTCGTGCTGCATGACCTTCTCCGCCGTCTCGCGCTGCGCCAACTCCTCGAACTTCTGCACGCGCGCCTTGGACTTCGCCTGACGAGCGCGTGGTGCCATGCGCACCCATTCCAGCTCACGCTGCAACGTACGCTGCCGCGCGGATTCCGACTTCTCTTCCTGCGCGAGCCGCGTGCGCTTCTGGTCCAACCATGCCGAGTAGTTTCCTTCGTACGGGATGCCGCGGCCGCGGTCCAGCTCGAGGATCCAGCCCGCGACGTTGTCGAGGAAATAGCGATCGTGCGTCACGGCGACGACGCATCCCTTGAAGTCGGCGAGGTGCCGCTCGAGCCACGCGACGCTTTCGGCGTCCAGATGGTTCGTCGGCTCGTCGAGGAGAAGCATGTCCGGCTCCTCGAGCAGCACTCGGCACAACGCTACGCGACGCTTCTCCCCACCGGAAAGATTGGTGACTGCTGCATCTCCGGGCGGTAGACGCAACGCGTCCATCGCCACCTCGATCTTGTTGTCGAGGTTCCAGAGGTCGTGCGCGTCGATCTGCTCCTGCACCTTCGCCTGACGATCGAGCAGCTTCGTCATGGCGCTGTCGTCCATCGGCTCGGCGAACGCGTTGGAGATGTCGTTGAACTCGTTGAGCAGCGCGCGTTGAGTACGCACCGCTTCTTCGACGTTGCCGCGGACGTCCTTGGTGGGATCGAGTTGCGGCTCCTGGGCCAGAAAGCCGATGCGCGTTCCCTTCGCCGCCCACGCCTCGCCCTGAAACTCCTGGTCGACGCCCGCCATGATGCGGAGCAACGATGATTTACCGGCGCCATTGGCACCAAGGACGCCGATCTTCGCGTCGGGATAAAACGAAAGCCAGATATCGTCGAGGATGATGCGCGAAGGCGCAACGACCTTCCGCAAACCCTTCATGACATAAATGAACGGAACAGCCACGGTGTCTCAGGAAAAGTGGAGACCGTAATCTAAATGGGCTGTTGGCTTCCGGTGATCGCCGATAGCTCCTCTTCAAGCCGGCATCAACTGCCGAGGCAGGGCTGAGTGGCTGAGGATCCGACGGCCTAGGGGGCCCGCCCGTGCCCGCTCCCCGGCGTCGTGAGGCTCCCCTTGTGCGACTGCCCGCCTAACGATCGCATGAATCGCTGAATCGGAGACGACGAGCCGAGTGTCTGCAGACCCGCGAAATCGGTCCCGAAGCCAATCGCGAACGTCCAGCGAGCCGCCGCACCGCTCACGCCATGGCCGCCGCTCACCGTCAGCGTATACGGGCCACCGAGACTCGTCGCCAGGGAGAGCGCAACCATCCGCGCCGGCCCGAGGGTGTCCTGCGCGGCGAGATCACCGTCGATGCCCATCGTCGCCTCCACACGATCGAACAGCTCATAGCTCAGATCGAGATCACCCCACGCCGCCGACGAGGCGCCGAGTGTGGAGTTGAGACTGTAATCATTCAGCGACTTTCCGATGCCGACGTGTGTCGAGAATCCGTCGAGGGGGGAGAGACTCAGTCCAACACCCGCACTCGTGCCGACGCCTCCCGTGCCGAAGCCCGCCTGCTTGTCCCCGACTGGCAGCGACATGCCCAACGAGAATCCCGGAGTCGGCGACCACGGCACGTCGAACGCATGATCGCCGGAAAGCTCCACGGGCAGATCTGTCAGGCCGCTGACCGCTCCGCCGCCAAGCGTAGTGGGAAACGCAACGCGCGCGAAGGTAGGCGACGCCGCGATGGAGACGCCACTGATGATGCGGTAGCGGAGCACGCCCGTGACCCCCTGCAGGACACGTCGATCGGCGAAGTCCAT
>Ga0070713_100002471_pt1 | contig 12065 bp, 12 predicted proteins | sample LARL82metaG_FD_65465 | JGI IMG/M metagenome (GOLD analysis project Ga0070713, IMG submission 65465) | Corn, switchgrass and miscanthus rhizosphere microbial communities from Kellogg Biological Station, Michigan, USA - LAR L8-2 metaG | ecosystem: Host-associated > Plants > Roots > Rhizosphere ... | reverse complement strand
TGTCATCGCGTCCTGCATGTGCAAACAATGGGCCCGTCGCCCTAAATCGGCGTCGGCACTCCAACCACCAGCTCCACTCCGGCCCGTCTCAGTCGGCCGGCAAGCGCCTCATCCATCCGCGCGCGGATGATGATCAGCTCATCGCCATCCATCCGTTGATCGATGACCTCGGCGCCGCGGTGGATTTCCGCGAGCAGTTTGCCCTCGCCTGCCGGCAGCCGGACCTCCATGAGCGGACGACGTGCCCGGATCGCCATGCCCAACGCGCGTCGCAGCGGCTCGAGTCCCCCTTCGTTAACCGCCGAAACGAACACGGCGTTCTTCACCAGCCGGCCGATCCGCTCCTGCAGCGCCAGCAGACTCTCTTCGTCCAGCAGATCGACCTTGTTGAAGACGAGCAGCCGCGGCCGGTCGCCGACGCCCAGCTCGTCCAACACCTGCTCGACGACGATGCGCTGATCCTCCCACGTCGGCTGACTGGCGTCGATCACGTGAAGCAATAGGTCAGCCTCGGCCGTCTCCTCGAGCGTCGCCCGAAACGACGCGACCAGATGGTGGGGCAGCTTCCTTATAAAGCCAACCGTATCCGTAACGAGCACCTTTCCCTCGCCGACATCGACCTCTCGGGTCAATGGGTCGAGCGTCGCGAAGAGGCGGTCTTCTATGAAAATGTCCTTTTCGCCCGTCAGGCTGGACAGGATGGACGACTTGCCGGCGTTGGTGTAGCCGACCAGCGATGCACGGAACTCACGCTGCCGCGCCTGTCGCTGCACGGCGCGTCCCTTCTGCACGTCGCGCAGCCGCTCCTTGAGGAGCTTGATGCGATTATTGATCAGCCGGCGGTCGGTCTCCAGCTGCGTTTCGCCGGGTCCCCGCATACCGATGCCGCCGCGGTATTTCTCGAGGTGCGTCCACATCCTGGTGAGGCGTGGAAGCATGTACTCGAGCTGCGCCAGCTCGACCTGCAGCTTGGCTTCGGCGCTGCGCGCCCGCGTCGCGAATATGTCGAGGATCAGCTCCGCACGATCGACGACGCGCTGGCCAATGGCGTCCTCGATGTTCTTTCCCTGGGATGGCGAGAGCTCGTCGTCGAAGATGACGAGCGATGCCGACCGGCTCGATACCATGTCGCGCAGCTCGTCGATCTTGCCGGAACCCAGATAAGTGCCGGGATGCGGCTTCTCGAGTTGCTGCATCACCTGTCCGACGACGACGGCGCCGGCCGTGTCGGCGAGCTCCTCGAGCTCGCGCAGATGCTCATCGGCGGCGCGGCGGGCGCCGGCGCGCTTCAATGGCGCGCCGACGAGCACCGCGCGATCGAGGGGCGGAACGATGTCGATCGTCGCTCTGGCGATGGCTCAGTCTCCTCGGCTATTGCCGCCGAGCGTGGAGTAACGGCCGGTCTGGGTGAATGGCACCGTCACGTTGAGCCCAACCGCCGAGCCGACAGTCACGTCGCCCTTCACCGTGTAATTGACGCTGCCGGTGTTCATCAGCGAGCGCCCCGCGGCACCGATACCGGCGTAGGTGAAGTTGATCGGGATGTGGACCTGCTGGCTCTTCTTCCCTTCGACCGTGAAGCGCTGGGTGGTCGTCCCATTCGCGAGCGGCATCGTGTCGACGAGCACGTTGTAATGCAGCTGCGTGGCGTCGAGCCGGAAGTCGTTAGGGTTTTGAATGTTCAAAACAACGTCGAGCGACCCGCCGCTGAGACCGACGCCGGTCACCTTGACGTCCGAGAGGGTGACGACCGGCTCCTGGAAGGCCTGCTTGCCCAGTTGATTGCATGCTGCGGCTGCCACCACTGTCATCGCTAACAGAATTCGTCGCATGGATGTCTCCTCTGTGATCTCTGATCGGCGGCGCCCGATCACTGTCCTTCTCCTTTTTTCTTCAGCTCTTCCCACCACGCCATTCGCTTCGCGATCTCGCGCTCGAATCCAAACTTCCCGGGCTCATAAAACGTCGCGCCGCGCAATGCCTCGGGCAGATACTCCTGCGGAATGTACGCCTCCGGGGCATCGTGCGCATACTGGTACCCCGCGTGATAACCCAGTTCCTTCATCAACGGCGTCGGAGCATTCCGAATGTGCAGGGGTACGGCTTCGGCTGGATGTGCCTGCGCGGCTTCGATCGCGGCACCGAGAGCGCGTTTCGCGCTGTTGGATTTCGGCGCGGTCGCGAGATAGACGATCATCTCCGCCAACGGCAAGTAGCCCTCTGGCGGCCCGAGGTGATGAAACGCATCGCGCGCGGCGACGGCCATCTTCAGCGCCTCCGGATCGGCGAGCCCGACGTCTTCCGCCGCCATGGCGATGGCGCGGCGAAACATGATCATCGGATCGGCACCGCCCTCGATCATGCGCGCCATCCAATAGAGTGCCGCCTGCGGGTCGCTGCCGCGGAGACTCTTATGAAAGGCACTCAGCATGTTGTACGTCTCTTCACCGCCCTTGTCGTATCGCGCGAAGCGAAGCTGCAGAGCGTCGCGTGCGACGTCGACGGTGATCGTGCCGCCCTGACCGACGTGTGTCGCGGCGGCCTCCAGCGCCGTCAACGCCCGGCGCGCATCGCCATCCGCCTGTTCGGCGAGCAGGCCTAACGAGTCTGGCTCGGCGGTCAGCTCCATCGCGCCCAGGCCGCGGTCGCGATCCTCGAGCGCGCGCACGAGCAGGCCACGAATGTCCTCGGTGCTCAGCGGCTGCAGCACGAACACGCGTAGCCGCGAGAGCAGCGCGCCATTGATCTCGAACGACGGGTTTTCCGTCGTCGCGCCAATCAGCGTGATCGTTCCCGCCTCGACGTGCGGCAGAAAGGCATCCTGCTGCGCCTTGTTGAAGCGATGGATCTCGTCGGCGAAGAGAATGGTGCCACGGCCGAGGCGGCGGCGGCTCTCCGCTTCTCCGACAATCTCGCGAACGCGCGGCACGCCTTCCGTCACCGCCGAGAAGGACACGAACTCGCGGTCGGTGTAGCGCGCGATGACGCGAGCGAGCGTCGTCTTGCCGGTACCGGGCGGGCCCCAGAAGACCATCGAGCTCACCGAGCCGCGCTCGATCGCTTCGCGCAGTGGCTTGCCCGGCGAGAGCAGATGCTTCTGACCGGCGAACTCATCGAGCGAGCGCGGACGCATCCGCGCCGCCAGTGGATCAGGCGTGCGCGCCGCGAACAGCGAGTCGCCCTCGTCGCGCGGCGGCCTGGATCGACGCTCAGCCATGCCTCACCGCGCCAGCGACCGCGCGACCAGATACAGTCCGCAGCCGCAGACAAAGCTCAATGGAATTGCCCATCCGCGCTTCGCCTGAAATTCGGGAACGAGATTGGACGCTCCAACATACATCGTCACTCCCGCGGCAATCGCGAGACCGTTCGTTTGCAACATTTCGAATTCGTCGGTGAGCAGCACGCCGAGCACCGTCGCAGCGCCCAGCGCAACAGCTGCCAGCAGTGCACGGCTGCGTCCGGCTCCCGCGGCGAGAAAGAGACTCGAGATCGCCAGACCCTCCGGGAATTTGTGCAGCAGCACGGCGACGAACATCAGCGCGCCCAACGATGCGCTGACGCGAAGGCTGCTCGCCACGGCCACGCCGTCCACGAAAGTGTGGAGCAAGAGACCGATGAGCGCGGAAACGCTCACCACCTTCGACACCTCGTGCGTCTCCTCGCCGAAGTGAAAGTGTCGGCCGAGCGTGTGTTGCGTGAGGTGCACGAGCAGGTAGGCGCCCAATGCAACAAAGGCGGCGCGCGACCCACCGCGACCGATCGCCTCGGGAAAGAGATCGAGCACGACGATCGAGATGAGAAAGCCGGCGGCGAGCGACACGATGAGGTCGAGCGCTCGCAGGCTCCAGCGAGTGCGACTGATGACGGCGATGGCTCCGAGCACGTTCGCGCCTGCTGCCGCCGTCGCGTACAGCAGTTCGGCGCTCGTCACGCCGGCTGCAATCCAAGCCGCTCTACCATTGCCGCGATTGCCGTCGCCAACTCCGGAGCCGCCGGGAAATCCTCGCGCTTCATCTTCCAGCTCTTCGTGCGGACGCGGCGCTGCTCCTCGAGCCCCTTCCCCTCGAGCAGGTACAACCAGCGGTCGGTGCGCGCGTAGATGAAGAGCTCCAGATGCGGGTTTAGCGTCAACTGATCTTCCGAGGTGAAGACGGACAGCTCGATGCCGCCATATCGGGCAAGCAGAATCTTCAGCTTGGCGATCTGCTCGCGCACATCGGGCAGCGCGACACCTTCACCTTTGAATGTCTGCCCTGCCCGGAGGTCCTCGACGACGATGTCCACCGCCGGCGAGAGCTGCTCGCACAACGTGTAGAACAGATCGACGACGCGCTCGGCGTTGGCGACGACATGAGCAGAGTAGTAATCGGATTCCTGCAGAAAGGTGAAGCCGTCAGCGCTGGCTCGGAATCGACGCCAGATGGAAGCCTCGGGAGTGCGCCCGCGAAAGAACATGCAGTGCCGTTATTGAGAACAGTCAGTCGAGACTCGCGAGTCTCACGCGTGACCGGAGTCCGCGTACAAACGTTGAGCCTCTTGCAATAGCCAGTCCCGACGATTGCGAGTCGGGTCGACGAGCACGGCCTCGAGCAGCGCCTTCAGTATCTTACCGAGCAAGGGACCCGGCGGGATACCCGCCGTGCGAAGATCGTCGCCGTCGACGACGAGATCCGCGGTCTCGATCGGGCCGCGGGCAGCAACGCGCATTCGACGATAGAGGCGACCGAGGCGTCCGCGGGCGCTCTCCGCCATCGCAGAGTGCCGCGCCTCCACGAGCGCGCCAACGATGCGCATGAAGATGCCGAGATCGAGTCGGCCGATCGACGCCACCCACTTTCGCACCTGGGTGTCTGTCATCCTGAGCGAAGCGAGGGATGCGCTGTCCCCTTTCATCCTGAGCGAAGCGAAGGATCTGCTGTTATTCGGATCGTCCGCAACGAGGCACTCGACAATCTGCTTGCCCACCTCATCCCATGCCCGCGCGAGAAACGCGATCCGACGCGACTCCGCGTTCGAGAACTTCAAAGCGGTCAATGCCGATCGCGCACGTGCTTCGCCAAGCTCGATAAAGAGCAGCGCGGCGCGAATCAGTAGCCGATAGTTTTTCACCTCGCTCGTCGGAAGAGGCACGCAGTCGAGCGCCCGCAGTGACGTCTCGGAGATGTCGGCGAGCGCTGGAATCACGGTGCGAAGAACGCCGCTGCTCTTCCAGAGCGCGAGCGCGCGCGACGGCCGCTTCACCTGCTCCAGTGTCTTTTCCAGCTCCTGCTTCACACGCTCGGCGGACAGGCGCCCCATCTCCGGTGCGCTGCGCCCGATGGCGTCGAGCGTCGCCGGGTCGATGTCAAACTCGAATCGCGCCGAGAAGCGAATCGCTCGTAAGGCACGCAGCCTGTCCTCGCGCATCCGTGCGTCGGGATCGCCCACAGCGCGCACGACGCGTCGGACGAGATCAGCCCGCCCGCCGAATGGATCGCGCAGCTCGTCTGTGGATGGCGAGTAGGCGATCGCGTTGATCGTGAAGTCGCGCCGGGCGAGATCTTCTTCGAGCGTCGCGCCGAACTCGACCTCAGCGTGCCGCCCGTCGGTCTTCACGTCCCGTCTGAATGTCGTGACCTCGTGGAGCGTCCCGAAATCGTCGAGCACGCCGACGGTACCGAACTCGAGGCCGACGGGGATCGTGCGTCGCCTGCCGAAGATGTCGCGGACCTGCTCCGGCCGCGCCGAGGTCGCCAGATCCCAATCCAGATGGGGGTGGCCAAGCATGGCGTCCCGCACGGCCCCGCCCACGCACCACGCCTCGTAGCCCGCCTCCTCCAACCGGCGAGCGATCTCGAGCACGGGTTTTGGGGGCTTCAATGCGGGCATCGCTGGCGGACGGTAGAGGGCAGCGGTGGAGGGTAGATGGTACACGGCCCGGGGTGCAAGTAAACGAGTGATTATGTCATATTTCGGGTCCTCTCGAAGCCAGTTTTCTTGCTCGTGGCAACTCTCCGTTCAACGCATCGTCTGAGGGCCGCTGATACCACTGACACGCGCTGATACCACTGATCGCTCCATGTGCCGAGAGAGCTCCTTTCTCCAGACAATGATTGCTTTGTGAGTTGCCTCGGAAGGCATCCCTGAGCGGAGCGGCTTCCCGAGGCACTTCCCAAAAAGAAGTAGCTGGAATCAGTGCAAGGGCGTCTCACTGCCGAGGAGACTATCAGTGGTTTCAGGGTCCGCCCGCAGGGCGGCAGTGTAATCAGCGGCCCTCAGTGTTCGATTTGAACAGAGCCCGAATGGGCGGTACTCATCACCCCGATGAAGCAGGAGGTCGTTTCTTGGAGGAGTTGGAGACATTGCTCGCGCAGTCTCGCGCGAACGATCAATTCAAGGCAGATGTCCGGCAGTTCTGGCGCCGCGGTGAAGCCTCCCGCATCCGCGTCGACTCGTACATCCCTACCGTCAAAGTTCAGCGATTACTAAAGCAGATGCTGGCCTCGGAGCCGGATCTGCCAATTCATGGTGTCGCCGTCTCCGGCGCCTCCGGCTGCTCCGACTTCGTCGGCACCGTCGAAGCGCAGACGCCGAGCACGAAACACGTCTTCGATTTCGGCTGGTGCTGCCGCTGGCGCGCGGAGCAGGAGGGCTGGACGGACTACTTCGGCTTCCCCGATCAGATCCGCGCCGCGCAGGAGTTCGATTGGCGGTGCTTTCATACGTGGCGACGGCGGTGACCGTTGGCGACGGGCGACGGGCGACGGGAATTCGGAATGAACCATTGATGGGCGACGGGCGGCGGGCGGCGGGCGGCGGCGGGAACTCGGAATGAAGCATTGATGGGGTGTCGGGACTTTGAGTCCTCGGCACCCCATCGGCGTTTCGTTCCGAATCCCGCCCGTCGCCCGCCGCCCGTCGCCCGCCGCCCGTCAGCTCTCGAACATCTCCCGGATCCTCTCCAGCTCCATTCCCGAGCCTAACGCGAGCATCAGGTCGATCCGCGCCTGTTGAGGGCGACGGCTGCCGGCGAGGATGGCGCCGCGGTCGTGAAGGCGCCGGCCGCCGCCGGGATAGCCGTAGGTGCGGCCCACGCGGCCCCGCTGGACGCGCGAGGCGATGACCACGGGCTTCCCTTCATCGTGAAAGCGATCGATGCCGTCGATCATCGCCGGTGGCACATTGCCGCGGCCCATACCGGCGACGACAACGCCCCTGGCGTCGCGGCGCGAGGCGTCGAGCAGACGCGAGTCGGACCCGGCCCAGGCGTAGATGATGTCCACCGGCCCGCCGAGCTCGCGCGGCGTGAGCGGCGTCGGAATCTCCGGAAGCGCGCGCCGGAATATCACGTGACCATCGTCGACGATGCCTAACGGGCCGAGGCCCGGGCTCTCGAACGCGTCGACGGTGAACGTGTGTGACTTGGTGACATCGATCGCCGAGAAGATGCGGTCGCACATCGCGACCAGCACACCAAAGCCGCGCGACTCCTCACTCGCGGCGACTCTGACTGCCGCGCCAAGATTCGCCGGTCCATCCCAACCGAGATCGCTCGAGGTGCGCATCGCGCCGGTGAAGACGATTGGCTTCTGCGCCGTCAGCGATCGGGCGGCGAGATAGGCGGACTCCTCGAGCGAGTCCGTGCCATGCGTGATCACGATCCCCTCGACGTCGGCTCGCGCGGCTTGCTTCTCGATGGAGTTCCGCAGCGCCCACATGCGGTCGGTCGTCATGTGCGGGCCGGGGAACGCGCCGAAGTCCACGATCTCGACGTCGGCGATCTGCTCGATGGCCGGCGCCAGCGCCAGGATGTCGCGCCCCGAGAGCGACGGCACGGCTCCGCCCGCACTCGGGTCGTGCCGCATCGAGATCGTCCCTCCAGTGAAGAGCAGGACGATCATCCGACGAGCACGCTCCCGCCGTTGACGTTCAGGATCTCACCGGTCACATGGCGGCCGAGATCAGAGCAGAGAAACACGATCGGGCCGGCGATGTCCCGTGGGTCGGCAACGCGGCCGAGCGGAATCGTCGACGAGATGCGTTCCCGTCCGCCATTGGCGAAGGCACCCTCGCACATCTCGGTATCGACCCAGCCCGGAGCGACGCTGTTGACGGTGATGCCGCGCTTCGCCATCTCGACGCATAACGATTTCACGTATGAGATCATCGCTCCCTTCGACGCGGCGTAATCGGCATGATACGCTTCGCCGCGCTGGCCAGCGGTGCTCGACACGAGCACGATGCGCCCATTGTCGTTCATGACGCGAGCCGCGGCGCGCGTCGTGAAGAACATCGAATCGACATTCTCCAGCATCGTGCGACGCCAGCGCGCGTCGTCCATGTCCGCGACCGGCACATCGTCCACCGGCCATATACCCGCGTTCCCGATAAAGAAGTCGAGGCCATTCAGATCACCCGCGGCGCTACGCACGAGTGACTCGGACCCGTCGCGCGTTCCGATGTCCTGCGAGTAAGCGAACGCGCGAACGCCGGCGGCGCGGGCCTGGTCGACGACTCGCACCGCGTCTTCCTTGCGCGAGCGATAACCGATCGCGACATCGACGCCGTACTCGGCGAGGAGGAGGGCCGTCGCCGCGCCAATGCCGCGCGAGCCGCCCGTCACGAGCGCCCGCTTGCCACGAAGTGAGTTCACAGCGTTTGCTCCACCAGGTCGCAGATGATGTGCTCGATGCACAGATGCAGCTCCTGCGCGCGATCCGTGCGATCGGTGGGAATGATGACCGAATGATCGGCGACGTCGCGAAGCGGTCCACCATCACGCGCGCTGAACGCGAGCACCGGCACGCCCCGCACGCGCGCTGCTTCGGCGGCGTGCAGCACGTTAGGCGACGCCCCGCTCGTCGAATGAATGACGAGGAGATCGCCAGGCTTGGCCAGCGCTTCTATCTGACGCGCGAATACTTGCTCGAACCCCAGATCGTTCGCCGCCGCGGTCAGCAGCGACGTGTCGGTGGTCAGCGCGATAGCGGGATACGCGCGTCGGTTGCGCATGTATCGCACGACGTACTCGGTCGCCATATGCTGCGCATCGGCGGCGCTGCCACCGTTGCCGCAGAAGAACAGCGTACCGCCGCCGCGAACGGTGTCTTCCACCATGCCGAGCGCGACGTCGAGCTGCGGGCCGAGCTCCGCGGCGACCCGGGTCGCGAGGCTCGCTAGATCGTGAAGTGCGGTAGTGAATCGAGATTCTGGTGCGGCCATGTGGTCCGTGGCTAGTTAGGCTTGGTTCGTTTCGACCTCGTTAAGAACCAATGTCATTTGCCGAGTAAGAGCTCTTTCAGGCGGCCAAACATTCCACGACGGCGCTCCACCGGCGGCACGGGCTCGATCAGCTCGTTCGACAATAGATGGCCAGCGTTCCGGCGTGTCAGGAGATCCGCAATGTCCTCGGCGCCGAGCTCGATGAGCCATTTGCGGGCTGGCAGTAACGCGCGAGAGTCGCCGTGCGTGTCGCTCGCGAAGAGGTCTACCAGGCCGTGCTCGAGGAGCGAGGCGGCGAGGGTGCCCTGCGGACCCGCGGCGAAAACCCCCGCCACATCCATCTGGATCACCGCGCCGACGCGACGCCACTCTTCCACCTGTTCCGCCGTGCAGCTCCAGTAGCGCTCGGGATGCGCGAGCACCGGAACCACACCGCTCATCCGCAGGCGGAACAGCTCCTCCGCCGCGTTAGGCGGGATCATCATGCGCGGAAACTCGACGAGTACGGCCGTCGACCCGCCGAGCGCGAGGCGCGAGTCACGCAGGTCAGCACCGGGTGCGTCGAGCATGATCTCCCAGCCGAGCCGGAGCTCCGGAGTCGCCGGAGCAGCCGCGCGCAGTTGCGCGAGAATCTCGACATGCCGGTCGTGCGGTGCCTGACTCGCGCGTGAGGCGTCGAGATGGGGGGTGCACACGACGACTTCGACGCCGTCGGCGGCGAAGCGCTCGAGCACGGGAAGCGACACATCGATCGATGGCGATCCGTCATCCACGCCGGGCAGGAGATGCGTGTGGACGTCGATCATCGATCAGTGGCAATCAAGCGGCGCGGTGCGCGAGCGCGGCAAGCTGCAGCATCGCGGTGGAGGCTCGATCCTCGATCTCACCGATGTCGTCCGCGGCAGCCTCGAACGCGTAGGTCACCAGGGCGTCCACCGCGAGGAGATCGGGCGCCGACTCGCGACCGAGCGCATCGGGCACGAGCAAATCGCCGAGGAGCCGGGTCGCCGTCTGGAGGCAGGCGTCGTATGGTGAGGCGCTGTCATTCCTCGGGCGCTCGCCTAACGCGTGGACGATGCGCGCGGCGAGCGCCGGCGGCGGCGGAGGGACCCGCGCGTCGAGCCAGTCGCGAACGGTCATGCCGGGCCGGAAAGGGCGGCCCCCACGAGCTCCAGTCCTCGCTGAGCAGCCTCCTCGAAGCGATCGGCGTCGGGCAGGCCAGCCTGGGCCATGTGCGCCTTGCCGCCGCCGCGACCGCCCGCCGCGGCGGCAATCTCTTTGACCAGCGCATCGGCGCGGATGCCGCGCTCGCGCAGATCGTCGCTGACGACGACGATGAGACCTCCCTTCCCATCCGAGAACTTGCTCCCGACGACGGCGACGCCGCTGCCAATCCGTTCGCGCAGGGCATCACCGAACACCTGGAGCTCACGGACATCGCCCGCGCGCACGGTGCCGGAGACGTAGCGCGCGCCATTGCGGCCGAGCGAGACCGAGCGCTCGAGCAACGTCTGCAGCTGGTCACCGCCGCCGCGCATTGCTTCTTCTATGCGACGCTCGAGCCCCTTTCGTTCGTCCAGAAGCTGGCTCACGCGGCGCTCGAGCTGATCGGGCGGCACCTTCAGAGCGTCGGCGACGCGATGCAGCTGCCGCTCCTCGGCACGCACGAAGTCGTAGGCGCCCGGTCCGGTCACGGCCTCGATCCGCCTGACGCCGGCGGCGACGCCCGTCTCGCTCACGATCTTGAAGAATCCGATCTGCGCGGTGTTGCGCACGTGCGTTCCACCACACAGCTCCATCGAGAAGCCGGGAATCTTCACGACGCGCACGACGTCGCCGTATTTCTCGCCGAAGAGCGCCATCGCGCCGGAGTCGCGCGCCTGCTGGTACGCCATCTCGTCGGTCGTCACCGGCGTCGCCCGCCAGATCTCACGGTTGACGATCGCCTCGATATCGTCGAGCCGCTCACGCTTGACCGGGCCATGATGAGTAAAGTCGAAACGCAGCCGCTCGGGGGCGACGAGCGATCCCGCCTGGTGCACCGCCTCGCCAAGCACCTGGCGGAGCGCCGCGTGGAGCAGGTGCGTCGCGGTGTGATTGCGCTCCGTGTCGCGCCGCCGCTCGCTCGGCACCCGCGCCGTGACGCGGCCGAAGCGGAACGTACCGACCAACGGGCCAACGGCCGCGGGTCTTCCCTCCACTTTGCGTACGTCGTCGACCTCGACGCTCCAGCCATCACCGACGATTTCACCGCGATCGGAAATCTGGCCGCCGGATTCCGCGTAGAATGGCGACTCGCGGAGGAGCACCGCGACGCGGCCGTCCGACAGATGGCGAACCGCTGTCGCCTGCGTCTCGATCTCGACGACGTCGTAGCCCACGAAGTTCCCCTCCGCCGACTTCTCGCCAGGGGGCAGCTCCCACTGGGCCCAGTCGGAGAGCGTGTCGCTCTCGACGGTGAGCTTGCGCGCCTTGCGCTCTTCCTGCGAGCGGCGGCGCTGCCCCTCGAGAGCGCTCTCGAAGCCGGCGATGTCTACCGTGTAGCCGCGCTCGCGGGCCATGAGGTCCGTGAGGTCGATCGGGAAGCCGTAGGTGTCGTAGAGCTTGAACGCGTCCTCGCCACTTATCGTGCCGCGCACGTCCGTACCGCCTTCCGCGGTGAGGACGGGCGCGATCTGCTCGAAGCGTGAGAGGCCACCCTCGATCGTCGTCAGGAAGCCCTGCTCCTCGACGCGCGTCGTGTCGAGGATGTGCTTCGTCCTCGTCTTCAGCTCGGGATACACGTCGTTCATCGTCTCGATGACCGTTTCGACGACGTGAACGAGCGTGGGCTCCCTGCGACCGAGCAGCCACGCGTGGCG
>Ga0070713_100002468_pt1 | contig 12070 bp, 13 predicted proteins | sample LARL82metaG_FD_65465 | JGI IMG/M metagenome (GOLD analysis project Ga0070713, IMG submission 65465) | Corn, switchgrass and miscanthus rhizosphere microbial communities from Kellogg Biological Station, Michigan, USA - LAR L8-2 metaG | ecosystem: Host-associated > Plants > Roots > Rhizosphere ... | reverse complement strand
GAGGAATTGAAGCATTGCGCAGATGTCAGTCGCACTGCCTGACTACGCAGCGCCTCGTCTCCTCGCCCCCCGAGCTCCCCATTTGTTCCTGCGGAAGACATAAAACGCTAGCGGGTTCCAGCCCTACGGGCTACTGTTCCTGTGCTGAATTGATCGATGGGCTCTCAATGCTGCGCGCGGCATAGCCGCGTCCGTCGAATACCGCGGAGACGTTAACATCGGAACCCTCGTGCAATTGCCGCAGAACACTCGGCGCAATCGCATCGACTGAAACGTCGTATTTCTTGTTGTCGGTCTTGTTATCGACTGCAATCAGTTTTCGCGACATGTCGAGGTAAGTGATCCGTCCGGCAAAAACGAATGTCGTGCCGGGTGTTGCCAGCAGGGTCACTTCGCGCAATTCCCGCTGCGGCCCGAAGCTCATCGAGACGAGTGTGCCGGGAACCAGGTCGGCCGCGGTTGCGTTCGCTTCGCCTTTCTTCATCACGGTGGAAGGAGTCAGCTGCATTTTGAGCGGCTGATTGGAAAGCTCGTCCCGTACTGTCAAGATCTTTCGCCCAGGATCGTACCCGACGACCTGGCCGCGCCCAATGCCGCTATCCGCCGTGCTCTGAATCCATATCTTTTTGGCAAAAACCGTGCTGCCATTCAGCATTGTGTCCAGATACACCCGCTGCCCTTCGCGAATGGTTTTGTACGATATTGGCTTTCCGTCCTGGAAAAAGTCGGTGCGCGTATCGAAAGCCACAAGCATCTTCTGCTTGCTGCCGAAGGGCACGACGATCATTTTGTTCATGACTTCGTCGAGGCTCTTCACCGTGCCGCCAATCAGCGTGACTTTGTTGTTCGGCAACTCGGGAAGATCAAGCAGGGGATCGCGGTTCTCGCGCCGCGCTGCCGGACTTGGATTGGCGGTCGGCGGCGCCGTGGTCGCGCGTGGCGCGACCGGCTGCACCGGGGTCTGGTTCTGCGCCACCAACGGCAATGTGGCAGCAACGAATGTCAGGAATATAAGGTTCTTGTGCATAGTTCGACCGCGATTTGGATGCCTGATCTCCGGCTGGAGATTGCCAGAGTTGCCGCTGAATTCGCCCCGATTCAGCAAACGGGAACTGCAGGATTCGCATCCAAGTTGTTCAATTCGGGAGACTAAACGAACCATGCGACGGAACTTACCTGCAATCGTGATTGGCACGGCCTTGGCCCTCGCGCCCGCCGCCCAGGCGAAAGACCTTCGCATTAACATCCCGAAACGGTCAGACCCAACGCCTGTCCAGAAATTGAATCAGGAAGGCGTCAAAGAGATCCAGAAGCACCACCTGGAAAAAGCGCAACGAATTTTCTACAAGGCGTACCTGCTCGATCCCGATGATCCGTTCACGCTCAACAATCTGGGCTACATTTCGGAACTGCAGGGCAAGGTCGAGCGGGCACAGCGCTACTATGAGCTCGCCGCTAAAGAAAACAATTCTGAAACCGTGATCTCCGCAGCCACCGAGCGCAAGCTCCAAGGGAAGAAGCTGAGCCAGGTCACTGGCTCATATTCAAGCCTCGACCTCCGAGTGAATCGCGGGAACATCCAAGCCATGGCTTTGCTGCAGCAAGGGCGAGCTCAGGAAGCTGAAGACGTTCTTCGGAACACGCTCAAGTTGCAGCCCAACAATCCCTTCACGCTGAACAATCTCGGATACACAATGGAGATGCAGGGAAATCTGGAACAGGCGCTGCAGGATTACAACCAGGCGTCGATCACCCACTCAACCGAGCCGATCGTGGTGGCGGTCGATCCGCGTTGGCGAGGCAAGCCGATCAGCGACATCGCGTTCCGCAACGAGGAGGCGGTGCGCCAAAGGCTTCAGTCCGAAGGAAACCAGCAGGCCAAGGCAGCGCGGTTGAACCTGGAAGGCGTTTCGGCGCTCAACCACAATCAGCAGGACAAAGCTGAGCAGTATTTTCGCGAAGCCTACCAACTGGATCCGCAGAACGCGTTCTCGCTGAACAATATGGGTTTCGTTTCCGAGATTTTCGGGGATCAGGAGACTGCCGCCGACTTCTACGATCGCGCTCGCCGCGGCGATCAAGCAGGAACAGCCGTGAGTGCTGCCAGCCGGCACGAAATGGTGGGTGAAGCCGTGGGTCAGGTAGCCGCCAGCAATACGCAGGCGGCCGACGCCAGCCTGCAGGCGCTGGCTGAGGCCAAGCGCCGGAAGCACGAACCCATCGTCTTGCGGCACCGCGACAATACCCCGGTCCGCAAAGGACAGCCCGAGAGCGTCCCTGAAACCGAGAATCCCAACGTGCCTCGCCCGCCGCTCGACAACGCACCCGTCGAAAATAACGTTCCTCGTCCTCCGCAGTGACCTTGCGGTCTCAGAAAGGTTGCTGTTCAGCAATCATCTTGAACCTGGCACGGTGGAAATCCGTTACCTTTGTGTTCCCTCCTAGGGTGTTTCTCTTATTGTTCCTACATAGCTTCCTGTTTACCTTCTTTTCATCAAGATCAATTCAGGTATTGGGTTAGCGAACGCGTTGGGCCCTCGTTCGATCGCTCAAAACCAATAAAACTTGCGGAGTGGTCAATGAGGAAGAACCTCGTTCTGGCAGTCCTTTGTCTCGCAGTTGCGTTGTTGTTCTCGATCTCAAGCAAGCCAGCGCAAGCACAATCGACAATCGGTTGTCCTTCTGGCACTTATGACATGCTGGATTGGATGACGCTCGATTCCAACCTTCGCGGAAGCAATCACCTGGCGGGCAATGCCAACCCGCTCTACACCAACATGGGGTCGGGGAAGTTTTATTGGACCAAAGGTGCGAATGGCACGCCCTGGGATATTCAGCTCTATGACAGCAAGTACATTTATCTTTGGATTACGGAACTGAATTGGAACGATCCCCATACTTTCAAGAAATTTGCCAACAACACAAATATGCCGCTGGTCCCCCGGTGCGCGAAGGCAGGATTCCCGGGCTCAGTGATCAAGGTTCCAAATACGTCCTACCAGACTTATTCCGATTGCACGCACTACATCACGCAAACTCTGAAACAGGGAATCAATCAGGTTTGGGGGCCCTACAACATCAGCCTGGGAGGGCAATTACCCAACAATCTTAAAGTTTTGGTTGCAAGTTATCGGTACAACTGCGATATCAATTATGCCAACTGCAACGACAAAGAAGAGTATTACCTGGCCCAGAAGTATGGGCTGGTGCAGTGGGTGCATTATTCGCTCAAGAGCGGTGCTTTTCAGATGCAGCAAAAAACAGTCTTCAATCGGCTGGTTTCGGGTGGAACCACTCCAAACTTCCCGTGCTTCTAAGTTGCTAGCCCTCCCCCATAGCCAGCCGCAAGGCTGGCTTTCTTACATCCCGTCAGTACCGGTCTTCGCAACAGGAACGCGCTGCGCAGAATCGCGCAAGTAGACCACCTCTGCGGAGTCCGGGGTCATAAGGCTCGTGGGCGTGATATCCATATCCCTTAGCGTCGCACTCATGAGGATTTTAGTTTTCCGCCTTACCAGCGTCTCGCGCATAGGAAACCAGCGGGGAAGCTTTCGCAGCCGCGAGATGGACCGCATGACCTCGATTCCTTGCCGCAGTTCGAAGGTCCGCAGATATTCGCGAATGATTTCCGGCATGCTCATGCGCAGTGCGGCGGAGACGTTCTGCAACGCCATTTCAACCTGACGTTCCTTATTCCCCAGAAGATCGGCGAGATGTTCTCCCAGTGCCTTGACGTCCCCTGGGGGAAAGAAATCGATGGCAATTCCTTCTTCGTCGGCCAGACGGCGAAAGTCTGGAATGTCCGATGCGACCATGGGAACTCCGTACGTACAGGCGAGGTGAGCAATTCCGCTCGACCCGGCCGAGGACGTGTAGGGGAGAACCGCAATGCTCGATTGCTGCAAAAGTTCGGGAATATCTTCCTCCGCTACGTACCCGATGAAACGAATTTCCTTACGATTGGCGTACCGCTCCTGCAATGCCTGAAGATATCCAGGCGTTTTCGGATGGTCAGTGCCAGCGATAACTAAACGGGATTCGGGGCACTGCTCTACGACGTCATCAAACGCCTCCAGCAACGGTTCCAGACGCTTATACGTTCCCCACTTTCCAAATGCAAGGATTCGTTGTTCGGGGTTGCCACGTTTGGAAAAGTCGGGATACTCAGGCCGCGCGGAAAAGATCCCGTGGCGTCTCACATACACCGCGCCGCGCCCGTATTTCTCTTTGAGGACGTTTCGATATGCCGGCAGCATTACTGAAACTGAATTCGCGAACAGCACCATTTGGGTCGCAATAAAACCGCCCACCTTGTAGGCGAGCGGGAAGCGGACGCCTGCGTCCTTAAGGTCCACCGTTTCCATCAACTGGTGAAGCGTGACGTGAGTGTAGGAGCCGGTGAGGCGTGCGAAGAAGGGAATTGCAATTCCCAAAAATGCGGGCAGCGCTTCGCCGCCGAAGCTGGCGAACCCCAGGTTGAACCAGACCACGTCCGGCTTCTCGCGCCGAATGGCTTTCAGCACGCGCCACGGGTTGCTGAGGCTATTAAATTTCCAGCAGCGCACGATCGAGAAGCCGTCCAGTTCGGGCTGCATCGGCGCATACTCATCCGCAAGCACGGTGAGGTCGATTCCCCGCAATTGCCGCAACTCAGACGCAATATGAAACCCGTATTCGTTCAACGCGTCCCGGCTAGGCGGAAATGCTGTGACCAGACAGATCTTCATTGCTGCTGACCCGATCCTGAACCAAAGAGCGCGTAACGCGAAAGCTTGCCGAGCAAGCTGAAGTACTGAAACGCAACCTTGACGCTGGCTTTGCTTTCGCCAGAATGACGATTGCCAAACTGAAAGGGAACCTCGACCGCCTTGCGAATGCGGCCCTTGACCAGAATTTCCAGCAAGATTTTGAAACCTTCCGGTTGAAGCTCCAGCTTGTCAATGCACTCGCGGCGCACAACGAAAAATCCCGAGAGGGGATCCTTGACTTTCACATTGCGTTGCAGAGGCGCAGTCGCCAGAGTGCTGCACCGCGACACAAACAGGCGAAACTTGTTCCAATCGCTCACGCCGTTTCCGTTGACATAGCGGCTCGCAATTGCAACGTCGGCGCCGTTCAGAATCGGTTGGAGGAGGGAGGGCAATACCTCCGGGGGATGCTGCAGGTCGGCATCAATCACGCCCAGCAGGTCAGCTCCAGTGTGCTCCCAGCCGTGAATGACGGCGCCCGCTAAACCCTTCTGACCCTTACGCACGAACACACGTACCCTGGGATCGTGTGCCGCGTACTCGCTGGCAACGCGCGCAGTGCCATCCGTGCTGTCGTCATCGACGATGATGATTTCGTGTTCAATCGGCAATGGCTCGAGCGCGGCATTTATGCGGTCGAGCAGCACAGGAATATTGCCGGCTTCATTGAGAGTGGGAATGACAAGTCCAAATTTGCGAATCGACAAATCGGTCATGAGGGAACCCTGATCTAGAATTCAAGGTTTGGATGTGTCTGAGTAGAAACGTGTTGTGCGCGTTTCGGCTGCTTGCAATTGATTTGCGGAGTTCCTGTAGATGTTCCTAAGGTGAGCTGAATTTACGCCGCAACGGTTGAATGCACTGGTGAGTCCAGTTCCTTCTGCATCGCGCACTCGCGGAAATAATCCACAATCGCCCCATGAACCTGTTCGACATCGCCCGGTTGAATGAGTTGCAGGTTCGCCATTTTGCGCAATTCTAAGTACGAGCTTCGGTATTTGCGCATGAACTCCAAGGGATATTCAGGCTTGCGCGCGCGCGCGACTTCCGGATCGGCGTCCAGCACATAGGAGAGATCAGGCTTCGGCGCAACCCGAAGCAGTACCCTCGCAAACGCACGCGCCCACCAGGATTGCATGGGCAATGCCGCGAGTTGATCGTAGATGTAGCGATCGAAGATTACCACGCCGCTGTTTTCTGCTTTGGCTTTGTTGACGATGCGGCGCAGGTTCATCACATCGAACAGGTGAAGAACCGAGCGTCCCAACAGCAGGGGGGCGTTCTGCGTGTTCTTGTCACGCCTGTCGGCCGGCTTCTCGGGCGTCCCGATGCTGCCATCACTCTGCAGGACGCGGCGGCTGAATCCCGCGCGCATGCGCGGGAACATCACTACGTTATCCCAAAACGCCAGCTCTTTTACGGCAACCCCGTGCGCGCCCAGATACTCGCGCAACTTTTGGATCTGTGTGCTCTTGCCTGCGCCATCAATACCGGAAAACGAGACGATGAGTGGATTCAACGGTCAGCCTCGAAAAAAGATAGTCGAGAAAAATTAGTGTCCTGGGCTATTGGGCACATGGCTCGGACTCGCTGCGGATAATCCCACAACTGTCCCGATAGCCACGCCCGCGCCAGCGAGCACGCCTAGCTTAATGAGCAGGGAACGCACGCGCCGCTGTTTCGGCGGTGCGATTGCTACTCCAGCCGGCCTTGATGCCGCGCCGCCACTGGTCTGGATTTGGGGCGCGACAGCCGTCCCATTCGGTTCCTGCTGCTGCACGGGCTGCGTTGTCGACGCAGGAGCGTTAGGTGCGGGTTCATTTGCATTACCGTGGCCGGGATTCTCCGGCAACTCTACAGGCGGCTGGTGCGTGCTCGGGCTCTGGTCCTGCGGCGGCGCTTGCGCCGGCGCCTGATTCTGATCAGGCGTCGGCTGCGTGCCCTGGCTTGGCGCCGCTTGCGCCTGTGGATTTCCGGATTCTTGTGCGCACACCAGGGGCGCTGTCGTGAAACTCAAAATCAGTACAAGAGGCCCTGCAATGGCTCGCGCCAGAGTTCGATTCATGAAAACTCCTTCAGCGCAAAATTAAGCTGCGACAGGCATCTGGACCCGGGTCTCTGATGGGAGTCCTTCCGGCACCGTCGCTGGAGCGACTTCGAACTGCGGCGCTTCGACGGAGAATCCCGGGAAGTGCTGCATCAGCTGATTCACCCGGGTGAGCTCAAGCAACGTGGCCAGCTCAGGGGATACCCCGGCGAGCTGCAAGCTGCCATCGTGGCGTGCCACTTCTTCCATGCACGTCAACAACCCTTCGATTCCGGAAAGATCAATGTCCTTCACTCGAGAAAGATCCAGGACGACGAGCGGAGACTCGCCTGCCATTTTGTTCTTTAGCTCGCGCCCAAGCTTACGGGCATTTCTCGCGTCCAAAGCTTCAGGCATCTTCACCACAACGGCGGAGGACATATCGGTCGATTCCTTCCCTGTTCCCAGTTTCTGATTTAGCGGCGCTTCTTCATCTCTTTACAGATGCGATTTATGAACCGCAGGTTTACATTCCATGAACTACTCAGTCTCCAGCCTGTGCCTCACTGCGCAATAATGAAGTGAGGCCACTCAATGCTGCGAACGGCTTTGTGTTTCGTCCGATCAGGCGTGCATCGGACACGCTTACCTCAACGTTTCTGTCGAGGTTGAAAATCTTTTCATTGCCTACGATCGAATTTTTCACATCGAGTGCCATGCCGACGTAGGTACCACGCAGCACGAGCGAGCTGTCGATCATCGTTCCGCAATCCACTTCGCAGTCGCGTTCGATCGAACTAATGCCGGCTATCCTGCACCCGGATGCGATCTTGGAGCTCGTGCCAATGAAAGAAGGGCCCTGTATCAACACACTCGAGTCGATCTCAGATCCTTCTCCACACCACACACCGGGGCGAGTCTCAACCCCGACAGGGCGGAGCTGGCATTGACCGCGCAAACCGTCCTGCATGAGTCGATGAAGGTCTTCGCGATTGCGAAGGCGATTGACGTAACCTTGATAAAGAAAACGTTTCTGCTGGGGAATCAAGTGGCTGAGCGCGCGGCGCACCAGATCGTCTGTGTTGCGCAGTAAGGCCGCATTCACCACTGCGATATCAAGTGAGGTTTCGCCGCAATACACATGGCTGAGCGGACTACTGGTCTCGTGATGAAAACTGATCAGCTCACGGTAATCGACATCGGCATATGTGCCCACGCGGACAAGCAGGATCGTTTCCACTCCGGCATTGACGTATTGCGAGACGGCCTTCTCCCACGAATCGATAAAACTTCCAGATCGTGTAGCACGTGATGGAAGCACGTGGTCCGACACGTTGCGACCTGATAATACCGTCGGGGGCAGGGTGTCGAGATCCCGTAGTTTCGCCAGGGTTCGATCGAGAAGGTTGGCACCAAGAACGTCTACCTTGGCGAACGAACGGGTAGTTTCGGGCACATTTCTGCCGACGAACGAGAAGGCGCGACGGGGCGATTCCTCCGCAGTAACGGTCAAGATGGCCGCAATTTGCACTTCGAAATCTCCCCCCATCAACGTTCTTTACAAGCAGTCAACCCGAGCGGATTCCTGGTAGAACACGAAAACTAGGCGGCAGTTGCTGTGAATTCCGAGTCGGCAAAAGCTTCGCGGACTGGAAGGGAAATCGCGCCATTTTCCCAACGCGTCGAGGACTTACCCCGGTGATTGCGCTGGGCGGTCTTGGTTTCGTCTTCTTCACGCGCCTTGCCGAGCAGTTCGCGGATGCGCAGTTTCGCTTTGTGCAGTTGCGATTTCGAATTTCCCACGGAGCAGTCGAGTAGTTCGGCGATCTCCTGGTGCTCGTAGCCTTCCACTTCGTGCAGAAGGAAAATGGTGCGATAGCCATCCGGCAATTCCTTAATGGCTCGGGCGAGCGCGATCCGGTCCACGGAGCCAGTTAAGCGATCGTCGCGGCTTCCGTATTCGCGCCGCACTTGCTTGGCGTCCTGGTTATAGGGCTCGTCGAGAGAAATCTGACGCAGCGACTTTTTGCGGAAGTGCATGAGCACGGTATTGACCGCAATGCGATACAGCCACGTCGAAAGCGCGGAGTCCCCGCGGAAGGTTGCCAGCTTGCGGAACACTTGCAGGAACGCGTCCTGGGTGAGATCTTCCGCTTCTGCGGTGTTGTTGGTCATGCGCAGGCAGACCGAATAGATTCTGGCTTTGTGGTTATGAAAAAGAGTTGCGAATGCGTCCGCGTCGCCTTGCTGGGCGCGTTTCACCAGGTCAAGATCAGAATCAAATCGAACGGCGGTGTCGGTGGTCACTGGAGTTCTCCTTTCAAATTGCCCGTCTGATGCGCTGTTCCGCTGGGTGTGCGTTTTCTCGATCACAATGTCGAGAGTATGTTTTGTCAGCGCGAATGACTATCCGGTGAGGTCTGTATGCGATGGGTGACGTTGCTGTACCGCGTTGATCTGCAACGACCTGCGGTCTACAGGCGCGAAAGAGCCCAAGAATCACGCTATTCCCAGCTCAGTCGCGCCACAACGCCGTTCGATGCGCATCAGAGTAGCTCAGGGATTCCCTGATGTCCTAGTGAGTGCCGTTGCGCGAAACAAATCGGTTGCATTGGGGTTGATCGACGGCGCAATCCTTGCACAATCGTTGTTGCGCGTTTACGCCGCCTGAATCTGAGGCGTGCCCTGATGTCTGGTTGCGAAATGCTGCGTTCAACATCTCTCGATACAGAAACTTCCTTATGAAAAGTACAGAGTCGGCAGGATTGTTGAACCGTACCGGGTGGAATATCTTCGGTTCATAAGAAAGTTGCCCTCAACTGACCCACCTCTCGAGCAGGGGCCGGTTAATAAAAGTGAAACCGGCACCTGCTTCTCGCCTCTATAACTGCTCTCGATTTCGCCAGGATCCACGGGAACCGCAGTATTCCGCCCGCCATCCAAGGTGTCGATTTTTCTTTCCGGGAGGAATGCTGTGGAAATCAATTCGTTGCGCGAACTCTACATCGATCAGCTCCGCGATCTCTATGACGCGGAAAACCAACTCATCAAAGCTTTGCCGAGAATGGCAAAAGAGGCGAGCTCGGATGAACTGCGCCAGGCGGTCGAAGAGCATCTGGAGCAGACCCGCGGCCAGGCCGAGCGCCTCGAGCAAATCTTTGAGCAGTTGGGCGAGAAACCCAAGGGCAAGAAGTGCAAAGGTATGCAAGGCGTGATTGAAGAGGGCAAGGAGACCCTCGAAGAGGACATGGAAGAGGATACGAAAGACGCGGCGATCATCGCTGCCGCGCAGCGTGTCGAACACTACGAAATCGCTGGGTACGGCACGGCGCGCACTTACGCGAATTTACTGGGTGAAAACGAGGCTGCCGAACTTCTCGAAGAAACATTGAACGAAGAGAAAGAAACCGACCAGAAGCTGACGCAGCTGGCTGAAGAGATCAACGTGGAAGCAGCCGAGGGCGAAGAGGACAGTGAGGAAGAGGAATCGCGTCCATCGCGGGCCCGCAGTTCGTCATCCGGATCGCGTAGCCGCAGACGCGTCGCCTGAGCCGCGTAAAACCATACGGCAGCCTCCGCGGGGAGGCTGCCGTTTTTCTTTGCTGCGAACCTTTACTCGATGCCGGCCTGTACCACGTGCACGATGTTGTTGCGCACGGCGTAGAGCACCAGGTCGCTCACCGAATGCAGTTGCAGTTTTCGCATGATATTCGAGCGATGCGTTTCTGCAGTTTTCACGCTCAATCCGAGCGCCACTGCCACTTCCTTGGTGCTCTTGCCTTCGGCGAGCAGTTGGACGATTTCCCGCTCGCGCGGAGTCAGGCGATTGCGCCCAGGCGTGATTGGAGCCCCGGGGGTCCCGCCCTTGAGGTAGCCTTCCAGCACCATGGCCGCAACTTTCGATGTGAAATATGTTTTGTCATGGCGCAGGGCATCGACAGCAGCCACCAGATCGCGGGCGGCATCCGATTTCAACAGGAACCCGCGCGCACCGGCGTTCAGTACCTCTCGAACCACCTGATCGGAATCGTGCAGCGTCAGAATCAAAACTCGCGCATTCGGAATGGTCTTGAGGATCTGGCGCGTAGCTTCCAGTCCATTCAGGCTGGGCATCCCGATGTCAAGAATGAGAATGTCCGGCTTAAGTTGGACCGCCTTTTCCACTGCCTCACGGCCATCTCCGGCCTCGCCGCAAACCTGCCAATCTGGTTGAGCTTGCAGCAGCGCTACTAATCCCTTGCGCACTACCTCATGGTCGTCGGCGACCATGATTCGTAACACACCCATACACACCTCCCACGGAATCTACCTGGATAAAGAGAATCTCGACGGAAAACAACGGAGTTGCACAACCGTTGCCAAACAGAAAACCTCGTATGCTCAACAGCTAAGACTCACGGGCGAGCCACTGGGAGTGTAATTCTTGCGTAATCTGCTGTCACGCAACCCAGTTCTTTCCGCCCGTCAGCAGCGCTTGACTTGCACCAGGTCCGGAGCTACCAAAGTATGCTCCGCGGCTGCCGAGCTGGCTTCTTCGACCGAAAGCAGCTTCAATCCTTTTGCCGGTTCGAGTACCAGCGTATAACTCGATGCGCAACGGCCACACAGCCAAAAATGCACCGTTTCCCGCTGCGGTTTCTCGTCAAAAGGGGCGGAGCTCTCATCGCTTGCTGCCAAGGAGATCGAAACGACCTCGAACTGGAACAAGCGTCCCTCTGAAAAGGAATGCAGCGGCCGATTGCAGCCTTCGTTCACGCATCGTGCCAGCATTTCAGAACTCCGACCCGCCGACCTTACATGGAAAAACCTAGCATTCCAATACAGTGAGCACTGTATTTCATCCGGATTCTTCGCCGAGCGCGGGATTTGTGAATTTGCCTGTTTAGATGCCGGTGCGTTCGCGTAAGCATCCGAAGGTCGGCTGAAGAAGCTGAGGAAAAAAGACGCCGACTAGCGCCATTGCAACAATCCGGGCAATCCGGTGTCGAGGTTTTCTGTATGGCAAAGAACAATCCGTTTCTCTCCGCTGCTGCGTTCCTGCCTAAAGTAAGAACCATCCCGAACCTGAAGCACGCATCGGAATTGTGCAAAGGATGCGATCTCTATCTCCGAGCCACACAAACCGTCTTCGGAGAAGGAACAAAGAATGCCAAGGTGATGTTGGTAGGCGAGCAGCCCGGCGACAAAGAGGATCTCGATGGCCGGCCGTTTGTTGGGCCTGCTGGGAGAATTCTTGATGAAGCGCTCACCGCCGCCGGAATCGACCGTTCAGAAGTGTATGTGACCAACGCTGTGA
>Ga0070713_100002467_pt1 | contig 12073 bp, 11 predicted proteins | sample LARL82metaG_FD_65465 | JGI IMG/M metagenome (GOLD analysis project Ga0070713, IMG submission 65465) | Corn, switchgrass and miscanthus rhizosphere microbial communities from Kellogg Biological Station, Michigan, USA - LAR L8-2 metaG | ecosystem: Host-associated > Plants > Roots > Rhizosphere ... | reverse complement strand
CAGGACCCCGACGTGATCCTCGTGGGCGAGATGCGCGACCTCGAGACGATCTCCGTCGCGCTGACCGCGGCCGAGACCGGCCACCTCGTGCTCGCGACGCTGCACACGCAGAGCGCGCCCAGCACGATCGACCGCATCATCGACGTCTTCCCCTCCGCCCAGCAGGGCCAGGTGCGGATGCAGCTCGCCGCCTCACTCCAGGGAGTCGTCACGCAGACGTTGCTCCCAAGCGCCGACGGCCGCAAGCGCGTGCCGGCGCTCGAGGTGCTCCTGCCCGACGACGCGGTACGGAACCTCGTCCGGCAGGGCAAGACCGAGCAGATCTACTCCGTGATGCAGACGAACACGGGGCGCGGCATGCAGACGATGGAGCAATGCCTTGCCGACCTCGTGGTCCGTCGCCAGATCAGCCAGGAGACGGCGCTCAACGTGACGAGCCGGCGCGACGAGTTCGAGGCGCTGCTTGCACGCGCGGGTGTCGCACCCCTTTCCGATGACCACCTCCCCGAGGCCCTCCGCGGCCTCCGAGTCGCAGGAGCCGCACAGTGAGCCCGATCACCGACCTACTGAAGAAGGACCTCTCCTTCAAGCGCAAGCCGTCGGCGAAGTCCGAGGCATCCGCGCCGGACCAGGCGGAAACGCCGAAGGACGACGCGCCCAAGCAGACCCAGCCGAAGCGTGCGACGAAGCAGCGGAAAGCCTCCTCCGGGCCCTCCGGCGGCCGGCACAAGCAGCTCGTCGGACTCAGCATCGGCTCCTCCGAGCTCGCCGCGGCCGTGGTCGTGAACAACGGCCATCCGAAGCTCGTCAAGGCGGCGCGGCACGCGCTTCCGTCCGATGTCGTGGCCGGCGGCGAGGTGCGGGACTCCGAGGCGCTCGCCAACGAGATCGCCGCCTTCTTCTCGGCAGCCGACATCCCGCGCAAGAACGTCCGCGTCGGCATCGGCAGCAGCCGCACCGGCGTCCGCGTCTTCGAGCGCCCCGCGGTCGACGATCCGCGCCAGCTCGCCAACGCGATTCGCTTCCGCGCCTACGAAACGCTCCCGATCCCGATCGAGGAGGCGATGCTCGACTACCACGTCGTCGAGGACACGGCAGCTCCCGACCGCGTAATGCTCGCCGTCGCCTACCGCGACCTCGTCGACCGCTTCGCGGCCACGTGCGCCGCGGCGAAGATCGAGCTCGCAGGCATCGACATCGAGGCGTTCGCATTGCTGCGCGCAGTGGGGGGCGAGCCGCTTCCTGCGGGCCAGCGCGCCGAAGCCGCCCGTGTCGCCGTCTCGATCGGACACGACCGCACCACAGTGGCCGTCTCCGACGGGCAGGTCTGCGAGTTCACCAGAGTCCTCGACTGGGGCGGCGGCCGCGTTACCTCGGCGATCGAGCGCGCCCTCGAGGTGAACGGCAGCGAGGCCGAAAAGATCAAGCGCTCGCTCGACATCTCGAACAGCGCAACAGGGTCCAGCGACGAGCGCACGACCAAGGCCGTCGAGGCTGCGCGCCGCGAGGTGAACGGCCTCGCACGAGAGCTCGCCTCCTCGCTCCACTTCTATCAGGATCAGCCGGACTCCCTGGGCTTCGCCGAGATCACCATCACCGGCGGTGGCGCCCACCTTCAGGGGATCGCCGAGCAACTCGAGGAGCTGATCGGCATCAGCGTCCGTGTCGCCGACCCGTTCGCACGCGTCGGCTCGGGGCACGGCATCAGCTCCGGTGGCCAGGACGGCTCGCTCGCCGTCGCAATCGGACTGGGAATCGAGGACTGATGCGCGCCGTCAACCTACTCCCCCGCCAGGCCGTCGAGCAGAAGCGCGAGCGGCCGAACTCGGTCGCCCTCGGCGCTGCGATCGCCGGCGCAGCCGTCCTGCTCGTGCTCGTCGCGGGCTTCCTGCTCGCCAACCGGAGCGTCGACCGCCAGCGTCAGGCACTCGCGGACGCGCGGGCCGTACTCGCCGCGACCCCGGCTAAGAAGATGTCGGCACAGACGCAGGCCTTCCGCGCGACCCTGCTCAGCCAGCGGGAGCAGCGGTCGCTCGCCCTCGCCGCCGCGATCGGCAAGCGCGTGGCCTGGGACCGGATCCTCCGGCGCGTCGCGCTCGTCATGCCCGACGACGTGTGGCTGCAGAGCCTGACCGGGTCGGTGCCTCTCGATTCGGCGCTTCCCGTCACAGCGACGACGACTCCGAGCGCGCTCCCGGCGACGCCGACCGCGCTCACGATTCAGGGCTACACCTATTCGCAAGACGGCGTGGCACGACTCCTGGAGCGGCTCGAGGTCATACCCGACCTGAAGAACGTTCAGCTCCAGACCAGCCAGTCGCAGAAGATCGGAAACCAGACGGTCATCAGCTTCACGATCGTCTCCGACGTCAAGAAGGGAAGGGGAGTATCGTGACCGCCCGCCTTTCGAGCCTCTCGACGAGGGCTCAGGTCGCGCTCGTAGCGGGCGGCCTCCTCTTCGTCGCCTTGATCGTGTACTTCGCCGTGATCTCGCCGAAGCGCTCGACGGCCGCACAGCTGAAGCAGCAAACGGCGGCCGTGCAGGCGCAGATCGACCAGAACCGGTCGACGGCATTCACGCAGGCCCTGCCGGCAGTGCGGGCGGCGAGCGTCTTCAGCCTGAGCAAGGCAATGCCGACCCAGCTCGAAACCGCGAACGTGATCCTGCAGATCAACCAGCTCGCGGTCTACTCCGGAATCAGCTTCGACCAGATCACGCCGAACGGGACGACCTCGACCGCCCCCGTCGGCACGACCGGTTCGCCGGATCCCTTCGCAGCCGAGCCGATCCAGGTCAAGTTCACGGGGAGCTTCTACAACCTGCTCGCCTTCCTGCAGCGGCTGCGGAATCTCGTCCGGGTCGAGAACGGGCACCTGAACGCAGTTGGACGCCTGTTCGACGTGAGCGACGTCTCGTTCGCCGCGGGGCCGAAGGGATTCCCGCAGGTCACCGCGACGCTCACGGTCAACGCGTTCGTGCCGCAGGCACCCCAGACGACGGCAACCACGCCAGGGAGCACGGACACGACGTCGACCACGACCACCGGGACGACGACCACCTCGACCACCACCACGACCTCGAATCCCACGAGCGCGAGCCCGAGCACGAGCGGAGGAACGTCATGAGCCGGCGCAAGAGCAGAATGCAAGATCTCCGGGCGGCCAAGGACCGTCGGGCGAAGAAGATGGCAATCGGCGGTGCGGTCGTGCTCGTGGCCCTCCTTGCCTTCGAACTGCCGCACTATCTCGGCGGCAAGAGCGGCTCGCCGACGGCGGCCGGCACGACGACTTCGGACACCACCTCCGGCTCGACGGTCCCGGGCGCAGTGGTCACTCCTGCGACTGCTTCCGGCACCGCGGCTGCAGCAGCCGTTCCCGTGACCGCGAGTACGAAGCTCCCGAACTCCGACGTTGCTCCGGTCCGGACGAAGTCTCAGCTCTACTCCTTCGACACGTTCGCCGGGAAGGACCCCTTCGTCCAGCAGGTGGACACAGCGCAGCCTGGTTCGTCCAGCTCAACGGCGGCGAGTACCTCTGCCCCGCCGTCGTCCGCGCCGGTTCAGACCGCCAGTAGCACGAACGTGCAGCAGACGTCTGCCCGCACGCTGGCGAGTAATGGCGTCGCCACGATCAAGGTCAACGGCAAGACCGAGACCGTCCGGGTCGGCAAGAGCTTCCCGAGCGCGAACCCCGTCTTCACGCTCGTCTCGCTCGCGCACGGCTCGGCCAACATCGGCATCGCCAACGGCTCCTACACGAGCGGAGCCCAGACCGTCAGGCTCTCGAGCGGGCGGTCGATGACGCTCGTCGACACGGCAAGCGGCGTTCGCTACACGGTGCGCCTGCTCTCCGCCTCGTGACGGTTGCGACGGTGATCGACCTCCGCAGCAACGGGGTGAGCCGGTTGGTCGCGAGAATTCGCGACGAACGCGGCGTTGGACTCGTCGAGTTGCTCATCGCGCTGCTCGTGCTGAACATCGGCCTCTTCGCCACGCTCGGCGCCTTCACCTCCGGTGCGCTCGCGCTGCAGCGCGCGAGCCACGTCTCGACGGCATCTGCGATCGCCGATCAGGAGATGGAGAAGCTGCGCGACTCGTCGTACGCGACGATCGTCGCACTCCAGACGCCGCAGACGACGAATCCGTGGCCGAACGCGCCCGACAGCCGCTCGTACAAGGTCGAGGCTCAGGCCACGCCCTTCACGCCTACCGGCGGCCAGGCAATGGAGCAGGTGACCGTGAAGGTCACCGACGTCACGCACGGGCTGAACAACCTGCTCGTCACGAGCAGCTCGACGTTCTCGCAGTGCGCTCAGGACATGACTTCGACCGCGTGTGGAGGTTCGTGATGGCCGGATTCGCTTACAGCGCGATCAGCATCGATGGTCTCGAGACGGTCGGCGAAATCCACGCCCCCGACCTCGAGGCGGCCCGCGAGCAGCTCCGCGTCCGCGGTCTGCTGGCGCACTCGCTCCGTGAGTTGCCGGCGAGCGGCGTGGACGGCATGCGGACGGCGTTCAAGAAGATCAAGCCTCGCTCGATGCAGGTCTTCTCGCGCCAATTCGCGACGATGATCGAGGCAGGACTGAACATCGTGGCCGCGCTGGTCATCCTCGAGGAGCAGACCGACGACGTGTACCTCGCCGAGGTCATCTCCGAGCTCCGGGCAGACGTGGAGGGAGGCCTCCTCCTGTCGCAGGCGATGGCGCGCCACCCGAAGGTGTTCAACACCCTCTACGTCTCGATGGTGCAGGCCGGTGAGGCGTCGGGCATGCTCGATCACGTCCTCGACCGCGTTGCGGAGCAGATCGAGAAGGAGACGAAGATCAAGCGCCGCGTCAAGGGCGCGATGGTCTACCCGACCGTGGTCTTCACGTTCGCGACGCTCGTGCTCATCGCGATGCTCATGTTCATCGTCCCGATCTTCGCGAAGATCTTCACCTCTCTCGGCGGGCAGCTGCCGCTCCTCACCCGGATCGTCGTACACGCGTCCGACATCCTCCGACAGCGTTGGTACATCGTCTTCCCACTGGCGATATTCATTATCTGGAGCTTCTTCCGCTACAAGAAGACAGAGTCGGGCCGTCAGATGTGGGACCGCTTCAAACTCCGGATCCCGCTCCAGATCGGCGAGGTCGTGCTCAAGGTGACGATGGCGCGCTTGCTCCGCACGCTGGCGACGCTCGTCGCAGCCGGTGTCGACATCATCAAGGCGCTCGAGATCGCCGGCTCCACGGCCGGCAACTGGCTCGTCGAAAGGGCTATTGCCGACGTCCGCGTGAAAGTGCAGGAGGGAATCCCGATCGCGGAGCCGCTCACTCAGGATCCCCTCTTCCCGCCAATGGTCAGCCAGATGGTCAAGATCGGCGAGGAGACGGGCGAGCTCGAGAAGATGCTGAGCAAGATCGCCGACTTCTACGAAGACGAGGTCGACGCAGCCATCCAGTCCCTGACCTCGATCATCGAGCCGCTGCTGATGATCGCCGTCGGGTTCATGGTCGGCATCATCGTCATCGCGATGTACCTGCCGATGTTCAAGATGATGCAGCTCATCGGGAACCAGTAGTTAGACCGGCCGGCCGGCTGCTGCCTGACCGCTCACTCGCTACGCGCTCCGTGCGCGCCGGGAGACCCGGTGTAGCGCGCGAATCGCCGTACCCTCGATCCCGCGCGCCACGGACGGATCCGGCAGGTCGCCGACGAGAAGCTTCTCGAGCGCTCGGAACGTGACGGGCAGCCGTGCGAGGGCGTACGTCCGCCGCGGGAAGCGCTCGAAGGCGCGCTTCGCGCCCCAGCCCGCGCGTAGCAGCGGAGCGATCCGCCGGTCGACCGCGGCCTCGTAGTGCTCGAGGCCCTCGGCGCGGCCGGCGAGCACCTCGAGCGCGGCGTCCGAGACGAGTTGCGCGGAGAGAAACGCCTCGTACATCCCGTCCCCGGAAAAGGGGTCGATAAGGCCGGCCGCGTCGCCGATCACCGCAGTCCGGCCGCGGGCGAGCCGGCTGCCAGGCTGCCGCAGCGGCAGCCTGTAGCCGCGCATCTCGCTCGCCGCGTCGGGGTCGATCCCGTACGCCTCGCACATCCGGCGCAGCTCGGTACGCAGCCGCGGCCCCTCCTCCGCGTTCCCGCCCACGCCGACGTTGACGTGGTCGCCCTTCGGGAAGATCCAGCCGTAGCCGCCCTGGATGACCGCAATCTCGATCACCATCGCGCCCGCGAAGCGCGGCTCCTGCGGGTAGTTCGCCTCCAGCGCGACACCGTGGACGACGTTCTCGGCGAGCTCGAGCTGCTTCGCCGACGAGCCGTTGCACCCGTCGGCGCCGATCACGATCCGCGCGTCGAGCGCAGTCGGGTCGACGGTCTCCCCCTCTCTGACCTCGGCGCCGGCCCCGGCGGCCTTGCGCAGGAGGAAGTGGTCGAGCAGCCGCCGCTGGGTCATGTACGCGATCGGCCCACGGGCGCTGCGTGAGAAGCGGTGGCGGTAGCGGAGGCCGCAGTCCAGCCGCTCGATGACTGCCTCCACGACCGGCTCGATCGAGAACGGCAGCAGCCGCGCCGCGCGGCCGGTGACGCCGCCGCCGCACGGCTTGTCGCGCGGGAACGTCGCCTTGTCGAGCAAAAGGACCCGAGCGCCGGCGGTCGCGAGCCGGTAGGCCGCGGTCGAGCCCGCCGGCCCGGCCCCGACAATCGCCACATCGTAGGTCGCCACGACCCAAAGCTACAATGCGGCCTCCCGCGGGGGTGTGCCCGAGCGGCCAAAGGGAACGGGCTGTAAACCCGTCGGCTCAGCCTACGGAGGTTCGAATCCTCCCGCCCCCATGTTGTGCGCTCGCCCGCTCCGCCGGCGCATGCTCGCTTCGCTCGCGTGCTTTCGGCTCCGCTTTCCACTCGCACTAACGTGACCCGCCCGCGCTGGTCGGGCGGCTCACGAAGGGCATAAAGCCCCAAGTTCGACACAGGCGCGACACAAGTCGCTAACCCATCCCCCGCTCCGCCCTCCGTAGCGTCGCCGGGTCACGCCCACGAGACAAGGGGGAACCACATGCGACACAGGACCCTTCTGCTGGTGCTGCTTGCCCTGGCGGCGACCGTCGGCGCAGTAGTCGCCGCCACCGCATCTGCGGGCGGCCCCAGCAAGCTCACGCTCGCCGTCTACGGCGACTCGCCGTATCTCGACCCGGCCTTCGCGTCCCAGCCGCATGCCGAGTTCGCCGCAACGCCGGCGTTCATCGACACGATCAACGCGGACAAGAGCATCCAGGAGGTCGTGCACGTCGGCGACATCCACTCGGGAAGCGAGCCGTGCACGAACGCGTACGACCAGTCGATCTTCGACGCCTGGCAAGCGTTCGAGAGGCCGCTGATCTACACGCCCGGCGACAACGAGTGGAGCGACTGCACGAAGGCCAAGGAAGAGCCGGGAAGCGACAACGACGACCCGGTCGCCCACCCCGACCTCCCGCTCGAGAACCTGGCGCTCGTCCGGCAGATCTTCTTCGCCGACCCGGGTGAGACGCTCGGACAGCACCCGATGCAAGTGATCACGCAGGCGCAGGCGTTCGACCACCAGGACCCGACGGACGCCAACTACGTCGAGAACGTCATGTGGCGGCAGGGCAAGACCGAGTTCGTGACGCTGAACATCCCGGGCGGGTCGAACAACGACACCGATCCCTGGTATGCGTCGCACAAGATCCCCGCCCGCCCGGAACAGCAGACGGATCTGGAGCAGCGCACCGGCGCCGACATCCGCTGGCTCAACGCAGCGTTCGCGCAGGCGGAGAAGGAACACGCCCACGACGTCGTCATCGTCGGCCAGGCGGACATGTGGGACACGACCGACTCACCGTCCCACCAGACGAACTACGAGCCGATCGTCGCGGCGATGGCCGAGAACGCCGGCTTCTTCAAGAAGCCGGTGCTCTACCTGAACGGCGACTCGCACATCTATCGCTCGGACGACCCGCTCGAGCAGGGCTCGACGTGCTTCACAGAGGGCGGCGCGTGCGCGGCGGACGCCTGGAACCAGCACCCGTTCTACGACGTCCGGAACTTCCACCGGATCGTCGTTCACGGGAGCACGTTCCCGCTCGAATGGCTGAAGCTCACGATCGACGACGGGCAAGGGCCGATGGCCGAGCCCACGGCGACGTCGTGGGGGCCGTTCAGCTGGGTGAGGGAGGCCCAGCCCCAGCTGACGCCGTAGCCGGTTGAAAGCAGGTTCGGCGCGAAGGGCCGTCTCCGGGCGGCCCTTCGTGTGTCGTCAGCGCACGACGAAGGCGACGCGGAAGAGATGCGGAATCCGTTGGTCGCAATTTCGATCGTGAGGCGCGTAAAATCGCGGCGCGATGAGGGTCTTATCCCATCGCCGGCTGGGGAGCGTCACAGCTGGGGCCGACGGACGCGCGCCCGGGACCGGGCTACAATCGGGCCTCCAGCCCTCTTAGCTCAGCTGGTAGAGCACCTCCATGGTAAGGAGGGGGTCGACGGTTCGAGTCCGTCAGAGGGCTTGAAGATTCGTCCATGGCAGAGGTCACCGCCGCACCCGCCGGCTAGTCGGTGGCAACCTCGAGCACGACCTTGCCATGCTTTCCCCGGCCCGCGACTCGTTCGAACGCCGCCCGGGCCTCCGCGAGCGGAAACACCGAGTCGACCTCCGTGCGAAGCTCGCCTGCGTCCACGAGCGTTCTCAACTCCAGTAGTTGCTCGCGGTCGGGTTCGACGACGAAGTAGGTCGCGCCCGGCATCTCCTCTGCGATCGTGACCACGCGCTCGCCGGCGGGGACCTCGCCGCCACGCGTGTCGAAGACCAGATCGACCGGACCGTTCTCCACAACCGTTGCGCCGGCGTGTCGCGCAAGCTGGACGGCGATGTGACCAACCCCACCCGAGGCACCCGTGACCAGCACCCGCTCGCCCCGGGCGAGCCGCCCGTGCACAAACAGTGCTTGCCAGGCGGTCAGCCCGCCCATCGGCAGAGCTGCCGCCTCGACGTGGCTCAGCCGCAAAGGCTTCGGTGCAAGCACACCGGCTGGGACGACGGCGTACTCGGCAGCAACGCCGTCGCGATCGAAAGGCGTGAGCGCATATACCTCGTCACCGCTGCCGACGACAACGCCCGAAAGCTCGTACGAGGGAATTGCCGGCAGTCGATCGACCGGCCACGACAGCTCGTCACGTGTGATCGCGGCCGCATGCACACGCACCAACACCTCGCCCGGAGCCGGCGACGGCGCCTCGATCTCCTCAACCTTCAACCCGTCATCGTGCAGCCGTGCCGCCAGCACACCGCTCCCCTGCCCGTTGGACTCGGGAGATCTTGCCACTGCGGCTGTCGCGGGCGAGCGCCTGGGTGACTATGGACTTCGTGGACCACGGCTGACAGTCTCAACCGCACCCACAGGGAGGTCAGGACATGACGAGCAAGGACAAGAACACGAAGAAGAGCATGGAGAAGAAGCCGGCCCAGAAGACGCTGAAAGAGAAGCGGCAGGCCAGGAAGGCGAAGAAGTAATCGGGCCAGGATGGCGCCCGCGGACCTGAGAGCCTTCGTTCGCGCGAACCTGCCTGAGCCGCCCGCGCGCGTGCTCGAAGTCGGCGCCGGAGCGGGCACCCTCGCCCGCGCGCTTCGCCAGGTCGGCTACGACGTGCTGGCGATCGACCCGAAGTCGGCGGGCGACGACGTCCGCAAAGTCGCGCTCGCCGACCTGGACGAGCCCCCCGGTTCGTTCGCGGCCGCGATCGCGGTCGTCTCCCTCCACCACGTCGACCCGCTCGAGGAGTCCTGCCGGAGGCTCGGCGAGCTGGTCGAGCCAGGCGGGACGCTGGTCGTCGACGAGTTCGATGTCGGCGCCTTCGACGTTCGCGCCGCCGCCTGGTGGCTCGAGCAGCGACGGGCGCTCGGCGAGACGCGGCCCGAGACGCCCGAGGAGCTCGTCGCGGAGCATCGCAACCACCTCCATCCGCTCGACCGGGTCGTCGCCGCGCTCGCGCCGCACTTCGAGCTCGGCCCTCCGATACGCGGACCGTGGCTCCATCGCTGGGACCTCGGCGAGTCGCTACGGGCCGTCGAAGAGGAAGCAGTCGCCCGCGGCACGCTGCCTGCGACCGGCGCGCGCCTGGTCGGGCGCCGCGGCCCGCAGTCACGCTGACGCTCTTATTGTCGAGAGTCGCATTTCTGCACTCCACGAGGCTTAGACTCGCTGCATGAGCACCGCACGCGAGGTGCGGAAGACCGTGACGATCGTCTTCTGCGACCTCGTCCACTCGACTGGACTGGCGGAGGGAGATCCCGAGGCCTACCGGCGCGTGCAGTGGCGGTACTTCGAGGCGATGCGCGAGGTCGTCGAGCGTCACGGTGGGACGGTCGAGAAGTTCATCGGGGACGAGGTCATGGCCGTCTTCGGCGTCCCAACGACACACGAGGACGACGCGCTCCGCGCGGTGCGGGCAGCCGACGAGATGCTCGACAGCGCCCGGGAGCTCGGCCTGGGCGTGCGCGTCGGCGTGAACACCGGCGAGGTGATGGCAGGCGACCCGAGCGAGGGGCAGGGGTTCGTCTCGGGAGAGGCGGTGATCGTCGCCAAGCGCCTGGAGCAGGCGGCCGAGCCCGGGGAGATTCTGATCGGCAAGGCCACCTACCCGCTCGTCTCGCATGCAGTGTCCGCAGGGCCGCTCGAGCGGCTCCCGGTCAAAGGCAAACGCGACGAGGTCGGCAGGCACCGGCTCGAGGAGGTGGACCGGTACGCACCCACCGTCCCGCACGGGCTCGACGTGCCGATCGTCGGACGCGACGATGAGATCGATCTTCTCCTCCGGGCATTCGACCGGGCGGTCGAGGAGCGTTCCGCGCGACTCTTCACCGTGCTCGGCCCGCCTGGCATAGGCAAATCCCGGCTCGCCGCCGAAGTCGCTTCGCGCCTCGGGGAGCGGGCTACGCCGGCGATCGGGCACTGCCTCTCCTACGGAGTAGGGATCACCTACTGGCCGCTCACCGAGATCCTGCGGGATCTGGGCGGCGGGGAGACGGCCGCGGAGGGGCTGGAGGGCGAGGAGCGCGAGGATGTGCTCGAGGTGATCCGTGGCCTCACGGGGAGGGCCGAGGCGGTCGGATCCGGTGAGGAGACCTTCCGCGCAGTGCGGCGCGTCTTCGAGACGCTCGCCCGCCGTCGGCCACTCGTCCTGTGCTTCGAGGACCTGCACTGGGCCGAGCAGACGCTGCTCGATCTCGTCGAGTACCTCGCCGGCTGGAGCCGCGGTGCGCCGATGCTGATCCTCTGCCTCGCGCGGCCGGAGCTCGTCGAGCGGCGGCCGACATGGATCGCGCCCAGTGCGAACTCGGACGCCATCGCGCTCGAGCCCCTTTCCGGGCAGGACTCCGACGCACTGCTCGCCGACTTCGCCGGCGAGTTCGACCTCTCCGCCGCCCTCCGGGAGCGGATCGGCGAGGCGGCTGAGGGCAACCCGCTCTTCCTCGAGCAGATGGCCGCGATGGCGGCCGAACAGGGCGAGGACGAGCCCTCGGTGCCGCCGTCGATCCAGGCCCTCCTCGCGGAGCGGCTCGACCGCCTCAGTCCAGACGAGCGCGTGCTGTTGGAGCGCGCCTCCATCGTCGGCCGGGAGTTTTCGCTCGCGGCAGTAGCCGCGCTTTCCGCCGGGGGTGACGACGCACCGCCACCGGCGGGCTTACTCGCGCTCGCCCGCAAGGGCCTCATCCAGCCGGGCGCCGCTTCGGAGACGGATGACCGGTTCAGCTTCCAGCATGTCCTCGTCCGCGACGCGGCATACGAGGCCACCCCAAAGGTGCTTCGGGCCGAGCTGCACGAGCAACTCGCCGACTGGATGGAGCAGTCCGGTGACGGAAACCTCCCGGAGCTCGTCGGATACCACCTCGAACAGGCCTTTCGCTACCGGCGGGATCTGGGTATCTCCGACGAGCAGACTGAGAGCCTGCGCGCGCGCGCCGGCGACCTGCTCGGCGCAGCCGGCAACCGTGCGCTCGGCCGGAATGACGTCCACGCTGCGCAGAGCCTCCTCAGCCGTGCGGTCGCCCTGCTCCCCGAAGGCGAGTCGGCGGT